>Ga0210040_10004253_pt1 | contig 18832 bp, 16 predicted proteins | sample CryGeyCG12114_NA_FD_185462 | JGI IMG/M metagenome (GOLD analysis project Ga0210040, IMG submission 185462) | Groundwater microbial communities from aquifer - Crystal Geyser CG19_WC_8/21/14_NA (SPAdes) (version 2) | ecosystem: Environmental > Aquatic > Deep subsurface > Groundwater | place: USA...
TAAGTATTTTATTTAAGTCGCCCAAAATAATGTCGGTATCGCAGTAGCCCCAAAAATCATAATCTTTTATATAGTCTGCATATATTAAACCATACATGGGTTTAAAATCACACAGCTTATAGGCATTCGTAATATTTACTTCTGTCCCCAGCTTGGTACCCGCAAGCGCATTAAATGCGCCTAAAGTTGAAGGTATAAACTTGATATTATCAATATTTGCGTACGCCGAATAATCATTATCTGTAAAGACCAGGAAAGTTATGTTGGTATTATAGACACATGTTTTAAAAAAGAAATGAATATAATTAGGAAACTTGCCAAAATAAGGTAGTATTATAACAATTCTAAAAGTGGACATTAACTTTAGTTTATATTAATAAATGCATCGAATCAAAAACCATTTTAAAAAGATAAATGATGTTACATATGATTAGAGTTTATTTCTTATTTAAGTACTTCATTATTGTCATTGGGCAGAAATTAGGTTAGCTAATAGCCGTATAGATAATCCTAGGATTTCCAGAATAACAGAATTGAGCAAAGGATACAAGAATACAATATTATAAAAACCGGTGTTGTGCATTCGTCCTTTTTATTATCTCAATCAATTTATTTGTTCTTTTTTCTCTCCCTTTCTTATTTAAATGATAAACTGTGTCAAAAAATAAAGTATCATCATAGACAGCATCAACCGGCTTGTTGATGATCATCATATCTAAATCATTTGATAAATCATTAGCATATTTTATAATAGTTTCTTTATTTAAATTATATTCTGATACTGGATAACTTGGATATAAAAAGAAAACCTTAATATTGTTATTATTCGCATAATCATTAAACTCATTCAATTTCTTTATACCTTCCCAATACCTATACTTAAGTAAACCTCTATCACTAATTTCTAATGGTTGTTGCATTTCTAAATGTGCTATAACATCACCATGTCTATTAAAGGCATTTCTAGAATATAAACTATTTTCCTGCTTTTCTGATTTTATGAAAAATTCTTTTACACTATTTCTAGTGTTTTCAATATGCAGATCAATGTCATTGATAATTTCATTATCATAAAATTTATTTGCATTATTATAAAAACTACTTGTATGTTTTTTCAATTTATAATTACCATCTAAATCAAGGAAGTATTCAATAGAAAGAAATACAATATCGCCACTCTTCGCAGAATACTTTAATTCTTCTAACATAAACGCTAATCCTAACCCACCGTGTAAACCTAAATTAACGACTGGAATATTAAATTCCTTTTCTATTTTTAAACTGTTTATACCAAATGCGACATTTGAACCACCAGCAAAAATCATCTTTGGAGATTGTATACTGTCAATAAGCTTATGTTTATCAATTATTGACGCCGTGAAGTTATTTTTTGCTTCCTGTTTGCTGGATGTTATAATTGAAGCAAAAAAGTAAGTTAGAATTAAGAACAATGAAAAAGTTGTTGTTCTATATAAGAATTTCTTCATGATTTAATTAAAACTGAAAATAAATGAATTGGTGTTCTTTTCCGCTAAACCAGAAGATTATAAAAATGATGGCATAATACATCCCATACCTTAAAGGTCGTTTCCATTTCTCACCAAAATGAGCAATTGCATATTGTTCCTCTCTACCAATCCATTCAATAATGAGGAAAATAATAATAAATATAATTGTATTTCGTGGCCGGATTTCAGGAACAGTAAAAAGTGAACTTGAAAAGATGTTGGATATATAAGTTAGTGCGTGCCTTATGTTTTCTGCCCTAAAAAATATCCAAGCAAAAACAGTTAGTCCAAAAGTAATCAACATGGCTACTAATTCCTGGAAGGATGGCAGAATCTTACCCTGTGCCACAGTATTCAGGTTGTTGCGGTTAGTCTTCCAAATAATAGAAGGCATGATGAAAAGAGCATTAAGAAAACCCCAAACAATAAAAGTCCAGTTAGCACCGTGCCAAAATCCGCTGACTAAGAAGATAATAAAAGTGTTTCGTATTCTAATCCAAGTACCTCCTCTACTACCTCCAAGTGGAAAATATAAGTAATCTCTAAACCAGGTAGAAAGGGAAATATGCCAGCGGCGCCAGAATTCTGCTATATCTCTGGAAAAGTAAGGGAAGGCAAAATTTCTTAATAACTCAAATCCAAACAACCTTGCCGTTCCTAAAGCAATATCAGAGTAGCCGCTAAAATCCCCATAAATTTGAAAGGTGAAAAATATTGCTCCTAAAATCAGAGTACTTCCAGAATAATTTCCATAATTGTTAAATATCTCATTGGCGAATTCAGCACATTGGTCAGCAATAACAATTTTCTTAAAAAGGCCCCATAATATCTGCCTTAAGCCATCAACTGCTTTTGCATAATCAAATACTCTCTTACTTTTCATTTGTGGTAAAAGGTGGGTCGCTCTTTCTATGGGGCCAGCAACAAGTAGAGGGAAAAAGCTGACGAATAAAGAGTAATCAATAAAATTCCTTTCTGGTTTTATTTTATCTTTATAAATATCTATAACATAGGATAAACCATGAAAAGTATAAAAGGAAATACCAATTGGCAGAATTACATTTAAAGTCCAAGGGTTTACTTGAAAACCAAGGTTTGATACTGATTCGGCAAATGAAATCGCAAAAAAATTATAATATTTGAAAAACCCAAGAAAACCAAGGTTGATTGAGATGCTGAACCAAAACCAAAACTTTTTCAAGTTAAGAGAGTTGGATTCAGACATTTTTATTCCTGTATAATAATCTAATACTGTTGAAAAAATAAGTAAAAATAAAAATCTCCAATCCCAACAGGCATAAAAGTAATAGCTGGAAACAAGAAGTAAGATATTTTGATATTTTAAACTTTTATTGGTTACAAACCAATAAAGAATAAAAACAATGGGTAAGAAAAAGGCAAAACTTAGGGAACTAAATAGCATTTTGAGTACAAATATCAATTAAATTTGAACGTAAAGAGAGAATCTTGAAAAGACAAGTAGTAAAAGGCTATCATTTAAGATCTTGCAAATTCAATTTATAGAGGCTTGAGTTAGATAAAAAATGAAGCTAAGCGAACAGTCTTATATTAAACATGAAAGATGTAAGTTGTTTTAATGCTGCACTATAGACTTAAGAGTAGGAGTTAATAAAAGTTAATACAATTTAAATGACTTTAAACACACAGGTATTTTAAAGTCCCATCTAACTTTCATAAAAAACTTTTAAAATATTTCTTTGATTAAACTCTCTCCAATACTACATAAAACTCTAAACTCCCATAAGGCGTTGGATAAAGCTCCCTTATCTTTAAATCTATATAGCCTAATTCATGTAAAGATTTTATTATGTGAGAGAATGAATCTGGGGTAAAGTACCATGCATGAACATCAATATAGGCTCCTGTATTATATTCTGTAATAGCATCCTTTACTTTTTGATTATTGCCCTCAATAGTGCCATGATCGCCCGCCCAGTGTCTGCCGGCATTATTATGGGTAGTAAATGCCCGGTGTTCTATCACGCTCTTTAAGGAATGCTTTTCTCTCTTTTCAACGTGATTATTAATGATGCCGGCTATGGTAGATTCATTATTAAAGTGGTCAAAACAATACCTTTTATCCGGAATTATTAAAAAGTATTTACCAGTATCTTTTAACAAATTACTGACGGTTTGCAGATGGTTAATAAAATCTAATTGATGCTCTATAACGTGACTGCTTACTACCGCATCAAATTTTGCATTAATTATCCTCAGATCACCCGTAGGAGAAACATAATCGATGAAAGGTATTTTATTTATTCTATCGCTATTGGTTATATTTTCAGCCTTTGCCCTTTCTTTCAAGTCTTCCTGACTCAGGATATCAAAGTATTTTACCTGGCTCCCCTTACATATAGGGTTATAAAATGGTCCTAATTCTAGCACTTCCCCGCTCTTAGGAATGGAATTTATAAATAAAGAACGGTAATTCTGAGGGATTGTCTTTTGTGGAGATTTAAGCCGGTTTATTACTCTCTGAAATAAGCTACGTACCATTTCTAAATTTGTGACTTCTACTTCTGATCTGTAAATATATATAGTTTATGTGGTTAATAAAGATAAAATATCCAGGCTACATATTGTTAAAGTTAGCCTATAGATGAGGCGGAAGTACAATGGAAGAAAACAATTGTATTGGTTCAGGTCAGCGGCCTTCGGAACTATTGTTCTGATAAGGCAATTATCATAGCATTTGTAAAAAAGCCGAAATGCAAAGAATTTACATAGTAGCAGGAGCAGTAAGTAGCTTTAAGTAGTTCTTATATCATTTGCTTAATCTTATTCTGCAACTCCTGTCTATCAATTACAAACCCACCGCTTAAATTTTCTTTACCTGGGGTTCCTTTAACCCCATCGTAATTAAAGTTAAACATAGCCGCCAGCATAATATAATGGAAAGGCAAGTACGGCATGGGGCTAAATAATTCCAGCACTTTCATTTGGCCGCCATACCGGTACATCATATTGGTTAATCCGGCCCCGTGTACGGCAATTAATAATTTTGTTTGGGCAAATAAGGTTATTTGTTCCTGGTAGGTTAGAGTTGCCGCATCCACAATTTCGAAGCCATAAGCTTTTACCAGTTCTTCTACTTCCTCCCGGTTTTCGATATACCGCAAGGTACTCTTGGACCTGGTTAAGAAAACCCGTCTTTGCCGGCTCAGATTCTCCGGGTTTAGCGGTAAAAGTTTTAAGGCTTCTGTATAATATTTTTTGGTATGCGTGAGCGGTTTACAAAAAAAGGCGCCTTCCGCTTCAATATATTCCTCATTGTTTTGGGTAATCCAATTAAATTGCCCAATTCTGGTGTTTTCTAAAAAGAATTGGAAGAAAGGTTTATGGTATAACCTGGTGCTAATAATAAAAGGCATTCCGGAAGGAAGCAGCTGGTGGTCTTCCAGCAAAAAAAGTTTGGGTAATACGTCATTAAAGAAATGAAAGTAATTTTCTTCACCGGAATCCCGAAAGGAAACGATGGCGGTACTTATCTTTTTTACATTTTTTCTTCTTTTAAATGACCAGTAATCCGGCTTTTTCAGATAAGACGCCCGGGAAAAGCCTAAAGATGGATAAATAAGTTTTTCATCTTTCGATAAAGCCCAACCGTATTTTGGTTCTAAAACTACTTTGCTTTTATAAAGTAAAATATACTCATCCTGCATCCAGCCGGGATTATTCCAAATGGAAAAATCTCTCCCTAGTTCATCAGATAAATTATGGAAGTTTATGTTAAGGGCGGCAAAAGGATTTAGTTCTCTTTTAAGCAGGAACTTACTATCTTCTATTATTTCTTCCGGGAATAGAAGTTTATCTAAGGTTTTTGATTTAAGAACATTTACTTTGATAGCTATATTTCTTAATAACACCAAAGGAAATACCTTCTTCAAAAACTTTTTAAAGCTTGCTGCCATTATAAGTAGCCTTACGCAAAAGCGAAATAATTTAAGTTTAAGTTATTCATTTTTGTCATTCTGGGAATCTGCGATTCCGGGAGGAAACTATTTAGTAGGTAACCAAATAGTTTCCTTCTGAATGACAGCCGTGGGTGCAATATATTTTGAATCTATAAGCTTGTGTAACATCAGTGAATAATTAGGAAACTATATAATTACAGATTAAATTAAAAGCGGCTATTTATTGTCCAGTGTGCTGCCCCTATTTACAGGTCTGTTTTATAAAAGATGTTTAAGAGAGGCCCAGAAACGTTTTCTTTTTAATACATTAGGCTCAGCTATAAGAGCTTTATTAATATATTTTAAAGTTTCCAATCTTCTCTTTTTGGTTAAAGCTAATATCAAACTAAAGAAAGTATACCTGTCGGCAGTAAAGATAGAAAGATATTTCCCGTAAGTTTCCCGGAAAGCAGCATCCTGAAATAATACCTGCATTAAAAAATTATCTCTTTCTATTATTCTGTCCGGCGACATTGTATTTAAACTTCGTTCTGCATGTTCTACCATAGCAAAGGTGATGGTATTACAGGATTGTAATGGGTGCTGGCTGCTTATGCGCAGCCATATTTCCCAGTCTTCGGCAGTAGTTAACTTTCTATCTTCTATAAAAGGAAATTGAAGTGCTAACTCCCGCGTCAGGAAAACACTATTGCAGGCTAAATAATTAGACTTAATAAGCGCTGCCTGCCAATCCTGGGGGAAATCACAGTACTTAGAAATAACCCGGCCGGCTGCATCCAGAATTTCGTAACCAACATTAAAAAAAATAGCCTGATGCTCTTTAATGAAATTTGCTGCTGTTTCAAAATGATTAGGATAAAGGAAATCATCCGAATCAAAAAAGTTAATGTAATCTCCTTTACTCTGCTGCACGCCATAATTACGGGCCGCTCCCCGCTCATTATTCTGCTTCTTAAAATACCGGAGCTTAGGATGCGAAATTGATTTTATAACTTCTTCGGTATTATCCGTACTGCCATCATCTACAACTATTATTTCGAAGTGCGGGTACGTTTGGTTTAAAACAGAAGCAATGGTTTTAGAAATAAAGTCGGCGCGGTTATAAGTAGGAATGATAATAGAAAAAAATAATTTGTTTTGCTCCATTTAAGATATCTGGGTTAGTATTCGGAAGAAATCAAAATGGGGTAAAATACTTTTAAGTACTACTTTAAATTTAATCGACATTTTTTGCGATTTAAATATTTGACTTTTAATCTAAAAACTAACAACTAATTACTAACAACTACTTATTTAATTTAATCAGAATTTCTTAATGAATTCTTGAACCGCATAATTTTTCTAAAGATATCCAGGGCTTGCTTTTTCCTGAATAAGGAAGTTTTAAAGTTATTGATTAACCGCAGCATTTCAAACGAATCGGTATAGCCTTCCTGTTCCGTTCGGAACATATAATGAAATAAAGCAGCCGGCTTTTTATTTATTTGCAGTATTACCCAAATAATTCTTTTATAGTAAAGGTAAATAAACTTCTTTTCACTCAAATCAGGATAACGGAAAACAAAATAATAAACAATAGTAGTTAAACTGGATGTAGCCGTACTTTTCCCTAACTTTAACAGATACTCCCAGTTCAGTCTTTCCTGATACATATAATGGATAAAAGTTAACCTATCATCGTACCACAAGTCATAGCCGGCCAACTGCATCGCGTGGCATAATTCCAAATCTTCGCCACCCGATAAGACTTTTCCCCGCTTGGCACTGGTATTAAATTCAAAATAGTGTTGACGCAATTTTTCCCAGGCTGACTTTCTGACCACGGAACCGGCCCCATAAACATAACCAGCTTCGAATTTAAGTGGGCCGGAAACCCCATTGTTCTGAGGACCTATCGCATAAACGGCTTCAAAATTCTTAAACCACTCCGGCGGAGTTATTTCATATTGGCCTATTGCCCTGGTTCCCAGAATACCAATAGAAGCATGCGCCGACATAACCTCAAAAGCAATATTTACATAATCCGGACTTAACCAATTATCGTCATCAACAATGGAGACAAACTCATATTGGGCCAGCTGCAAACCTTTAATCAGGGCATTTTCTTTTCCCGGTTTACTTTCAGTTTCTACTCTAAATGGCACCTGCACCCCTATCCGCTCCCATATTTCTTTTGCTGCTTCCACGGTATTATCAGTTGATGCATTACTGATAATTAATACTTCCCAGGGAATATGAGGCTTAACCTGTAGTTCTGCTATATATTGCAGCGTTAGCGCTAATCTTTGGGAACCATTATAGGTACAGATAATTAAGGATACGCCCTCCATTAAAAAATCAATTTTTAATTTAAACTGATGTTACAAAAGCTAGAATGCCGCCATAAAGGTAAAGCACTTGATATTGCTGCATTAATATTTTTGCTTAACAGCTACTTATAACACAAGATCATTTCCAGGATCAACTTTATTTTGTTGCAACCTCAAATAATTATTTTTTAGCTTCTTAACAACACTATCCAAATTACTTATATTCTGATACACCCATTTCCAAAAAGCAGTAAAGTACCTGTAATCCAGGTAGTCTTTATCACCTTCCATAAAATTGTTGGGCGATAATGAATAAGTTAAAGTTCTTTTATTTAACAATCCGGGTGCCGTATACCTGATCAATAATAAAAAAAACTGGTATACACTAACGGGTTTATTATCATTAACTCTATGGCCCATGTATTCATAAAGCCTTATAAAAACCGAAGTTTTGGCAAAGCCTTCCGTCATGTCTATATGATTCTGCCAATTAATTCTGCCGGCTGGCATGAAATGGTAGAATATAAGCTTATCATCAAAATAGTGGCGGTATCCTAAATAACTAACAACCAGAGCTAATTCAGAATCTTCTCCCACGGCTTTCCCTTTGCCTTTACTGGTAAAAAAACCATAGCCTGCTTTTCTTAAGTCTGTCCATATCTTCTTTCTGAAAACCATACCGGCTCCCCAAACCAGCTTTTTATCTTTGGGGAAATAACCTGTTTGGGGCAAAGGACTTCCTACCGCGTAAGACGAGGCATACAAACTAAACCAATCAGGTTGCTCTTTTTCGAAAACAGCAATGCCTTTACCTACTGCCTGGCCCACATCCGGTTTATGATGTATAATTTGAAATGCTCTTTTTAAGTAATTTTCTTCCAGCCAATTATCATCGTCAACGGTTACGATATAACTATATTGGGCGGCATCATAGCCGGCTTCTACCGCATAACCTTTACCAGGTCGGGGCTCATTTAATATTTTTAATGGAAAAGGAGAACCATGTTCAAACCAAATTTTATCCGCAACCACCACGGTATTATCGGTAGAACTGTTATTAACAATAATTAATTCTAATTTTAAGTCTTCGATTCCTTTTTGCCCGGCTAAATAAGCCATGGTTTTAGGTAATCTGCCCTCCCCATTGTAAGTACACACCACAATCGAAACTCCTACCGGAATTAATTCTTCCATAAAGGTTTTTACTTACTTAATAAATTCAGGTTTACTTTAATAATGGCGGGAAAATCTTAAACAATGTTAAAATTAGGAGTAAGTACCGGGACTAAATTAATTCTAAATTCAGTTTCGTGTAATTTACTGCCCCTCCTAAAACAGGAGGGGAACTCTTAGACTAACTTTATAAGTTAAATCTATATTTATATTCCACTCCCTGGCCGGTGACGCACCGGACAATTTATAGCTGTTATGCTTGTTTAATGCCAAAGCTTCTTTTTCGATCGGTGCCCCATTTACCAGTGTTGAGAAAGTATAACTACTTTGCGTAAGATCAGTAATGGAGCGTCAGACCGAAAGAGGCTGAAATTAATTTACATCTATATTTTTTAAGAAGCCAAACTTTTTAAACCAAGATATTAATCTGGACATTTTAACATGAGATGCAATTTTAAAGTTTACTTTATAGGCATCAAACAATAAGGCGGCATATTCTTTTGTGATAACATCAAAGAACTCATCCCGGAGAAATTGCTGATTACCAGGTTTTCTACTTAAGCCATTGTCCTCACACACCGCAATAAACATTTCTACTTTTTTATAGGTACAATTATGCTTCACAATGGCATCTAAAAAAAATTTCCAATCCGAACTTATCTTTAATTGTTCGTTGTATAAACCAACTTTAGCAAATAAACTTCTTTTTATAAAGGATGCCTGGTGCGGTATAGAACTTTGAACAAAATGATCGAAAGAAATAAATGCCGGAGGGCACCAGGATGAATGGGATGCATGATCCATAAAAGTTACATTGCCATAAATAATTTCCTGGTTCAGGTGCAAGGAAAAAACTTTTTTAACTATTCCGTTATCGGCAAAACAATCGCCTGAATTCATAAATAACAGGTATTCGCCGGTTGCTTTGGCAATTCCTTTATTCATGGCATTATAAATACCATTATCTTTTTCACTTACCCAGTAATCCAGATTAGATTTATACTGCTTTATTATTTCTACGCTCCCGTCCGTGGAACCACCATCTATTACTATATATTCAATATTATTATAAGTTTGATTAATAACACTGGCAATTGTTTTTTCTAATCCGCTGCGATTATTAAAATTGATGGTAATAACACTAACTTTCACTTGGTAAATATTATATTATTGAGGAGAAGAATAATTCAAAGGTAAACGAAATATCCGTGCTTTTCCGGCGCATCTTAAAAATTAACAGGACTTCCGCAAATTAGTATTGTATTTGCTAAAAAAACCTGTTTTGGAGGTTTCTTTAGTAAACTGGCCGGTGAAAACACCATAGCCATCTGGTTAATTGAAATTATTCTATTCTTGTAATGAATAACCAAATTGTTCAATGAAAGGCTTCCAGAAAGTTGGATTATACTTTTGCCAGGCATGTATACCCATTGGTAATTGCTGGTTATTTAAATTAAATAAAACATCCGGGTTGACTTCAAAGGAAAAAGCAATAGAATCTTCTATGCTACCAACTTTAAACCAGGGGAAAAATTGTTTCACATACGTACTCCAAAACAGGTCTTCGTAATAAGGAAATTGCCAGGGAAGAATAGGTGTAAAAGAATTTTCTTTAACCGTCCAGGTATGTTTTAATATCCTTAGAAAAGAAGTTGGCTGCCCAATGGCTTCTTTTATTCCTTTAGCACTAAAATAGGGATTCTGAAAAAGATTAAATAACGCTAATACTTTTAAAAATGAGTTTACTTTTCGCAAAGAAAAGCCGCCGTTACCGGCACCTATAATTTTACTGTCTTTTTGGGCGGCATTAAATCCCTCAAACCAGGGAGCACCAATATAATCATAATCTGTTTTTACAAAATGCGCTAACATGTCGGAAAAAACAAATACATCTAACTGGCAAATCAGGATATGACTATAGGCCTGAAAAGAGTTATAAAAGTGGTAGCCTAAAAGGAGCCGGTTATACCCGGCAATGTCAGCAAAGTAAGATTTATCAAAAATAAAGATCTTAATCTTTATACCGGGCGGTATATTTGATATATAGGCATTAATATTTATTTCTTTATGCGTTACAAAACAAATATCGTGGGCAGGCAAGATATTATAAGTTTGCCTTAAAGAAATTTCTTCCTCATAATTTAAATCAGAAAACTCTTTATAAATAGGTATTACAATAGCAACCATAACCAACTTAACAATAGCTTTAATTTTATACCTAATGTATTTTACGTTACTAACCTGATTTAAATTGTTTTGTAAGCTTTATTTACCCTATTTTTTATTTATATATAGATGATACGCGAAAGCAATATATTTTAAGTTTAAGTAACTCACTGGTGTCATTCAGGAGGAAACTATTTAGCAGACAGCCAAATAGTTTCCTACCGGAACCGCAGGTTCCCTGAATGACAGAATTGGGATCAAGGTTACTAAATTACTTATTTATAATTTCTCTGTGTAACATAGATTGATTAGTGTTTAATGAAATCTATAGAGGAAAAGCTTTTAAAGGACCTGAAATACTTTGTTTAATTAAAATAAATTTACTTAGAGGAAAAAGGGCCGGTAATTGCTTTTTTCAAATAATATAAATAATCATGAAAAGTATAAATGCTTAAATACTGAATATAAAATTTAATTATAACAGCTTTATTATAATGAAACTCTTTTAAGCGTCTCAGAAAATTATTGGCCGTAAATAATTCAAACATCTGCAATTGTTTGGATGTAATCGGAATAGTACATAATGGCAATGAACTTTTCCACTTTTCATGAAAGATCAACGAACTTTCAATCCATGATTTGTTTATTGTTCCGTAAGACAAATGTTCGATTAAAACATCGTATATTATACAAACCCGGAGCGTTTGTTTGATTTGTAAAGAAAAATCAAGATCATAAAAGTGAAAGCTTTTAAAATGATGCTCATCAAATTTATTGTTTTGCCAAGTCTCTTTTCGGGTACATAGCCACATGCCATCTACGGAAACCACATCAGAAATATCCTCATGCTGGGGATTTAAATAAAGATGTTCCGGCTTTTTATTATTTGCCCTGCCTTGTATATAATGCCACCGGAAAAATTCAGGTGGTATACCTGATCCGCCCCACCAACCCGAATTACTTTTGGACTTAAAATTATTACCAACTACCCCAATCAGTCCTATTGTAACATCATGGAAGTGCCCGATAACTGCTTTCCCCCAGTCTGGGGTATGAAATAACAAATCTTCGTGCATGAAGCATAATATTCCGAATTTGCTTTTCGCTGCCCCCATGTTATAAGCCTGGCAAATACTATAGTTACCGGTACTATTATCTATACTTATAATTTCGTATTCCACCCCAATAGTTTCCTTAACAGATGTAGAAACATTATTCAGCATGGTTTTATCACGGGAGCAGATAATAATAGAAATCACAGATAAAAACTCCTTAAAGAATAAATAAAATTATTAATTAGTACGCAACCACAAGCGGATAAAACTTAATGTTGGACCACTTAGGGTAGCTTTTAATAGTTTAAGATAACCATTTAAGTTTCTCTTTTTCTTAATTTCAAACACTGCTTCTAATCCTTCATCCTCTAGTATATAAGACTTATTTCTCTTGATAATATTTTTCAGAAGTGCATTCTCCTGAGAAAAAGCACCAAGATATTTTTTCAACTGCTTTCGCATGGTTTTATCATAAGTCTCCCAATATTTATTCGGGCTACCCATTTTAATAGCTTTGGCTATTACACTTCCTTCGTGATACCGAAAATAATTCAGGGGTTTTGCTACAAAGGCAACATCACTTATCAGCAGCATTTTTACCCAGAGTAACCAGTCACTGCAATTTTTTACAGTTTCGTCGGCACCACCTACCTGCTGGTAAATACTCTTTTTAAATAACACCCCACTGGCATTTGGAATGATATTTTTATGAATGAGAAAGCGATCAATAAAAACTAATCCGTTCATACAGAAATCAGTTACAAACTCATTGGAACTTAATTTTATAAATTGGTTAGAATCCAAGGTATCTGTCCAGGACAACCAGGTGCCGGTTATTTCGCTTTTCTCATTTAAGCGGTAAGATTGGGCATACACAATGCCTGCTTTTTCGTTTTTAGCAAACTTAGGAACTAGTGTTTGTAAAAAATCTGCTTCAGCAACATCATCCGATTCTGCCAGCCAAATAATATCCCCTTTGGCCAGTTCTATACCTTTATTCCATTGTTTAAAGGTAGAGCCACTATTCTGTTCATTAAACAAAATTTGGGTTACTTTAGGGTTATTTCGGTAATGTTCTATTATTTCCCGGCTATTATCCTTCGAACAATCATCTAAAATTATTATTTCAAAATTCGGATAGGTTTGGCTTAAGACAGATTCTATCCGATGCTTTAAAAATAGCGAATGGTTGTAATTAGGAATTATAACGGATACCAGCATTTAAATGCAATTAAGTAGCTGTAAGCGATTAGCTTAAAATTCAATTTTTTATATTATGAAAAATGTCGATTAAATTTAGATAAGTACTTAACTTAACCAATAGGCTTTCTAATTATCAAACTATAAAAACTTTATCTTATTTCCGGTTAGCCTTTAATAGGTTTATAATTGATTAACTTTAGAAATAATCTTTTCGAAATGATCTAGTACAGTTTCTGAGGAATGTAATATTTTATACTTCTCTCTTGCATTCGTTGCCATTAACGCGTATTTATCATTATTTTCCTGAAAGTCGGTTAAAAAGTTTTTAGCCGCATCTAAACTCAAATAAGGAAGACTTACCCCACAATCATTAGCCACAAATTCATTTGCACCTCCGGTTCCTTCAAAGCAGGCTATTGTTAATTCCATCATGGCCGCTTCCAATACCACCAATGGATAGGGATCTTCTCTTGACGAAAGAAAGAACAAATCCATAGCCGCGAAATATTGCCAGGAATCAGGTATGGAAGGTATCATTCCCAGATTATTTAAGCCAAGCTTTTCTTTATCAAATTTCATTTGATTAAAAAACTTATTAGCGCGGGCTACATCACTCCCGACCCATATAAATTTAAAACGGGTATCATTTTTAAGCTCATTAGCCAGCATCAAAAAGAAATCCGACCCCTTTCTCCAATCCGTAGCGCCCATGGCACCTATCAAGATTTGATCATCCTGAATATTCAACGACTTTCGGATTTTATTTCTTGCTGGCTGTTTCTCATTAAGATAATCTTTAATATAATAAGGTAGATAACCTAATTTACTCTCATCAACTTGTAACTTGTTGATAAGCATGTTTTTTACACTGATAGAAGGATACAGAAATAACTTAGTATTACTTAGGTTAATTTTTAACTCCGCTTCATTGATATGTGCATTTATAAAATGCTCTAATTCATGTATGTAAGTTATTATATTTGAATTTTTATAATAAATTAATATATCCCCATTAGTTATCGTATTATTAATTATTAAATCGTATTTCTTAGTTGTGTAGGGGTATTGTATTTTACCGGTTAGGGCCCGGTTCATTCTGGAATAAACACGTTTGAAGAAGGGTTTTGGTTCAGGATTATAAAACTGTTGGGTGGGAAACATTTTATCAAATTGATCGCTGATTTCGCCGCTTCTTTTTATTAAAACATCAACTTGGTAATTTTTTTTAGAAAATAGCTCCAGTAAGTTCAATAACAAAATTGTGGCACCGGTTCGTGTGGCATCATGGGAAATAACAAGAATCTTCAATTTTATATCTTATTTTAAAATGAGTTTTTAATTATGAGATCCTGTTAAATTTTTAGATTTTAGTTGCACAAATATTTAATAAACAATCCATAGATAAAAAATCTACTTTATCTATAAAGGGTAGTTTCCTTAACTTGCTGGGAGAGTAAATATAATACCGGAAATTATTACGCGACAAAATTGCCAGAATCTGATCTAATTCCTGGCTTTTATTAACAAAGGAATGATATTCTATAAATATATTATTTACATAAGAAAGCTTATTTTCTATCTCCTTAATCACTTCCGTTTCAGAACCTTCAATATCTATTTTCAGAAAATCTATTTCCTGATCTAAATATTTACTTAGCCTTTCTACTTTAATTTTTTTAATATTTATGGCATTAGATTCTTGCCGGCCATTTACTACTCTGCCGGCATCTGCTCCTTCACTTAAGAATTCCAGCTCCGTATCTTCCATCCAAACACCTTTATTTATTAAGGTAATATCGTTATAATGGAATGAGGAAATATTTTGGGTTAAATACTTAAATATGGTATTATCGGGTTCAAATGCCCATATTTTACTGTTAGGATATAAGCGTTTGAAATAAATAGCACTTATCCCGATATTGGCGCCACAATCTATAATGGTGGGTGCGGGTTTTTCAGAAATGAATTTATAAACATTTTTATGAAATACTTCTTCAAATATTGCTGCAAAAGAAGCAGCATCCGGAAAAGTAAGTTTTTGACCTTCGAATAAAAATTCTCCCGGCGTATACCTGGGCATTTTTTTTATAACATCGAAGGGGTTTTCGGGAGGAATTTCTTTCGGTGATAATTGTCTTTTTATAATTCCGGGTATATTTTTTATATTCATTTTGTATAAGAATTAACCTTCACGCGTATATTACTGCCATTCAAATTGTCCAAATACAACTCCATAATCATAATCGCCGTGTTTTACTAAAAAGGAGCTATTATCAATTATCGTAAAGTTACATACATCTTCAATCATATCTACCGGGCCCAACTTTGGAATATTGACAATTACCAATAAAGAATATTCACCCCGCACCAAGGAATTTGGTTTAAGTACCAGCGTCATTTTTTCCTTTATAGTTAAAGATTCGCCCGAAAATACCCGCCTTTTTTTACTATCTAAGATTACTATAAACAAACTGTAGGGATAGTCCAGATGGTTAATAGCCAGTTCTATATTAATATGCACCTCCTCCTGAACGGTGAAATCACTACTTACTGATTTAGTGGCATCCGATATATAAATTTTGCTGATATTAACTTGTTTGCTTTTTATTTCTTTGGCATTAAATACGGGTGTTTTCTTATTAGAAGTTAAGTAAGCCGAAACAATAGAAGATACATTACCCGTCATTTCAATGGAACCTTGTTTTAGAAGTATTCCCCGATCGCATAACTGAGAAACCGCATTTAGATCGTGGCTAACAAAAAGTACCGTTCTGCCATTGTTCACGCTTACATCTTTCATCCGGCCAATGCACTTTTTCTGAAATTCGGCATCGCCTACGGCCAGCACTTCGTCTACAATTAATATTTCGGGTTCCAGGAAAGCAGCCACGGCAAAAGCCAGCCGAACGTACATTCCACTGCTGTAGCGTTTCACGGGCGTATCGATATATCTTTCTACACCGGCAAAATCCACAATTTCATCAAACTTGCTGCGGATTTCGGTCTTGGTCATGCCCAAAATGGCCCCGTTCAAAAAAATATTTTCCCGGCCGGTCAGTTCCGGGTGAAAACCCGTGCCTACCTCCAGCAAAGAAGCAATACGACCATTTACTTTTATTTTGCCGGTTGTGGGTGTGGTTACTTTAGATAATATTTTTAATAAAGTAGATTTACCGGCGCCATTACGGCCAATAATACCCAATACCTCCCCTTGCTTTACTTCGAAATTTATATCCTTCAAAGACCATACATAGTCGCTCTGGCCTTTAACCGTACGGTCGTTGGCTTCACCTATTTTGGCAAACGGATCTTCTTTACCCCGCACCCGAGCCCACCACCGGTTTAAATCGTGGCTTATGGTACCGGTGCCTACTTCACCGAGCCGGTACATTTTACCCAGGTTTTCTACTTTTATAGCGGTATTGCTCATTAAATAATTACTAATTGTGGATTTGTTAATTGCGGTTCAGCTAATCGTAACCATACTTGCGATAACTTAAACAGTATCGGTAAAGCTTCTTCCTACTTTATTAAAAATGATAGTACCTACCATCAGGATAAAAATAGTGATGACCGCGCTATACCCTAAGTAACCCCAGCTAAAAGTACCCGAACCTAAAAAGGCGTACCGAAAGGTTTCTACAATAGTACTCATGGGATTGGCTAAGATCAGCCATTTATACTTTTGCGGCAAGCTGGATAAAGGATAAATAACCGGGGTGGCATACATGAGCAACTGGATGCCGAAAGTTAACAGCATGGCTAAATCGCGGTACTTCGTGGTTAAGGAACTAAAAATCATACCTAAACCTAAAGACAAAAGGGCCATTATAATTACTAGCAGCGGTGTGATTAGTATAAACCCATTAGGATGGATAGCATCCGTAGTTACCAGGTAATAAACCCAAACGGCTAAGAACAAAGTAAACTGAATGCAGAACCGTACGATATTAGAAATTACAATTGATAAAGGCATGGTAAGCCTAGGAAAGTAAACTTTACTGAATATGCCGGCACTACTGATAAAAACAGCAGAAGTGGCCGAAAAGGTTTGGGCAAAATAATTCCAAACGGTAATCCCGGCAAGGTAAAAAACAATCATGGGCAAACCATCAGTGGAAAGGTTAGCCACCCGGCCAAAAATAATTACAAAGGTAATGGTAGTTAAAATGGGCTGAATAATAAACCAGATCGGCCCCAGTATGGTTTGTTTGTAGGTGGAGATAAAATCACGGCGTACAAACATCATCACCAAATCGCGGTAGCGCCACACATCACCAAGGCGCAGATCTAACAAACTAGTGCGGGGCTCAATTACTTCCGTCCATTCTTCCTTTTCATCTTTTTCTTTATCAGTAGATTGAGTAGCTTTAAAAGCTTCGGTTGTTGTTTCCACTTATATTAGAAATTGTTTTGGCTGGTATTATTAAAACTTACCAAACCTTACTTTTACTTATTAAATTAATGCGTTACTTCCTGAAACACCTCTTCCGTTTCGTACACCTTCCGGATACCCTCTTCCAAACCAATGCTATACTGCCACCCAAAGGCATTCAGCTTCGATACATCCATTAATTTACGGGGCGTACCATCCGGTTTGGTAGCATCCCATTTTATTTCTCCTCTGTAGCCTACTATCTTTTGGATCAATTCGGCCAGTTCCCGGATAGATACATCTTCGCCGGTGCCGATATTTACCAAGCCGGGTTCGTTGTAATGCTCCATCAGGAAGTAACAGGCGGCAGCCAGGTCATCGGCGTGTAAAAATTCGCGCTTGGGTGTGCCGGAACCCCACACCTCTACGGTGGGCTGATTATGGATTTTAGCTTCGTGCATTTTGCGCATTAAGGCCGGCAGTACGTGCGAATTATTCAGGTCGTAGTTATCGTTGGGGCCGTACAGGTTGGTGGGCATGACCGAAATAAAATTACAACCGTACTGGTCGCGGTAAGCGTCGCACATTTTTATACCAGCAATTTTGGCAATGGCATAGGGTTCATTGGTCGGTTCCAGGAGGCCGGTAAGTAAGTACTCTTCTTTTAAAGGCTGGGGCGCCAATTTGGGGTAAATGCACGACGATCCCAGGAACAGCAGTTTCTTTACGCCGTGGACATAACTCTGATGTATCACGTTGTTCTGGATCATCAGATTATCGTAAATAAACTCGGCCCGGTAAATATTGTTGGCGTGAATGCCGCCTACTTTGGCGGCCGCTAAAAACACGTAATCCGGCTTTTCAGCGGCAAAAAAAGCTTTAACCGCTACGGTGTCCCGCAAATCCAATTCCTGGGAGGTCCGGAAAATAAAATTAGAATAGCCTTCGGCCTCTAATCTTCTCCTCAATGCAGACCCCACCATACCCCGGTGGCCGGCAATATAAATGCGGGCTTCTTTCTCCATGCTGGAAAATATTTTTTTATTTTGGTTTATGTAATAGCGGTAGTTGCATTTTCATTCCCCTATTCTACCTCCATATTTCG
>Ga0210040_10004254_pt1 | contig 18831 bp, 15 predicted proteins | sample CryGeyCG12114_NA_FD_185462 | JGI IMG/M metagenome (GOLD analysis project Ga0210040, IMG submission 185462) | Groundwater microbial communities from aquifer - Crystal Geyser CG19_WC_8/21/14_NA (SPAdes) (version 2) | ecosystem: Environmental > Aquatic > Deep subsurface > Groundwater | place: USA...
CTGGCAGCCGTTCGTGTTGGGACCGGAATTCGCCATTGAGAGGAGACCGGGCTTCGAGTGCGGGAGGAAGGGCGGTTCGTCGGGGAAGGGGCGCGAGTTGTAGATGCTGGTTGTGCCTGTGCCGAGGAGGGAGGGGGTCGTGGTGTGGAGGATGTCGCCGGATTGGAGCATGAAGGATTTGATCTGGGGGTGTTAGTTGGGGTGGACGGGCGGGAGGGAAGGGGTAGACGCGGATGGATGGTTTGGGAGGGGAGCCGCGGTGTGGTGCGGTGGTTTGTGGGGAGAGGAAAGCGAAGAGCCGCGAAGGGCGGGGGATGAGGAGGGGAGTCGTAACGTACTACGCGGTGGAATTTGCAGCCTTTGTAGCCTGTTGGTTTGCCGGTTTGGGGCGATTTGTACTCGCCTGTACAGAGTTGGCGGAAATTTTCGGAGGTGAGGGGGTGGGTTTTGCTGAAGAGGTGGATTTTGATGCGTCCGAGCGGTTCGCCTGTCATGGTGAGGTGATTAGCTTGGCTTAGATGGGAGATAGCGGGGTTGAGAAGAGGAGTGACGGGATCAGTGTCTGAGGGTTGGGAGTTGTCTACGGCTGTTGAGGTTGACGCTGGACCCGAGACTACTTTCATTTCAAGGCTTCCGGTCAGCAGCGTCGTGGGAGCAAGGCGCCGATGCCGCCATGACGAACGTGGTCGTTCTTGCGCGGCGAGACTCTTTCGCTGTTTTCGTATAGTGCAACACGCCGTCGGCGGCTTGAATGCTTCTTGCGCCGAGAGATGTCCATGGCTGAGTCCACTCCATTGCTCACCATTTACTGCCTCATCTTCTCGCTGGCACTGACGAGTATGTGAGTGTGAATGCTTGGGAAGGTATAGTGAAGATTCATGAAAGACGCGACTCACCCCCAAGCGTGATATCCATGAACACAATAGGCTCTCCCTCGCCTGGGCGGGGCACCGGCGGGAGTTTACTACTCATCGAGGTACTTTGGCAGCTGATGGGGCTGCTTGAGCTTCCTGTCTTGTACGCACGAGATCACAGTAGCAGGTTGTGGATATTGAGCCACGTGGTTCTGTGATGGTGTGTCGTTGAGTGCCGCTTGGTGGTACGTATCTGTGCCTTTCACGATGCACAAGATTTGCAAGTTGGCTGTCCCTGGAGGTACTAGATCGAGTCGTATCGTTGAGATGACCTGGGTTACCGGCGATTAGTCGGCTAATGTAGCATAGTAAAGTACGTTGCCGTTGTAAGAGTGACAAGCTTTTAAGATAGTAGAAAACAAGCATAAATTGGTAAAACAGCGATACGACCGTACGAGGAACCGATGTCGTAGACAACCAGCGCCTTCAACCAGAAGTGAATCATGGACGAGCAGCCGAATAACTACAATACAAGCTGTCGACGACTTTTACAGGTGGAGGTTGCTTGTCTAATTGATTGATTGCTTGATTGATTGATTAATTAAATCAATATGAAGTCCGAGATCGAAACCTTCGCGAAAGGCCTAGTTTTTCACGACCTCAAAGAGTAGGTATCGCAGAGGATGAGAGACTCGCTGTTGTTGGTACGATTTTCCAGCTTGCTCCGCTCTTTTCCATGATGTCTCACAACCACATATCCTTGAACTTCTCACTCACACAAAGGCAAGGCGCAAGAGCTGCAGCCTCATTCGGTCCGAGTGCCACTGGTCTCGCTGGTCTCTACGAGCAGTGTTTTCGGAGTGGTTCTGACCATGTATGTCTCGATGCGCCCGTCACTCAAGCTAGCCATCCATGGTCTTGTAAAGCAGTCTATGGCCATGACTTTGTGATAATTACTAACTTAATCAGCCACTCTCATCAGCACCTGCTCCGCCGCATAAGCCGAAGCAAACCTCAAGGTCGGGCGGCCTCGCACTATTTGCGCTGTTTGCTGCCGTGTGTACAATGGGGTGACGCCGTCCGCGTGACATCGTAGTGATCGCTCACCGACGGGTTCGAAGTTGCAGGAAGGTTTGAGGTGGTTGAGCTAAGGATCCGATCCGAATGAGGCTGCGATTGCGGTCGCCTGTGATGTTCCAGGGAACAGTGAAGGTGCAGAGAAGGCGCAGATCACTTCTGGATGCAACGAGATAGGGAGGAGTGATGCAGCTGGAGACAGGACGGTGAAGTACTTGCGGTATGTAAGTGCTTGTGCTGCTTTCACTCAAGCGTTGTCAGTATCTTTGCGCTACAGAGCAGCTGCCTGCTAGTCCAACGCCGGTGAGTTGGGTGTTTGTTGCTGGGGCTGCCAACAAACAAGTCGGCACATGTGACATAGGTATCAACAAGACAGCGGCATGTTGCAGGATAGCATCGAGACAGCACTGTTGTATATATCTGTACAAAAAGTCGCGCAAAGACTATCCCAAGCACCTTGCAAGCACACCAAAGGTAGCGGATACGTACCGTGTCCTCACTGAAGTCCTCAATCCTGCACAGATGCCGCAGCCGTGTGCTTCAGTCGCCACCTCAAACTGCTGGATCTTTTCCTGATTCTGCTGAGACACCAGCTCATGCCCCTGCTCCTTCTTGGCTGTCTCTGGCCTCTCATACCCAACCAGTGGCGTAAAGTGAATCACTGACGGGAGTGCCGAGGAATGTCTGGCACTCCACGGCAACCTGCCTTCGTGGCATGATTATCCTATCGTGGCCACGAGGACAGCACTGAGAACAGTGAGCGCCTGGACGCCAACTCGACGGTGCCTTGGTCCATACTGCTCAGTGGGAGGACTGATGGTGATACACGGATGAAGACACTAGAACAGCTGGATCGAGCCGTGGACAACCCTGTTGCTCAGGTGCAAGCAGCAATGGAGGAATACACACCACTAGCCAAACCCAATCCATACTCGAAGCGATGGTTCACGACCGACGTGAAGATACAGCAAAAGGAGGTCAATAGACTACATTGAAAGTAGTAAGTGACAATCTTGGCCCATCCTCAGCACTCAATACATTTATCACTTTCGTCCACTTAGCACGTCCTCGCCTTGGTTTCCCGCCTATTCTTTGTCATTGCAAGCCTGATGATCGAGTCGCCGAGACGCTCCCTATGCGCCAACAGCTCCCACCATACCTCTTTCCTGTCTCTCCTTCTTCCAGAACTTCAGTCCTCTGCCTCCTCGCTTTCTCGGAGGGTCAAGCATGTCAGGCACGACATATGGCATTGGAGTCTCCTCCTGCTGCTCTTCTGTCAACACTCTGTCTGGCAAGCGATGTTCGGGTATCTCGCCGATCTTTGTAGAAGCAGTCATGAATGTCATCATCGAAGGCGGTCTGACTCTGCCTTCGAAACGGTCTGCAGTCATACTTGGCTGATGGTTATACAAGTGCTGCTGGGGGCGCGAGTGAAGTGGGACCTTGGGTGGCCGCGGCGGCAAGACTTGCATGCTGTCCATGGGTTGAGCCTCACATCGGCCAATCGACGGTTGTGGAAACATATCAAAGAAGTCTGCAGGCACGATGTACATGCTAGGATGGCGCATGAGCTGCTTTTCGACACCGAAGTTATCGTCGCTGGTTGGCTGGCCGACTTTGGCTTGAAGATGTTCCGGCTTTGGCTTTGGTTTAGGCTTCGGCTCCGGAGCAGTCCTATCGGCGAGTTGACTATAGCTTGGTGGAGGAGATCTCTTTTCTTTGTGCTTAGTCTCTGGTGAAGGTGATGTTCTCTTGGAAGGAGCAGCACTTGACGATCGCGAAGTCGAGGTGCGCTTCTGATCGGCCCTCTTAGCTCTAGGTGAGACAACAACTGAGACAACGGACGGGTCAGTCTTGCTTCGAACCCATCCTCCATAATGCACAAGAGGACTTGGAGCCGGTCGCTTGGACTGCTGGCTACAGGATTGTGCACGTGGTCGTAGTTTACGCCTAACCTCAGGCTCTGCCCCTCGAGCTTTGGGAGGTAGCCTCAGGTTGATACTCGATGCCGAAGTCATCCGTAGATTAAGTTCGGAAAGGGCGGTCAAGGTATCCAAAGCAGCTGTCTCTGATAAGTTCAAGATACCACTTCGTGACTGAGAACGAGACTTGTCGTTGGAAAGTGCATGGTTGAGCAGTTTAATGAGACCAGTATTGAGTACCAATAGTATTTGTGCAAGACTTGTCTGCGATGTGCTATCTCCTACCTCGAACCGGTGACCATATTTCGCAACGGACTTTTCGTATGTCTGCTTGATTTCCTGTGGTCTTTGCGCAAGTGAGTCCTGAATCCGTTTGTCCTCGTTAGCGTTGGTTGGCTCCGAATGGCGGCGTCTATGCTTTCGTCCTTTTGTTCTGAAGATATTCAATCCATCTTGGAAAGTGTTCAAGATATCCCGTATCACGGAGGAGACTTCTGTTCCTGCCATGGTGGATACAAGGCTGAGCAGAAGCTAATGAGGTATGGCAGCTGAATGTGCTTGATAGTCATTCGTGCGATTAAAAAGTTTTGCGTATAGAATAATACTCTGTAGAGTTTTCGAGAGGTAGCTGGCAGCCGTGAGAGGAAGAGAAGGCAGAGGTACAATGTGCGTTCCAAGATGAAGAAGTAGCTCTGAAATGGCTGGTGGAAGCTCAATGTAAGACTTCCGGACACTTCACGCTTGCGGTGGGCCCTTTCGAAATCTCCGAATGAGATTCGCAGAAAGAGACTCGGCTAGCTGTTGAAACATGCACGGCCTGCATAGAGTCAAGAGCTATCTTGAATGGCTTCCCGTAGAGCGAATTGCAAGTGAGCGGTCTGGGCTTTCCCTTAGCAGGCACATCAAGGCAAGAAGAAGCTTATGGAGTCGTGTCGGGCGCTTATACGGAAGCGAGGGCCCTGCATGCACGAACAGCTGTTTCTTGCTGCAGATGCAGTTCAACAGCGTGAACAAGTGGTGGCTCGCAGCTTCCCGACCTAGGACGTGCTCTGGTATCTCGCATGAAGCACTGAAGACATGTTACGCATGCAGGATCGAGAAACGATGGAGCAGGTAGAATGCCTGAGTGAAAGGAAGCTCCCTGTGGGTCCAGCCTCAGCATTTACGACCGGGGTCTGCCAAGAATCAGTGAAGGGCAAGAGTCATCAATTAAATGCACCTAAATCCTCCCTGCATTTTACCACGTTAGTGCGTGCCATTGGTGACCAGACAACGAATCAGTCGCCCGATAGCCGAATTAACAGAAGAACAGCCTGGCCCTTTCATCGACCGTTAAACTGACAGAAACTACGATGCCTATTGGGCCGCAGCTTCCTGCGACTGCAGGAAAGCGCAAGCGATCAGGTCAAAGCGAAGGTAGCGACAGTGATGACAGCGTAGGACCGCTGCCTCCAAACGCTGACCAGAATAACACCGTCTCGAAAAAAGCGCGCGTGCTAGGGCCATCGCTCCCACCACAACTACAACGCCAGCAGCAACGTTCTGCACCAAAAGACGGTTCTGACAGTGGAGACAGCAGTGACGATGACTTCGGACCTGCTATGCCATCGAGATCTGACGCCAGTAGTGGGAAGCCTTCCGCAAGCACGAAAGGCGCACAACCCGAGCTCAGCAGCGCTTCAGCCTCAGCGGCACAGAGCAAGCGAGACGAGTGGATGACGTTGGCGCCAGCCAGTGGAGATTGGTCGCAGCGAGTCGATCCTACAAAGCTCAAAAATCGCAAATTCAACACCGGCAAAAGTGCAAGCACAAGTAATGCGGGGGCCGATGCATGGCACGAAACGCCAGAGCAGAAGCAGACAAGACTACAAAGAGAAGTCCTGGGAATAAAGGGCGAGAAAGGCCCAAAGTCAAAATCGATGGCGCCAACCACTACAGAGGAGGATTTAGAGACAGCTCGTAGGATGCAGGAATACAGCCAGCAGCGCGGGCCTTCCCTGTACGACGCTCATACAAAAACCCATAAAGTCGAGAAGGACGACGACCCTAGTGCCAGAGCGTTCGACAGAGAAAAAGATATCGCCGGAGGTCTGCAATTGAACTCAACGCAGAGACGCGAGATGATGAAGAAATCGTCCGATTTCAATTCGCGCTTCAGCAGTGCTAAGTATCTGTGAGGAGTAGCTGCCAGTGGTAATGTAATCTGCATAGCGAGCTGAGCTACTGCTAGCAATTCAGGTAGGTCTTACCTCCTGCCAGTGTTTGGCTTTTTGCAAAACAGGTGTAGCCATGCCATGCAATAGCTACTCCCAACGCACTCTATAATGCTTACCTTATGGCACACCTCGACCCGATCTGGTAGCTTTTGCAAGCTCGCTTTGAGCCTTGTCGTCGGCATATCTGCTCTCCATTAGCAACTGATCAAATACTGTGAGTAAGACCAAGTAGCCTTACCTCTGATAGATTGGCAGGTAATGCTCTTGATCACTCAGCGTGTTCTTCACACTGTCTCTCGCTTGAATAGCATGAATCCATCTTCTCCACCTTGACCAGATCTTTTCATCCTCGCCTCCGTCCCCTTCAGCCGGAATCAGGTCTTTGACACCCTTGAAATGCTCATACACCCAAAGCCGGACAGCCCAGGGCGCAAGACTGACATCAGTCATGCTGAACTCTTGACCGGACCAAAAATCACCTTCATTGCTCGCTTCGGAGATCCATGACTTGAGATGGCCGCGGAGCTCAAACTTTGCGTCATCCATCGAATAAGGTTTGTCCGACGTGTGCTGCAGCAGTCGATGGAAGGCAGAAATGATGCGCGTTCCGACGAAGTCGATCCAGATCTTCTGACGTGCCCTCGTGTACAGATCATCGGAGAAGAGTGAAGGCTGATCAGAAGGTAATGCGTCAAGATACTCGCTAACGATATTGCTCTCGATTATTGGCTTGCGCTCGACGCCATCCTCGCCCTTGGTGCCGCCGGGCACCGGACAAGCGAGCGTTGGCACAAGTCCACGAGGGTTGAGCTTGAGGAATTCGGGATCTTTGTGGTAGGGGTTGATCTCAATGTACTGGTAGTCAATCTGCTTCTCTTCGAGGGTGATCCAGGACCGCTGTACAAAGGGACAGAACCAGCCTGAGTACAGAATATGAGGCGCTGGACCTTTGTGAGCCTCGACTATCTTGTGTGCTGGGCCTGTCGCAAGTGGGTGGAGGTCAGCGTCGGGGTGACCGTTGGCGGAGGGCATCTTGGCTGGATTGTTGATAGTAGAAACCAACGGATTTCAACGTTGTGTGCTTGCACTTGACACAAATGTCTGATGTTATCCATGAAGCCCGTGATAGGGCGTGTTCCAACCCCCACGACGTATTTCTAAGCATCATCTGTTCATGGCATCCTCTACGAAATGACGCAATGCGGAGGAGCGCATGTCATGCCTCCAACCAGATGCTGCTACAGTATCACCACCTAACGCGTGAACGGACGTGAACAACCATTGTACCGGTAGTGGTCTCACAGACCAGCTTGTCGCTCGTTACTCGAGCATAAACATCCTGTAGGGTTGTCTAATTCCAGGAGAACCGTGACTTGGCTGTAAATCCGCATGGAGACTAGCGCTTATCTCAATTCTCGGAGATGTGTCTTTGCTAGTAAGTCTGTCGATAGGTATAGTGGTATCAGTCACGGCACAAAAGTGCGCGCACGGTTTGAAGAGAGCTTGCGAGGATCAAGACCAAGAGAGGATGTGGAGATTTTGGTGAGGACATGCCAATTTGGCTTAGTCAATGTCCTTACTAGTCACTACTGCTATTAGCCACAGTCACCAGGGGGTGCGTGTGTGCTCTGCTTCTAGCTTTCAGTCACTGTTCGCCTTGTGGTCATGAGAGTTCTGCTACGTTCACCGCAATAACTCTGCACTGCGATCTGTGGACTAATTTAACGATTACTATATAATGTTAGCTGAGTGGTTGTGTGCTTCTCTAGGACCAGAGGAGGAGCAGTGCCATGTTCGAACACTGTTCGCCGCAGAGGAAAAGATAATGCTATCGTTTTCTGCCAATCAGTGGCAGTCGCTACTGTCAGTTCAGCTTCAATCCTGTCCTCGATCGACCTCTGAATGCTCTTACCTCAGACTCAGCCGAGTCTTGCTTCATCAGTAGTCAGCTAGTAATTCCGCCAATAGCCGAAAGTCACGTCGCTATCTAGATCCATGGCTTCAAAGCCGAGCTTTGATACCACCACACCCACTTGTACTCCTCCAAATCACCGCTTCCCAGAGTAATCATGATCGCCCACCGTCTCGGCGTGGTATGGCCCAACAACCCCTTCACATCCTTCACCCCTCTCATGAAGCAGTCTTTTGACAAAACTTGCTCGATAGACAGCTGATGGCCATCAGGCATCGGCACTCTGACGCACCAATCTTTCGTGCTCAGTTCGGCGTCCTTAATAGTGGCGAGGATGGTTGTTGTCTGCCGCTCAATGAATCTGACAGCAACTTCCATTTGCAGTTCGATGTTATGGCTTGCCACGTGGCTCATCAGATACCCGATTCCAGTATACCGCTTGAGGTGCTTGACGCATGCATCGAGGAGCATGCTCTCCGCTTCCACTTTGGACACAAACCCATTTTCAATGTCGTCTGCCAAGTCAATGTTGATAAGAGGATCTTCCGGCTTCCTTCTTGACAGCTTGGCGACGCTCGAGTGCTTGGAGACTGAGACGTGGATTTGTAGTGCATTTGGCACATCTAGTCTGAAATTGCCCAAAGCGCTGGTAACATGTTGCAATACGTTTGGGGCAGACTCTATGCTTTTCAATAAGAGCTGGCTGATTGTGAAGGTTTTCATAGAGCATTTCTGCTTAGAGGTGAGTGTGTCGGTGATTGCATTGAGGTCACGAACGCTGTTGATTTTGATTCTTCCGCTTCGGAGTATCGCATCGATGGCGTCCTCCTGAGTAGCAAATTGCTTGGATACTTGACACACAGGAAAGGCAGGTGCTGTTCTCCAAGCTGAATGTATGAAGATCCGATCGGCAAAGACGAAATCGAAGACTCGATCGCGAACTTCCTGTGGCAGATCCGGCCAGCGGGTTTCATCTGATAATTGAGCGGACATTGTCTGTGACTTCCAGATCGATTGTGTCAGACTTCTCTTTGGTCCGGTAGACACTACGGATGAACGTGCCTTGGAAGTAGTTTCGGAGACCGGTTTCGATCGAGGATCTGAAGAAGACTTGGAAGTCCTACCTGTCCCACCGCTCACTGTGTCGATTGCATGACTGAATGATCGATATTTGAGGTGTGCTACGCATGAAGAGTCGCCGGACCTTCAGTCGAGTGTCTGCAGCCACGATCTATGTTGAAGCCTGAGGAGATACCCTTTCATGCTTTGTTGACGATACAATGTATCTTCAACAAAACTGTAGTGCCATCTCCACTGTTGAGCACATTGTGTATCGAGCATATTTGAACGCTCGGCAGGTTTGTCTGCTCGTGTTAGTCTGTACCCAGACAGTGTCAATGCGGGAAGCAAGCTAAGCAGCCCATTCATCCTACACGGATGTCATATGATATAGATGTTCGGTATACATCACTGTAAATGGCGAAAGCACGTACTCAAGCCATCACGATTACTACCGTGTGACAAAATTCCACTCGGGAACAGAGTCTTGTATTGCTGACCATAGGTTGCAGGCACCGCAAACACTAAGCAGACTCTTATCATATATGCCCTTCACCCACTCACATCTGACAGCGGCGGCGACCGCCTGACAAGGAAGGGGCGTTCTTGTATTTACCAAACGATACCGCGTTCTGCGTTCCTGCCCAGGGAACCAGCACCCTTCAGGCAGAGCGCACCCGCCAGTAGCCACGCCAAGCAGTTGAATCGAGTCATTGTTTTGGTAGGTGGACTCTACGATGAAGCATAGTGGACGAGGAAAGGATCTGGGACGCTTCGAATGATCATGCGCTAGGCCTGAGATGGCTTGGCGCATCGGATACAAGCGAGCCCGCCGGTTTGAGCACAATCTGGGCAGGTCTGGCGGCCACTTTGAAGACACCGAGTGGAGCAATGCCTTCTGCTTACAGCCTGATGGACCTTCTAAATTCTTTCACTATTGGCATACTAGCTATCATACACGCAACGCAGTCGTAGACAGTTTTCATGCAATCGCAAAACTAGGTTCTAGCTTAGCGAAGGGGAAATCGCGACCGAAGCGATGGACAAGGAGGTAATGCGCAACGAAACAGCAGCAGCATTGAACATGATCGAGTCGCCCGAAACACTTCTCTACGTTACTCGAACTCTGGTTGCGACTTCCGCAAGATGTGCTTATCAGTGTGTTGATGGAGGTTCTACTTTCCGGCACACTCGTTTCCTTCTTAGGGAGATCTCACTGCCCCTTGGAAAGACATGAAGCCCCCAGGCATGAAGCTGGGACCGATCTTTGTGTCTAATTATCTGCTCATCACTTTTCATACGCCAATACTTTCAGGGCCTACGCAGCAGGCAAGCTCTTATTCCTGGAATACGTGAGTTGTTGAGCACGATAAATGAGTCTCGCGATGCCGAACCATTGCTGTATTGTCTTAGTCCGAGGACTGCGAGGACCTGCGAGGAGCTTACTTCGAGAGTCATGACTTGGTAGGACCGACGTTTGAGCAGATTTCTGCATGGAGCCAGACATCTGCTGCAGTGAAGATAAAAGGGTTCGATGTCTCCTGTGGGTTTTCTTCAGCCTGTTATTCTCGAGTATTCAGTTTCCTTCGTAAGCAAGGTATACTTTAGTTCTCGTTGATTCACAGCCTCCCACTAAAACATAACCCACCATGAATTCCAGCTGGAGCTCAGGTCTAGGTAGCCTCGACACGCTTCCTCTCGAGCTACGTCTCTGCATATACGATGAGCTCGCTCGAAATCAACTTGAGGATTGCAAGTACATATCAGCTCTTGCTCAGGTCAGCCATGAACTGCTCAGCGAAGTCGCCTACCATCATGGAATATTTTGGAGTAACACAGTGTTACGTTTCAAGATCTCGCCCAGGCACGAGCGTAACGCCTGGCTCACCGTCGAAAGCAATACTATTCCCGAGATCTACCTCAGAGATCTTGACGACGCTATCTCGCGGGGCTTCAGAAACTTGCCTTACCACCTGCTCAAAGGGATCAAGATCGAGATTGGATGTCCGAGCCGCACCGACCAGGGACAGATACTCTGCGTCTGGAAAAAGTGCTTCGACTTGGTAAAGTTATTAGGAGACCGCAAAGTCCCCTTCCTGGCACCTCTTGAAATCTGCTTGGTTGACACCTGCAAGACCGCCAGCTGGTACAATGCCAGGAAAAGCTTGCCACAGAAAAGTCTTCCAATCATTGAACCCGGCTGCAGTATCAGTGTTGAAGAGGCAGACTTCCTCATCGCTCTGACGCCTTTCGTTTGTCTGAAGGGCGCTGCCAAAGCTAGCATCTCTGTTCCGGAAGCCTTGAGGAGAGATTTGAAAGCGAACTCCCAGTATAACGGCATCACAACTGCCGAAAGACTGCTAGAGCGCGGCGGACCGGCCGCATCGCCCGCCGATGCGGATGATCAATCCCTAGATGACTCTCTGTGGATGGGCAGGGACGATCTCTACCTCAAGCTCGAGACGAGGTTGGATTTCGCCGCAGGGAGAACAGCCAACCAACTCCGCTTGGAACGATTTGCGACCTGGTTCGATGCTGGTCGTATTGACGCCATGTCGCCAGTCGAGAACGAGTTCAGGAGGATTGCATGGTGGTCACCAGCCCCGGAGGCCCTCGTGACGCACGTGTCGAACTTGTCTGCACGATATATGACAATGCGTGCGCTCAATCCCAGCTCACTTTACCATCGGTTCGGTCCGAAGCAATCATGGCACACCAAGTACTTCGACTGCGTGAGCGAATCTGTCACAGAGGGGGTATATACAGGTGTAGCCCAAGATGGATGGGACACGCAGGCGTGGTACGACAAATACCAGCAACAGGGGTTGCCAGCCTTCAATTCCAGGAAGTCTCGAAATCGTGTACACAACGCAGTTATGGGAAGTCGGCCTGAGTATGGGCGGTCCTTGGACGACATATGGAGGATAGTCATTGGAGGTAGTCTGTGGGTCGTTACTCGAGCGGAGTGACCACCGGCGGCTTCGACATCAACAATCACCGGAGCACTTCTCGACCAGCCACGCGTTCCCGGTTGCAGACGCCTCATTTCCAAACCCTAACCAGGCAAAACAGCAAAAGCCCCGTCAACCTGTTCGATTTTATCGAAGAACATGGAGTCGTGCTTCGCAGAAACTTACCAACCACGATATCAGGTATCCGGATCACAAGTCTCTCCTGTATCCACCTCTTCAAATTCCTACTGGTTATATCATGGATACTCCCGTGCCTACTACTCTGTTACACAACCACACCTTCAGGAGCTGGCATCGGGGCCATAAGACCTCACCACGTTTCAAAATCAGCATTCCCTCCTCTGGGAAAAACCAGGCTCTCCAGCCAGTAGCCACCAATCTCATAACAACATGAACCGGCACCCCTTCAGTACCATCCGCAGCCATTATATCGAGGTGGAGGCCGTTGCTTGCCACGTCCCAATCCATAGCTCGCTCATTGTTGGCACCCTGTAATAGCTCGAGATGAGCTGCTGAGTCAGTACGTGTTGTTGGGATTCACTATTTTGTTACGCGTTCGCATTGCGTTCGCACAACTTAGCTAGCGAGCGAGTGAGACATACATAGTCCCTACATGCGTGCACATCAGCACAGCATGACCAACCCGAATGAATACTTATTCCAGGCAAATCAATGAATCAATACAATTCAATCGCATGGTTCGATCACTACTTCCTTGATCTCTTTTCCCTTCCCTTCAAAGTCATCCGCCCAGCCTAATCACTAAAACCATTTCCGTTTCAATTTGACCCTTCAAGCACAGGCGCAAGCACAAGCACAAGCACAAACGTGTTCTGTCCTGTTCAACGCCCACTCACCCAGCAGAGAATTCCCTACTCCCCTCCTCCCAAATCTCAGATCCTCACCTAAGCCATCCCGTCCGCATCCCCCGCCAATCCTTCCGTAGTCCCTCCAATCACGGCCTCCTTAACTCAGCCTTCATCTCCGTCCTCTTCTCAAGCGTTTCCTGGTTATTAAACGGTCTGGCGCGGAGCCAGAAGAGCAGGCCGCCCGTTGCGGTCAGGACTGCTATCAGGCGGGCATTTGATCTCTAAGGGAAGGGTGGTTAGGGGGGCAGTACAGGGGTTGAGACGGGACGTACAAGGGGGCCTTTGGCTCCGTGGGGGGAGAAAGGGTTGGTGGCCATTTGTGCTGGGGTGGTGCTGGTGAGATGGTGTGGGAGGGCGATTGTGATCAGAGGTTTCTTCACGGGGTTTGAGATGAGGGAAGTGGGAGTATGGGTTGCACTCTTGTTCGTTTTGGAGGGAGTATGAAGCTGGAAGTTGTTGTTGATCGACTGTGACTCGCAGAGTAGTAATTCGAGGTGGAATGGGGACCGGGGACCGGGATATGTTTCCACTATTCCTTACGTCATCACTGGAAGTCATCGTATCACGTAGTAATGAGTAACACGTGTAGTGATTGTATCTAATAAGCACCCTATTGTTACATAGTCTTGGTCCATTCACTGCATAAGATGATCTCTTGTAGATGCTGATGTCTAACGTGCTAGAGCACATGCTAGACGCGGCCACAAGTTCATATCACAAGCAGCTATCTTTGCTGGACTCATGAGAGTAACTCAACCTGTCGACCTTGCCTGCCTCCCTCCAATGCCTTCTCGAAGCCGTCAATCTCAGGAATGTCGCTGTGAGGTGTCTTCACATCTACCAACTCAAGGTGGTTATTCCCGTTCTCGCATGGTGATGCACGCATGTCGGCTAAGTTATGAACTTGAGGCTGGCGTACAAGCCTGCGGCGGCGCACGTAGAGCATACATGCTACTCCGGGTATGGCTAGCGCCGGAAGGAATAGGACAAGAGTGAGGATAATTGCGTTCCGATTTGAGCTGTCGCCTTCTGGTACGGTCGGGGTTGCCGGTGTAGATGCACCCATAGGGTTGCTTCGGGACGTTGCGCTCATTCCGCTGGTGACGTTACTAGCACCAGGGGACGAGAAGGAGGTGACGCTGCTTGCGATGACAACCGCTAGTGTTGATGTGCGTGTACCCGTCAGATGACCTAGTGTGATTGCGAGGTTGCCGCTGCTGAGTTTCGTAATGAGACTTGACTCTGCTGTAGCCGTTGGGAGAAGAGGGAGGAAGAGGACGAGGCAAAGGCCCCTTTGGAACAGCTGTTCCATGACGTTTGTCAATATGGCAGACAACTCTACTCAGCCTCGTGGTGGGACGTTGACCGGACATGAAGGAGAGTCAATTGAGGCGCTAGTCGTTGCTTTGGCAATGAAAGATGGGAGTTGCTCTCAGGAAGATGGCCGTTGTGGGAGCCGTGACTGTGCTATCAGTACGAACTGCTGTCGTCAGAAGACGCTGCATATATATACCACGACTTTCTGACCACGCTTGCATGCCGAGTTCCCTCTGGCTGCATCATGGCCTGCAATGCCATTAGATTGAACGCTTCGATGATGATACTGCCTTCGACCAAATAGGAAATCAGTCAACCAGAAAGATTTGCGCACGGGTCATGTTTATGATATGCATGCTAGTGAGCAGCTAGAATCTTCGGCTTGCTGGCGTTGTGCATGTCGACCCGCTCATGATGAGTCCGGCTGCTTTTGGCTCGGACAGGAATGCCACGTTCATTGCGGACATCCGTAGCTGTTTCAGCCTTATCTGCGCGCAGATTTCACGACCAAGAAGGGCTGTTAAGACAGACAGCTGCTGAGGTGCAAGTGGGTCGGGGCCACATCTGTTTGCTATTGGCGAACAATTGTAGCGACGGTGCTCGTATAGCGGATACTTGTAATCGTAAGAGAATTGCGCGCCTGTTGGTGAGACGTCAGCGTTGCGCAAAGTCCTGTGGCTTGAGACTAGCGTGGTCATGAGCCTTCGGGAAAGCTTCCATGCAGATCCCACGTGCTCAACCCCATATTCCTTGTGTTTGCTGAAGCAACCAAGAAATGTGGCTGCCGGCGGCAGAGGCAATTTGGCCACTGCTCCGCTGTAGGCGTGCTGATCTTTTCGATTGCCCAACGAGGTAAGCAAACATGCATGTTGATTTCATAGGGTGTAAAGTGGCTTGTCTGAAACCTTTCATGCGTAGGACCTAACCCAGATCTGGATTCCTAGTGACTTCCTTGGTTGGCTGTTGCAAGCATGCCGACTACTCCACGTACCCGAGGGTATGGTTCAACCTAACGGTGTAGATTGCCACGTGGCAGACTTCACGCTTTTGCATGGCTCTTACGTGTGAAGCTGCGGAGAAAGGCCTGCGAAAGTGGCCTACGTTGATGTCAGACACTGCATTAAATTACCAGCTAACAGGAGCATAGTTTCATGCCAATTAGATACTTGGAAGTGACCGGCAATTGCCATTAGCATTTCTAGACGAATCTGCTAGGCCCAATATTCCGTGGACCAGATATCTTTTCGTCTCCGAGACTGGGCTTTCCTAAGAGCGCATTGGTCGGTGAGCTTCTTAGCAGTAGAGTGCGCCATAGTGAGAACCACTGCATAGTCTCCCCACGATCAAGGCACTAGTCTTGATATATCTGCGGTTTGGAACGAACAGCAGGAGCAGCTCCAGTGCCAGGCACGGAGCGAGTCGACGGATCAATGATGGTGCCGTTCTCCCTTGCGTGGAAGCGCGGAAGGAGTGCTTAAGTCTGGATTTTAGGTGACCTCTCTGACAATATCCCGCTTCCACGACGCAAGCTAATAATCTCACAAGCGAAGCTCTGACGTTTGGAGCTTTTGTACCGAGTCTGCGTGGTCTTGGCACATATCTTTGGACCTTTCTCTCCAACGTCCTTGCGGCTAGGGGTGGGGCTAGGCGTAGTCTCGGACGCCAAATGTAGGAACGGCTAAACAACTGGCGTGATCGACACCATATTTGCATCATTGTCAGCAGCAAGATAGTGTGAGCTCCTGCTGATTCGAGATGGTGGCCACTTGTAGACCGGTGAGAATTGTTGTCCTGCTGCAGCTGCTATGGAGTACAAACTATGGTGGACCTGGAGAAGTGAACTTGTAGCGCGTGATGATTGAAAGGCTGACGCATTTGACTTCCAACTAATCTCAAGCACGCAGTGATCGGTGGTTTCGCGGGTAGGGCGGCTCGCATGTGGAAGCTACACAAAACGGAAAGAATGACCTGCTGCAGCTGCCCGGTGCCAAAGCAGTGGTCCAGCGGGTTTGGGCATGCCATTGTCGTCAACGGAGACCAAGGTTTCGAGTGACCAGGGGACTCATTCGCTCATTCGTGAATCGTTGCAGGCGTATATCTACAGTAAGCGGACAGGAGATGTTCTCATGTTTTGACCTGGTGCTTCCGGCGTACGCGGATACGCAACTTGCTCGTTGCGTATGGCCTTGTGGAACTGGGCGAGCGCTGTGCACGACGGGATTTTCGGGCTGATGCCAGCAATCTCTCCCGTTTTGTATGGTGGTAGTCTTGAGCTTGGGGACCTTTGAGTCATGCTAGTGTATTCCGGTTATATAGGCACGCAGCCACTAAAATACCTCTTTCAGGCAGGCACAAGGACCATGAGGAGGATATCCCCAATTCTAGGCCAAGCAGCAGGACAGTACTGGTCGTCAAAAGCCTGAAGTCGCGTGGGATCATTACCGAAAGCAGCGGTGAAGAGTTGAAGGTTTGAACGCCTAATCTTGTTTTTTTCAGGAGCTGTGCTCCGCGGAATCCATTGCAGTACTCTAGCCTTGAATATGCAGATCCAAGCCCATGCATAATCGTCAGCCAAAGGTGGCGTGCCTGTCGAGCTGTCCCACTGAGGACGAGAATGCTTGCTGTAACTTGAGCAGGCAAGTCATAGAGCATCTGTGGCGGCGCAGGTCATTCGGTCCATTTGGTCAATCATCGCTGGTCCGCGCTGTAGACAAAGCAGCAACTTTGGGGACAAAACTCAGAGGATGTGGCGTTCTCAGACGAGGCAAACACAATGCAATTTCGAGCTTCTCAGTGGCTGATGGCTTGAGGTAGGGGATGGGACACAACGTCGTGAATGTTTCGAAGTAGCATTGGACAGGCGAAAAGCGCTCGCATCTTGTACATGTAAGCGGACGGCTCACTGCTGCAGTGTCTTCAATGCATTCTCATAGACCCTTTTCACCTCGTCCTGGCCCTTCCTTGCAACATCCTCCATGCCCTTGTGGGCCTTCTTGAGCTCATCCTGTATCACGAGCTTGTTCAGCTCCATTTTTCTGAACCTCTTTTGAGCATCTCCTCGCGCGTTCCTGACGTCTAAGCTTGCTTTGTCAAAGCATTTCTTAGCCTCTTGTGCGGCCTGCTGTCTTGTCTCGGCTGTGGCGGGCGGCACAGGCACCAGTATCAACAAGGTATTATTCTTATCTACCTCGGGTGTGAGGGAGTAATCACTTGCCATGATGGCGGCAGTCAAGGGTTTAACATGAGCCTCCTCAGCGGCGAAGACTTGCAGCATTCTGCCGCCCTTGGGCACAACAGAAGCTATGTCACCCAGCTTTGCTCTTTCGTGATGCGGTGTTTCTGCCTTTCCCTTCGGCTTCGATTGGTCGGGATGCTTGATGTTAAGCTCGACAGGTAAAGCTTCGACCATGTTCGGCGTTACTCGACCGGCATCTCTTGTCTTTGTGAGAGCATCCTTTAGACGTGCTATGGCCGAGGCAATGCCTGACTCGAGTTCGCTCTGGTCGTAGGGGTCGATCTCGTCGTCTCTATTCCTGGTTGCCTTGTTGTCGGGGACGTGCTCGTTCACGTTCGGGGAGTCGACTTTGGGAGACTTGCGGGAGGATTTGGACGAGGCGGAGCTCTTCTTGTGCAAAGAGGCCGATGTCGACAGAGAGCACGTTGCTAGTCTTTGTGGAGCGATAGGAGCAAGTTGCTTGAGCTGTAGCTGTCTACGACATGAGGAGCATATTGGTCGAGAGCTTGATGCCGACCTGATGGCTCGTTCAACACTCAATATTGGGGCAAATGCACGCTTAGATGCCATATTCGATGATCTTGACGAGCGCCTACACGTATGTCAGATGGAGGAAGATAGGATGAGTATGTTCGCGGCAACTGTGGGAGTATCATTCTATAACTGCTAAGTGAAAGGCCATCATACAAATTGATTCCGAGGTGTTCCCGGCCACGGGGCCCGCTGGCCCACTTTCCAAGCTCTCTTCATCCCTATCCACTAGATCTCTGTGCATCTTCCTGCATATCCAGTGTACAAGTTGGTGAAGGTGTCGAGAATCATACACTAAGTTGTCACGGGAGCTCGAATCCAGCTTCAACTTACGGACCAGAATCAAGCATGGACCACGAATAGCGATAAAGCAGCAGCTCCTCGGCAATGAGAGGCACGCTCAGCTCATGCTGAAGGTAGTAAAGTGCGTGAAGATTAGTTTGGCGGTCAGTCACAGCGTGAACCTGTCCCTGAGGGCCATGTCTTGTCGCTTCTGCACTACCTAGGTAATGTTGAGCTTGATTAATCATCCAACACATTCGGAGTGTTGAAAGGTTCGTTCCGGCTGGCGTGGTGGCAGGTGGGGAGCAAGCCTTCGTACCTGCATATCAATTTTTTGGAGATTCACCGATTCGACTCGCCATTATTTCTTGAGGAGGACGCGAATAGCTTAAGCTGACCTGCACGTCGTTTGAACATCCTCTGGCCTTTATCATTTCCATCTCGTCACAGACCAATATTGACAAAATGGCGACTAACGGCATCCACCCGAAGCCATCAGCGCTACCAGCGGTTTACATTGTCTCAGCAGCCAGGACACCAGTGGGCTGCTTTCTTGGTTCTCTGTCCTCACTGACCGCTCCACAA
>Ga0210040_10004255_pt1 | contig 18819 bp, 13 predicted proteins | sample CryGeyCG12114_NA_FD_185462 | JGI IMG/M metagenome (GOLD analysis project Ga0210040, IMG submission 185462) | Groundwater microbial communities from aquifer - Crystal Geyser CG19_WC_8/21/14_NA (SPAdes) (version 2) | ecosystem: Environmental > Aquatic > Deep subsurface > Groundwater | place: USA...
CGAAATTGACTTGCTACATCCTTGCTAGACTTTTTCTTGACCATAGGTCCCAGTCCTGGACGATGTTCGGCATCCACCTTCTTTGGCGTGGGCAGCTGCTCCGGCTCCTCGGTCATACCTTGTGTTGTCTGCTCAGGGTTATCTGCTGGAGCAGCCATGAGAGTTGTTGCCGTCGTGCTTGCAGGGACCTCGACAGATTGGGCAGCGGGTTGTGTAGGCTCTTCATCGACGAGCCCTGGTTTACTGTTCTGAAGGCTGTCGATGTTGGTCTCTGCAACGGCTGTGGGCACCTCAGTGGCGTCCTTGTATAGACCACTCGGCGTGGCATACGGCGTGACGAGAGAGCTGTTTGGTCCACTAGGCATCGTTCTGTATGTCATCGAACTTGGTTGTGGTTGAGGAATTGGTGGTCGCCTACGTTCGGGGACTCCTTCTTCGGGTATATTAGGACGATCCGCGTATATATCCGCTGTTCGGTAGGAAGCAGCAGTACTAGGTCTCGAACTGACAGGGCCATCAATGGTCGAAAGTGAAGGAATGGAAGTTTGACTCTGAGTAGCTGCTGGGCTCCTCCTGAAAGCGTCTCCCGGAGTGGTAGGTGCCATCAATCCATCGTTCCTTCTGTTCTGAGGTGCAGCCTGAGCGGACTGAAACGACGATTGTGAAGATTTCGGACTGATCGACGGCTGTAATTGCTCTGGCTGCAGAAATTGGGGAGCAGTAGGTGTTGGAGGTCCTTGAGTGACAGCTTTGTTGAAAGATGTAGGGTTCCGCTGGCCTTCGCGACTGCTTTGAGAAAATTCTCGCGGCGCGGAGGGACGACGTTCTTCACGCATTGACGGTCGTGATTCCTCCGTTTGAGGGGGTCGATACGCATTTCTACTATATATTCCCGAGCCATCAAGACCTTGACTTGGCCCATTTTGTCTCGGAGGATTGTTTGCAGCATAGGGCGATTGAGCTCGAGCGGCACTCGAGACAGGCATCTGTGGAGGGGGAACAAACTGTGGTGGAGGGGGGGTCGGGCTTTGTTCTTGTGCAGTACGTCCGGCCGGAGATCCTGTGAGGAGCTCGAGCTCCTGCGGTGAAAAGCCTGGTAAGTCTGGCAGCTTTCCGCCAGTATACTTGCGGTAAATTTTGACCAGACTCGCAATAAAGAAATCTTTCTCCTTCGAGGTAGGGGCTTGCCAGTAATACGGCTTGCCAAGGGTGACAATGAAACCCGTAGTTGACGCCCATGCTTTCTCGTGCTGTTCTTGCTGGTTGGATGGTATAGCATTGGTATAGGTTTGTACAGCACTCAGCTCGTCCAGGTGCCACGTTTTGCCAATGGAGAAGGTGCCTGTTGGGTTTTCTCGTGCCTTGTGAACCCTAACTCTCCCTGTCCGCCGTACAGCAACCAAAACAATTCTATTCTTCTTATTGCTAGGGTCGGAGCTTGGAGGAGGGGGAGAGGAGGGGTACTGTGCATCCTCGATAACTCGAACATGGGTGATATATGATTCCTGCTGAGTACCGTCTGGGTCCCGCTTCGAAAAGCAGCTCTCGATGATACGTCGCTTTTCGTCTTCGAACCGTGCTGCGCGATTCTGAATGTCGGCCGATTCATTTTGTCTGTTATTCTGAGGCGGGCCCCCGGAGCCCTTTCGAGGGTTGGACGGCAGGGAAGGAGCGCCTTGTCGTGGTCCGGCATAGGGCGGGTCGGACGGCCTCGACATGGTGGTAGGTCGACGGCCAGCAACTCATCCTTGATAAGTTACGCCATATTCCGTGCTTGAGCACCGAAGACCAGCATTGACTAGCAGCACTTTTTGCGGCAAGTTCCACGCGATGTTTTGTACGGGGCCTTTCGGCGTGAAGGATGCGGCTCTCTGATGTTCTTTTGCTACTGTGAGTCCTCATGGTCGGGCATCGCTAAGACTGGCAGCCGCAGGCGCGACTAATGCAGTTAGCTTGATTCTCCTACACGCGCTAAACTTTAATATCCTTTAGCTACTAGTACAATCAGTGCACATGAAAAAAGTTGCCGGAGATCTACTACCTAAGTTAGGTATTCACATACCTACCTGCGCACAGCGGGCCCCATTCGCATTCACATTGGCTTGAACGTCGTCTCAGAGAGCGTTCGTAACCACCCCCGCGACTACACATACCATCTTCAAGCAAAGTAGAACACAGCTTAGTGCAGCTTTATTGACGCCGTTGGTTGCCTTATAGTCGTCGCGTGAAACTGTACGCAAGCGTTTACGCCGACTACGCCCAATCTTTCGCTCGGAACTTCGCCTTCAGCGCATCTATCACACGGTCCACTTCTTGGTCGTATCATGACAAAAACCGCCAAGGCAGCGGCGGAGATCGCCTCACCATCGCCCGCGCTTCTGGCCATGGTGGGCGATTTTTTGAACGAGCATGGCCTCAAGTCTACAAGCAAAGAGTTGCTCAGCGAAAGTCAGAAAAAGCTTGGAGTCAAGAAACTCACCACCACGGCAGTAGAGGGGCGTTCTACCTTGCCTTCACTAGATGTGTTATTCGAGCAGTGGAAGAAGGAGGAAGCCCAGTCTTCTGAAAGTGGTACATCTGGAAGTGATTCTGAGGACGAACCAAGTCGTACGACCGGTGCTGATGTTGCCTCCAGCAGCGAGGAAGGGAGTACAAGTGACAGCTCCAGCGCAAGCAGCAGTTCAGAAGAAAGCGATTCGGAGGAACAGCCAGAATCGTTGCCCAAAGCAGGTACGCCTACGCCAAAAAAGCGTGCAAACAGCCGAAGGAATACCTCGCCCTCATCATCTTCGTCTTCTGAAAGCGATGCAGACGACGAGGCCGATAGCAAGGTCAAGACAAAGACTGTCGGCTCGAACAAGAAATCCAAAGCTCCCTCACCTCCCGTCAGCTCCGCGAACAAACTGAAACGCAAAGCGCGGGACAGTTCCTCAGATTCATCTAGCTCAGGGACTACTGACAGCTCTGACGACAATAGACCGGTTAAGAGAGTCAAAGCCAGCGCAACCTCCACGATAGGACCCTCCGAGTCAACGAAAGATTCCAGCTCTGCTACAACATCATCAGAAGACTCCTCGACATCCTCTGAAGACGACTCTGGCACGGAGTCTGATTCCGGCCCCGGATCCGATACCGGGAGCGAGGGTGTGCCTACGAAAACCGCAGGCTCGAAACAACATCCCCCAGCGATATCCTCCACGAGCAGTAGCAGTGGTAGTGGCAGCGACACCAGCGACTCGTCGTCGTCCGATGAGGACGAAGCCACCTTGCTTACAGCGCCTTCCAAAAGGAGCAAGGGCGCCGTTCCGTCGGCAAATGCTTCCGATTCATCAGGCACTGTGATTGGAGACACTGTCACATCTGCCGACCTAGGTGCTGCCATCAACCAATTAAAGGAAGAGACTTCTTCTCTGGCGGAGAAGGCGCAGAGCGTGAGAAGAAAGCACGAAGGTGCACGACAGACGCCATTGGCGCAGCTCTCAGCGTTGGCGGATGCCGACGAGTATATCAGCAACGCATACGTGAACTACGATTATGCAGATCGCGCATACAACGATTTGGTGGTTACCAGAGGAAAGGGCTTCACCAAGGAGAAGAACAAGAAGAAGAGAGGAAGGTGAGGTTTCACATCTTCGAGTATGCTGTGAGCAGAAGCTGACATTTCACAGCTACCGGGGTGGCCCTATTGACATGAGCGGCGGCAAGGGCTTCAAGTTCGAGGATTGAATCAAAAAAGCATGGTCGTAGTGCATCAGACATGAGCGGATTGCAAAGGAAAGCTTCGGCCTTAGCCTAGCATTATATCTAGGACGGTGCTGCGACCGAGTACCTTAAGTATGCAAGTACCAGTGTCTAGGTAGAGCTGTGGGCTGACTCTGCGCCTCCGGTATGATACGAGCCTTGTCTCCATGGTGCAGAGCTGCACACCGCGTACCCAGGTACCTATGACGGTAGCACAGTAGGCACCGGCCTAGTGGGTTGAGATGTCGACATGAAGTAGACACTTATCCGCAAGCTCACGGTCTTCACTTCATCCTACTTGGATCTCAGGATACCGGCTAGAAATGGAGATACAAACCACCGTACTGAATCGGTCTCCTTGCCATCGTAGAGATTTTTCCGTTGCCGTGATGCAATGGCCGGTTCGAAGCCCGTTACAACTACGTAGAAAACCTCACCGTCAGCTGTGGTAGCCCCTTCGCTGGTATAAGCGATTGTTTAGTAAACAATATAGTCAAAGTCTTGACGTGAAGAAAGCTGAAGATGAAAAGGATATGATGACAGAAACGATAGAGGTTTGATGATAATGCATATTGATAATATATCTCTTTTCTATATGGTTCATATCTACTTCGCGCTTGAACAATGACTGATCATCCACAGCATCTTCTTATTGGCCTAGTTAAAGGACATAATGCTCGGAGCAAACGCGGTGCTCTGTCTGCTTTTGAGCTTATTGTGGTACACGTCGGCACTGACTTCGATCACCGAGCTGCTACTCCGAAACATATCTCCGAAGTACGGATGATAAAAGAGGTCTGGTACTCTCGGAGTGCTATTGCTCGTCCAGTCCTCTCGCAGTAGGTACTTACTGCTTTGCACAGCGTGCGCCTCAAAGTAACACTTTTTTATTGTAGTTAACATTTGGTCGCAGGCTGGAACCGACATTGTCGCACTGGGAACGACCTGAAAGTCTCCCCACATAACATCCGATTTACGGAGGCGTGCAGCACCGGCTGCCCAGAGACGCGTAATCGCGGAAAACACCCGGTTGCTTACCTTATATCTAATCTAATCTCATCTGTTTGGGAATACATAAGTGACTCAATGGCACCACCGGAGCCACGTCCACGGCGCATGATGCAGTCCTTTCTCCAGAAGTCCAGGACGCTCCTAACACCGTCGTCCTCCTACCGCGATCTCGCCTTATCCTCGGATGGATTCACTAAAGCACAATCGCCTACGGAGCTTTTTCCGGTGACCGACCCGGCAGTTGATGGTGAAGACTGCTTGCATGACTGCGCGACATGCACGGTTCACTACCCGAACAAATTCTCGATCGATGAGGAGGATGAGCTGTATGGGTTCGTAAAGGGGTGGGATACACACATGGTTGTGGCGACTGGGAAAACAGACTGGGTCAGAGACGTGACAGAGGAGAAGGGCACCGTCATGGAGGCTGTTGGGAAGGTGGGCTTTGAGTTCGAGAATGGGACATTGATGCTCAGTGCGAGCAACATGCCGATAGGAGAGTGCGAAGGCGAAGAGGACGGCAAGACTAGGTGTTTATTGCTGCCGAAGTGGGAGATGGTCGACAATGTTCGGCCGGCGGACGTGAAAGAGTTGTTGGAGAACTGCGTCGGAAAGGGGAACAGTTTTACGACCCCTTTGGGCGCGAGGAAGGAGATCATGGTCCAGCAGTCGGAGGCGCAGAAGAATTTGTCTGTTGAGCCACAGTCTAATGGAAGTGAGAAAGCAGAAGGACAGGCTACGCCGCAAAGGGAAGAAGAGCTGCCTGATATGTCAGGACTTCAAACCAATGGTTCGCAAGGGAATGGCACAGTCGGGAGTTCTACACCTACAGCTGAACTTACACCGTTGCCTTCCAAGTTCATCACCACACCATGTCCCCACCGAGCCATCATCCTTATGTGCTCGCACCGCACACGCGACGCGCGCTGTGGGCAGTCCGCTCCGCTCTTGCGTAAAGAGTTCGAACGCCAGCTCCGGCCGCTGGGGCTGTACCGAGATCTCCACGATGAACGGCCTGGTGGTGTAGGAATCTACTTCATCAACCACGTGGGCGGACACAAGTACAGCGCCAACGTAATGATATACCGCAGGCAGGGAAGGAAGAGGGATGGCAGTGATGACGAAGTAGGTGAATCGCCCTTGAACAAGGAGGCCGTGCAAGGCATCTGGTTGGCGAGGGTCAGGCCAGAGGACTGTGAAGGCATTGTCAAGTATACGGTGTTGCAAGGGAAGCTGGTGAAGCCTCAAAGGCAATTGAGGGGTGGTTTTGACAGAGAACTAGGGATGACTAGCTGGTAAGGTGACCCAAAAAGGCATAAGAGAGAGAAAGAACAATACATAGCGGATGATGCCCTCACCCAATAGTCTACGTTTATATTGAAGCAGGTGTATCAAGTGTGACATTGAAGTAAGAACTGACAGAAATCCTTGAACTCGCATCAAAGGAGACACAAATGTGTCCGAAGTGTGCAAGACACGAAATCTTTTCCCATAGGAGTCGTCCTGCTAGTATACTGACAACTCTGGAGTACAACCACTATGACGAAGACCCCTCATACAGATAGGAAAGTTGATTATGATTGTAGAGATGCTATGGTTTTGCCCCGGCATCATTCCTCGACGAGGATAGCCAACGCTTGGGAATATAGCCCCTGTGACATTCCTCAGTCACCGAGCTCAGCCCCGAAAGGCGAGCTCAGGTGACTGGCCTCCGGAGAGACAAAGGCGATGCCCTTGATATTGGGTTTGCGACTCGGAAATTGACACTATGGTGAAGAAGTGGCTCCTTAGTTCGTCGAACGTACACAATCAACCGAACCACCCTGAACTTCCGAAGAAGAGCAGAGGATCGGGATCATGCACACAAACCCGTACATATTGAGTATTGTGGAAATCATCGGTTGTGACGTGACATTTTACATACACTGCGCCATCTTTCAAAAAGGCGTGGGCAGCAAGCATGGTCACCAGGTCTTCGAGGAGACAGCGTTCTCGAGGCCATCGTAATGCTGACAGGGTGCGTGCAATATACTGGTAGTGTTGCCAGACACAGAGACATGAAAAGCCAAAGTCAAGCTGCACTCAAAGCTCAGAAAAAAAGATTTAGGGTCAGATACGCCAAGATTTCTATACACTAAGCCGTGTAAGAATTAGTGCGGCTCAAACGCCTCGCTCTGACGATCTGGAAGCCACTACCTCGTCTGCTCACTTCAAGCATACCACCGCGCGATCATCTGCCATTGAGAGGTTGTGTTCACTCTGATTACACAAAAGACAGGTGTCGATCAAAGTGAGTCATCATGGACGCTGCTTCTATTGAGCAAGTTAACAAGATCCGCCAAAGCCTCGGTCTTCCGTTACTATCAGCACCTGGTGCCGCGCCTCCTACGTCGACCGGACCTTCGTTTAAAGAGCACGCGAGTGATGATGATAGCGACGAAGATCCAGCCTCGACCCTCGAAACCCGGGAGGCAGCCGGGTATACCAATTTCAAGGAGTTGCGGGATGAGGATAAGAGGCGCTTAGAGCGTGAACAGCGAAAGAAGCAGATTCAAAAAGCACGAGATGCTGCTGCTCGATCTGCCAAACTAGAAGGCAAAGGCCTTGGTGATGTGGACGAGGGTGAGCAGGATGCCAAATCTTGGTTGAAAGGGCAGAAAAAGCGACAGGCAAAGATTGAGCGAGACCGTGCGGAGAAATTGGCGCAAGAGCTTGCAGAAAGGGAGAGACTAGCCGCCCTCGAATACACATCTGGTGACCTAGCTGGTGTACAAGTTGCACACGAAGTCGACGACTTCGAGAATGGAGAAACAGATCAAATTCTAACCTTGCAGGACAAGGCTATCGGAGACGAAGACGCTAGCGATCAAGACGATGTCCTTGAAAATGCTGATATCATCGCTAGAGACAAACTGAAAGAAAGGCTGGATTTGAAGAAGCGAAAGGCCTACGATGTTAATGCTGATGATAACGGCGTCCTTCTGTCACAATATGACGACAAGAAGCGTAAAGCTTTCACCTTGGACGGCAAAGGCGCAACCACGGAAGAACGAGAAGCAAAACGACAGGATATTGGGGATAAGTTGAAAACCAGCATTAGCTTGGACATTTTTAAGTCTGAGCCCGTCTCTGATTATCAAGAGATCAAGATGAAGAAGCCGAAGAAGACAAAGAAGAAAAACTTGCGTCAGAGACCTCTAGACGACGATGACGACATCTTACCCCCATCATCTGGCGTACAAGACGATATAATGGATGTGGACAAGGTCGTCCCAGCACCGTTGATTCAGTCCAAGAAATCTGACACTAACTTCATTGACGACGAAGATCTGGCAGGTGCACTTGCGATGAGTCGTCGAGCAGCTCTGAAGAAGCAGAAGCGCAAGCCTGAGGATATTATACGTATGCTGAAAGAGGAGGAGGATCAGTCCGCAGCTGATACTGTTCCCGAAGGAGGTTTGGTTGTCGATGATACCACCAATTTCCTTGACAACCTCTCTAGCAGACCTGCAGATGAGCAGCCAGAACCAGCTGCACAAAAGCCGGTGGTCAAATCACCAGAGTCAACGAGTCCCACGGCTGAAGATGAAGATCAGCCTATGGGCGAAGTACATAGTGTCATTGAAAATGAAGAAGACCTGCTGGAAGGGATCCGGCATGCACAAGCGACAGATACCCCCGAGATCTCTCACACTGGGCTTGACGAGGAGAAGACACTGGATAATGGCCTGGCAGCAACGTTGAATCTGCTCAAACAGCGTGGCATGGTGAAGGAGTCAGACGGTGGCGACAAGAACACCCTTTATCGTGACCGTCAGAAATTCATCATAGATGCTCGCATGAGGGAGTATGACGGTGAGCAAAAGGCCCGGGCACAGCGCGAGAGGGACAGAAACTCGGGAAAGATGAACAATATGTCCATGAAGGAGCGTGAAGAGCACGCTAGGTGGCAGAACACCCAGCGTGAGCATCAGAGTTCAATTCAAGCCGCTGCTGCCTTCAATCGGGAGTACAAGCCCGATGTACAGATCAAGTACGTGGATGACAACGGGCGGTACATGAACCAGAAGGAGGCCTTTAAGCACCTCAGTCACCAGTTCCACGGCAAAGGAAGCGGCAAGCAGAAGACAGAGAAGCACTTGAAAAAGGTTGCCGATGAAAAGAAAAGAGATGCTGCGAGTGTGCTGGATAGCAGTAGGGCTAGTGGGATGAATAATGCGTTGGGTGCGCAAACCAAGAAGAACAAGGAAGCAGGAGTCAGATTGGCTTAAGCAAGTGAATCGGCTAAAGTGGCGTAACTCGATACTTGTAACTTTGAGTGGCTGTCACGAACCATTCGATCAAAAGATCGGACACAACTTGAGACCGCGCATGGATAGCTATACTGCCACGGATGTCTTATCCCTTTCGTTTTGCTGTCAAAGTAGTGAAAGTGAGCTCTTGCTACTTAATATCATTCACAGTGTTGTGAGGTATTGTAAAGAAGTGTTTGTAGCTCGTCCGGCTAATATCGGTCCTCGGTGACAGTGAGCAGGCCGCAGCCAATAGTGGTGGAGAAGCTATTCGCGTGTGCCGCATGTGGGTTCGTCAAGTAATTTGGGGAAACTTGCAGTGACTTGTTCCCCTGGGGGAAGAAAGTTAAGTTAGTACGAAGGTGCGCTCATCTTCACAGACTTATTCTACTATCAACTGAACAGCTATCCCAAGCTTCTTTTATCTCTCTGATTGTCATCACTATCCTGTGTCTACTTATCAATTCAGCTCCTTACGATGCTGTCTACGCTAAGACCTGCTGCTCGTGCAGCTGTCCGTTCTACCACGCCCTCTGTTACACTTTCCCGTGTTGCTTGTGCGTCAACGTGGGCGCATGTCAAGGAAGGACCACCGTAAGCTTTTCCTCATCATTCGGTCCTAGGAATGCCGTGAATTATGCCCTTGACCAGTCTGTATGCCCCGTACGCACTCATCTCGAGGTGTTAGGGGCTTCCTCACAGCTGCGCGCAGGCTCGGAGTGCGAAGGATATACTACTTTGACTGTGCTATACTTGGCAGTAAGCTGACTTCGAACTCCAGGGACGCAATCTTGGGTATCACAGAAGCCTTCAAGAAGGACAGCTTCCCTCAGAAGATCAACTTAGGTGTCGGCGCCTACCGTACGTTGAGTTCAGGAAAACCGAAAGATGAAAATACCTGACGAATCTATAGGTGATGATGCTGGAAAGCCATACGTACTCCCAAGTGTCAGAGAAGCCGAGCAGAAGGTGGTCGCATCAAAGCTTGACAAAGAATGCAAGGAATCCCGAAGCTATCTTTCATATCATGGGTGGTTACTGACATTTGTTTCAGATGCCGGCATTACTGGCGTTCCATCTTTCACCAAGGCAGCTGCCGTCCTAGCTTATGGTGCAGATTCAAAAGCCATCAAGGAAGATCGCGTCGCCATCACACAATCTATCTCTGGCACAGGTGCTCTGAGAATTGGCGGTGCCTTCTTGGAGCGTCACTATCCTGACGGCAAGGCCATCTACATTCCCACTCCAAGTTGGGCAAACCACAGAGCTGTCTTCAACGATTCCGGTCTCGAGGTCAAGCAATACAAGTACTACAACAAGGACACCATCGGCCTCGACTTCGATGGTATGGTCGCAGACATGAAGAGTGCGCCAAACAAGTCCATCATTCTTCTGCACGCATGCGCACACAACCCTACTGGTATTGACCCTACACCCGAGCAGTGGAGAGAGATCAGCAAGGTCATGAAGGAGAAGGAACACTACCCATTCTTCGACATGGCATACCAGGGTTTCGCCAGTGGTGACACCGACCAGGACGCCTACCCTGTCCGACTCTTCATCGAGGAGGGTCACGGTCTCGTCCTTGCTCAGTCCTTTGCCAAGAACATGGGCCTCTATGGAGAGAGAGTGGGCGCTTTCTCCGTGGTGTGTGAATCGGCCGAAGAGAAGAAGAGAATCGATTCTCAAATCAAGATCCTCGTCCGACCGTTGTACTCCAACCCCCCAGTGCACGGTGCAAGAATCGCCTCGGAAATCCTCAACGATTCGGCCTTGAACAAGCAGTGGCTTGGTGAGGTCAAGGGTATGGCTGACCGCATCATCAAGATGAGAGCTCTGCTCAAGAAGAACCTCGAGGAAATGGGTAGCAAGCATAATTGGGATCACATCACCAACCAGGTAAGCCCGGTGATCGTTCCATCCATGAGGCCACGTGTATTAACTTGATATCAGATTGGCATGTTTGCATACACAGGTCTCAAGGCTGAGCAGATGGATACCTTGGCCAAGGAGCACTCGGTCTATGCTACCAAGGACGGCCGTATCTCTGTCGCTGGCATTACGTCCGACAACGTGAAGCGCCTGGCCGAATCCATCTACAAGATCACCGGTTAAAGACTCAGAAGTACTTTTGGGAACCATTTTGCAAAAGTAGGTTTTTCAATAGGCGCGTTTCCTTCACAAGCGAACTTGCATGGTTGGCATGGCTGGCATGGGTCGGCGTTGTTCTACTACCCAGGACAGGACCTTCGAACAACTCACCAACACTTCCTGCTGGTGGGCATATACTGTATCAACAGGGGAGCGTGAAGGGAGGCGGTCATGTGACTATTAGCTCTAATTCGACATTCGTCTTGAGACTGGTAACATGGGTGCAGGAGTGTGCAGGTGGGGTGCCGTGTGGTGGAAACGGTGGTTCTTCCCATCGGCTTGTTCAGCTGGACCTTGGACGCAAACCTGTGAAGGTCTCATAAGGATGAAAGCCATAGACGAACTAGGTGTATTACTGCTCCCTCTTTCCTTTTCCAGCTCGACCACATGCCGATGGCACTGGCAGCACCTTCAGCTCCGATGTGAAGCACGGCGTTCGTAAGACCTTGCAGCGATACGTTCCACCTGTTCCGCAGCATGGGCGTATTACTCATAAGGTACGATGCAAGATAAAGTTGTGGTGCATTCAGTTTGGGCCATGGTCTCGGAAGAGAGAAAGCCGATTGTGGCCAAGGGCCAAGGCATAAATTCAAAGCGAACCAAAGAAAGGAACTTGAAGTAGAAGCCACGGCCGCGCTTTCTTGCCCAGTACAGACAGTGCAGTATGTGTACGTGTACACGTGCAAGTTCAAGTTTGGTGGCGCTGGTCACGCCGGTCTGGTTATCTGGCTAAGTTTCATGCAGGTGGTTACTGCGAGTACACAGTACTTGTACTGCATGCACTGCATACACCGCACCGGCAGGTGGGGCTCGCCGAAGGCTGCACGCTGACATCATGCGTCGTCGTTTGCACCTGCACCTGGTCAAGTTAGGTAGGTAGTTGTACCCGTTGCATCCGTTCAAGTTTGTTGTTCTTGTCAACTTTACTCTGCAGTGACAAATTCTGGCGCCCTGATTTCGGCCGTTTTGGGCTACATATTAAAGCCCCCATTCCCCAAGCTGTAAAAAGTTGTGCGCTCTTGCAGCCTCGTTGCTGCGCTTTATGTCTTCGTGCTTGTATATTGTCCGCTCTCTGCGAAAGGATTGTGTAACACTACAAAGACCCTGTGATGCTGTATGAGGTCATCCCGCGGACGGATCACCAGGATCGTGGGAGGGTTGACGTTGAGAGGGCTCCGCCGTCGGTCGTTCACCACCACATCGCATGCTTCTCTAGCTCGCCTTTATCCGCCCGATTCCCACGATCTGAGCTTAGAAGGTGGTGCGAATCGTGGGAACCCCTGGGTTTCAACTCGAGGCCGGCCAGTTGCCCGTTCCATGCGTGGAAAATGTAGGTCTGGCGCTGCGGAACAGCCCAAAAACATCTGCGTTCGGCATGGTACTTGTAGTGTTGTGCGGCTACAAAACTGTGCCAAAGGTGCAGGTGTGATTAGATAGAGTAGGTGTCTAGTTGCATTCCACGCCACCGTGTCTGCCAACAGGACTGACGTCTGTTTGGCTTCGTCCCCACCTCCGTGAGCCAACCGTAAGCTTACCGAGACTTTGCGGGTCGAATTTGAAGAGTGCACACATTTCTTAGTCGCCATGCAAATGGAAGAGTGATGGACCCAGGTCCCCGCCCTCAGCGCACATTAATCGTAGATCCTTTCAGCCTGACTCGTGGAGTGGAAGCCCTTGAGTTGTTGTCATCAATCTCTTCTCTTTCTCCCAATTGATCCGGCTTAAACATGCGTTGTAGGACTTGATAGACACTTCAGCATACTAGTATTGTACGTTGAACGAGCTGGGGTCCTTTTTGTTTTTCTTCGGAATTCTTGTCCTTTCTGCTCCGACTCCACACCTCGATCGGCTTCCAGTTCACTCGAGATATCGACCTGGTCCTTGAATTGACTTGTTTTGTCCGTCACTCGGTTCATAAGACATCGATTTGTTGTGTCCCGTCTGCAGAAGCACCAAGCCAGGGAGGAGCCGTCGCCGTTCGAACCGAAAACTTTTCCAGGATTTCCCAGCTTGTGGTAAGAGCCAGCCCTGGCATCAACTTGTTTACTCACATCTAACGGCTTCCAGGGTAATTGTGACGAGCTTCCACTCAGGTACTTATGATTCTACTTTCTTGTCTCTACGCATCCTTCCACAACCAGCCTACAACGAATGTCACGGGACTGTGTCACATTTCCGTCGAGCACCTGCCATTGCCACTGCATCTTCATGCGACCAATTCTGGTCAGGACTTGGCAGACATTCGCATGTGACTCGGTCGACTGTTTCGCATCTTGATTTATACTCTTGTTGCATCAATGTACTTATCAACATCATCGCCGGCGCTGAGCTTTGGCGTCCATTCTTAATATCAGCAGAGGTTGCCGCCAGTGACAGGGACACATAGCCTCCGACCACGTACTTTAGTTCTGATTCACTAACTCATTTTTGCGCAGGCATTTGCAATTCAGACATCATTCCGACCGCTCATTCACTCACCAGTGTCCCTTGCCTCCGTTGTATTGCATTGACAGCGTGTCCCTCACTCGCGTACGTTCATGGCGGGTCCGATCTATATCGCTCCATTTCTAACCTCCAAACCAGTAACGACTCGACGCTGCAAGGCCTTGTGAAAACCAAGATCCAAGCACTAATTACCAAGAGGTGTGATCAATATGGCCGATAACGTAAGTCCATACCTCTGCCTGCAACGACTTCCATACTCCGGTTGTACAGTCGAACATTAGGAGTATCGACGCACAGATTGTCGTTCAACAGGGTTCATCTGATGCTCATCCTCCGGCGCATTGGTATGGACCGAGCTGACCAAACTCTTTTACTAGTCAGGACGAGATTCCCCCGACTTTGGCGATGACATCGACAAGGCCACCTTCGAACAGATCCTCGATATGGATGAGGATGATGAGGACAGAGATTTCAGCAAATCGATCGTTTTTGGTTTCTTCGAGCAAGCAGAGAGTACCTTCGAGAAGATGGATGACATGCTGTGAGTGAATCTATGCACCCCATGATAGCTGGCATCCATTGGGCTCAGTATTACTCCCCTTTTGAGCTTCGCTGACACTGGGAAATAGCAAAGCCAAGAATCTCCCAGAACTGTCAAGTCTTGGTCATTTCCTGAAAGGCTCGTCAGCTACTCTGGGCTTCATCAAGGTCAAAGATGAATGTGAGAAGATTCAACACTACGGACACAAGAAAGACGAGACCGGCACCATCGATGAACCCGACGAGCAAAAATGTCTGCGACTCACGCGGGAGAGTTTGACCGAAGCCAAACGTGCTTACGAAGTTGTGAAAGGGTTAATGCAGAGGTTCTTTGCATAAGAGCAGAATTTTGGTTTATATCGCCGAGGTCGACACTAGACATTGGTGTCTCGAAGAAGTTTTCAAACGAGGACTGGTCCACGAAGAATGATCATACTGCAATGACTGCGTTAGAGGGGCTGTGTGGACTGACAGAACAGAAGTCCGACGTGCTTGTGGACAACCAAGTATGTTAGCACTTTATGCATTATGATTCTTTGCTCAAGCCGCTCCTTTCTACCAGTTTCTGTTGGCTCATCGTTGCCGCGCCGAAAAGGGCGACTATACATGAGTCAAGGGTTGCTGGCGAGCCACACCTCACATTCTTGCAGAGACTAGGGCAATGGGATTGTGCATGCTGAAGTCCTCACAGTGCACTCCGAAACGGAACCTCAACGACCTTGAAGTTGGTGACGTTCAGAATCACATGAACCCTCAGAAAGTTGCTTGTGGGACCGAATATCGGTCAATTGGAAAAAGCGAGTATTGCTCACAAGCCTAGGAATGCCAACACCACTTCCTCCTTCGCGCCGATGGCGGCATCTACCCGTCCTATATAATGCCGTACCGGGTCTGTCAAACTTCCCCTCAAAGTTGGTGTATCTCCACTCGCTGGGTTTGGCTAGCATGGAAGCACTGAGTCGTGGCCAAAGCAATTGTGCTGCATGCCTCGATGCGTCTTCTCCCTGCTCTGGCATGAACAAACAAACCAGGTAGTGTCTCGGAATATGAAACACAGTCGGGCATAGCACTCATTGTTTTCTGTTCAGTACATCTCTCTACAAGATCCTAGCTGCGCACGGATTCCAAGAGTGGGTTATCTCGATCACTGCTACGGGAGATGCACCAGTATGGATTATGATTTGAGACTGGAAGTCGTGAAGCGCAATCACGATTCCTCTCTTGGTTATGACCTCCATTAGGTTGTATGAGTGGACGCCAGTGATGCATGCATTTTCGATTGCTCCAAACATACAGGAGTATGACAGGTGAGAGCATCTACTACCACAGTTTATACTGTACGCTGAAGTCCGATTCACTTTATCTATGAGCTTTTGACCCGGGAATCCCACTGCATTGTCAAAGATCACTCTGTCAAGTCCACATCCCCAGGTCCATCATATGAACCACGATAGGGACCGGAGTGCAGGTGGTGGTCACTTCCGGTAGACTAGCCTTGGACAGCAGTGGTATGGCATATGCACACAGTATAAGCTCCTGCAATTGGTCAAAGGCCAAGGTTAAGCCAGTCTATTGTATGGCTCAGAACAAGTGCATCTAGCATGCACACTACGAATGGACCATGTCAAAGGTAACAGGATCGGTTCGGCTTCAGTTAGAGTATACCGTTCCCAATCTATACTCAATTAGACTGTCGCACGTTATTGAATAAACAGCCACGGCGGCCTTCCTGTATCGGCAGACAAAGGTGGGATCGCAACAAGGAATGTAGCAGCTCAAGCTGACAAGGAGGATAGCCAATCGAGACAGCTTGAGCCAAGAACCAGTATACGTGGTATAGAGATCACGGACTACAACACCCAAACATTCAACCTCACTCGAGCTGTTTATCCCATGCCATGCAACGTTGACCCGAGAAAACGATAGCAATAAAAAGCTCTTCAGACTCTGCACGCGGGTCATGTACGATATAGTATCGCAGAGCGTCCAACACTCTGGTTATCCCACCATCGTAGATACTTGTCAAGAGGCGGATACGAAGGATACAACTTATCTGAAGCGCATCACATGCAGGACAAATAGCGAACATCTTCCGTTGTGCCAAATACTTGTGTCCAAGGGACACGCCAGGGTACAAGTCTGAGGAGGAACAGAGAAATGCTCTCCTCTTGAATCGGGTGACCTACCAACAACAGGAAGGACTAATCAAACACCTTCCGAATGTCCGTCCATCAAGCCCAGCAAAGATGCAAATCCAGAGACCATCTCGACTTCGCACACTAAGCTCGGGCACGTCAAGACCACATTCATACGGACTGCCATCTCAGAACCCAGAGACCCAGACCTAGACCTAGACCCGTGTTCACGGGTATCTTCCCGTTCCCACCTCAACCGAACCAGCCCGAACCCGACGACGTCCTTGATCGGGGTATCACACTCCAAAATGTGTATGTGTTGTGCTCATCGAAAGCACCATTCAGGCAATCAACCGGAACTCGGAAGAAGCACCAAGACAATGAACCGACCGAATGAGTAGATGCACTTGAACCTAACCAAACAACTCAAACGCTCACAAAAACCGACTGGGAACGGAATTGGAAAAAAAATCTGCCAACACGAGCACCCAGCACCATCTTCTCCTCGGAACTGATCTTTGGTTTATTCTCCGCAAAAAAAAATCGTTCACCACTCACCCTAGAAACCGAACACCCGGAACCTTTCTATACAATCCACCCCCCTCCCTTCCCCCCAAAAAAGAAATGACTCGGCCGTACGTACGAACGGATGGGTACGGGCAAAGGCAAAGCATGGTAATACAAGATTCGACGGTTCGAGCCGCTGGCCGAGCCCATCTAGATCTATCTGATAGCGTAATGCAACACGGACATGAAGCATTCTCTCCTCCGCTTACTCATCACCATCATCGTCATCATATTTCTTCTTCTTCTTCCAAATCACCCCGGGGGCCACGTGTGTGGATAAATGGGTGAATAGGTGATGTGGAATCAGAATTCCTCGTGCCCGTGCACTTTGAGCACTCAACTCAACTCACTGCCACCATCTGAATTGCGCAATGAGCTAAAAGACTAAAGTTAGGATCCGACCGGCCGGCCCAGCCACGATCGAATACGACCAAGGCTAGTGGGGGGGCGGTGGGCGAGTGGTCCACATCCGGGTACCTGACAAACAAAAAACGATCGAGGCCTTCTTTTCCATGAGTTTGCTTCCAGCTTGGACCCCCGTCATGGTCTAACTCACTACGAGGTGTCCCTTCCTTGGTTGAGAAAACACACAGACGTCCAAGTAAGACTGTCATACGTGGCTGGAGTGGCCGAATGCGGCATTCATTGAGGACCCGAGGACCCGAAATCGAAGATCGAAGATTTGGCGTGTTGGTTCGTCGAGCTACTTGTCTTATGCTCGAGAACGTGTACGGTTTATGCTATCAAATGCCATACGAATTGCGTCTCTTGCTCTCATTGATGCGGAATTATCATGTGACCATGCGCCAATATCTCTATACACTTTGGGTAGCCAGCACACAAGTTGGTATCAAGTATCATTATCATACAATAGAACTGAATTAGCACTGAAACCACTCCTGGGCAGTTCGCAATATATGTGGGTATCATCAACACAGTAGTCAATGGTCAGTGTGAGAGCAGTATGTCACCTCCAACACATCCTCAAAACTCCGATTCAGTAGCAGCCGATGTGGTCTGCTTTCGTTGAAACGCCGAGTCAAACAATAAGGCCATAATTATCTTGCCATCCACTCCCCAGTCCTGATCAAAGATGATGCTCATAGTCATCTAGATTGCAAACTTCTCCTCCTTCATGTGTGCCATGCCCATGGGCATGTTTGGCATAGCGCTCCAATCTGCAGTCATGGGGACATTGTTGGCCATGTGGTGGCTCATATGTCTCGATCTCAGACCATAATCTTCTGGCTCTGTGCTCTGAGGTCTCCTGATATTGCTGCCAGGGTAGTAGAGTGGCTGGCCACCATAGGTAGGATCGGGGTACGAGTTGTAGTTGTCCATCCCAGTTGAGCTTGGCAGGTTGCCGTTACCGGGAGAGACCCAGCCCAAAGCATTCATATGAGGTGATGCACCTCCACTGCCCGTGCTATTAGCAGGTGGCTCAAGCGGCTGGGGCGGACCGTAAGTGGTTGGATGTGATGTGCTTGCTGGTCTGTGCTGTTGAGGAACACTAGCGTAACCGTTCATGGATGGCGCACCATTCATAGCAGGAGTAGATCGTGCAGATGGCTGTTGTTGGTAGTCATTTCGCATGTGTGGAGGAAGAGAGTGGCCTTGTGACATGCTTTGAGGCATACTCTGTGGCATGTTCTGCTGCATGTAACTATAGTCGGAGGCCTGTCGGTGCATGTTAGGAATCGGCGGCAAATCTTGACCTGGTGAGATGGATATTGTCCTGTCCGGACGAGACTGCACGGAGAGATGTGATTGTTGTGAGTGGTAAGACTGATGGGAGGAGGCCGAGGAGACGTCGCCGTCGGAGTGTTGACGTCCCATTGGCTGCGACGTCGAGAGCTTTGCTGTAGTTTCTGCTGCGACTTGCTCGATCGTGCCAGTGTGGTGGTTTTGGTGTCTCGTAAGAGTGGTGCGCCTAGTGA
>Ga0210040_10004257_pt1 | contig 18816 bp, 16 predicted proteins | sample CryGeyCG12114_NA_FD_185462 | JGI IMG/M metagenome (GOLD analysis project Ga0210040, IMG submission 185462) | Groundwater microbial communities from aquifer - Crystal Geyser CG19_WC_8/21/14_NA (SPAdes) (version 2) | ecosystem: Environmental > Aquatic > Deep subsurface > Groundwater | place: USA...
AGTCCGACTCGGCGGTAACCGCACGTCCGTGCCAGATTGTGTCAAGATTGATGATCCAACGGGTGTTCCGACAGCAGAATTCGTTCTTTCGGAGGTTGCGAGAGAAGGCGCTACCTCACTATCCATTATGTGACCAGGATCTCCATCAACAGGCATAATCTGGTAGAACAGTAAGTACGGCATTTCTTCCTTTAATGCTTTGTCAATGTCAACGTATTTGATACGTGGCGACGCAAGGTCGTCGAACCTCATCCATTGGTTCGGATCGCGCTTCGGTGTTCCGTCGTCTTCGGACTTGATGGCTAGACCTCTCACTAGGGAAATATAGTGCCCCGAGTCAACGGCGTATCCTCTGTGACATACCACTGATTGTAGCGACAACTTGAAATTACCGTACAGTGAACCACTTCCTTCCATGTGGTTATCTTGTATGAAATCTGGCAGCCCTATCTCCACAGGAATGTCCACTCGAGTATTGCGGCGGATTGCTTGGCCATCTTCGGTGTATGCGTACCGTTTGAGACAAAGACCGAGCACTGGACGCTTTGATGAGAAATGTGCAGCTACTTGGGCATCACTGGAAGGCGTGTTGTCAGTAGTATACCAGGCTGGACATCATTAGCTGAACGAATCGAAAATAGGATGTTTGCTCACGTATGAGGCTGAAGAATTGCCATGCGGGCATCATCACCTCTTTTCTGACACTACCAGCTCTTAATCTGCCAACTGTGCTTCTTGAGTCAATACTCTTCAGTGTTGTACCACCCACGGTCGTGGCGCTTTCAGATCTGTCAGGTATGAAGCGTTCTTGTATGATGCTCGGCGCTCTATGCCGGACACTAGGACGTTGTGGTAACTTGCTAGGCGATGCTGACATGGGCGTGTTGGGGGCGGAGTCTGAGTCGACCTCTAGCGTCTCAATATGAACAGCGTCACCCTTCTCCTTATCGGAAGACTTTGTAGAATTGATGGTAGCTCGGCGCTCTAGGTAGCGGCGGACCTCTATACGGTTGTTGAAATACTCCTCCAGACAGTCTTCGAGTGTGACCTCCTTCCCCTCGCCAGAGGTGTCTTCAGGAATGGCGACTTCGAGTAACCTCTCTCTGATAAATTTGTGGTCATCGTTCGCGTCTTCCTTTCCAGTGTGGTAAATGTCCATCTTCAGCGTCAGCAACGGTAGTTCCAACTTGCCAGTGATGAATGCGAATGCCTCCGAAGCGTCTTGTTGGTGAAGCTCTGCAGCATCCTCCCAGCCACATTCTGCCAGTACATCCTGTACCATCTTGGTGATATCGGTTGTGATCAACTTGCCGACTCTTAAAAGATTCACCCACAGCCGAAGAAGGAATGCAAGCTTGCTTCTTTCGATATCGTCAAAGGTATTATACAGCATAGCCTCGAAACTGTCCAGACGTGAGAACATCGCGAAAAGAGTAGCGTCAAGAAAGCATGTGACGTTTTCTCGATTGATTGCGCCCTTGAGCTTCATCGTCGGCTTGTGTTCAACCAACAGACCCTCAGAAGCGTTTGACATTGCTATTAGAACGTCATAGGCTTCATCGAGATAACCGCCACTCATGGGGGATCTTAGTGTCCATAATATTGGTCCGTCCTTCAGGAGAACAGCTTTTGAGTCGATAACTTTCTGCCGCAACGTCTTGATCTACCCTGACAATCAGAGAAGAGATAGGTTCGAAAGGAAATGAATACCTTGTATTCCTCAGCATCGCTGGGAGACTTGCTGCTTGGCTTAAAGAGTCCATAGAAGTCGACAGCCGCGGGCACGTCGATGGGAGTTGGTGCTTCGGATGGAGGCTGCGAAGGTTTGGTCAGTCTGGATGCCTGGTAATTGCGATAGATTATTGGTCTGGCAAGTGCGTGGAGGAACTGGTACAGAGCATTCATCCCGCCGAAATATTGCCGTGCACGTCGGCTCGCATAGTCTTGATAATCGATGCATCAACTTGGGGAGGGAGATGCTTGTGACACGGTTCAAGACATACTTGGTGATGATGCCTATCCAGGTGGTGCTTGGTCCTGTGTTTGTCACGCTTGCTCAGGAACCTTGTAACGCCACTCATGTTGGCAACCGCGAGGCAGTGCTTGCCAGTTCAGTCACTCTTGCTTTTCGCTGCAGCTCGTACATCGATCAACACCAACTCGACACGTCGCTGAAAGGGTTTCCTCTGAACTCTCACTCTGTCCTTCGGCAGTGTACACTTCAATTGCTAGGTTGGGGCCTGATGTGGGTGAGGTTCTGGGATCGTCTGACAGTACGGTATCATGCTTCGACCTTCTGGCCGTGTCTCTCGTCCAATACACAGCACGTCGAGAACAGCTAACTCTCCCTTTCCAACCGCTGAAGATAATTACCGAGGAAGGCCACGTCGATCATCTCAACAATAAAGCCTTGGTGTCTAGACTCTACGCAGATGCCCCACGTTATGATCGACGAATCAGCTAAATGGACGGCCGCTTATTCCAGCCTCCGCATCGGATGTGGTAGACAAACTCTATCCCTTCTTGGCCAGTACCACACTTGATTGTACCAAGCAGCGGCTTCCCACCAACTTGAAGTAGGTCACCATGAGTGAAATACTGAAGTGTTGTCAATGAGTCGGCAAGTCTCCGAAGTTGACGAAACATGTTTGAAGGAAAGCTGCGTTGGCATTTTCTTTCTCTTTGTGCAAGGGTTCCGATCTATACATGACACCACTGCTATCATCTGAAAATTCTACCACATGTTTGCTGATGGATAAGAGATTCAAGAAAGTACAAGATGCATGGCAGAAGGCGTGTCATGGTGAAAGAAAGCAGGCTCTGTACTCCTCACGAATACCATCATAGCAAGATAGCAACCATCCCGTCGCCTCCTGCCCCGACTGCATATCAATATGTCAACATCCATATGTTGCAATGATGTGCGGTTTTCGGCCATAATGACAATTAAAGGTCTCTAAAGCTACGAAGGCACTACCATCATTAACTACTTGCACAATGTCAAATCAGTGCCCGACATCAATGCTCGATTGCAATATTCTGAGATTGGTCCTCACGTCTGCCTTTTCCTGGTGGAAGGCCGCATAGGCACAATTGCCGAGCAAACCTGTGTTGTTCATTCTGGTGGCATACCAGTTTGGAGAGTGTAAAAAACATCACATGACATTCGAATTCTTGGTGTACAACCTTATGGGATGAGGGCTTTGATGAAAGCGAAAAGCTGGAAACATCGTCCTTGTATTTGGAGCCGGGAAAGTCTCAATCCAGCTGGTAGGTTGTAGGTAGCGGCTATGTTTGTCCGTTGACTAGGTATGCAGGATCTCGAGGTAGTGTAAGGAACAATAAGCTGCATCTCAATGAGGGCAAGGATGCAAACTTTTGTAATAGAGAATCAAAGAGCATACATCAGGTCTTTCTGTATGTGTGCCCTGCATTCCATGCAACCACATTGGAAATACTCGTTCGATTTTTGGCCGTGGCTACTATAGTTGAAGTACCTTCGTTGCGAGAAGGAGAAAAACAAGGCGTCCATGGGTTTTCCTCTTTCACCAGGAAACTAGCACAAGGTCTTGGTTGCCAGCCGCTTATGTTAGATGAGCTTTCACTGTGCAGTCTTCTTAGTCTCTCAGTTCTTAGAACTTGGTCTTTCAGCAGAACGAACTCAACTTCTTGCAGATGGAGCCCGCCTAGGTGTATATAGATGCCGAAAAGGACGTATATCTTCTGCTAGTTAGGGGGCAGTTCCACCTCCTTGCTTTCAACCCCAAGGCACACGCTCAATTTAAGTCCCTACGCTTGGCATACAGTATTAGAAATGTCGGAGCAAGCCGTATGTTGCAGATCAATGCAATTCTCACCAGTGCTGAAATATGGGGGCATTTACAGCAGTCTTGCCACCGAAGTCATCAAATACCTACGTTTTCTGAAGACGGATGATGACGGCTATGATATGCCATCACCAGATGAGAGGGAATTGATATGCCACTTTCAGCTGATCCACCATACAGGTCAGGCGACTGAGGAGGTTTGGACAGCCCTAGGCCATGAACAAGGACTCTGCTCTGTGTCATTGCCTCACAACCATCTGGTTTTACGGAAACCTGAGCTCTTCGAACTCGTTGCATATCAGTACGGTGAATGCAAGATACATTCAACAACGGTAGAATTTATGGTGTACAAGCTGAGGGACTAGGGCATGTTGCAGAATGGATGAGCACGGGCACACACGGATCGGGAGGACTAGATACAACTGGTAGCTGGAGCTGGAGGCGCATGTTCGAGGTACGAATACCGTTGCGGATGTGGTGTCGGGGACCATGGTTGATGGAGCTTTTTGTCCAGACAGAACGGAAGCTCATGCAGTGTAAGGAAGATCAAATGATGTCTACAAAGGCTTGGCAACTTCACTCCTCTTGCACCGCATGCGCTTGACAGCTTGAATTAGGACTTGCCTGTGCTCGATTGCTTCCCTGTGACGAGTGCTGCCAACATGTCGACCATAATGCGCACATTGCGCAACTTGCGCAGGATTGGTTTCAAGGAGTACGGCCACCAAATGCAATATATGGGTGCGTTTCCCAAATCCCACCTTTCCCGCTATTGGAGCCCATCAGGTTGCCCTTTGCGGACAGACGCCGAACGTGTACCTCTAACCACGAGCAACAGGTGATACAAAAGCTGGCACGCTCGTCGGAACCGACAGATGGGGCAACAAATACTACGAGAACATCACCGAAGACCTACCACTACGAACACGATGGGTATGGTTCACTCCAACCACGACCGGCAGCCGAGCTAACAAGAACAAGGTTGACTATTCCAACAAGGAACTGGACGCCTCGCAAATTGAGCCTGGTTGGCACATGTGGATGAGCTACATGAGTGACAAGCCACCGAGCGAGGACCCGATACAGCAGCAGGGACAGAGGTCTTGGGAGACCACAAAACCAAAGCTGGCGAACATGACCCTGAGCAGAGGAGCTTATACGCCCTACTCAACGTGAGTTACTGCTGGAGGTGGTTATTCGGATGGTGAGCAGTGTGGCTGACAATACGCAGAGTAGCGCCAAAATACAGTGCATGGAAGCCTCACGCAAAGCCTAGAGACGGCAGCTCGCCATTCAAGGAAAATGATAACAGAGAAGGCGCGGACAACGAAGAGAGAGCGAAGACAGTGGCAGGTCAATACCAGGGCACGAGCAGAGAATGAAGGGTGCGAGAAAGAGTGCCAGTGTTACTACACTGGAGGGGACTGTACAGCTGCGTGAATGAAAGCGGACAGGCGTTCGATATGGGATCAAACATATTAAAGTCGAACAAATGGGTATCTTATGCATTATATCCCAAACACCACCCTATGCGCCATTTGTCCGTGTCTCATGTTCTGGCCGAACGACGAACTATCCTTGCAGGACCTAGTTCTGCACGAACTTCTTCCAACTGCTGCAGACCGAAGACTTCGTTGCCGTTCTTTCCACGCTTTCCTTTGGCACCTTTTCGCTTGCCACCAGGATTTGCTTTGCTCCAGTCACCAAGGAACTCATCCATCATTCCATCAAGATCTTGTCTGACCGCCCCTTCGTCCGCAAAGCTTGTCGTGGAAAGCGTCGACATCCTAGATTGCTTCGACATGCCAGTGACACCAGAAGCCACAGTCATGCCACCATCCATATCGTCGAACTCGTCAGCTTCGTCTAGGGCGTACATTTTGTCCACCTGCTCGAAACGTGCATCCATCATCTGCTGGTCTGCTGTGCGTGCCATAGACGAGGAGGTCATGGAATACGCACTGGGATTGGTCAGAGCTCCTTTGCGCTTCTTCTGCCGGAGAGGTGTGCCGTTGAGCGTGTAGAGTGTGGGAGCGCGGTCGTTAACCGCAGATCCAGCAATGATGGAATCGGCAGCCTTGGGAGGCGCTTTCCGTGCGGTATCCCGTTTATATTTCGCAAAGTCCCGGAGCCAGTCGCCATCTTCTGCGGCGGCCGCAGCCGCAGTGTCCTCTGACAGCTCACCGTCCAAATCTTCTGCTCGCACTCCAGATGTCTGCACATCTCTTCCTGGCATCTTCAACTCCTTTGCTTGTGTCTGTGTTGGCGCTTTCTCTGTCACATCGGACTCCCAGCCCTCATCGTCTTCAAGGTTCGCCTCGAACTCTGACAAATCTAGTTCACCACTTGCCTTGCCTTCCTTCGCAAGCGCACCAAAGATGTCTTCCTCGTCGTTGTCGTCCACATAGGCTTCATCTTCCAAGGCCTCTAGGACTTCTCTCAATCTTGGATCCATATCCGGCTGGAAACCTGCGATCTCATCCGGCACCTCCTGCTGGTTTTGATACGTTTTCTGCCTCGTTGACCTCGAAAACGTCGAAAAGCCATCATTTACTACACTGCCTCCCACCAAGCTCGGTGCTTCGTCTTCATCCAAAGAGATCTCTCGTAGCGCATCCTCCAATTTCATAGTCTTCGCCTTGCCCTTCCCTTTCATTTTGATCGAAGCGGCATCAATGAAGTGCGATTCCCCACCTCCTTCTCCGACGTCGCGTAAATGTTGCATGTAGTCATAGCTGGTGTCGTCGAAGTAGACACCATATTCTGCAGCCTCTCCTTCATTCTCGCGCACGCCCTCGAAGTCTAGTTCCTCTTCGAGATCTGCTATGTGCAACCCTTTGGCGGTACCGTGCTCCTGCCCTGACGAGCTGGGCCCCGATGTAGGAAATAGTGCACGCTCACCAGCGGCGTCGTCGTTGAGGAGAGGGTCATCTTGGGAGCGGTAGAGAAGTTTGAAGGTTTGTGCGTTGTTCTTGTCACTATATAGCGATAAGCATACGTTCTTATTGCTGGTAATAATCAGACCTACATCCAGCGCTTGCGAGGCATTTTGAGAACCTTTGTGGTGGGTGCGAGACGTCTATGTAGATAGTGTAGTCGAGATGTAACTTCCTCTACTCGCCGCGGACAGTGTCGGGGTGGGGAAATTTTTGTCCCGCAAAATTCACGAAATTTCGCCTCGCTGACATTTGGGCAATGACGTTCCTGTCGCCGCACCGATAACCACTGCCCAAATCATTTGTGCCTGGCGATTCGACAACTTCTACCTTGCCCTAACTCTCGATTGCGTTGAATCTTGCAGTACTCAACTTGCAGCGGCAAACATGGTTTTGCCAAAAAGTAAAAAGGCCGTGGGGCTCGGCAACAGTCTCATGAACGATCGTTTCGGAAAGGGCAAAGGATCAGATCGAAAGAAAGCCTCACAGGTAGGCGCCGTCGTGCGTACGGACACCTCGGGAAACAGCTATGTTACGAACGCATCGAAGGAGGCATCATGGGTCAAGATGCGAAGCGTCACCGAGCAGGGTGCGCTGGACGACTTTTTGGCGACCGCGGAATTGGCCGGCACAGACTTCACAGCGGAGAAGATGAACAATGTCAAAATCATACATACCGACCAGAGGAACCCGTATCTACTGAACGCATCGGAGGAACGAAGTGTCAGGAAAAAGCAGGCGCAGAACAAGAACAGATTGTCTGTACCAAGGCGGCCGCGCTGGACAACGGAAACTACGGCACAGCAGCTCGACCTGCAAGAAAGACAGAGCTTGTTGGATTGGCGGAGAACACTTGCAGACTTGCAGGAGAACGACGATTTGCTCATGACACCATTTGAGAGGAATATCGAGGTCTGGAGACAGTTATGGCGTGTGATTGAGCGGTCCGACCTGGTTGTACAAATCGTCGATGCCAGGAATCCCTTGCTCTTCCGAAGCGAGGATCTTGAGACATACGTGAAAGAGGTTGATCCGGCAAAGCGGAATTTGTTACTTGTCAACAAAGCAGATATGATGACAGAACACCAAAGAGTAGCATGGGCAGATTACTTCATCGAGCGTGGAATCAACTACAAATTCTTCTCGGCACAACTGGCGAAGGAAGAGATTGAGGGTCGGGATGCCATGGAAAATCTCGAGGAACGTGAAGAAGAGCAGATCGCTGACCGCAGTGTTCCCCAAAAGACATTGGTGAAGAATGTGCAAGACCTGAATTTGAAAGACGTTGACCAGGAAGATTCCGACGAAGAGGCAGATGAAGATGACGCTCCAGAAGAACCAGAAGAACCAGAAGAATCTGATGAACCAGATGAACCAGATGATCCATCCTCCACATCAGAGCGAACTCGCATATTGACGGTCGACGAGCTCGAATCTCTCTTCCTGGAGAACGTTCCCAAAGGTAGTACAGCCGACAGGAAGACCACTATAGGACTTGTCGGATACCCGAATGTGGGTAAATCTTCGACTATCAATGCACTCCTTGGAGCAAAGAAAGTGTCGGTCTCTTCTACACCAGGAAAGACTAAGCACTTCCAAACGATTCATCTTTCGGAACAAGTCATCCTTTGTGATTGTCCCGGTCTTGTTTTTCCCAATTTCGCCACTACGAAGGCGGAGCTTGTTTGCTGTGGTGTGCTCCCTATCGATCAGCTACGAGAGTACACTGGACCTGGAGGTCTCGTAGCACGAAGGATACCGCAAGGTTTCTTAGAAGCTGTATACGGCATAAAGATAATAACGCGAGCCTCCGAAGAAGGAGGTACTGGTGTACCTACGGCTCAAGAGTTGCTCAAATCATATGCAAAGGCAAGGGGGTTTTCTACCACGGGCAGTCACGGCCAGCCCGATGAGTCGCGAGCAGCACGGTACGTTCTGAAGGACTACGTCAACGGTAAACTACTTTACTGCCATCCTCCACCACACGACCCAGAAATCGATGGTAGAGAGTTCAACGAGGCGTTGTATGACTTTGCTCATCTTCCGGCTAAGCGGCAAGCGTGGCTCATTGCGCATACAAACAACGACGACGCAACAACCGTTGACGGAGACAACGAGTCGTTGTCTGCGATTCCTTTGATGCCTAGAGAAACAGGACCACGATCGACACGGCTGGACAAAGGATTTTTTGGAGCTGGTTCTGGAAATGCTGGACGAATATTGAAGCAGCCTTTCAACTATCAATATTCGGAGCAAGGAAAGCAGGTAACAGGTCGCAAGGCGAAGGCCATGCGGGCACTGGAGAAGGATATTGATCCGGCGGACATGAAGATGAGTGGGAAGAAGCATTTCAAGGATCCAAGAAAGAAGACCAGGGCCGAGAACAAGCCTAACGACGACGATTGATGGACCACCAGTGGTTTTCTTTGTGGGATCACCCTTGAGTTCTCGAAATCCCGTCGGCGTCATCTTGTTCACGACATGGAAGGCACGGACAAAAGAGCAAATGGTTGCTTGACTGATTGCATTCGTAGTTAAACATTTTCGAAGACGTCCTTGCCAGTACCTAGGCACTTCCCCGAAATGACGAATATTTTTTGTTCTTGTTATACTGCCATATTAGAGTGGTGGAGTGCTCCGATCAAAGTGTTCGACTTCAGATACGGATACGCCCAGTGAAGCTACGTTTAACCATCTTCCGCATGTAGTTGTTTCACTCTATCAATGATATTGTTGCTATGTTTACATCAACTCCTACATCCCAGCACTTTTATCTTACGACAATACCACCACTACGAAGAATTGCATCCCTCCTCCTACCATGATCTCTCTACCAGCACAAAGCTGGGCATTCCCCCATCACCCACCACTGTCACGGTCTTCATAACCGCCACCACCACCACCACCACCATCTCCAACATCCCAGTATCGATCTGCACGGAATTCGTATATGCAGGCTACGAGAAGCTCACCGATCCTCCCTACAGTTTCCTCGTCCACCATGCTCCAACCAACAAACCACTGCCGGACAAGGTGGAGCCGAGTCCATCCGGAAAAGCCTTTGTGAGGGAGTAGGGCGGGTGTCTTGGGGAGCTGTCTGCGAAGTTACATCGTACGAGCGAGGGAGAGGATGATGAGATCAAGTCGGCGACGACGCCGTTCTGTCAGGTTGCTGGGTCAGAGGAAGACTTGGAAGAGGCGGAACGGATTGTCGAAAAGCTGGAAGCTTTTGACGCTATGGAGAACGTGCTGACTATATTTGCCCATGATCTAGCGTTGCTTGATATCGCCGGATTCTTTCCGTAGACTGCACCTGGTTGGAACGCGAAAGGTCGGGGCGAGGAAGTACATTGGAAGTTTCTGGTTCCGTTCAGACAACAGTGAGTTGTCGAGTTCCATGCAGGTAGTTGCAAGGTAAAGCAAGAGGAGAGCATGGCATCGAACACCTTCCAATTAATTGTAGTATAAGCCCTCAGGCCTTGGCTCACTGTGCCAGTGTTGTTCGTCGTCGTTGCTGCACACGACGAACTGGAGGATAGTGCCTTAAGACATCGTGATCTGAACACAGGAGCAGGTTACCAGGCAACGCAGGGTTATATGATATATTCCCAAAATTGTGCTCAACAATCACCAAGAACCCTGCATGGCTCAAATGAGACGCAAGAGACCCCCGAGGCAACAAAAATGCAGGCGATTATCTCCTCCTTCCTCCTTCTAACATCGTAGGACTCCTTGGATCAAACTGGCACCGGCTAGAAGGCGTGGAGTCCTCCGATCGACCCGATACCAAACAATCCAATAACGTATACGAAAAAACCCTGCGAACCCGGGTTTCACGCCTCACCACCTCTTCTCAGATAGCGAGAAGAGTTGGTGAGAAACGTTTTTGCTTCCTGGACGAGTGGCTCGTGTTCGAACTACGTAAGGTTTCTGGCTTCATTTTCTTTTTTGGCACCGGTTCGAGTAACTCATCTTCATTGGCAGAAAGGGCGTGATCCCTTGTTTCTATCAGCCTTGCAATATCACTCTGCTAGTAGTACAGAATTGATCGAGGATACCCAACCAAGTGTTTCACATGCCCGTCCTTTGTCGTCGTATCATAACTGTTCGATACTCTGAGGTTCATTCTGCTGTTTTGTTCTTACTCTCACTCTCAAGAGCACGGAGGACATGGTCAACATCCCAACGCGCCTGCAGAAGGTCGACATCCAGCCCGGACTCGAGAAATCTGACCTTTACGCCATAGTGCAAAGACACGAGTTCCTTCGCTCTTTGAAGGTCTGCATTGGTTGCCCTCTCGGAGATGGACGGTTCCTGGACGGATGATGATAATGTTTCCGAGGTAGTCTTATGGACGGTGACCATTTTGAGAGCAGCTTCATGTTGACATACTGACAGGGATTTGAGGTCGGACAGGATTGTAACTACTTGCATGCTGGACGAGGAGTATTGGTCCGCCGTTCTTGAAAAGTGTTCGACTTATCAACAACAGTTTAGGGTGCTGGGGCAGCGAATCTGACAGGTGAGAAGAAGATAGGAGAAGTTGAGATCATTAGATTCACTACGCTGGCGTCTCATTGGTCAATATAAGCAAGGCTAAGGTGCGAGCCTTGTCTTGGCACTGACGCATCCAGCCTTGGAATCGAAGCGGACGGTTCATGTTGCAGTTGAATCGGCGTGTCGGAGGTTGCGGCTGGATGCTCATGCTCAATGCTTGTCACTGCCTCCAATATCCTACCTAGGTACCATGGCGTATACTTGCCATGTAATGGCCTGATATTGAACAACAGCGCTCATGGCGCTTAATGGAGATAGCGGCTATGCCGCACCCGGCACATACCAGACATCGAACGAGTCAGTCCTTCCCATCTTCAATGTTGAGAAGGTCCAGTTGCAGTTCCAGATTGGAAGCGATTTTGTTGCAGGCCAAGTCGCCAACAACGTCCTCATCCTTGCCCTCGCTACTGGTCGTATTCTCCGAATAGACTTGGAGAGTCCATCTGATATTGATGGTACGTCTGTGAAATCCGAGACGCGAGGACAAGCTGACAGGCGTAGACGTTGATCTGCCCAAGAAGACGAGCGAGGTTGGCCTCATACGAAGATTGTTCCTTGATCCGACTGCTTCCCACCTGATCATAAACACGACATTAGGCGACAACTTCTATCTCCACAGTCAGTCGAAGCAGCCAAAACCCCTTTCACGCCTCAAGGGTGTTTCCATCGAGTGTGTCGCATGGAATCCTTCACAGCCGACAGCATCTACACGAGAAATACTAGTGGGGGCAACCGACGGCTCCGTTTATGAGACCTATATCGAACCAGCGTCAGAATTCTATCGCAGGGAGGAACGATATACTACCCAAGTATGGAAGGTACCCGATGGTGCTACTACAGGGCTATGGGCAGACATAATACCGGGCAAGCCGGATACACGACGAGTCATGGTAGCCTCGCGCACACGGCTGTGTCACTTCATCGGAAAGACCGGCGGGCGTGGTAAAGAAGGATCAGCGTCCATCTATGCCGAGTTATTCCAAAAAGAGGCGCCCGTGACACATGATACTACAGGTGCTTCTTCGACAGCACCGTCATCTCTAGCTGTGTCGCCAGAAACAGAAGCAAACACAACGGGTGGTAGTTCGGATCGTGCGTTCGGCTGGCTCTATTCCCAAGGTGTTTTCACTGGAGAACTAGCGACAACCCCAGCTATCAGCAGCCTGGGCAACAAGATTTTCGGCCAGTCTAAATTACACCAGCGCTCTATCTTCCCTGAAACGATGTCAGTCCGGGGAGGCCGAAAGCTGATACAAGATCCTCTGCCCCTCATGATTCTATCCCAATGGCACGTTCTAGTACTCGCAGAAGGCAGGGTTGTGGCCGTCAACCGTCTTGATGGCAGAGTTGTTTATGACCAGGCTGTTCTAGAGACAGGACAGAGTGCACTCGGACTTGTAGCAGACCAGAAGAAGAACACTTACTGGCTCTTCACCAATCAAGAAATCTTCGAAATTGTGGCTAACGATGAGGATCGAGATATTTGGCGTGTCATGCTACAAAAACAAGATTATGATGCTGCGCTCCGCTATGCCAAAGGTTCTGCTCAAAGGGACTCGGTCGCAACCGCTTCCGGAGATTATCTTTCCAGTAAAGGACAATACCTTGAGGCTGCAGCAGTATGGGGCAAGAGCAGCAAGGCTTTCGAGGAAGTGTGCTTGAACTTAATCGATAACGGGCAGGATGATGCCTTGAGAAAATACCTGCTGACAAGATTGGCATCATCTAAAAAGTCCTCTATCATGCAACGAGTAATGGTCGCGACGTGGTTGATCCAGATCTTCATGGCGAAGCTGAATTCGCTGGATGACATGGTTGCAACCAAGGCAGAGCTTCTGGAGCATACGGATGCAAGTGGTGCTCAGAATGATCTCCAGAAGGCTCGCTCGGAGTATCAAGATTTCGTCACAAGATTTAAGACGGATCTTGATGCGAAGACAGTATACGAACTCATCTCCAGTCACGACAGAGAGGAAGAACTGCTCTTCTTCGCTAACGCCATTACAGACTATGAGTATGTCCTGTCATACTGGGTCCAACGTGAGAAGTGGAGTGAAGCACTATCTGTGCTTAACAAGCAAAGCAGCCCGGACACTTTCTATCGATATAGCAATGTGCTAATGACACATACGCCATCTGGAATGGTTGAGATACTCATGCGACGGAGCAATATCGATCCTCAGAAAATGATCCCCGCCTTGCTTACCTACAACGAAACTGCCCAGCAAGTGCCAATCAATCAGAATCATGCCGTTCGCTACTTGAACTATATTGTGACAAGTTTTCCCGACAGTGCAGCAGCAGTCCACAACACCTTGATATCGATCATGGCATCGCATCCTTCGGGTGCTGAAGGCTCGCTGTTGGCATACCTGGAGACGCAGCCAAGCCCACCCCTCTACGACGCCGATTTTGCTTTGAGGCTTTGCATTCAGCATAATCGTGTGCAATCTTGTGTGCACATCTACAGCACAATGGGACAGTATCGCGAAGCGGTCGAATTGGCACTAGAGCACGACGATATCGAGCTTGCGTCCATTGTTGCGGACAGGCTTGAGGGCAATGACAAGTTGCGCAAGAAGTTGTGGTTGCTCATTGCCGAAAAGAAGATCAAGGACGGATCTTCAATTAGAACTTCGATCGACTTTCTCAAGCGTTGCGAGCTGATCAAGATTGAAGATCTCATTCCGTTCTTCCCCGATTTCGTCGTTATTGACGACTTCAAGGAAGAAATATGTAATGCCCTCGAAGAATACTCCCGACATATCGATAGCCTCAAGCAAGAAATGGACCTCTCACAGCACACAGCGGAACAAATCAAGTCTGAGATTGCGGCTTTGGACAACCGATACGCTATTGTCGAACCGGGCGAAAGGTGCTGGATATGCACTTTGCCAGTATTGAGCCGCCAGTTCTTCGTGTTTCCGTGTCAGCATGTATTCCATAGCGACTGTTTGGGAAAGAGAGTGCTCGAAAATTCCGGAAGCAGCAGAAAAAAACATATCAAAGATCTACAGCAAGAAGTCAGTCAGGGGTTGAGCATTGGACCCCAGCGACAGAAGCTCATAGCCGAGCTGGATGGTCTGGTCGCAGAGCAGTGTGTTTTGTGCGGCGATCTGGGTATCAAACAGATTGACGAACCGTTCATCAAGAACGCGGACAACCTAGAAGAGTGGGCGATATGAGACGATCCACACTTGCTTCTCAAGCTGTTTTCATGCACGGGAAAGGGCTCGGCCTGATGAGGAGAGGAGTGACTTGCTGACATAGCAGACCTTGGCATTACGTTACAATAGTGCTTGCCCAAAAGAGCAAGAGATGTCCCTGGCCATCCAGATGATTGGTGGCCAGCCTTGCTATAACCACCCAGATGCTACCCTGCAAGAAGGACGAACTCTAGGCCTTTATCCACGTGGCATGCAGTCTGTGGATTCTTAGCAGGTGCTCCATGCTAGAAGTTCCAGAGACTTTACGCGATGGCCAGTTTGAATGCATGGCCTTCCGACGGTGCAATATCGATCTTGGTGCTCTGCATACGCTTGCCGGTATCAAGACTTCATCATGTCGGAGATTAAGAGCGGTGGCAGACAAGCTGGACGCGGTGCGTTGAACCGCCAAAAATGTCGGAGCGGATGATGGGATTGCTAAGGAGAAGGAAGGGAACAAGAACAAGGTCTAGGACGTGGTTTACGTGTCTCGGAGATAAGGCGGCAATCCGCGATGACTCGGACTTGTTGTGAGTCGCGAATGGAGGATTCGGACTCGGACTGGGGAGCGCTGAGTAAGCCCTGGACGCTTTCAAGTTTCAGCCTGAGGTTGCTTATTCAACACCTTGGCAAGTGTCGTCATGATCCCTGCAACATTCAAGTTCAAGTTCAATGCGATGTTCAAGTTTCGCGATTTCTCGCCAAGTTCAAGTTCGGTGCCGAGATCTTCTTCCATGCATCGAAGGCCATTCAGTCACTTCATTATCAATCCATCCGTCTCCAGTTCTAACAGGAGCAGATCAGAGGCCGAAAACTTCAAGTTACAAAGGCTAAAATGTTGCATCATGGCTGTAAGCACGCCACGGTACTCGTACACCTTTCATCCTGACCTTCGGTCGAACAGAGCCTGCAGTGTGCTTCGTTCCTACGCGTAGCGCATTGTCAGGCCTCGCATTTGACAAACCAAGCCGATTAATAATGTTCCCAAGCCTCGCATACCACCAATCAACATCTCTTTGGCTTCCCAAACACGGACTAGCCTCCATCCTTCTGTACCTTCGTCCCAATGCTCCCGCTATGCATGTATTCAAAGGTAGGCGTTTTATATAAGATGTCTTCTGTCCTACCTTCTCGTTTGTTTCCAAGATCACAAAGGTCCGACTCAGAGAATTGGCTCGTCCGTCTCATCCCCAAGTTTTCGAATATTTGCTGCTCTTTCGAAAAGCAACCGGTCGTTCCGACAAACTCCCGTTATCACAGTGTTTCTCGGACGACAAGCTACCATGTCGGCTCTAGTACGTGACGCGCCTGTTGGACAGCTGGTTAGGTGGGTGTTCGGAAAGAGTGTCCTGCCTTATCCGGAGGAAACAATGGACTTCGTGCCACCTGCTTCATACGTCTCAGCCAAGCAGATCCAATCAACAACGACGACTCCAGGTCCTGCATCTCCAGAACTTCTGGACGAGAAGTTAGAAGATCCGCTCGCGAATCTCAATGCCCTCACTCAGACAATAACTTCAAAAGACGACGAATCAGGCGACCGCGCTAGTATAACTTCCAACCAGTCGCTGTCGAAGATTGTCACCAGGCCTACAATGGACAAAGTCACAACAAGAGCCGACCTTGAAGCCGCGTACACGAATGCCAGCAAGCAGGAGACCATCAAACAGCAGGCTAGTCGACCAATTGTCCCGGAAAGAACTTCAGATGGTACCATTCTTGTGGATTGGTACACAACCGACGACCCAGAGAATCCACAGAACTGGTCGGCTGCGAAGAAAGGGTTTGTTGTCACCCAGATCTATCTGTATACACTCGCCGTCTACATGGGTTCAGCAATATAGTAAGTGGTTAGACCCCTATCCAAATCACTTTGGCTAACCTCGATCAGCACTCCATCCGCACCGTACTTGGTGGAGAAATACGGTATCTCGCCGCAAATCGCATCGCTCGGTCTATCTCTCTACGTTCTCGGCTATGGTATCGGCCCACTGGTCTTCTCGCCATTGTCTGAGATACCCCTAATTGGCCGCAACCCTCCATACGTGGTCACCTTCTTCATCTTCGTCGTCCTCATCATCCCTACAGCCCTGACGAACAGCTTGCCCGGCTTCTTCGTTCTGCGATTCTTGCTCGGCTTCTTCGGCAGCCCCTGTCTTGCTACTGGAGGTGCCTCACTGGGTGACCTCTACTCTCTACTCAAACTCCCATACTTCCTCACGGGCTGGGCTGCGTTCGCGACGGCAGGCCCCGCTCTGGGCCCCCTTATTTCTGGCTTCTCTGTCCCAGCCGAGAACTGGCACTGGTAAGCAAGCTTGTCCTGGGTCCACTACCATCCTAACTCTGCACCCAGGTCGATGTGGGAAATGATCTGGCTCGCTGGTCCCATTTTTACCCTGGTCCTCTTTGGCCTTCCGGAGACATCCGCCTCCAACATCCTTCTCCGCCGCGCCGCCCGCCTTCGCGCCTTGACCTCCAACCAAGCCTTACGCTCTCAATCAGAGATCGATCAATCCGAACTCTCCATCTCTCACATCGTAATCTCCAATCTCTGGCGCCCCATCCAAATCAACGCCCTCGATCCCGCCGTGCTTTTTACCTCTGTCTACATCGCTCTCATCTACGGTATCTTCTACTCCTTCTTCGAGGTCTTTCCCATGGTCTACGTCGACGGCATCCCCAACCAACCAACAAAGGGCTACGGCTTCAACGCCGGCCAAGTCGGCCTGGTCTTCCTCTCCATCAGCGTCGGCGTCGCCATCGCCATCCCGATCTACATGTGGTACCTGCGCTACATCTTCGAGCCCGAAGTCCTTGTCTCCGGCCTCGGCGCCCCCGAACGGCGTCTCGTTCCCGCGCTCTACGCGTCCCTGATAACTCCCGTAGGCCTCTTCATGTTTGCGTGGACGGGTTTCAACTCGCCCAAGATCCACTGGATCGTCCCCACCATCGGCGTCGTCATCTTCACGGTCGGCATCTTCATCCTCTTCCAGTGCGTCTTCATCTACATCCCGCTGACGTACCCGCAATACGCCGCCAGCCTGTTCGCGGGCAACGACTTCTGCCGCAGCTCAGTGGCGTGCGGCGCCATCCACTTCGCCAGACCGTTGTTCCTCAACCTTGGCGTCGGTAAGGGAGTGTCCTTGCTGGCGGGACTGACGGTCGGTGGTGTCATGGGCATCTACGTGCTGTTCTTCTACGGTGCCACTTTGAGAGCCAGAAGTCGGTTTGCCGCCAAGTAGACCTTTCGTGGACGGAGGGAAATGGCCAGAAATAACGAACTCAAACTTATGAAAAGCATGGTGTCAAGGCTGCGATAGATTGAGCTTTCATGTACACTTCAGTATGGAGTCGAGCAAGAGCGGTCGTGAACCGGCTGGTAAGCCGGGAGTGAAAAACGACCCGGCACGCAAAACTCTCTATGGATTTATGACTTGTAATTCACAGCTAGGGGGTACACCGTGGTTTTGCTAGCTGTACAGAACTAAATACCTGCCGTGGTTATCCGGTTGATAGACTTATAAGATGGCGTTTTTGGGAAGTACGCTGTTGTTAGATAAAAGCAATATTCAAGGGTTTATCTTTGTTTTAGCAGCTTTGGTTTTGACTCCGCCTCGGTGGGTAGGTAAGTAGATAGAAAGTATCTCAAGAGTCCTTTTCCTTCTCCTTCGACCTCTCTCTTTCATCCGTTCCCCTCTCCTTCTGCTCCTGCTTGCCGAGGAAGTTCAACACCAACCAACCATCACCGACGCGTCATGCTAACTAATTGCAAAAGAAAAGGAAAGGTCGCTTGTCCAACAACGTACCGATAAAAGGGGTTGGCATGAACTTGTGCCTCGGAAACGACGACTCGATTGTTCAACTTAATCTCATATTTTGGGTATCGATCAAGCTAACGCCGGTCTCCCTTCCGTTTGTGACCCCCATGGATTTGAGGCCAGATGTAGATTGAGCGTTCGGACAGAACAACCAATCGACGCACCCTCCGTCCACGTAGGGAGAACAGGATAACCGAATGTATCCTTGGCCAATACTGGTCGTTTGAAGACCGTTAACATAACATCTCAAAACCATCACTAAAACTCCGCAATACCCATCGTATTCCCATGCCCGACCAAACCGTCCATGCGTCTGCACAGATAACGCTGATGTCACAACCCCTCTTTCCGCTGTCCCTGTCCCTGTAGTCGCTCCTGGCTCTTCAATCCCTCCTTAGCCACTGTTTTGGCGAACAGCGAGCGGCCTTTGACATTCGCGACGCGCTTGCCCTTGATCTCGGATAGTTTCTTC
>Ga0210040_10004259_pt1 | contig 18815 bp, 1 predicted proteins | sample CryGeyCG12114_NA_FD_185462 | JGI IMG/M metagenome (GOLD analysis project Ga0210040, IMG submission 185462) | Groundwater microbial communities from aquifer - Crystal Geyser CG19_WC_8/21/14_NA (SPAdes) (version 2) | ecosystem: Environmental > Aquatic > Deep subsurface > Groundwater | place: USA...
ATTTTAATACACCTGAAAAGCATCCTGAGCTCTATGAAGCGGCAAAAAAATCATTCGGCCAAATTGTCCATGGTGTGCTGGGGAAGCATAAGATACATTTTATGTGTGAGCTTTTACACACAATGCTTATACACAAGCGTTGAGTACATAAAGATTGTATACCGGACGGAGACCAATATTCCTGATATGGCAGTCAGTCACCAGTGGAGTATAAGTGTGTACTTTTGTGCCATTATGATGAATACAAGGAAAACAAGTTTCTTTCCCGTATTCAAGATATATAGGCGGAAAAATGTTGTGTCGCATTCAAACTATTATGAAAACAACAATGTGATACTTACGCACGAGCACTTTAGCACGTTCAGATAGATAGGGCTACACTTACACGTGAAAAGAAAAAAATAAGTGGAGAAAGAAAGTCTGCTTGTCAATCTGAACTAAACTCACATATTGCAACGTCATACTTTAGTTTTGTTTGCAAGTTTTTTCTACATCATGTACATTGCATACGTAAGCTCGATAATTTGTGACGGAAAGAGTAATAGGACTTTTAAAATCAAAAATATTTAATGCCAAATGTCATTCAAAAAGTTGAGCAGTGCGTACGTAATTTGCACAGTAGTTATAGTTTCATTGTTGGACGCCGATTAAGATTATTTTTAAACGGATGTTAATTAAAGGCCATGCCTAATAGAGTAGTTTCCTCTTTAAGTGTTGAAACAAGCTGACAATATGCGTAATGCGTGCCTAACTCAGCCAGCTGATCTTTGATACCGAATTTCATAAAGTTTTTACATCCACACGCTCACCGACTGACTACACATATGAGAAAGTTAGTTGCATGCCTGAGCTTTCACCTCATACATATGAGCAATGCTCCTAGTTGAGAGATTGCCTCAAGGAAAATGGGCTTTTACGTCGCTCGTTCCAAAATGAAATCACCTTGACAAATCTCCCTAGTAATGGTGGCTGAGAGGAGACGGAAAAGGTCTTGTGCACGTTTATCATACAAATTCATAGCATTTGCACTATATATGGATAAGTCACCCTAACATTTGTCATACAATTTTGTCTACGTGAGCTATTTCACAGCTCATAATTTGCGTAAATGAGAACCTTACCTTGGCAGCACATTCAATAATATTATCTAGATTACAATCTCTCCTCTTCCAATTTTGCGGCCATACTGACACTGACTTAGCCCGCGGTATAGTTAGTTTTTCAAACTAACTAATGAGCACCACGAAAAGTGAGACAAGTCAAGTCAACCAAACTATCCATTAGCTATGACATATGACTGCTTGTAACTGGAGATAATTGATCGAAAACCACTCTCAACTACAAATATGACTATTATAACTACTACCGAGATAGTAGTGAGCACATGAATCATGTATCCAATAATTATAGGGGCAAATGTCTACATGTTACATATATTATATGTGCATGTGGTTAAATTAGGCAAGCAGTCATTAGAACTAACTAACCAACTAACAAAATAAACTCTTCATGTTGTTACCACTAGGCGGCTAAACTAAAAGTAGTTACTTACTCATAATAAGTTTTCATAAGTCCCGTCTCATAGTCATAACCAACTAATAACTAACTATAGAGTTCAAGTCTTCCCACACAGTGCGGTACACTCGACTCCAGTTTATGTACACTACTACACGCTATAGGCAATAAGCATTATAATTAGTATATTATCATTGTCATCAAAGCCTCCACCCATTGGAATGAGAATTCTTAGCCTTGGTCTCACGTTCGTTATGAGATTGTTATTGACTTGGAATGCTCACACAACATATAGTGAAGCAGACGGGAGGGTTGTAAAACGGGTGAACTAATAACTCTCGGGCTCCATCCATACATTTGGATAAAATGGTTCACTGTGTGGAGCCGTGTTGGGATTTGTATATATTTGTAAATCTGGGGAACAAGAAGAAAGTGAGAGAAAGGAAGCAAGCGAGAGAGGTAGGGATTTTGAAAATAATAATGACAGTTGTGTTCCTATCAAACAGGATGAATGAGCAGATAGTGGATATTCTCCATAACTACTTACTCTCCTTTTACTTACATAAACCTACACACACCCACCTTACCTTGACTCAAAGGCTGGCTGCATGCTGGCTCTTTTAGTATTACATCCTCCAATGTATATCCTATCTATCTATATTTCTCAAGAAGAAAACCATAAATTGTGATTGAGAGCGTGACTTGATAGCATTTCCCAGCTCTCCATATGCATACTGTAGATACACACTTAAGCATCCTTTATTTTCTCTCAAATCCCCATCCCAAAAACATAGTATTACTACTAAGCTAACTAACTAACTAATAGTTCCTTACTTAGTTAGGTAGTTACTGAATGTCTGGCTACAAAATATATTTAGTTGTATTGTACATATCGACCTACTGTCCTCATCAACCGCTATGTAGACAGTATTATTATCATTTTATGCTACAGTCCTTGTGCATTTACGACCATGGAGAAAAGTTAGTGCACTTTTTTAAACCCACTGCTTGGAACCTATAAAATAATATATTGACTAGTCTCTTCCAATACTCTTTACTTGCTGCTTAAGTTAGTTAGTTAGTTAGTGATCATACTCCTACTACTACTATCTCTTTATTTTTCCCCAATGAACCTACCTTAGATATGATTATTAGTACGAACCCAACTTTTTATTTTCTCTACAAACCCACACAAACGTACACACTGTGAAAGAACACGTATGTACAAGCTGTACAAGCGAGCCAACCTACGAACCTTACCTGCTTTTTCTTCCTTACGTTGGTTAAACTATGTATGGTTCAAGAAATTCATAGGAGACCGACGACTGTACACATTTACATGTATAGTAAACACGCACCCACTGTCAGTCAGTACACACAGTGAGCTATAGAGTACAGACATACATGGAAGGATGCATGGAGAAAAGGTCGAGTGGAATCGTCTTCACCTGCGCATCTCGTCACGTGAACGAAAAAGAGAGTCGACTCTGGTTGCGTGGAAAAAAGTTAACATCGATCGCTCCTTCTCTCTCTAAGCTCTGTGTAGCCTACTTACTTTACTTTCTCTTGCTTTCCCCACCCCTTGACTACTACTTACGTACTTACTTGCTATAGCAGTGTATGTGCGTATGCATGTAACGTGGAGTGAGAGTGCCACCAACATATTAGGTAAGTGTACATATGGCTGGCTTCCTTTCCCAAATCCTGCATGCATACACTACTACTAGTTACTACTGACTGACTGGTATCATGGTTGGTGGCTTTTACTGGTTGCTGTTCCAAAGGTGGATGAATTCTTATTGGAATTTAAGATTCTCATGAAAATGAGCAGAGTTTCAAAGTCGGACATAATCGTTTACTATTTTGTCTAGCATGGCAAATTTCGCGTCCTAGGTAGAATGATTGTCAAGAAATAGGAGATGCAGATTGGAAACTACTTGTGGATTTAATTTGCAATGCTTGGATATTTCTGAATCGGAAAAAATATGTTGTTATTGCTAACTATGGGAATGAAATGGGAAAACTGATGAAACCGGGAAGCAGCAACTGAAATAGTGTTGTGAAAAAACAATGCCATGTTTGCAAATGGAATTTTAATTTGACTACTTATTATGTCTACGCAACTAATATTGGAAAATTAACCAACTTTTTTACATTTGTGTATAATCTTGCATGGAACGAAAGTCGAACAGCTCAAACCCATGATATATCCACAGACAACAACATCTGACCACCAGTAGAACGTATACATAAGATTGATGACGTGCCTGTGGCAAAATTTTGCCAGAAAACTCAACTGCTTCAGCACATAATGATGATGACTACAGGCGTTTACCGATACTCCATGTGGCAGTGTCTCATGCTCTATAAGAAATGTGAACTTACATCATCCAACTAACTAACTAACTATATACTACAAAGCTGGACAAACTTGCCTTTGTACAGATATCACTTGGTTCAGTCTAGGCACTAACAAACATTCACTCACTACTGTAGTGGAGCGCAAGTTCGGGTGCATGCGCTCCTGGGAGATTCCATGCCCTTAAAATTCCGGGTTGCCAACTGCAGACTGTGAAGAACGCTCGCCCGCTAGCTTTGCTTGCTAGAGCTAGCTCATTCTGTTCTATATATGAGTGACGAGTCTAGCTCTTCTTTTCATCAGTTGAAATGAGAGCTGATTACGTGCAGGGAGTTCCAGTTGCCCAAGTCTATAGTCAACAGACAGACGTGCTCTCTTGCTCCAGCATAGGCAGGCAGCCAGGCAAACCCACCAACTCTCACTGTACTTACTTTTCACGTCATTAAAAGCTGCTGCAGGGAAGCCACCAGTTGGAAACTCATTGTTTCTTCTTCTGGTTCAACAACTCATATCCTAAAATGCATGGCATCATCAAGTGTAGTCCATCATTAGTACGCGCACATGGACTTTGGTCTTTGTGAGTCTTCTCACAGACCGACACCCAATTTCCGCCTCCACAAGTAAGGTAAGGAGAAAAAGTTTTTTTTTTCGCCTCTTTTCTCTCCCTCTTTTATGTCTTCTTTTGGGACCACTTATGTGTGATGATAACAGACATACGTATTTAGGTAATGGTAGTGAAATAGTAAAGTGTAAGCGAGTGAATGTGTGAGGATTCATATAACATGTTGCCTTTAGCCATTGGCTCTGGTTGGTTACTTTAGGTAGTTTGTCATAAGAAAAGTGTGTGCCTTCATCCATGACCACTTTGTACGTTATATTTATTACATTAGAGGTATTTACAAATGCTTTGGTAACCCAGTAAGTTGGTAAATCCGTAACTTTTCTCAATTTAAATGCATTGCAAATAGTTAATGCTTTACACAGCTGCCGGGTTACCGAAGCATTCGTGAATGCCTTAATAATATGATTGCGTTGCTAACTCTTTGGTCATGCATATTACGAACAAGTTAGTTACTTAGTTAGTTAGTTGGTGGTGACTTAGACTTGAGTCAACCCTAATCATTTTATAGAGATAGAAGGACAATGAGTTCCTAATTACTTTTACGCTTCCACTCTCATTACCCAGACTTGAAATTTCTTCTCCAAACTTTCACTTTATGAATTATTATTGGATAGAGTCTTTTCCCCTGTTGCTTTCCTCTAATATGCACAAAGTTTTGTCCAAGCCGTTTATTATAAGGTATGATGGGATAGATAGTACCCTGGTTGGTTAGTTAGTGAGTTAGACAGATGGTAGGAAGACCTAGGAGCAGGTTTAAGATAGTTTCCAAGTAGATTTCACTTAAGCCTGTGAGAGATATGAATTATTATGAGTACAAGAAGTTGTACCTACGTAAGCAAAATAGTAAGGTGCTTTCTTCATAGGAAATACGGGTTGTTAGACACAAAGAAATAAATTTTAATAAGCGCCTCGTTCATCTTTCCCTCTACTACTTGTTCCATCATCCATCTTTAGTGTTAGAAAGTTAATAGGGCTGGTCTCCACCAATTTTTCACTTTCCATTTTTTTTGCTGACTGACTCTCTGAACTTTCTTCCCCTCGTCTTTTTTGTGTATGAAAAACTCGTGCTGCTCACATATTTATTTGTTCCTCATGCTTCTACTCTTTTTTCTTTACTACATTGTCAAAGTGAATTGAAAAAGACGCTTTGTACAGCATGTATTAAGTTATAGTGGATGACTGTGAGTAGGCATTCGCTAGAGCACTGATTTGTATAAACGACATACATACATGGGAAAGAAATGTACTCTCATGTTTATCATTCGTCATGCAAAAATGAAAGGGGGGATAGACAGTGGAGTTACTCTATTTGAATGATTGAAAAAATTATTGACGGGGAAACTTGGTATTCTGATATCAACATGAGATCTCTATATCAATTTGAGTTGGAGGAAAGTTGGGAGCACACTGGGTAGAATCTTTTGTTAAATCATAATGCTATGGCAGACGTAAGTTGAGCGAATTTGCAAAAGGACAGCAACCAGTGGGAACAAGTGAAAGGCAGATGAGAATCATATACATATTATACTATATACGTAGTGGAATGATACGCAGACTTTGAGTTCCCAAGTTGAGATATGTATCTCTACTGATCGATTTGGTCCATGAAAAAGTAATTCTGAACAAATAAGAAGTAAGTAAGTAACTGTGAGGAAAAAAGTAGGAAAAAAGTAAATGGACTGCTGCTTGGATCTGTGGTTAGAAGAATCTGATTGACTCTGATTCGATTTGTTAGTCGGAAAAGCCTTGTATAGTTTCCAGACTGTGATTTCCCCGATGAACACGTTTCACGTCTATTGGGAAATATGTTTGGATTTAGGAATCCTTCTGTCATTCATTCGCACATAGCGGAGTATAAGTGGTGCTCTGTGCACAATCTGCTCTAAATGTTCTCTTTTGACTTTTAAACATGTGTGTTCCACTCCTGTCTCTCATATTCTTTTCTCTTGATATATATTTGTCTCGTCATAATATATCATCAGGATCGTTTACATTCCTCATGTCTGTCAACACTGCCTTTAAAAAACTTTTGGACTCACACCATATATCATTACTATCATTACATTCTCATGAAACACATGAGCAGTAAATGGGATGAGCAAATCTGTAGAATTCCTGCTCACAACTCACATTTTTATGTGCATTTCCCTTTTGCTCCCCAGAAAATGGTTTATAAATACTATATGAGAGCTGCCTTTGTGCAATTTGTGTAACACACACAAGACAGACACGTAGACATGCTATATTCCATAGTTTATGTTTTGCTGAGAAAACGAGGTGTTAACAAGAAGGCTTTGGGTAGTCATAAAATTCCAAAGGAAAGAATAAATTTCAGGAAAATTGTAAATATTTATAACATAAGGATAAATGTAGAGCACCCATCATCTTCATCATGACAATCATGACCCAACTGAACAGACAAACCAAGTCACTCCATATAGAGCACACAGCTCGCCCTAAACTTTTGTGCCCTATTAACTACAGGAAAATACATAACATTGTATATCCTCCACTACAGTAAGTACAAAACATTGAAATTACTTTCAAAACTCAACTTTAGTATATGCCCAACTCCATCACGATGCTATTCCCAGATTGAATAGAATGTTCTGGCTCAGTCAACCAAAGGAAGCTGTTGAAACTCATAAATGCATGAATATATTGGCTCTCAACCACTATTTATGGATGAGTGGAAGTAAACAGAGGAATGGAATGTCTTCTCGTGCCTTCAAATTTGTTATGGTGTTTAGGCAGTGCCAGGAGGCAGGCCTGCTCTCATATTTGGTGTTACCACTACCAAGCAAAAACCCAATGTGAGTAATTCAGCAATCCCCATAGTTTCAGCAGCATTTCTTACCCCAAAACACCGCAGTCGGCATCTCGGTCACACCAACTAAACTACCAACTCGGGAGCAAACTGTTTACTGCCATGCATATTTAAGACTTGAAGTCTGCAACTGTCATTAAAAACTAAAGGCAAGTATACTTAAAAGGCGACAAAACCATTCAACCACACACGCCATGTACCAGACTACACAGAGTCGTATTAATGTCATTGTTCTTTATTGTGATAACAATGCTAGTCATAATAGGTATGCATTGAGAAAAATGGCACACTCACTAACTCTGCGTTCTTCCAAATAGACATTTCAAAAAATTCTAGGCAGCTAGTTGTAAAAGTCGTGTGTTTGGTTTGGGAGGATCGACCTTTACATTATATATTATAATGTAACGTGTGTCTGTGTGTGTTGTGCTCTACCACAAGAGGTGGAAGGCGAGACGAGATGTGGACGAGAATACGACGACGACGTCCTTTTTCCTGGATAGAAAGGCGCAGCAGCAGCAGCAGCCTGTGGAGTCACAGTGCCAACTTATTTAATGCCAGGCTCTCTCTCAGTCAGAGTGAAAGGATCTCATTTTCTTGACTTGTTTGCCAGCGTTCCTGCCTACAACCAGCTCTTTCCTTTCGCAAGCTGGAAAAAAAATAATAAGGAAAAAAGTATTAACACTGTTGCCGCTCCCTACTATAATCACAACGATTGCTTGTACTAGTCGTTGCTATTTGGCAGGAGCTTTATTATTGCAACTATCTCTTGCCACCACTCGCCTCATTTTAAGAGCAACATGATGTGCGACCTACTCGCAAAAGCAATAGGGAGAGAACGCAGAGAATACAGCATTAGAATTAGAGTCCAACAGTAGTGGGACTACTAACTAACTATAACTCCAGATATATCAGTAGTATCCTTGGCCACCTTTCCTTATGGGAAAGAACGAGGATGGCATGAGGTTATATGACGCTCCAAAGTGTGCTATTGGCTGCAGAATTCCAACCAGTATATGGAATACAGCAGCTACTAGGTAAAGTAGTTTTAGTTAGTTTCCCAGTCTCTATAGTATAAGAGTCCAGATGGGAAGAGAAAGTTTTATGTTCCATCCATGGATCTTCTCTCTGCTGGAGTAAGTGAGCAGAGATGCGTGCACGTACTTTTATTTGTTGAGAGAGAGAGAGAGAGAGCAACAAATGCTTTTCCGTTTCCACTGCCTGCCTTGTAAGTAGGTTTCAAAAGACCTATTACTTTCTTTGTGGATGGACCCACCCTACGTACATTTGTCCATGGATCCCAAAGTTGTGTAGTCTCCTGGTATAATCTTTACGACCATCTGTTTCTTCTTCCTTGAATGAGCATACGTGCCACATAACGTGGCCTGGTATCCTGTAGCTTTTTGGTTCATGATAATTTTTTTTCTCTTTGGAGCTCTTGCTTGTTCCGTTTCTATCTTTGAATGACAATGGGAAGCTTTCTCTTATTACATGTGTGCTCTCTTGTTGACCACAACTTGATGAAATCCACATGTACACAGAGAAGAGGAACATGGGATGGAACTAGTGCACGGTTGCATGAATTTCATTAAGGAGACGAGCTCCATACATTATGTATTCGGTAGGAGCGAGAGGCAGTCAGTATCATTTCACTGATCCAAGTCTGGTTTCTACTAAAGAATCCACCCTTCCCCATTGTTCCATTCTTCGTCGTTTCCATTCACTCTTTAATTTAACCTAGTGGAGGCAAACAGTTGAGAACGGAAGAATGACTTGTTCAGTCGCTCACTGCTACTCACCTTCTTTTCAACTTTTTAGTCTTACTTTCTCTATTGAGAGCACAGGCTTCACAAGAATGAGGAAGACGACTTTCACAATAAGTCAAAGCCTTTGGTTCAAAATTGAGAAGGCACATTTTCTGCTAATATATTCTTACGTAGTGTGTGCTTAGGTATACAATTGTGTCTAGTAGTATGTTCAATGTCTGTTAGTCTTACTTATCAGCCATGAGTGAGCTACTCTCAGCTCGTTCACAAATCCTTGCATTTGTTATGGAAGCTGTATTATGCGAGTGCACTAAGGAACTCATAACTGAACAAGATATTCAACTATCTACACAAAAAGATATGAAATCAGTTCAAAGAGTCGAGTCAATATGAAACGGACGGGAATAAGTAGTTCTATAGAGCTCACTAAGGTTGAGCAAACATACAAAAGGGGAATGTCAGTCTGTGCATAATGTGTATCATGAACGTATGCATGTTCCTGGATGGTTAAGCCAACAATCCTTTCACGTTCCTTTATCTGGGAGCACGCAATAGGACTATTGGAAAAAGTTGGTTCCTTTCATGCACCAAAAATACGGAAAGTTCGCAATACGTACACATATGGTTTACTATGATAAGCTTTGGCCCTGTAAAGAAAGGAAATTCAACTAAAATTTGTACTTGACTGTGCGCAATTTAAAAAAAAAGATCCTATTATACTAAGAAGAGAAAGCAGAGTGGTTTTCTTCATTATAGAGAATCTAACACAATCTATATGTGCATGACAGATTTTGGCTGCATTAAACCCAGGATAGATAAATTCACTTGACTTGGTTTTGAAGCTCTCCAGGTTGAGCCAATGGGAAAAGATAGTGGCCTGAAAGGTTCTCTGTTTGTAATGTTGACTCTCATCTTATGAAGCTAGTAAAAGGGATATGATGAGCATTATCGTAAAAGCCTTGGTCTACTAACTATATCGACACTGGCAGCCTTTGCGTGATTCGAGAAAAGCAGTGAAAATGGAACACAGTTAGTGTGAGTAAAAGGTATAAAACTTAAGCATATGGATGAAGCATGTATAAAGTTGATACAGACAAATGTAAACGTAGCGAGTATAAACCACCCGTATAAAAAAGTCGCCGCACCCCGATTATCCTACACACTTTCATTTCATAGTGTTATAGTATGACACAAGACTTGAGTCATATATTAGACGACAGAGGAAAAAAAACAGAAAAAAACAGTACATAATAGTTGACGCAGAGTGGTGTGTGTACACAATGTTGCTAGTTGAACTCATTTTATGCTTTCTTTGGTACACCATGCGCAATTAAAAGATCCAGGTGTCCGTGTTGGTGATATCACTAACTACCCACACACATCTGGGTGCCTAAAAATACACATTTTGCGAGTGTTATTAGTGTGTAGAAAGAAGTGTGTTTATCAGGTCGTCCGCCAGATATTTACCAATGGAAACTAACTAGACTCTTATCTCCAGATATGACTTTGAGTTACATTTCCCTTCTCATTTCAGGCTTGCATATGCTCACTCTGTGTGTATCAAGAGATTCATTAAAAAGAGAAGCTTCTGGAGATTGCTCCCTTGTAGAGACACAGAGCATATGTACTGACTGCTCCCATTAGAACTATCTGTGAACCTCTCCTATTGCTGCTCCACGTGTTTACATATTGGGTGAGTAAAGAGTCTCTCACCGACAGTCTGCAGGCTTTACAATTTTTTATGCTTCCAAGTAGCGACTAACTGCTCGCTCAACTATACTACCGCAAGCCTGTAAGTTTCCCTTTTATTTCATACTTTGTCTGTAGCCACACATTGGTTGGTTCGGTGGTGCTTTTTGTGTATGTACTTTGGGATAAATGTGTTTATACAAGGAGACTAGAGGGTAAGGCAAGTGGAAACCTAGTCACAAACATATTTGTATTCATTCGTAGTTCACGTGTACGTTTTGAGCGCACAGTGCACACACACATACATACAGATATTAGGTTCGTGGAGTGAAATGAATAGCTGTTGAGAGAGAAAGAAAAAAAGAGAAATCAAGCTACGAGAGAGCGTCAGTTTACTTGAACACTACACACATAAAATTATATCAGCTAGGTATATGTAATGTTGTTATCCTTACGGGGTTATGTGGTGGTGAAGGAAAAGAGAAAATGAATTGGTTTTGTATTTATAGCCCGTGTTATAAAACAAGTAGAGAGAGAGAGAAAGTTTGCCTTTCTCTTTACTTCATACAACATTCATACCAGACTATGTTTCTACACGAAGAGAACACAGACATATATTAAGAGCCAACCCACCTGGTCATTTGGATTACTTAAATACATTGAGTAAATTGAAAGCAGTAGTTACTCAGTGAGTTAGATAAAAGTGGAAAAGATAGGGAAATTGAAGGGGCGGAAAAGGAGCTTTTCATGCACTAGAAAATCCTCCCAAAGTATACTCTTTTTGGCTGAATCCATATCTACTATATCATTGTTTCTAGTCAGATACCATTCTATCTCTTTCCGCCTGCTTTTCAATATTTAATAGCCACTCTAATTTTTCGGACGCGTCCACCACACTCGTCCATAACAGAAAGAGAGAGAGCACACAATCACTAATATTTCAAAAGGCTCGTGAAACAATTACTGATTAGGGGCACACACTATTCTCACCACTATAATTTCCGCACTTTTCTCCATGTTGCTAATTATGGGTAGAGTGAAAACACACACTGAGGGTGACAATAGAACAGACCATGGAATTTATTTTCCACTTAATACCCGTTCACACAAAGTCCTCTTTCCCGTGTCTACGTACTGCAGTCCATACTGAAGTATAAGGGAAAACAGAAACCGTGTAAGTTCATTAGACACAGTTTGTTTGCCAAATAACTCAAGTCTCTTGGCAATTTTCTCTTGGTGACAGGATGCACACTCATTAACTAGCGCATATAATAGAGAGAAAGTCGGTCCATGACGCTTATTCCTATGCTCTCAGCATGGCCACCAAAATCCTGCACATATAGAAGGGTTTCACAAAGACTCGCGTCATCATAATGCCGATTCCATCAATTCATTCAATTCATGTGGATCTTAAACTCACTTTTGTTGATAGGGCTGATGGATACGCCGAGTGGAGAAAGTAATGTGGCGTGAAAGAATGTCTGCACATAGAATAATGATGATGATAGCGATGATCCACAGCCTTGCTACAAGATAGGGACTACGAGAAAAGTGAGCTTCCCCCACATAAATCATGTATAAGGAGTTAGTGAATGAGTGAGCAGCTGGTTCCATACACGGCACATGATTTTTGAGACAAAAAATTGCATCTCAATTTTTTCAACCATTTTTTTCCTCTTATATAGTGTGTAGTAATCGCTGGCTATTATTGCATTCAACTGTAGACAAAATAATTTAATAAGTAAGAAGATAGAAAAGATCATACGTTTTTACAATAGGCAGTTGTTTCTGTAATTTTGAACTCATTTGATACGCGTAAAACTAGTACAACATATGGAGCAAACGGTGTCTGGTTGCAAATTTACAGACTTTCCATGTGATCACCAACTCTTGTATATTATGAGCTTGTACAAGTAAAAGGGACAGAAAATATCTTCATTTTGTTGTGTACAAGACACAGTTGGAGAGGAAGAACACGATTAGTCCATTAAGGGGAGAGCGAGATGCTCCTTTAGTAGTAATGGCAGTAAGTAAGTGGTGTATGCTGGCCAGGCTGCTACACTCCTCTCACTCTATATGTTTATATTCCAGTGTGTGAGCACACCTACAGGGAAAACAATAGACTGGAGCAGATCACAACATGACACTTGGATCCCGATATATAAGGTTTTGTGAAAGCTGGAGCACTTGATTCATTTGTGCCTCAGCTCTGTTCTCGCATATCCATTCATCTATCAGGGTTGCACACCACACACTCATATTGGAGTACATCAAGTGCATAATGGTATCTATTGCTTCCTGCCACAAAGTGAAACTGTCCCATTTAGCTGTCTCCCATTTATTTTATACGGCTCCTGTGATGCTGCCGTAATGACCTGGCTGAAGTCAAGTCAACTCGGCACGTGGTTTCCCTATCATCACTTTGTAATTGGATCAATACTCATACATATATGAAAAAGAGCAGGGAAAGATATTATTTATATCCAGTCATCATTAGGTGGTGCAACTACTATATTAGTTAGTTTGTCATAGAGAGGAGAAAAAAGTCCTACCTACTGTGTATTTCTTTCGTTGGGTGTTCATCATTGCATTGGTTGGTAGGCAGGTGGTATATTATTTCTTCATTCAAGAAGATTTTATGTCCGGGTAGAAAAATGTTTGTGGGGTTACCCAAGTCATCATTTTGGCCATTAGAGCTTCGAAATGGTTTAGGCTTGCTAACAACAGTGCTATTACCAAGTCAATTCTCTCAGTCACTTAGCTAGTAATGGAACAATGAAATATAAGTTGAAAACTAACGGGCGAATCATCTATAAACTTGCTCTTCCTTTCAGTTTCATAAACACAAGAGGACTTTCTCTTTTCAATTTACTCTGGGTGGAAATCACCTGGAATTGGGATATGAGGTCTCAATGGGAAGTGAGCTCTAAATTTATGATAATGACAGCCTCAAATTCATAGTTTCCTCCATATATAGTTAGTTGGGAGTAGTTTGTATGAGAGCACAGTCAGTTAGTTAGTTAGCTGTTGACAAGACCAAACTAGATCTCAAACAATGCTCCTCATTCACTCCTTGGATCTCTTGAAACGCGCCCAATCAAATTCAATAATAATGGGAAATGGAATAGAATAAGATTTCCTTCTCTCCTCTCTTGTTTTCTTTCCTATCTTATTTCACGAGCAGGATTCCCAGAAACTCAATGCCTAGACATTCCACCATTGCATATGAAATGAGACTGCTCACGTGCACCAAACTGACGGAGCGGAAGCCAAGATCTTTTTGTTCTTATCGGCAATTAGCAATAACAAAAGGGAGCAGCAGCCAGGCTGCTGCTCTTTCTCCAAATAAAGTTCAGCTCTCGAGTCGCTGGAAAAATGACTATCACCATTATTAGTGCTATTACTAACTAACTAGACGACTACAACCATTGTGGCTAGGTAGGTAGTAGTGGTGACTTGTATACACAGGCATTGTTAAAACCCATTTGCTAATACCACTATAACCATCAGTGGTTTGGTGCCAGTGGCTCATTCCTTTCATTTCCTTTACTATTTAAAAGAGCACGTGAAAACGCAAGAATAGTCTCTATCAACACACAACACACACACTAGTCTCCAACTTGAGAGTATGTTGTGTGTGCTGAGAAAAGCAGGGGAAATTTATTGATCGTCATCATCATCATCATCATCTATCCATCCATACCTATGTATGGAACGTTCGTCTCTCTACGATGCTCAATAATAGAAATGTGTTGGGGAAGCTTTTCTTTGTGAACTAAGTTGTAATCGCATAAAAAGTTCGGATTACGTACTGCTATTGCATTGTAAACAAGGGAAAGTGACTCGTTCGTTTGATTGAAATTCAGGAATTACATAGCTGCTAGAGTTGGTTATTTTACTAACTATGGAGAATTTGATGATTATTCGTTTCCGAAGTCATTTATCATAGTTTTTTTTACCAGTAACTATATTTGACAAATATGTTTCAAAATTTTGCAATATTTACTGGATTGCTCACTTTGAGTAGATACCCTCCATTTGTTCCATAGTAGGATCGAAACAGGAAGAAAAACTCTGGCACATTTCGTGTGAGCAAAAGGCGGTGACCAAGACGACCTGAGGCAAACAACAGTGTGCTCAGGACTTGCAAACGGTAGCAGTGGTAGCTCGTGCGTTTTCCAACTCCTTTTTAGAGAATGTTCACCATTGTGTGCCAAAGTCAGTGAAAAGTAATCTGGAATCCATTAGTAATCCCAGCGGTTTCAGTTTGATAGGTGAATGAGAGGAGCACTAGTTCTAGCAATAGTCATAATGGCAGTCGTAATTATACGAGTGTCGCTCATTAAAATAGTTGAGAACAAACATTGAAGAAAGACACTTGAACTCGTGTCATTATTACTACCTAATGCAATCTATCGAGTTTTCATAAAATCCGCTGAATAGTCTTGGCATTTTGAAGGCAAACAAACATTGATGGAAGTCTTTTAATTTCAACTTTGGGTCCCCCATGTTTGACAAATCATCAATAAGAAATTCGCTATTTGTAATCCACAATGGATACACTTTAATGTCATCATAACTGGCTCGTTTGTAATGCACACAATACTTACACTTCTTTATGTAAATACTTAGTAGCACTCAATTTGTAACACGCTTTTTATTATAAATGATGGAATCCTCTTTTATGAAGTTTAGATAATGTTATACTGTAGTAGCAGCTGATAGGTTGACAAAAAAATGCATGAACACACAAAAGAAGATTCATTCAATTCCCCTCTATATATATCATGAAACATGACTAGGAGCTGTTGTACCGCCAAGCCTACCTGATTTACCCTATTCACAAAAAAGCTTTCACTCTGTCATCAATTTTTTTCACCGCTAAGTAACTATAGCTTTTTTTAGAAACCTCGTTGGATGAAACTAAACGAGAAGTTGGCTGTAGCTAGACATGAAAGCTGGAAAAAGCATCAGTGTGGGTACACTCCCTACATAATACGTAGACTTACATAGAGGGAAAGCTGGGCTAGCTACTACTAGGAGCATAGGGCGGTGATGGCAGTGCTAAAGTTTAGCTTCCTTTTCCATTATCGATCCAATTCATCCATTTCATAGCAGTGTGGAGCCTATGCATACATGGTACATGCATTGGCCGTTTGTACTGGTATAGTAGTTAGTTACAAGTACACATACATGTAGACCAGAGACTTGGTTGGTAGTACACCCTTTAGCTTTCTCCAAGCTCTTTCTTTTATGACAAGAGCAAGAAGTAGGTAATGATGGATGAAACAGGATGTCCCAAACTAAATTGATAGGAATCAAGTTATTCACTACCCAAGTGAATGAAAAGGCTACAACATGATGATGACAAACTGAATTTGTAAACTCTGCAGAGACCGTGTTAAGTACTTGTGTAGTTCTCTATAGGGTGGCACAACCCATTTCAATCATTTCCTGTGGACCCTAACTAACTAACTAACTAACTAGTAGTGCTATGTGTACACACTTTTAACGCATTGATTTTGGAGCACTGCCTAATTTCATCATCAAGGTGCAACTGTGAGAAAAAAACAAAGCGCTTGTTAGTGATTTGCTCTTTCAGATTTGGTTATTTATTTCGTGTTCACAACGACTTATGAAACTATACATGCGCTACATGTCTAGTTCGTCACAGTGAAGGATTTTAGAGATAAAATCATATAGCTCGTCGTCTGCTTCCTTTTTCAAATTAGTAAGCGGGTGTAGTCTTTTCAAGTCAGTTCCGTCAGTAAGTTAGCTAGTAATTTGGCAAACAACTAGTTAGTACTCCCTGTCATTTTGCAATATGAATACGGTTCATTCAGCTACTAACTCAGTCTGTGCACATGTTCTTATCCATACATTTGCTACCTGTGTACCACTAATATGTGAACGGACTATCTTGTATGCAAGTTTTAGGACAAGCTAGTAATGCGTATCCTTTCTATTGTATACACGACGTAATCATCATTACTAAATAATTGTCTGCAAATATCTATCGCGTGACTCATGCAAATGCTCCATGTCAGGCTCACTCTGAGTTTCACATTTATACTTGTAAAGTATATTTTACCTGGGCATCAGCCGTATCGGCTTTTTGGAGATTAGCGTGTGCGTATTTTAACAACTCGTGGAGGCATTTGAGTTAGCAAGTACAAGATCGACAGATGGAACGATAGCTACTAAAAGATACATGGAGTAGATAATCGTGCATTACTAGAATCTACTTTACCTTTGCTTTTATGTGTGTGCAAGTATTCGGAATTGAATTCCCATGGCTCTGAGCATCCATGTTGTTGTGATTGCTGGGGTTCATAATTTATCCAGATTGGTTCTCCGATCATAATTATACTGGGAAGAATTATTATAAATCTTTCATAGAGTTACATATAGTTAGAATTGTTTGTATTTCTAAATACGTTGGACGGTATTCATTTTTAATGGGCAAATGAATAAATTGCTTACAGCTATGTTACAACCTAGAAAAAGTTATTATGCACAGTACGTAGTGGATCAAGAATGGATTTATTCAGGGTAACAATACAAATGCAAGTCTAAAGTTACCAAAACATTGACAGCTGCCAAATGTTAGTTGAATACTGCAGACAGTGTGACTACTAACTAACAAAATTTGCGTATTTAATAATTGTGCTGGTGCCAAAAGGCACAGATCAACCTAAGTTATTCAGTTTCGTTATCCATGCTTACAAGTATTAACTGGATTTGAACAGTCTGTCAGAATAAGTCACAAAGTATATGAATTTCTTATCGATACTACAAGTGTTATCACTACTAGAAATCATTTCAAGTATTAGTATGCATCCATTGCTCACGATTATTACAATTATTATTATGATTATTACAAAGACTTTCTAGTTAGTTAGTTAGCTAGCTAGTTACCCATACGCATTGACTGTGAGAGCAAGCACATGGGCTTTCATAAAACTAGGCGTTTGCCTTAGCTCTTGTCTTGTGATGAGGTCATTAGAAAAATCAACCTTTACAGTGTGGGGTGGTGGTAGTGAGTACAAGTAGTAGTGGTTGCACGAAAAACGAAACAATATGGATCTGTTCACAAAAGCCTTATAGCAATGTGAATACATTAAATGCACAGGATTGTTGTACATATAGTTTATACTATAACCAGCATAATATTCTTTGCAACCTATTGTGTTCAGCCAGTGCTATTGTGCTCAACCTGTGCTCATTGGGAGCTCTATGGGGAGAGATTTTTGGTCATACAGTAACTAACTAACTATGGCTGTGCTGAGTACAGATTTGAGCAAAAGGACAGGAGCATGATGCAACAATAAAAAATAGGGATTATTATATAGAGCTGATAATAATAAAAGGAGAGTCTTAAAGGTCGAGAGGGGCTCCCATTCTCTCTGCAGAGGTAGTCACGACACAACTTTTTCGTGCGCACGACCTGAGAACATTGCCATCATCCCTGTGATGATGATGAGGATCATCAACATTGTTCCCAACAGCAATGCTAGGCGATCCATGGTTGGTTAGTTAGTTAGTTACTAAAAGATGATGACGAAAAGACGCGTAACAATGATAGTTTTGTTTATGCGCTTTGACTACGCGGTTCAAAAATGGCTGTAAGAGACTTAGTTAGTACATCATGAATTCGATTCCATAAGATTTCGATAGTTACTTTCATATTTTTTCACTCTATGTAAGATGGAGCACAAAATGAAAAAATGATTAAAAATCCTACATGGATTTTATTATGCATTGAAGTTTGTCACACACAAGTCTCAAAGTTTTTTGTATTGTCAGCTTTTAATTTTGTGTTGCATACTTACTGTATTCACCACAAGACTTGAAAAAGTGATCATGATGATGATCATGCCCCTTCTTCCTCTGTTTTTTTCATTCCCATTCCTCCATGGCTCATCTATGCGAGACTTTACTTGGTGGTGCTCAAAGCACAGCTATGAAATGACCCTATTAGACTTGCAAAGCAGTGTCATAGTTCATTGCTTCACAGTTAGTTAGTTGGGTAAAGGTTCC
>Ga0210040_10004260_pt1 | contig 18811 bp, 18 predicted proteins | sample CryGeyCG12114_NA_FD_185462 | JGI IMG/M metagenome (GOLD analysis project Ga0210040, IMG submission 185462) | Groundwater microbial communities from aquifer - Crystal Geyser CG19_WC_8/21/14_NA (SPAdes) (version 2) | ecosystem: Environmental > Aquatic > Deep subsurface > Groundwater | place: USA...
GGTGGTGACCGCCGGCGGTCAGCCCGCGGTCGTCGCCAGCTGGCCGGCTCCGCCCGGAGCGCCGACCGTCCTGCTGTACGCGCACCTGGACGTGCAGCCGACGGGTCCCGAGGACCAGTGGACCAGCCCGCCGTTCACGCCGACCGAGCGCGACGGCCGGCTGTACGGCCGGGGCGCGGCCGACGACAAGGCCGGTGTGCTGATGCACCTGGCGGTGCTGCGGGCGTACGGCGGCCGCCCGCCCGTCGGCGTCGTGCTGTTCGCGGAAGGCGAGGAGGAGATCGGCTCCCCCAGCCTCACCGCGCTGCTGGCGGAGCACCGGGAGCGGCTGCGCGCGGACGTCATCGTCATCGCCGACTCCGGCAACGCCGCCGTCGACGTGCCGGCCTTCACGACCAGCCTGCGCGGGCTGGTCGACGTCCTCGTGGACGTGCGCCTGCTCGCGCGCCCGGTGCACTCGGGCGTGTTCGGCGGCCCGGTCGGCGACGCGCTCACCGGGCTGTGCCGGCTGCTGGCCACGCTGCACGACGAGGACGGGGAGGTGGCCGTCCCCGGGCTGCACGTCGGGTCCTCCGACGCCCCCGAGCCGGACCTGGCGGTCTTCCGCGCCGAGGTCGGCCTGGTCGACGGCGGCGAGCTGATCGGCAGCGGCACGCTCCCGGAGCGGCTGTGGCACAAGCCGGCCCTCGCCGTCATCGGCCTGGACGCGCCGACCACGGCGGAGGCGTCGAACGTCCTGCTGCCGCAGGCCCGGGCCAAGGTCAGCCTGCGCCTCGCTCCCGGCGACGACGCCGGCTCCGCGCTCAAGGCCCTGACGCGCCACCTCGAGGAGCACGCGCCCTGGGGCGCCGAGGTCACGGTCACGGCGGGCGCGTCGGGGGAGCCGTACGCGCTGCGCGCCGAGGGCGAGGTCTACGACCTGGCCCGGGCCGCCTTCACCGAGGCGTACGGCAACGACGTGGTCGAGGCGGGCATCGGCGGCTCGATCCCGTTCATCGCCGAGTTCGCCCGGACGTTCCCCGGCGCGACGGTGCTGGTGACCGGCGTCGGCGACCCCGCCTCGCGCTGGCACGGGATCGACGAGTCGCTCGACCTCGGCATGTGGGGGCGGGCGTGCCTGGCCGAGGCACTGCTGCTCCGGCGACTGGCGCCGTGACGGACCGGGACGGCTGGTCCGTCGTCGGCAGCGAGCAGGAGCTGCGCGAGCTGGTCGGGGAGCCCGTGCCGCGGGTCGCGGCGAAGGTCCGCGACCGCCTGCACGCGATGGACCGCGCCTTCCTGGCGGCCTCGCCGCTGTGGATGATGGGCACCGCCTCGCCGGACGGCGGGTGCGCCGTCTCGCCCAAGGGCGACCCCGCGGGCGCCGTCCACGTGCTCGACGACCGGACGGTCGTCCTGCCGGAGCGTCCGGGCAACCGCCGGGCCGACGGCTTCCTCGACGTGCTGGACAACCCGCACGTGGGCCTGCTGTTCCTGGTGCCGGGCCGCGGCGACACGTTGCGCGTCAACGGCCGCGCCCGCCTGGTGCGCGACGCGCCCTTCTTCGACGCGCTCGTGGTGAGGGGTCACCGCCCGGTCCTCGCCCTCGTCGTCGACGTCGAGGAGGTCTTCTTCCACTGCGCGAAGGCGTTCCTTCGCTCCCAGGTGTGGGACCCGGCGACGTGGGCGCCCGACGCCGCACCCTCGCGGCCACACATCGCCCAGGCGGTGGAGCGGCCGGACGACGCGCTCGAGGTCCTCGAGGAGTACTACGGCCCGTCGTACGCGGCCCGGCTGTACGGCTGAGCCGGCGGTAGCCGGCCCGCCGCGGGGAAGGGGCAGCGCATGAGCGATGAGGGCAGCGTCCTGGTCACCGGCGCCGGTGGCGTCATCGGCGCGCACGCCGCCGCGCAGTACGCGTCACGGCCCGGCTGGCGGGTGCGCGGGGTGAGCCGCCGCACGCCGCAGGAGGCCACCTGGGAGCACCTGGCCGTCGACCTCGGGGACGCGGCCGGCGCCCGCGACGGGCTGCGCGCGGCCTCCGACACGACGCACCTGGTGTTCGGCGCGTACAGCGAGCGGGCGACGGCGCGGGAGCTGTCGCAGGTCAACGTCGCGCTGCTGCGCCACACGCTGGACGGGCTGGACGCCGCCGGGGCGCCGCTGGAGCACGTCACGCTCTACCAGGGCGGCAAGGCGTACGGCGCGCACCTCGGGCACTTCACCACCCCGGCCAAGGAGAGCGACCCGCGCCTGGTGCAGCCGAACTTCTACTACGACCAGGAGGACCTGCTCCGCGAGGTCGCGGCCGAGCGCGGCTTCCGGCTCACGGTCCTGCGCCCCGAGGGCGTCGTCGGGTACGCGGTCGGCAACCCGATGAACCTGCTGATGGTGATCGCGGTCTACGCGGCGGTGTGCAAGGAGCTCGGCCAGCCGATGCGCTTCCCGGGCAGCTTCGCCGCGTACGACGCGCTCTACCAGGTCACCGACGCGGAGCTGCTCGCCCGCGCGACGGTCTGGGCGGGCAGCGCTCCGGGCGCGGACGGCGAGGTCTACAACGTCACCAACGGCGACCAGCTGCGCTGGCGGCAGCTGTGGCCGGTGTTCGCGCGGCACTTCGGGATGGACCTCGCCGAGCCGCAGCCGGTCCCGCTGGCCGAGGCCATGGGCGAGCGGGGCGACGTCTGGGAGCGGCTCGTCGCCCGGCACGGCCTGCGCCCGACGCCGTACGAGGACCTCGTCGGCTGGGAGTTCGGCGCGTTCCTGTTCACCTCCGGCTTCGACAACGTCACCTCGACGGTGAAGCTGCGCCAGGCCGGGTTCGGGGACTGCCTGGACACCGCCGACCGGTTCCTCGAGCTGTTCGACCGGCTCGCCGCGGACCGCGTGATCCCGCCGCTGGGCTGAGCCCGGCGGCTAGTGCAGGCCGCGCCGCAGCAGGACCTCGAGGGACACGGCCGGCCGGCCGAGCAGCCGCTGGACGGTGTCCGTGACCCGCTCCAGCTCCCCGGCCGCGATGGCGGTGTAGGTGCTCACCCAGGCCTCGACCTGCCAGTCGGGGGCGCCGTACGACGCCCGCGAGGCGTACGCCCGCTCCAGCGTCTCGTCCTCGTACCGGTGGGGGCGGCCGGTCGCCCGGGACAGCACCTGCGCGACCTCCTCCAGCGTCAGGGCCTGCGGCCCGGTGACCTCGAGGACGCCGTCCTCGCCGCCGAGCAGCACCTCGACGGCCACCTCGGCGACGTCGTCGCGGGTCACGGCCGAGACGCGCCCGTCGCCGGCCGGGCCGCGCAGCACGCCGTCCGCGGCGAACTCCGGCAGCACGTCGGCGTACAGGCTGTTGCGCAGCGCCGCCCAGCGCAGGCCGGTGTCCGCGAGGGCCTGCTCGGTGGCGGCGTGGTCGCGCGCCAGCGTGAACGTGGCGTCCGGCGCCGCGCCCAGGAACGAGGTGTAGACCACCCGCTCCACGCCCGCGTCGGCCGCCGCGGCGACCGCGGCGAGGTGCTGCGCGCGGCGGTCGACGGACTCCTCGCCGGAGACGAGCAGCAGGGTGCTCACGCCCTCGAGCGCGCGGCGCAGCGCCTCCGGCTCCGCGTAGGAGGCCTGCACGACCTCAGCCCCCTGCAGCTGCGGCGCCCGCGCCGGGTCGCGGACGACCAGGCGCTGCGCCGTCCCGCGTTCGGCCAGCCGGGCGGCCACCCGCCCGCCGACGTTGCCGGTGGCGCCGGTGACCCCGATCAGGGCGGTCATGCTCAGCCCTTCCCGAGCGCGTCCAGCGCGGCCATGTCCTCGTCGCTGAGCGTGAAGCCCGCGACGTCGGCGTTGGCGGCGATCCGCCCGGGGTCCACGGACTTGGGGATGGCCACGAAACCGTGCTGCAGGTGCCAGCGCACGATGACCTGTGCGGGCGTGCGGGACAGGGCGCCCGCGATGCGGGTGATCTCCGGGTCGTCCAGGGTGCCGCCCTTCAGGCCGCTGTAGCCCTCGAGCACGATCCCGCGCTCCTGGTGGCCCCGGTCGACCGCGGCGTCGTACAGCAGCGGGCTCCAGCGGATCTGGTTCACCGCCGGCGCGGTGCCGGTGGCCTCGGTGACCTCGTCGAGCAGGCCGAGGTCGAAGTTGCTGACGCCGACGTCGCGGACCAGGCCCTCCTCGCGCAGGGCGACCATGTCGCGCCAGACGTCGACCGCGCTGCCGTCCGGCGGCCAGTGCAGCAGCCACAGGTCCAGCGCGTCGATCCCGAGCTGGCTGAGGGACTGCTCGAGGGTCTCGCGGGCGCGGTCCGCGCGCTCCGGCGGGAGCTTGGTGGTGACGAAGACCTCGTCGCGGGCGACGCCGCTGTCGCGCAGGGCGGCGCCGACCTCGGTCTCGTTGCCGTACATGGTGGCGGTGTCGAGGTGGCGGTAGCCGGCGGTGAGCGCAGCGGCGACGGCCTCGGTGGCCTGCTGGCCGGTGATCTGCCAGGTGCCGAAGCCCAGCAGCGGCATGGCCCCGCCGGCGGGCAGGGCAGCGGTCTCGGTCGGTACGGGAGAGGGAGCCATGCAGCAGGCCTGCCCGCCCGGCGGCCGGGCGACGCCCCGGGGGCCGCGCCGCCGGGCGGCCCCCGGGAGGGTCAGGTCCCGGCCCGCCGCCCGAACACCAGCAGCTCGCTGCTGTCGACGTAGTCGCAGCCGGAGAACGCGCCCGGGCAGGTCCCGACCTGGGTCGCCTGGCTGTCCTTCATCGTGTAGCGGACGTACCGGACGGCCGTGCGCGAGGCGGCCGCGAGGGCCGGGGAGCTGAAGTGGCCGCGGTCCTGAGGGGTGAACGTGCCGGCGGCCGCCCGCGTCCAGGTCCTGCCGTCGCGGCTGGTCTCCAGCAGGTACGGGCCGGTCGAGGCGCTGCCGCCGTCGCCGCAGGTCGCCGTGGGGTCGACCAGGATGCGGCCGACGTCCACCGCCACCGGCAGCTTGATCGTCACGTGCTTGCCGACGACCGTGCTGCCGGACAGCGTGCGGGCCGCGCTCCAGCCCTGCCCCTGCGACTGGTCGATGATCGCGTCGGGGCCGCAGCCGTACGGCTCCCCGGTGCGGTCGTTGGTGGCCGTCACCCGGCCGCCGCCGGACGCAGCGGCGAAGTCGCGCCGCACCCGGAACCGGTGGGAGGTGACGCCCTCGTGCACGGTGATCGTGGCGGAGGCGACGGTGAAGCCGGGGGCGGAGGCCGTGACCTTCGGGTAGGTGCCGGTGAGGATGCCGCGGATGCGATAGGCGCCGGCCGCGTCCGTCACGTCGCGGTAGTCGCCGGGGAAGCCGCTGGCGTGGCCGCCGAAGCTCACCACGGCCCCGGCGACCGGCTTGCCGGTCACCCGGTCCTCCACGTGCCCGCTGAGCGAGCCCTTCGCGGTGCCGGGCGCGGGCGGCGGCGCGAAGCTCTGCACCGGCGCGGTGTCGTCGCCGCTGGTGGCGGCCGCGAAGAAGCCCATGCCGCGGGCGGCGAAGACCTTCCAGACGGCGCTGCGGTGGCCGCCGCCGTACACGACGTTGTCGGCCTGCAGGATCGCGTTGCGCATGTCCAGGAACGACGGGTCGACCGGGGAGAGCTCCATGGCGCGGGTCACGAGGGACTCGCTGACGGCGGAGCCGAGCCGGTCCCGCAGGTCCCACAGGGTCTGCGCCCAGATCTCGCCGTCGGCGTGCACCTCGGGCGCGCCGACGACCTTGCCCAGGTCGCCGTAGGTGTAGCCGCCGCCGCCGGCCCCCTCGGTGCCCTGGCAGCGGCGGGAGACGACCCCGACCTTGTCCGGCGGCTCGGTGCGGTCGACCGCCACGCCCGCGCCGTCGTACTGGAACAGCACGACGTCCCCGTCCTTCGCGGTGTCGGTCTGCAGGCCCTGGGCGACGAGGTAGTCCATCGCGTACCAGTCGCTCCAGGCCTCGCCCATCGCCCCGCCCTGCTCACCGGTCAGGCCGGAGTTGCCCCGCGCGTCGACGACGAGCCGGTTGGACAGGCCGTGCGTGTACTCGTGGTAGACGGTGTCGGCCTCGTCGCCGACGTTGGTCTGCGCGAACGGGTCGCCCTCCGGGTACGACGTGCCGGGCAGGTGCTGCAGGTACATCTGCATCCGCGGCGCCTGGCCGTCCGGCGGGGTCGTCATGTTGGCGTTGTCGACGTGGCCGGCGTCGGGCAGGCCGTGGTCGGTGTCGGCGCCGTCGTCGCTCTGCGCCTCGACCGCGTCCCCGCCGGCCCCCTTGCCCGAGCTGTTGACCTTCTCGAAGTTGCCCGCGGCCTCGGTGAAGCCGATCGGCTGGGCGAGCAGGTGGTCGTGGAACTGGTTGACGTAGGCGAACACCTGCGTCGCGTTCTGGTTGCGGTTGACCTGCCACGAGTAGGGCTTGTCGGGGTCCCAGGAGCAGGGGTAGGGCTTGCCGCAGAACGCGTTGGCGAGCGGGAACGGCGTCAGGCGGTAGTTCCAGCTGTGGGCGCTGCGGGGCGGGACCTGCTCGGCCGGGTCGGCGGTGTCGTCGTCGTCCACGTCGGCGTACGCGTGGGCGTTGTTGCCCGCGAGCTTCGTCGCGGAGGCCTTGAGCCAGCCGCGCCGGGTGAAGTCGATGCGCTCCTGCACGCCGCCGCGCGGGGCCTTCGGGAAGTACTGGTACGCGGTGCCCGTGGCGCTCGGGTCGGTGGCGTCGGAGGTCAGGCTGCGCCGGTACAGCACCCGCCCGGTCGCCGCGTCGACGACGTGCAGCGCGGGTCGCGCGGCCGACATGGTGATCGTCTCCCAGGCGGGACGCGTCCCGTCCGGCAGCTGGAACAGCACCGGGGTCACCCGGTCGCCGCTGCTGCCGGTGGCGGGAGTGCCCAGGTCGGTGCGCGCCGCCCGCAGGGCGGCCGCTCCGTCCAGCCGCTTCGTCGCGGTCGGCGCGGTGAGCCCGGGCACCGGCGAGCCGAGCACGCTGACGAGGCTGCCGTCGCGGGCCACGTTGGCCTGCAGCCCGTTGCCGAACAGCTCCACGCCCCCGGCCGTCTGCACCCACGACAGGTGGTGGGTGCCCTCGACGTCGACGTAGTCGCGCTGCAGGCGCAGGCCGGCGAGGTCGCCGGCGCTCAGGTTGAACACGTCCTCGTGCGCCCGCACGTAGGACAGCGCGATCCCGCGCGCCGCGCCCCTGGCGGGCCCGGTGAGCATCCCGTCGAGCCGGGCGAGCTGGCGCGGCGTCCCGGTGAGGGGGTCGAGGTCGGCGACGAGCTGGTCGCCGAGGGCGGCACGCAGGGCGGGCAGGGCACGCAGCGCGCGCCGCCCGGGCGCGGTCGTCGTCCGCAGCTGCGCGCCCCCGTCCATTGCCGGCCCGGCGGACGCGGTGTCCACCCTGGCGTCGTAGTCGCCGCGGTCCTCGGTCGCCGGCGCCGCGCCCACCGCGGCCGCGGGGACGGCGGTCCCGGCGGCAGGGGCGGGAGCGCCCGCGGTGGCCGACGGCGCGAAGAGCACCAGGCCGCCGAGGGTGCCGAGCGCGCAGGCGGTGGCGGTGTTCGTGCGGAGCCGGAGTCGGCGATGGACGGTCGTGCGCATGGAGCCCCCCAGAGTCGGGGCGAGCATGTCCTCCCCGGCCGCCCGCTGACAAACGGCACCCGGGCACGAACCACGCAGCCGGCGCCGCGCGCCCGTCCGGTGCGGCGCCGCAGCGGTGGAGCTCCCGCCGGTGCATGCGGCACGATCGGCGCCATGACGAGCCCGCAGCCCGGCTGGTACGCCGACCCGGTCGGCGCGCACGACCTGCGCTGGTGGGACGGCGGCCGCTGGACCGACGCGGTCGTGAAGGACGCCGTGCAGGGCACCAGCCCGCTGCCGGACGGCCGCGCGCCCGTGCAGGTCACCGGCGTGCAGGGGGCGCAGCCCCGGGCGGGCCGGCAGGGGGCCGGGACCGTGCAGGCAGCGGGCGGCGGGACGCTGTTCACCGAGCCGGTGCTGGTCGTCGAGCCGGGTCCCGGGCTCGTCGGGCCGACCGGCGGGCACGCCGTCCGCGACGCGGCCGGTCGGCCGCTCGGCAGCGTCGTCGAGGTCCGCCGGGGCGGGCCGCTGGGCACCGCCGCGCGGCTGCTGCGCCGCGTCGACCAGCTCCTCACCCACCGGATCGAGGTGCGCGACGAGCAGGGCGTGCCGCAGCTGCTGCTCGTCCGCCCTGCAGCGTTCGCGCGGTCCCGGGTCGTGGTGGAGCGGCCCGGGCTCGGGGAGATCGGCCAGCTGGTGCAGCAGGACAGCTCCGGCAGGGTCCGGTACGCCCTGCACAGCGGTGGCCGGCAGGTCGGCACGCTGGACACGCAGGAGGGGCAGGACGGGCAGACCCGGGACGTCGCGGTCTGCGACGAGGGCGGCGTCGAGGTGGCCCGGATCAGGGAGGGCGTCGAGGGCACCCGTGTCGTGCAGGTCCACCGGCCGCTGCAGGACCCGCTGCTCTCGCTGGTCGTCGCCGGCGCCCTCACCGTCGGCACCGCCCTGGGGCGGGGCTCCGGCGGCTGAGCTGTCGTGCCGGGGCGGTCGCACCGCCTGCCGGTCGTAGGGTCGGCCCATGACGCCACCCGCGCTGGGACAGGTCGGTCTGTGGACCGCGGCCCTGGACGTCCTCGAGGTCCCGGCGGCGCGCGAGCAGGTGGCCGCGCTCGACGCGCAGGGCTGGGGCGCGCTGTGGTTCGGGGAGGCGTACGGCCGGGAGGCCTTCACCGCCGCCCAGCTCCACCTGGCCGCCAGCGAGCGGCTGGTCGTCGCGACCGGCATCGCCAGCATCTACGGCCGGGACGCCGTCGCGGCCAACGGCGCCGCCCGCACCCTGGAGGCCGCGTACCCGGGGCGCTTCGTGATGGGGCTCGGGGTCAGCCACGCCCCGCTCGTGGAGCGCATGCGCGGCCACGCGTACGGCCGGCCGGTGGCGGCCATGCGGGACTACCTGGACGCGCTGGACGCCGCCCCGTACGCCGCCGCCGGCGGGACGGAGCCCCCGCCGCGGGTGCTGGCCGCGCTGGGGCCGCGGATGCTGGAGCTGGCGCGCGACCGCGCGCAGGGCGCCCACCCGTACCTCGTGACCCCGGAGCACACGGCGCAGGCCCGCGAGGCGCTCGGGCCGGACGCGCTGCTCGCGGTGGAGCAGGCCGTCGTGCTCGGCGAGGACGTCGAGCAGTGGCGGCGGCGCGCGCACTGGCACCTGGAGATCTACACCGGGCTGCCGAACTACCGGGCGTCGTGGCGCCGGCAGGGGTTCACCGACGACGACGCGGTGCGCGGCGGCAGCGAGCGGCTCAAGCAGGCGATGGTCGTGCGCGGGCCGGAGGCGATCCGGGAGCGGGTCCGCGCGCACCTGGACGCCGGGGCCTCCCACGTCTGCCTGCAGGTGCTCGGCGCGGACGCGCTCGACGTGCCCGCCGACGACTGGGCCGAGCTCGCGCCGGTGGTGCTGTAGCCGCCCGCGTCAGCGCAGCGGGAGCTCCGCCCCGCGCTCGCCGTCGGGCCGGGGGCCCAGGATGCGCCGGTCTGCCTCGTCGATCGCCACGTCGTCGATGCTGGCCTCGCGGCGACTCATGTAGCCGTCGGCGTCGAACTCCCAGTTCTCGTTGCCGTAGCTGCGCCACCACTGCCCGGCCGCGTCGCGCCACTCGTACTGGAAGCGCACCGCGATCCGGTCGTCGGTGAACGCCCACAGCTGCTTGCGCAGGGCGTAGTCCCGCTCGCGGGCCCACTTGTCGGCCAGGAACGCCTCGATCTCAGGGCGGCCGGTCAGGAAGGTCGACCGGTTGCGCCAGACGGAGTCCGGCGTGTACGCGGCCGCCACCCGCTGCGGTTCCCTGGTGTTCCACGCGTCCTCGGCGGCCTGCACCTTCTGGCGCGCGCTGTCCTCGTCGAAGGGCGGGACCGGTGCTCTCACGTCGTCCTCCTCTGGCCGGACCTCCGGCGGCGCGGGTGCGCCGGTCCGGGGCGCCGAGCCGTCCCCATCCTGCTCGCCCGGTCCGGGGCGCAGCCGGGCCGGCGGGTGCGCTCAGCCGCCCAGCAGCCGCGCGCGCTCCTCGGCGGTGATCGGCCGGGGCCGGCGGTGCCCGTCCACGGCCACGAGCACCACGCGCCCGACGGCGACGGTGCGGCCGTCGTCGACCAGGTCGTGCCGGACGACGAAGGAGGTGCGTCCCACCCGCTCCACCTGGACGGTCACGTCCACCTCCCGCGTGCGTGCCGGGATCTCGTGCCTGTGGTCGCACTCGCTGCGGGCCACCAGCACCGACCCGCGCAGCCCGCCCCCGTGCTCGTGCATGAAGCGGACCCGGGCGGTCTCCATGTACGTCAGGTAGCGCACGTGGTTGACGTGCCCGAGCGGGTCGAGGTCGGCGAAGCGGGTCTGGACGCGAGTGGTGAGCGAGGGCGCGCCGGAGGGGGAGGCGGGCTCGGGCGGGGACGTCACCGGGCAGACGGTAACGGCCGGCCGCGCGGGTGCTCTCGGCGGCGGTGCGCGGCCGGCGGGGCAGGTGGGCGTCAGCCCGGCAGGCGGCCGATCTCGGCGACGGGCAGCCCGGTGCGGTGGCACACCCAGAAGCTGTCCTCGCCCAGGTCCGGCTCGACGAACAGCGCGTGGTCGCGGCAGGTCGGGCACAGCGGCCAGAGCGGGTCGGCGCGCGCGTGCACCGCCTCCTGCACGTCCTGCGCCAGCAGCCCCGGGGCGTACGCCGTGCCGTCCGGCCACTGCTCGAGCCACCACGCCCGGTACGCGGCCGCCTCGTCCAGCAGCACCGGCCAGTACCCGTGCAGGTCGTGCCCGACCGCCGCGCGGGCCCGTTCGATCGTCACCGTGACCTCCTCGTGCGCGTAACCGGTTGCGCCGCGGGCACGACTGCCCGGTCAGCGGTCATCCGACCGCTCCTCGAGAGGCTGCCCTGCTCATGCACCTTGCCAAGCGCTTCGCCGTCACCATCCTCGGCGGCGCCCTCCTGATCCTCGGTCTCGCCATGATGGTGCTGCCCGGGCCGGGGATCCTCGTCATCGTCGCCGGCCTGGCGGTGCTGGCCACCGAGTACGTCTGGGCCCGCCGGCTGCTCGTGAAGGCCAAGGAGCAGGCGACCCGAGCGCAGGAGGCCGCCGTCGCCAGCCCCGTGCGGCTCGGCGCGACCGTCCTGTTCGGGATCGTCCTGCTCGCCCTCGGCATCGCGATGGTCGTCAAGAAGGACCTCGACGTCCCGTTCTGGGGCCCGGTCACCGGCAGCATCCTGGCGGTGACGGCCCTGATCCTGCTGGTCACGACCTATCTCAGCTACCGCGCCGCCAAGGGCGAGGACACCACCCACACCGGGGCGACGTTCGCCGACGGCGCGGGCTCGGTGCGCATCGCCCAGTCCCGCTAGCCCTGCACTCCGGAGCCGGCGGTCCCTCCGGGGGCCGCCGGCTCCGTGCTGCTCAGCCCGACAGCACGTCGTCGGCGTCGACGATCGTGTAGGCGTAGCCCTGCTCGGCGAGGAAGCGCTGCCGGTGGGCGGCGTAGTCCTGGTCGAGGGTGTCGCGGCTGACGACGCTGTAGAAGTGCGCGGTGCGGCCGTCGGCCTTCGGGCGCAGCACCCGCCCGAGGCGCTGCGCCTCCTCCTGCCGGCTGCCGAAGGTGCCGCTGACCTGCACGGCGACCGACGCCTCCGGCAGGTCGATGGAGAAGTTGGCGACCTTGCTGACCACGAGCCCGGGGATCTGCTTGGTGCGGAACAGCTCGAACAGCCGCTGGCGCTCGGCGTTCTTCGTCGAGCCCTGGATGATCGGCATGTCCAGCGCCTCGCCGAGCTCCTCGAGCTGGTCGAGGTAGGCGCCGATCACCAGCACCTGGTCGTCGGGGTGCGTCTCGACGAGCTTGCGCACCACGGCGATCTTCGTGTGCGCGGTGGCGCCGACCTTGTAGCGCTCCTCCGGCTCGGCGGTGGCGTACGTCAGGCGCTCGGCGTCGGTCATCGTCACGCGGACCTCGGTGCAGTCCGCGGGGGCGATGTAGCCCTGGGACTCGATGTCCTTCCAGGGCGCGTCGTAGCGCTTGGGACCGATGAGGCTGAACACGTCGCCCTCGCGCCCGTCCTCGCGCACCAGGGTGGCCGTCAGGCCGAGCCGGCGGCGGGACTGCAGGTCCGCGGTCATGCGGAACACGGGCGCGGGCAGCAGGTGCACCTCGTCGTACACGACCAGGCCCCAGTCGCGCGCCCCGAACAGCTCCAGGTGGACGTACTCGCCCTTGCGACGGGTCGTCATCACCTGGTAGGTCGCGATGGTGACCGGCTTGATCTCCTTCTTCTCGCCGGAGTACTCGCCGATCTCCTCCTCGGTCAGGGAGGTGCGCTTGAGCAGCTCGGACTTCCACTGCCTGCCCGAGACGGTGTTGGTCACCAGGATCAGCGTGGTCGCGCCTGCCCGGGCCATCGCCGCGGCGCCGACGATCGTCTTGCCGGCGCCGCACGGCAGCACGACGACGCCGGAGCCGCCGTGCCAGAAGCCGTCGACGGCGAGCTGCTGGTAGTCGCGCAGCTGCCAGCCGTCCTGCTTCATGGCGATCTCGTGCGCCTCGCCGTCGACGTAGCCGGCCAGGTCCTCGGCCGGCCAGCCGACCTTGAGCAGCGCCTGCTTGAGCCGGCCGCGCTCAGAGGCGAAGGCCAGCACCGTCTCCGGGTCCAGGCGCGCGCCCAGCATCGGGCTGACCTTCTTGGAGCGCACGACCTCCTCGAGCACGGCGCGGTCCGTCGTGCGCAGGACCAGGCCGTGCACGGGGTCGAGCTCCAGGCGCAGCCGGCCGTAGCGGTCCATGGTGTCGGCGACGTCGACGAGCAGCGCGTGCGGCACGGCGTAGCGGCTGTAGCGCACCAGCGCGTCGACGACCTGCTCGGCGTCGTGGCCGGCCGCGCGGGCGTTCCACAGACCGAGCGGGGTGAGCCGGTAGGTGTGCACGTGCTCGGGGCTGCGCTCGAGCTCGGCGAAGGGGGCGATCGACTGCCGGCACTCGGCCGCCAGCGGGTGGTCGACCTCCAGCAGCAGGGTCTTGTCGCTCTGGACGATGAGTGGTCCGTCAGTGGTCATCGAGGCTCCTCAACGCGCTACGGGCTCGTCCGCTTCCACGTCCGCCACCCCGGTGACCCGGTGCAGCGAGAACGTGCGGTCCTCCTGGCGCAGGTGGTCGTACGCCGCGACGTAGCCGCCCTCGACGCTGCGCGGCTCCACCACGCGGGAGGTGGAGCGGCCCTGCGCGTCGACGTAGCCGATCCAGACCTGCCGGCGCTCCCGGGCGGCGTCCTGCAGGAAGGCCAGCGTGTCCGTGGTCGTGCTGCTCGTGGTGACCGGGGCGCGCCGCGCCGCCCGGGCCGCCAGGTCGCCGGCGCGCAGCGCGGTGACGGCGAGCGCGGCCTGCTCGGGGCCGAGCGCGCCGGCCTCGCCGTAGCGGTTGCTGCGCGGGCGGGCGGGGGTGCGGCGCGCCTCCGGCCGGGCGAGCAGCAGCGCGCCGTCCGGCGCCTCGGCGGCGGGCGCGTACCCCAGCCCGCGCAGGTCCTCCAGCACCTGGTTGACCGGCACCGCGCTGACCACGACCGTCGGGGCGAGCCGGCGCAGCCGCAGCGCCCCCGCGCGCTTGTGCGCGAGCACCTCGGTGAGCAGGGCCTCGTCGTCGCAGCGCAGGTAGGAGGTGGCCGGCCCCGCCCGCAGCCGCCCGTGCCGGCGGCTCACGTCCTCCAGCAGGTACGACAGGGACTGCGGGACCGGGGTGCGGGAGCGGCTGCGGAACAGCTCCTGCAGCTCGGCGACGGTCCGCCCGGCGTCGAGCGCCCGGCGCACGGAGCCCTCGCTCACCCGGTAGACCGTGGCGCCGCCGGTGGACTCCACGTCGGCGACCAGGGCCATCTCGCGGGCCAGGTCGCGCTCGAGCGGGCCGGGCGCCACGACGGTGAGGTCGGGCTGGACGAGCACGTGGTCCAGCGGGTCGGGGAGCAGCGCGCCGAGCGCCCGGGCCGCGGCCCGCTGGTCGCCGCCGAGCAGCGCGCGGGCGGGCCCGGACAGCCCTCCCCGGCCGGTGAGGCCGAGCGCCTCGGCCTCGTCGAGGTGCAGCCCGAGCACCAGGTCGCGCAGCCGGCCCCCGCGGCGGGGGGCGCGCCACACCAGGGTGGCCAGCAGGCTGGCGCGCCGGGGGGCGGCGCCGGGCGGGGCCTCGGCGAGCGTCTCGAGCACCCGGCGCCGGTCGCCCGGGGCGGAGGGCCGCTCGAGCTCGGGGCCGAGCGGGGCGAGCACCTTGTCGCGGTCGTCGCGCGAGCCGGCCAGCCCGGGCAGCCGGGGGAGCTGCATCCAGGCGGTGGCCAGCGCCGTCCAGCGCTGCTCGGGCGGCAGCGCCTCCCAGCTGTCGTACGCCGGGGTCGGCTGCCAGTCGGGGTCGACGCCGGCGGTGGCGTCCAGCAGCCCGGCGGCGTACGCGACCTCGACGATCAGCGCCACCTCGCCCTCGGGCACGTCGAGGTCCTTCGCGGCCCGCCGGACGTCGCGCACCCCGAGGCCACCGGCCCGCAGCACGGACGGGGCCTCGGCGGACCAGCTCTCCAGCAGGGCCTCGACCCGGCGCACGAGGTCGGCGGCCGCGAGCGCGGCGGTGTCGTCGACGCCCCCGCCCGGGGCGAGCTCGAGGCGGGGCGGCTTGGGGGCGACCGGGCCGAGCGGGGCGTCGCCGCGCAGGGCCAGGCCGACCTCGCGGGGCAGCTCGACGGTCCCGCTGTCCACCGGGACCAGCAGGCCGCGGGCGAGCAGCCGGCGCACCGGGCTGTCCTCGTCGCCGGCCCTGGGGGGGCGCAGCGCGTCGCGGACCTGCCCGAGCGGGGGTCCGGCCGCGAGGGAGTCCAGCACCTGGCGGCCCTTGTCGTCGACCTGCGCCAGCACGGCGCCGAGCCGGGACGGGTCGCCGAACAGCTCGACGACCCCCGCGAGGCCGGCGTCCTCCGGCAGCCCCAGCGCATCGCACAGCCCGGCGAGCTGGCGGTCGCTGTGCCGGGACAGGCAGGCGGCGACGGGGCGGCCGAGCCCCGCGGGCGCCGCGCCGGCGACCTCCCGCACGGCCCCGACCAGCCGCAGCGCGGCGTCCGGTCCCCACACCAGGGCCAGCTCGCGCAGCCCGTCGACGCCGGCGCGGACCTGCGCGGTGGTCGCGGGGGAGCCGACCAGCGCGCGCACGGCGCTCAGGCTGGTCGTCTCCTCGCCGAGCACGAGCGCGTCGACGATCGCCAGGGAGAACGCGTCGAGCTGCTCCAGCGCCCGCAGCACCGACAGCCGCACACCGGCCCGCGCGGCCAGCACGCCGAGGTCCGGGGGCACCGGGGCGGCGAGGTCGGGACGGGCCTGCAGGAGGGTCGCGAGCCGCTCGTCCGGCCAGCCGCGCAGCTCCTCGGCGAGGCTGCGCGCCGGCGTGTCCATCCGGTCGAGGCTAGTCGCGCGCGGCAGGTCGCGCAGCCGGGCAGGTTGTGCCGGGGATCCCGGGGGCAGGGGCGCCGCAGGCGCGAGCGGCTCGGGCCGGGACGGGGAGCGACGTGAGCGGGTCCGGCGGACTGGTGGCGAGCGAGGGCGTGGACGAGGCGTCGGCGGCGTCGACGGGGGAGAGCACGCAGGGCGAGTCCCCCGTGGCGGACGGCGTGCTGGGCGAGCCGCCGCACGGCGCTCCCGCGGACGAGGCGCAGGCGGCGGGCCCGGTCGACATGGAGACCGAGGAGTCCCGCGAGGCGCGGGAGGACGCCCCGGGGCAGCAGCTCCAGGAGGGCGAGGGCTGAGCCCTCGTCGCCAGGGGGGCGAGGGTCGAGCCCTAGTGTCGTGGCGGTGACCGACCTCGAGGACAGGCTCGCCGCGCTCGACGCGCAGCTGCGGGCGCTGGACGGCGTGCTCGTCGCCTTCTCCGGGGGCGCCGACTCGGCGTTCCTGCTCGCGGCCGCCGTACGGGCCCTCGGTCCGGATCGGGTCGCCGCCGCCACCGCGGTCAGCCCCAGCCTGGCGGCGAACGAGTTGCCGGCGGCGCGGGCGTACGCCGAGGGGCTCGGCGTGCGCCACCTGGTGCCCGGGACCGACGAGCTGTCGCGCGAGGGCTACACCGCCAACGGCGCGGACCGCTGCTTCCACTGCAAGGCGACGCTGCTCGACACCCTGCGCCCGCTCGCGGCCTCCCTCGGGCTGGCGTGCGTCGCCACCGGGACCAACGCCGACGACGCGGTGGCGGGCTTCCGCCCCGGCATCCGGGCGGCCGCCGAGCGGGGGGCGGTCACGCCGCTGCGCGACGCCGGCCTGACGAAGGCGCAGGTCCGGCAGGCCAGCCGGGCATGGGGTCTGGTGACCGCCGACAAGCCGGCGCTCGCCTGCCTGGCGAGCCGGATCGCGTACGGCGTGCAGGTCACCCCGGCCCGGCTCTCGCGCGTCGACCGGGCGGAGACCGCGCTGCGCGCGCACCTGGGGACGGCCGAGCACGTCCGGGTCCGCGACCTGGGGGAGGGCGCGCGGGTCGAGCTGGACCCGGAGGCCCTGGCGCGCTGCGACGAGCGGGCGCTGGACGTCGTACGGCGGGAGGGCTTCGCCGACGTGGTCGCGGCGGCGTTCCGCTCGGGCTCGATGAACGACGCCCTGCGCGCCCAGGCCTGACGCCGCCCGCCGAGGCGGGTCAACGGGTGCGGCGCGCCTCGCGGCGGTTGGTCCGGGCGGCGCGCAGCAGCCCGAGCAGCGCCAGGCCGAAGCCGAGCGGCAGCAGCGAGCCCGCGGCGACGACGAGCGGCAGCCGGCCGGGGCGGTCGGTGAGGACGGCGGGCACGACGGCGGCGATCACGGCGACGACGCCGAGCGCGAAGACCAGGGCGCCGACCCGCACCAGCAGGTCGCCCGGGCGGCGGCCCTCGAGGTCGGCGTGCCGGGCCGGAGCGGAGGCGGAGGTGCTCACGGGAGCGAGCCTAGGCCGGGTGACCGAGGTGTCACGGGAGGCGGCTGCGGTTAGCCTCGACACACCCGCCGGCCGGTCGGCCGGCCCAGCGGACGAGGTCGATCGTGCCCACCGGCAAGGTGAAGTTCTACGACAGGGACAAGGGCTTCGGCTTCGTGGCCCGCGACGACGGCGGCGACGTGTTCGTGCCGAAGGCCGCCCTGCCCTCGGGCGTCGAGGAGCTCAAGGCCGGCATGCGCGTCGAGTTCGGCGTCGCCGCGGGCAAGCGCGGCGAGCAGGCGCTCGCGCTGACCGTCCTGGACGCCCCACCGACGCTCGCGTCCGCGCGGCGGCCGGCGGAGGAGCTCGGCACGATGGTCGAGGACATGATCAAGATGCTGGAGGCCCGGGTCGCGCCCGGGCTGCGGCGCGGCAAGCACCCGGACCGCGAGACCGGCAAGCGGATGGCGCAGATCCTGCGGGCGGTGGCCGCCGAGCTCGAGGGCTGAGCCCCCGGGCCGGGTCGCCGGGGGCGGCTGCTACTCGGGCACCAGCGTGAACTGCCAGACGCCGACGGACTGCGCGGTGTCGCTGGCCTCGGTCAGCTTCTGCACCAGCACGGTGATCGTCGGCGACTGGGTGAAGTCCGGCTGGAAGCTCGTGACGTGCTCCTGCTGCGTTGCCAGCCGGGTCTGCTGGTTGGGGCCGGTGCCGCGCAGCACGACGTACCAGCCCTTGTCGGCGATGTCCCGGTCGACGTCGACGACCACCTCGTCGCCGGGGTGCACGCCCAGCACCTTCGTCTGGCGGTCGGCGTCGAAGCGGCAGGCGCCCTCCGAGCCGGGCTCCTTGCCGGGGTCCTGCCCGTCGAAGCAGTACGAGAAGGCCTCGTCGTACAGGCTCGTCCCGCCGCTGTAGAGCGTGACGATCGGGGTGGGCCGCTCGCACCCGGAGAGCCCCAGGAACGCGGCGGAGGCTGCCAGGGTGGCGCCGAGACGGCGTCGGACGCGGGCCTGCATGCGGAGCTCCGAACGGCGAGGTGGTGGACTGGTGCTGTGGACGGGGTGTGGCGCGGACTGCGCGATGTGGGCAAGACGGTATCGGGCGTGCTCGGCGTGCGCTCGGGCGAGGGGGAGGACCGGCCTCGGCCACCTGCCCGGAGCGACGTGCCGGGTGCGCCGGAGGGGCCTGCCGCGCAGGCCGGGACCCCCGAGGGGGGCGCGGCCGAGCCGGTCCGCGACGACGCCGGCCAGGGCGACGCCGGGCCCGCCGAGGCGGCCCAGGGCGAGGTCGTCGAGGTCGAGCTGGTCGAGGTCGAGCTGGTCGAGGTCGCCGTGGTCGACGTCGCTGGTGTCGACCTCGCTGGGGTCGAGGTCGCTCCCGAGCCGGTCCCGGCTCCCGCCGAGCCCGACCCGGTGCTCGCCGCCGCGGTCGAGCCCGCCCGTGAGGCTGCCGTCGAGCTCGGCGGCGCGAGCGTCGGCGAGCACCTGGGCGTTGAGGTCGACGGGCCCGAGGACGCCGGGCCCGTGCTCACGCACTCCTTCGCCACCACCGACCCGGCGTACCGCGGCTGGCGCTGGGCCGTCACCGTCGCCCGCGCGCTCGACAGCGAGCACGTCACCGTCGACGAGGTCGTGCTGCTGCCGGGCGCCGGCGCGCTGCTCGCCCCCGCGTGGGTGCCGTGGAGCGAGCGCCTCGCGCCGGGCGACCTGTCGGCCGGCGACCTGCTGCCCCCGCCCGCGGACGACCCCCGCCTCGTGCCGGCGTACGCCGAGCCGGAGGCCGAGCTCGCCGACGAGACCCGCTGGGAGCTCGGCCTCGGCCGCCCCCGCGTGCTGTCCGTGGAGGGCCGGGCGGACGCGGCAGAGCGCTGGTACGAGGGGCTCGCCGGGCCCGACGCGCCCGCCGCCAAGCAGGCCCCCGGCCGCTGCGACGAC
>Ga0210040_10004261_pt1 | contig 18811 bp, 16 predicted proteins | sample CryGeyCG12114_NA_FD_185462 | JGI IMG/M metagenome (GOLD analysis project Ga0210040, IMG submission 185462) | Groundwater microbial communities from aquifer - Crystal Geyser CG19_WC_8/21/14_NA (SPAdes) (version 2) | ecosystem: Environmental > Aquatic > Deep subsurface > Groundwater | place: USA...
CTGGTCGACGTCGCCGACACCATGGACCGCTACGGGCGGCTGCGGATCGAGAAGCACCCGACGCACGGCCTGGTGCTCGTGACCACCGACCGGCCGGTGCTCGCCGAGGTGCTGAAGTCGGCCAAGGTCAAGGGCCTGGTCGGGGCACGCGTCGACGACGACACCGTCGTGGTGCACGCCAGCGAGCGGGGTCACCTCAAGCAGGTGCTGCTCAAGCTCGGCTGGCCCGCCGAGGACTTCGCCGGCTACGTCAACGGCGAGGCCCACGCGATCGACCTGCGCCAGGACGGCTGGGAGCTGCGGCCGTACCAGGCGCAGGCGGCCGCCTCCTTCTTCCACGGCGGCTCCGGCGTGGTCGTGCTCCCCTGCGGAGCGGGCAAGACGATCGTCGGCGCGGCCGCCATGGCCACGGCCAAGACGACGACGCTGATCCTGGTCACGAACACCGTCTCCGCCCGGCAGTGGCGCGACGAGCTGATCCGCCGGACGAGCCTCACGGCGGAGGAGATCGGCGAGTACTCGGGCTCGAAGAAGGAGATCCGGCCGGTCACCATCGCGACCTACCAGGTCATCACCACCAAGCGGGGCGGCGTGCACCCGCACCTCGAGCTCTTCGGCGCGCGGGACTGGGGCCTGGTCCTCTACGACGAGGTCCACCTGCTGCCGGCACCCGTGTTCCGCATGACGGCCGACCTGCAGGCCCGCCGTCGGCTCGGCCTCACCGCGACGCTGGTGCGCGAGGACGGCCGCGAGGGCGACGTGTTCTCCCTGATCGGCCCCAAGCGCTACGACGCGCCGTGGAAGGACATCGAGGCGCAGGGCTACATCGCCCCGGCGGACTGCGTCGAGGTCCGGGTCACCCTGAGCGAGTCCGAGCGGATGACGTACGCGGTCGCGGAGCCCGACGTGCGCTACCGCCTCGCGGCCACCGCCGACTCGAAGACCGACGTGGTCGTCGACCTCGTCCACAAGCACGCCGGCACGCCGACCCTGGTCATCGGGCAGTACGTCGACCAGCTCGAGGACCTCGCGCAACGGCTCGACGCGGCGCTGATCACCGGCGACACGACCGTGCGCCAGCGCGAACGCCTCTACGAGTCGTTCCGCTCCGGCGAGATCGACCTGCTCGTGGTGAGCAAGGTCGCGAACTTCTCCATCGACCTGCCGAGCGCGCAGGTGGCGATCCAGGTCTCGGGAGCGTTCGGGTCGCGCCAGGAGGAGGCGCAGCGCCTGGGCCGGCTGCTGCGGCCCAAGTCCGACGGCGTCACCGCCCGCTTCTACGCGGTGGTCAGCCGCGACACCGTCGACGCCGAGTTCGCCGCGCACCGCCAGCGCTTCCTGGCCGAGCAGGGCTACGCGTACACGATCATGGACGCCGACGACGCCCTGGCCGCCGACTGAGGCAATGCCTCGCCGCTGGCCGGCCGCGAGGCACACCCGGTTCGCCCAGGCACACCGTGCACGGTGTGCCTCGATGAAGACGGTGTGCCTCGTCATCGCCGGGCCGCCCGGAGGAACGCCCGCCGCAGGCGCTCCGCGATGACCTCGGGGTGGGCCAGGTCCGCCCACACCCAGCGGACCACCTCCCACCCGAGGTCGCGGAGCATGTCCTCGCGGACCTTCTCCCGGTAGACCACCTGACCGGGCTCCTCGCCCCGTCGCAGCAGCCGGCCGTACTTGATCTTGCCGTCGAACTCGGCGACGACCCGCTGCTGCTCCCAGCCGAAGTCCACCCGGGCCACCACCTCGCCCTCCTCGACGATCGGCAGCTGCGGCTCGAACGTCGGCACGTCGAGGTCCAGCAGCAGGAGCCGGCTGAGCGACTCGCCGGCCGACTCGGCCCGACCGTCTCCCAGGGCCACCGCTCGTCGCGCGCCGGCCGCGCCGGGCCAGCCCGCGGCGCCCGCCACTGCCGCTGCCAGCTCGTCCTCTCCGACCCCGCGGGCCAGAGCCCGGTCCACCGCCGCTACCGCCTGCTCGAGCGGGCGGCTCCGAGCAAGGTCGACCACGGTGCGGGCCAGCGTCGTGACGTCCCAGCCGTCGACGCTCTCGACCTCGTCCGACCGCAGCGGGCTCGAGTGGCGGTAGACCGTCGTACGCCGGCGGCCGCCGCCGTGTCGCGGCCGGGTGATGTGCACGCGGTCGACCGCCTCCGGCCAGACCGGCAGCCCGCGGACGACCGCGGCCGACCCGTGGCTGAGCGCCGTCCCCGGCTCGAGCAGCGGGACGGTGGCCCGGAGCAGCAGCAGGTGCTGCTCCTCGACGGTGCGCTCGTCCACCACCGCCCGTGCGTACGCACCGCGTCGTACCCGTTCGAGCTCGCCTGCGCTCACGCGTCGGGCGAGGTCGGCATCGGTCAGTCCGCGAGCCGTCAGGAACGAACGGGTGAGCACCTGGTCCATGCGGCCAGAGCACCAGGCCGGTGGCCCTCGTACCAGCCCGAGATCGCAACCGGTGGACGACTCGACTCGAACAGGTCGGGCTGTGGACGAACGACCGGTCGACCAGGCACACCGGGTTCAGCCCGGCACACCGTGCACGGTGTGCCTCGACGAAGCAGGTGTGCCTCGTGGCCCGGTGCCAACCACCTTGGGCACGGCTCTCACCTCCGGCGGGCGGGTCTCGCCCTGCCAGCAGGGTCGACCGGGCCCGCCCACGGGGTCAACCCCAGGGGACGGAGCCTGTCCTCAGGCCACGTCGGGAACCGTCGACTCCTCCTGGACGCCGAGCTCGACGGGCCAGCGGTCGGGCTGGTCGAGCAGCAGCAGGATCTCCTCCAGCTCACGCGGCCAGATCCACTCGTCGCTGGCGCGCAGGTCCTCCTTGGACCACCAGCGCCACCCCTTGAAGGTGATCTGCTCCTCGGGCGTGTGCGCGGAGACGTCGACGTCGAACGTGTCGACCTGCGCGAGGTAGAAGGCCTCGTCCTGCTCGATGACCTGGTCGGAGTAGCCGTGCACCACGTGGCGCCGGGCCACCGGCCCGAGCAGCTTGTCCAGGTCGAGGTCGAAGCCCGTCTCCTCGCGCACCTCGCGCACGGCCGTCTCGGTCTCGGACTCGCCGGGGTCCATGCCGCCGCCGGGGGTCACCCACCACTGCATGTCGACCAGGCCGGGGTCGCTGTCCTGGAACAGCAGCGTCCCGCCGTCGGGGTTGAGCAGCAGCACGCGGACGGTGCGGCGACTCACGCGCGGGCGAAGGGCCGGGTTCTCGACCGGCGAGAAGGAGCGGGTCCGTACGGGCGGGTGGGCTGACTCGGTCACCGCTCAACCCTAGAAACTCGTTCTGCGGCCTCGTCGCGGGGTCCCCTCGCGGGCACGTGCGGCGCCGACCACGTCGTGGCCCTTCGACAGGCTCAGGGGGCGTTCGCGAACAATCCCCTGGACGCCGGGGCGCACGACCCCTAACGTGGCCCCTCGCCCCTGCACGCCCACCGATCGAGGATCGGAGCTCTCGCATGCCCGTCGAGCCCGCCAAGGCGCCCCCCGATCCCCTCCAGGCCGAGCAGACCCACCTGGCCGAGTCCCGCGTGGCGCTGTCCACGATGCGCGCCCAGACCGCCGGCCTGACCGCGCAGGGCGCTGACCGCATCGCCACGGAGCACCTCAAGCAGGTGCTGCACCGACGGATGCTCTCGCTCGCCGACGACCCGACGGTGCCGCTGTTCTTCGGACGGCTCGACTACGCGGCCGAGCTGGGCGCCGAGCGTGACGAGGTCCTGTACGTCGGGCGGCGCCACATCACCGGCGAGGCGGGGGGCGAGCCGCTGGTCATCGACTGGCGGGCCGGCATGGCCCTGCCCTTCTACCGCGCCCGCCCCGCGGACCCGATGCACGTACGCCGACGGCGCCGGTTCGGGTTCTCCCACGGCACCCTCACCGCGTACGAGGACGAGGACCTGGCGGGCGGCCCTGCCGGCCTCGGCGCCCCCACCGGCTCGCCCGCCGGCAGCGACGTGGGGTCGAGCATCCTGCAGGCCGAGATCGAGCGGCCGCGCACCGGACCGATGCGCGACATCGTGGCGACCATCCAGCCCGAGCAGGACGTCATCGTCCGGGCCGGCCTGGACCGGTCCGTCTGCGTGCAGGGTGCTCCGGGCACCGGCAAGACCGCCGTCGGGCTGCACCGCGCGGCCTACCTGCTGTACGCCCACCGCGAGCAGCTGTCCCGCTCCGGCGTGCTGGTGGTCGGGCCGAACGCCAGCTTCCTGTCCTACATCGGCGACGTCCTGCCGGCGCTCGGCGAGATCGACGCCGCCTCGGCGACCGTGGAGTCGCTGCTCGCCGACGCGACCGGCCTCGAGGTCCGGAGCACGGAACCGGCCGCCCGGGCCCGGCTCAAGGGCGACGCCCGGATGGCCGAGGTCGTCCGCCGCGCGGTCTGGCAGCACCTCGCGCCGGCGCGGGACACGCTCGTGCTGCCGCGCGGGATCCACGCGTGGCGGGTCCCCGCCTACCAGGCCGACGAGGTCGTCGCCGAGCTGCTGGACCGCGGGGTCCGCTACGAGGCCGGCCGGACGATGCTCGCGCAGCGGCTGGCCCACCGGGTCCTGCTGCGGATGGAGAACGCGGGCGACTCTCCCGACGACCGGGTCCAGAGCTCGGTCGCCCGCAGCCGTGAGGTCAAGGCCTACGTGGCGGGCCTGTGGCCGGCCCTCGAGCCCGGGCGGCTCGTGCTGCGGCTGCTCACCGACGAGACGTTCCTGGCGCAGGCGGCCGAGGGGGTCCTGACGCGCGAGGAGCAGCGGGAGCTCCAGGCCGGCCGCCCGGGCCGGGCGCCGCGGTCGGCCCGCTGGACGCTCGCCGACCTCGCGCTGGTCGACGAGGCGCGCGACCTGCTCACCCGGACCCCGAGCCTGGGCCACGTGGTGCTGGACGAGGCGCAGGACCTCTCGGCGATGATGCTGCGGGCGGTGGGCCGGCGGGCGAGCACGGGGTCGATGACCGTGCTGGGCGACCTCGCCCAGGCCACGACCCCCTGGTCGGTGGGTTCGTGGACGGAGTCGCTGGACCACCTGGGTCAGCCCGACGCCATCGTCACCGAGCTGGTGGAGGGCTTCCGGGTCCCGGGCCTGGTCATCGACTACGCCGCCCGGCTGCTGCCGGTGATCGCCCCGACGCTCACGCCGCCCTACTCCGTACGGCGCTCGGCCGGGGAGCTCGACCTGCGCCGCGCCACCGAACCGCTGACCGAGACCGTCGTCGCGGTCCGGCAGGCGCTCGAGCAGGCCGGGACGGTCGGGGTGGTGGTCGCCGACCTCCAGGTCGCCGAGGTCGCCGCCGCCCTGGGAGCCGACGGCGTCGAGTGCACGCTGCTCGGCGAGGGTGAACGTGACTTCGAGGCCGAGGACGCCCCCCGGGTCGACCTGGTACCGGCGTCGCTGGTCAAGGGCCTCGAGTTCGACCACGTGGTCCTGCTCGAGCCCGCCCGGCTCGTCGACGGCGAGGCCGACGAGGTCACGGGCCTGCGCCGCCTCTACGTCTGCCTCACCCGAGCGGTCACGACCCTCGTGGTCGTCCACGCCGAAGACCTGCCCTCAGCGCTGGCGGCCTGACCTGATCGCGACAGCGTCAGGCGCGAAGCCGCAGAGGACCTGCGGGTGCCCAGGGGTCTACCCGCACCCGATGAGGCGCAGGTGTCTCACACGGCTCGCGCTTCGCGCGTCGAGTCCTTCAGCTGCTCGTCGAGCGTCCGGAGCTCGCCCACCAGCGCCGACATCGCGTCCAGGGTCAGCCCGCTGGCGCGGCAGATCTCCAGCGTCACCGCGGACGCCCGCTCCTGGAGGCGGCGACCGGCCCGGGTGAGCCCGACGATCACCAGCCGCTCGTCGGAGCGGTCCCGCGTGCGGCTGATCAGGTCCATCACCTCGAGCCGCTTCAGCAGCGGCGACAGGGTGCTCGACTCCAGCGACAGCCGTTCGCCGATCCGTCCGACCGGGATGGACGACTCCTCCCACAGCAGCACCATCACCAGGTACTGCGGGTAGGTCAGCCCGAACTCCTCCAGAGCGACCCGGTAGCGCGCGGTCATCGACCGCGAGGCCGTGTAGAGCGCCAGGCAGAGCCGGTCGTCGAGGGTGATCGTCGCTGCCTCGTCCTGCGTCAGGAGCGTCGTCGGGCTGCCGGCGCCCGCTCGCTCCAGCTCGGAAGACACCCCGTCCATGGCCACAGGCTATCCGGGCTCGAGCCACCTCCTCCAGCACCGTCCACGTAATAGAGCGGGCGGCGCAGGAACTGCAGGAGGCCTAGGCGAACGTCCCCAGACGCTCGGGGGTCAGGAGCGGGAGCCGCACCTGGAAGCGCGTGTCGCCCGGCACCGACTGCACGCGGAGGTCGCCCCCGTGCCGCTGCGCGATGACCCGGTAGGAGATGTCCAGGCCCAGCCCGGTCCCCTCCCCCACCGGCTTGGTGGTGAAGAACGGCTCGAAGATCCGCTCCTGCAGCTCCTGGGGGATGCCCGTGCCGGTGTCGCAGACCTCGATCAGCACGTCGTCGGTCTCCAGCCGCGTCCGGATCGTCAGCGTGCCGCCGTCCGGCATGGCCTGCACCGCGTTGTCGATGAGGTTGGTCCACACCTGGTTGAGCTCGGCGGGGTACGCCGGGACCTTCGGCAGGCCCTCGGCCAGGTCCTTGACCAGGGTGATGTTCCCCGGCGCCATGATCTTGTGCTTGAGCATCATGATCGTGCTCTTCAGGCCCTCGTGCACGTCGACGTCGGCGTGGCTCGCCCGGTCCATCTGCGAGTACTGCTTGGCCGCGCCCACCAACGTGGAGATGCGTGTCGTCGCGTCCTCGATCTCGTTCATCAGCTGCTCGGTGTCGAGCGCGTACGCGACCCAGTGCACGGCGTCGCTGAGGATGGCGGGCGACACGTGCTCGGCCAGCTCGTCCAGCCACGCCTCGTCGGCCCCGGCGGCGACCAGGACGGGGGCGACGTCCCAGCTGCCCTGCACGTCGTGGTCGTCCAGCCAGTCGCCGAGCTCGTCCTCGGCCTGCGAGGTCTCCATCGGGGTCAGCTCCCGGGTGACCTTGGCCATCCGCTCGACGGCGGCCTCCTGCAGGTCGACCATCGCCGCGAACTCGTGGCCGTCGATGTCGGCGGAGGCGAGGTGGCTGAGCTTGCCGCGCATCTTGCTGACGCGCTCGCGCAGGCTCGCCGTCGCCCGGACGGCGGCGGACGCCGGGTTGTTCAGCTCGTGGGTCAGGCCGGCGGCCAGCCGGCCCAGCGACAGCAGCCGCTCGCGCTGGCCCACCACGAGCTGGCTGTTCCGCATGCCCGTGGCCAGGCCCTCGAGCATGTGCATGGCCATCGGGAACCAGACGCGGATCTTGTCCCCGAACATGCCCGCGTCGATCACCCAGAACCGGCAGTCCGTGACGGCCACGAGGCCGTTGGCGTAGCGCTGGCCGGCCTCGACCTTGACGAAGGACGCCGTCGCCCCCGCGTACACGCCGACCTGGTCGGTCCGGTTGACCTCGACGTTGGCGCCCTCGACCCAGCGACGCATCGCGACGCACCCCTCGAGCAGCACGAAGAAGCACGTGGCGGGGTCGCCCTCGCCGTAGACGACCTCGCCCTGCGCCCGGGTCTCGACGCGGCCGTTCGTGCTCAGCCAGTCGAGCTGCTCGGGGTCGAGGGCCTCGAAGAGGAAGAGCTTCGTGAGCTCCTCCGGCGCCAGCCGCGGCTCCTCACCCCCGGCGCGCGCCGAGTCCCCGGCCGCCTGCACCGAGATCTGTCCTGCTGCCTGTGCTGTCACCGTGTCACTCACCGTGTCTCCTCACCTCGTCCAACGTCGACGAGACGTGCCGTCTTCCCATGGTGCGCCCGAGCGGACCTGTGGTCGCGCAGGGCCGTGGTCCAGGGGTCACTGCTCGGCCAGGTAGCGGTGCACCAGCGTCACGGCCAGCGCGCCCTCCCCGACGGCCGACGCCACCCGCTTGACCGAGTCCGCGCGCGCGTCGCCGGCGACGAACACCCCTGGCAGGCTCGACTCCAGCAGGTACGGGTCGCGCTGCAGGTCCCAGCCGTCGGGACGCCGTCCCTCGACCACCAGCTCGGGCCCCGTGACCACGAAGCCCCGCGGGTCACGGACGACCTCGCCGTCCAGCCAGTCCGTCAGCGGCGCCGCGCCGATGAAGACGAACAGGTGCTCGGCGTCGACCACCTCGCGCTGGCCGGTGCTGCGGTCGAACAGCGTCACGCTGCGCAGGTGCTCCTCCCCCTCGACGCGCTCGACCTGCGTGCAGGTGCGGACCTCGATGTTGTCGCGGGCCTCGACCTGCTCGATGAGGTAGCTCGACATCGACCGGGTGAGCGACTCCCCGCGGACCACGAGCGTCACCCTGGCGGCGTGCGTGGAGAAGAAGACCGCCGCCTGACCGGCCGAGTTCGCGCCGCCGACGATCACGACGTGGCCGTCCTCGCAGGCGGCCGCCTCGGTGGAGGCGGAGCCGTAGTAGATGCCGCGCCCGAGCAGGTCGTCGGCACCCTCGGCGTCGAGCTGGCGGTAGGACACCCCGGTCGCCAGGACGACCGTGTGCGCCAGCAGCGTCTCGCCGTCGTCGAACGTGATCTCGCGCGCCGGGCCCTTGGCCTTGAGCCCCACCACGGAACGTGCGGTCAGCAGCTCCGCACCCAGGCGTACGGCCTGGCGACGGGCCCGGTCGGTGAGCTGCGCCCCGGCGACCCCGTCGGGGAAGCCGAGGTAGTTCTCGATCCGTGAGCTCTGCCCGGCCTGGCCACCCGCGGCGGAACGTTCCAGCACGACCGTCTTGAGGCCCTCGGAGGCGGCGTACACCGCTGCTCCCAGACCGGCCGGGCCGCTGCCCACGATGACGACGTCGTAGAAGTCGCCACGCGGCGTGGTGTCCAGCCCCACCGCGTTCGCGAGGTCGGTCAGGCTCGGCCGGGAGATCGCCTCCCCGGCCGTGGTCACGACCACCGGCACGTCGGACGGGCCCTTGCCCGCCGCCGCCAGCAGCCGCGAGCCGTCGGGGTCCTCGACGTTGTACCAGCGGTACGGGACCAGGTTGCGGGCCAGGAAGTCGCGGACCTCGTACGACTCCGGCGACCAGGGGTGGCCGAGGATCTTGGTCTTGTGCTCCGGCGGCTTCCCGTCGCGCTTCCAGCTCACCAGCATGTCGTCGATCACCGGGTAGAGCTTCTCCTCGGGCGGCTCCCACGGCTTGAGCAGGTAGTGGTCGACGTCGACGACGTTGATGGCCGCGATCGCGGCGCTCGTGTCGGCGTACGCGGTCAGCAGGGCCCGGCGGGCCTGCGGCACGAGGTCCATGGCGGACTCGAGGAACTCCACGCCGTTCATCTGCGGCATCCGGTAGTCGGCGAGCAGCACCGCGACCTGCTCGCCGCGCAGCACGACCTCCTTGATGACGTCCAGGGCGTCGGAACCGTTCTCGGCGCGGACCACCCGGTAGTCCGCGGCGTAGCGGCGGCGGAGGTCCCGGGCGACCGCCCGCGAGACGCTCGGGTCGTCGTCGACCGTGAGGATCACGGGCTTGACGTCCCTCGGCGCCTCGCCGTCGCGGCGGGGCCGACGTGCGGGGACCGGGGCCCCCTCGGTGCCGCGGCTGGGGCCGGTGGTCAGGTCCGTGGGGGTCAGGGGGGCGGGATCGGTCACGCGGTCTCCTCGTCGATGAAGCACCAGCGCCAGCTCTCGCCGGGTTCCGCGGAGGTCATGACCTCGTGCCCGGTCGACTCGTGGTGGCGGGTGGCGTGCTGTTGGTCTGAGTCGTCGCAGCAGGCGACGTGGTCGCAGGTCAGGCAGCGCCGCAGGTTCACCCACTGGTCGCCGGTGAGCGCGCAGTCGGCGCAGTAGGGCTCGAAGCCGACGGGGAGCGGCGTCAGCGGCTGGGTTACGAGGTGCAGGCAGGGCATGGGTGTCCTTTCTTCGCCCCCATCGTGCTCCGCGACGGTGACGGTCCTGCAACACACGGGCGAACGCCGCGCTTCCCGGTCAGCGGGCCAGCCGGGATGGTCGGCGGCGGCGCAGGCCGGCGGCGTGCAGGGCGACGACGATCTCGCGCGAGGTCACCGGCCGCGCTCCGGCGGCGACCGCGTCGGCGTAGCGGTCCTCGACCACGTCGTAGTGGTCCCCGTCGAACGCGCGCGGCGGGAGCCCGAGTCGGGCGGCGAACGCGTGCAGCTCGGCGTACGAGGTGTCGCTGGCCAGGTGGGACCACAGCCGCCCGTGCGCGGGCCACGTCGGGCGGTCGAGCAGGATCACCGCGGCACGTTCCTCGCACCACCCGGGCCGTCGAGCAGCGTGCGCCAGGTCCCGACGAGGTCGGCGTCGACGTACGCCTTCCACGACCCCAGCGGGCGCACCTGGGTCGACACCTGGAACATCGCGACACCCGCCCGGGCGAGCCAGGGGACGTGCTCGGGGCTCAGCCCGCCGGCCGCCATGATCAGCCGCCGCGCGGCCGGGTCCGCCCCGGCCCGTGCCACCAGCTCGTCCAGACCCTCGGCGACGCCCCGGGCCGAACCCGCCGTGGCGACGGCGTCGAGACCCGGCAGGTACGGCAGCTCGCGCCACGCGCGGTCGGTGGAGATGCAGGAGTCGACCGCCCGCGAGAACGTCCAGCGCAGCGGCTCGTCGACCGAGCCGCTCGAGCCGGGGCCCGCCGAAGGACCCAGCAGCTCCGCGACGACCTCGAGGTCGATCTCGGTCAGGGCGTTGAGGAAGCCGAGCACGACCCCGTCCGCACCCGCGGAGCGGTAGGACGACAGCAGGCCGTGCAGGTGGGCGACCTCGCCGCCGTCGGTGCCGTAGCCCTCGCGCAGGCGCAGCAGCGGGCGTACGGGCAGGGTTGTCGCGGCCCGGACCTGCTCCACCAGCGCCGGGGTCGGCGACAGCGCGCCGGTCTCCCGGTCGGTGCCCGGGAGCGGGTCGCCGACGAGGCTGACGCGGTCGGCGCCGCCGGCCTCCGCACGTGCGGCGTCCGGGCCGTGGGTGACGACGACCTCGAGCAGACCGGTCACACCGGCTCCTCGTGCCGGTCGGCCTCGACGCCCGCCCCCGGGGCGGAGGGCGGGTACGGGGCTCCGTCCAGCTGCTCGATGGTGGCCACCGAGGGTCCGCGGACCCCGCGCAGCCCGGCCGCCACCGCTCCCGCGTCCCGCAGGACCCGCGAGACGTTGCCGTGGGTCAGCGCCACGAGGTCGGTCTCGCTCCAGCCGCGCCCTCGCAGCGCGTCCAGCAGGACCGGGTAGCGGGAGACGTCCTCGAGCCCGACCGGGGTGGACGCGGTCCCGTCGTAGTCGCCGCCCAGCCCGACGTGGCGGAGCCCGGCGACCTCGCGGACGTGCTCGACGTGAGCGACCACGTCGGCCAGGGTGGCCGGCGGGCAGGGCTGCGGGAACGTGTCGCCGAACGCCTCCAGCGCCTCCAGGTCGCGCGGGTCCACGCCGGCGGCGAGGGCGGCGTCGTGGACCTCCGCGGACCATCGGGCGGCCGCCGGGCTGACGAACCTGGGCACGAAGGTCACCATGCACACCCCGCCGTTCCCGGCGAGGCGACGCAGCACGTCGTCGGGCACGTTCCGCGGGTGGTCCGCGACGGCGCGAGCGCTCGAGTGGCTGAAGACCACGGGCGCCATGGTCACGTCGAGCGCGTCGTGCATCGTCGTCGCCGCGACGTGGGAGAGGTCCACCAGCATCCCGAGCCGGTTCATCTCGGCGACGACCGCGCGCCCGAACCGGGTCAGGCCGCCGTGCCGGGGCACGTCGGTCGCGGAGTCCGCCCAGTCGGTGTTCGCGTTGTGGGTCAGGGTCAGGTAGCGGACGCCGAGCCGGTGCAGGTCACGCAGCACGCCGAGCGAGTTGTCGATCGAGTGGCCGCCCTCGGCCCCCAGCAGGCTGGCGATCCGACCGGAGCCCAGGGCGGCGTCGAGGCCGTCGGCGTCGGTCACCAGCACGAGGTCGTCGGGGTAGCGCTCGACCAGCAGGTGCACCGCGTCGACCTGCTCGAGCGTCGCGGTGACGGCAGCGGGGCCGGTGAAGCTGCACGGCACGTACACCGACCAGAACTGACCGCCGACCCCACCGGCCCGCAGGCGCGGGAGATCGGTCTGCAGCTGCGGCTGCGGGCTCCCGACGTCGACCAGGTCGAGGTCGTAGCCGCTCTGCCGCAACGCCCAGGGGAGGTCGTTGTGCCCGTCCACCACGAGCGGCCCCGCGTGCACTCTCGCTGGCGCTGTCACTGGCTTCTCCTCGCGGCCGGCCCGACGACGAGCCGTGCGCTGCTGAACCCTAGCGGTCGGAGCGGGGAGAGGGCCTCGGGCACCGCGTCCTCCCCTACTGGGCCAACCCCATCTCGAGCCGGTCGAGCAGGCTCTCGAGGCCGACCTCGAACTCTTCCCTGCTGCGGTCCTCGCTGAGCAGCGACCGGAGCCGCATCACGGTCGGGTTGGCCGAGGTGTCGGCAGCCGCGTCCGTCGTCGGCACCGAGGCGCCACCCTCGTCCAGCGGCTCCTCCACCGGTCCCGTCTCGGCACCCCGCGCGGCCGACTCCAGCAGCAGCTGACCGAGGAGGAAGCTGCTGAAGGCCCGGTACGTGTCCACGGCCTGGTCGTCGTCGAAGCCGTGGGACAGCAGCGTCGACAGGAACTGCTCCACGAGCTCCAGGCTGCGCAGCGGGGGCCGGAGCCACGGGGCCGCGGGGTGGCGGGTGGCCACCAGCGGGAAGGCGGCCGGGTGCTCGACGGCGATCCGGCGCACGGCGTGGGCGAGGGTCTGCAGATAGCCCTGCCAGGTGCCGGCGATCGTCTCGTCGAGCTCGAGGCGGAAGTTGTCGAGGAGCAGGGCGACGACGGCCTCGAGCAGGTCCTCGCGGCCGGACACGTAGCGGTAGAGCGACATCGCCTCGACACCGAGGTCCTGCCCCAGCCCCCGCATCGTGAGGCTGTGCGGCCCGCGTGCGTCGATCGCCCGGAGGGCGGCCCGTACGACGACCTCGCGGTCGAGCCCACGGGTGGTGGGACGTACGACATGCGCGCGAGGCGCCTCGACGTCGGTCACGAACAGCCTCCAGAGGTCGAGATTCACGTCTTCCTGACCTTAGTAGCCGTGTGGTACAAGCCCCGCCGGAGCCGCAGAGCGACGACAGGGCGGGCACACCGGACCGAGACCCGGGGTGCCCGCCCTGTCGAGGAGGAGCTGGCTGCTGCCTACGCCTGCTGCTTGGCCTGCTGCGCCTGGTCGCGCACCTCGCCAGCGGCCGAGACACCCTCGTCCTTGACGTTCTGCTGCGCGTCCTGGGCGGTGCCCTTGACCTCGGCCGCGGAGCTCTGTGCGGTGCCCTTGACCTCCTGCGCGGAGCTCTGGCCCTGCTCCTTCACGTTCTGAGCAGCGTGGGTGGCCGTGTCCTTGAGCTCGGCCGCCGCCTGCTGCGCGGGCTCCTTGAGGTTCCCGGCCACCTCCTTGGCGGCGTCCGTGATCTTCGAGGTGAGCGGCTCGGCGCGCTCCTTGAGGTCGACGGCAGCCTGGCGCTCGCGCTGCGAGGCCGGGATGAGCGACGACACGAGCAGACCGGCACCGAACGCCACCAGGCCCGCGGCCAGCGGGTTGCCCTGGCTCTTGCGCTTGATGTTGCCCGGCACGTTGGAGACGGCACCCTGCGCGTCGCCGGCCGCGGCCCGCACGTTGTCGGCCGTCTGGTGAGCGTTGTCGTTGGCGTCGGACGCCACGCCCATGATCTTGTCCTTGAGGTCGTTGCCCTTGTCCTTGATCGAGCCCTTGACGTTCTCGACCTGACGACGGGCGATGTTCTTCGGGTTGGCCTGGTCGGCCAGCGCGTCGACGTCACCGCTGAGGTTGGCGCGGGTGCGCTCGATCTCGCGACGGATCTCTTCGGGGTCGCTGCTCGTGGTCATCGGTTGTCCTCTTCCTTGCCTTTGACTGCATTCGGGATCTTGCCCAGGGTGTCGACCGTGGTCGGGACTCCGCGCACGCGCTTGAGCTCCTTGCGGCCGACGGACAGCAGGATCGCGGCGATGATCGCCCAGACGACCGCCACGATCAGCGCGGCCCAGCCGCGGCCGGTCGCGTTGCCGATCGCCCACCACAGGGAGATCGACAGGAACAGCAGGACGAAGAACCCGCCGATCCCTGCGCCGACCAGCATGCCGACGCCCTTGCCGAGCTGGCTGGTGCTCTGCTTGACCTCAGCCTTCGCCAGCGCCACCTCCTGCTGCATCAGGGTGCTCAGGTCGCGCGTGACGTTGCCCAGGCGCTCGCCGAGCGAGACCTCCTGGTCCTGCACGTGCTCGGTGCCGGTGTAGCTGGACCCGGGGTCGGGTCCGGTGTAGCCAGTGCTCACCGGGACCCACCGGTCCAGCTCTGCGGCGCGGGGCTCTCCGGCAGGTCGCCTGCGACGTAGCCGGAGGTGTAGCCGCCGGCCGGGGCCGTCGACTCGTAGCCGGTCTGCTGGTAGCCGGTCGACTCGTAGCCGACCGTGGTCGTCGGGGCTGCGTAGCCCGGGCCCGAGACCGCCGGGGTCGAGCGGGACTCCAGCGCCTGCTGCGCGTCGTGCTCGTCCTTCTTCTCCGCGGCGAGGCTGCGGGTCACCCGACCCACGACCACACCGGTGAGCAGCGAGGCGCCGAGGAACGCCCACGGGCGACGACGGGCGAAGCGCGTGACCTCGTTCAGCACGTCGGCGGGCTCGTGGTCGGAGAGCCACTTCGAGAGCTCGCCACCGGTGCGGGCCCCACGGTGCGCGAGGTCGGCCAGCGGGCCGGTCCCGTCGCCGCCACCGGAAGCCAGCGTGCCCAGCTCGTCGGCGAGCGAGTGCACGTACTCGGCGACGCGGGTCTGGGAGGTGCCGATCTGGCTGGTCAGCTCGGTGCGGCCCTGCCCGACGATGTCCTTGATCGAGCCGACGGCCTGGTCCTTGACCTGGACCGCCTCGTCCTTGGCCACCGAGGCGACCTGCTGACCCTGCTCGAGAGCGGTGTCCTTGACCTGGCCGGCCTGCTCGACGGCGGTGTCCTTGACCTGACCCGCCTGCTCCTTCGCCGTGTCGGCGACGCGACGACCCTGGTTGGCGGTCGTGTCCTTGACGTCGCTGACGCTGGTCCCCGTGGTGGGGGCCGGGGCGTAGAGGTCGTCGGCCGGAGCGACGTAGGTCTCGGTGTATGCGGTCCCCGGCGCTACGTCAGCGCCTGCCCCGTAGACGGTGGTCTGATCCGGGTCCACTGCGCGACCGACGCCTTCAGGCTCGTACGGCGAGTGCGACATGTGCATCTCCTTACTGTTCCGGGCGCCGGTCTGAGCCCGACATCCCTTGGTGTCTTCTAACCAGTTCCAGAGCGTTTCACACACCCTCCGCCTGGCTAATCACATTGTGCCTAAGTCACGTCCTTACGACGTAAGGCACCTCCCCCATACGGGGGCGGGTTCGAGGCTTACGCTGTAAGTCAAGGTCCACGCTCGTGGGCCGCGAAAGGAACGCACATGAGCATCACGGCCGAACAGCTCCGCGGACTGCCCGACTTCGACGGCAACGTCGTCGCTCCGGACGGCAGCAAGATCGGAGCCATCGGGCAGGTCTACCTGGACGACCAGACCGGCGACCCCAGCTGGGTCACCGCCAAGACCGGCCTCTTCGGGACCAGCCAGTCGTTCGTCACCCTGGAAGGCGCGACCCTCCAGGGCCGCGACATCCGGGTCGCCTTCGACGAGCACAAGGTCAAGGGCGCCCCGCGCGTCGACGACGACGGTGCCCTGTCCCCGCAGGAAGAGGACGAGCTCTACAGCTACTACGGCGTCGGCAGCTCGGACACCTCGGTCCGCAACGACACGTCCGACGTCGTCGGCAACACCGGCGTGACCACGGGCACCGGCACCACCACGCACGACCGCGAGCAGGTCGGCCACGACACCTCCGGCCCCACCACCGACGACGCCATGACGCGGTCCGAGGAGCGCCTGCGGGTCGGCACCCAGAGCCGCGAGGCGGGTCGCGCCCGGCTGCGCAAGTACGTCGTCACCGAGAACGTGACCCAGACCGTCCCGGTCAGCCACGAAGAGGTGCGCGTCCAGCGCGAGCCGATCACCGACGCCAACATCGGTGACGCCACGTCCGGCCCGGCCATCAGCGAGGAGGAGCACGAGGTGGTCCTCCACGAGGAGACCCCCGTGGTCGCCAAGGAGACCGTGCCCGTCGAGCGTGTGCGCCTCGACAAGGAGACCGTCACCGAGCAGCAGACGGTTTCCGAGGAGGTCCGCAAGGAGCAGATCGACACCGACGTCGACAACGACGTCCGGGGCTCGCGCAACAGCTGATCCGTCGGACGACCGGGTGCAGTCCCGCACCCGGTCGTCCTCGGTCACCGGGCGACCTACGCTCTCGCTGTGGCATCGAGGCGGCGTACGGCTGCTGCCGTGCTCGCCTCCGCCGTCCTGGCTTCCCTCGGCGCCTGCAGCTGGGGCGCCCAGGAGCCAGGACTCTTCACCACTCCCGGACCGAGCGAACCGGCGCCGTTCCCCACCCAGGCCCCGCTCCCGGCCCCGACAGACCCCCGCCTCCCCGTCGTCGGCGAGGCGCTGTGGACCACCGCAGAGGGCAACCGCGTGCCGATCCGCTTCGCGGTCCACGCCGTCCGTCGCTCGGTCGGCGCGACCGTGCTCGACTGGTCGGTCACCCCGCTCGTGGGCCCGGGCCGTGAGGCCGGCGACCCGCTCCCGTCCGGCACCGACCTCGGGCTCGACCGGACCCTCGCCGGCCAGCAGAACCTCGCCCTGCTCGACACCCGCGCCGGTCGGGCGTACCGGCCCCTGGCGAACGTCTCCCCGGAGCTCTTCAGCCGCTGCCTGTGCACACCGCTGTTCGCGGTGCTGCCCGAGCTCCGGTTCGGTGAGACCCGCGTGCTCCAGCTCGCGTTCCCGCCGCTGCCGACCACGACGTCCCGCATCGACGTGGCCCTGCCGAACCTCGCGGTCGTGCCGGGCGTCCCGGTCACCCCGGCGGGTGGAGCGCCCGTCGCGGTCACCCCGACGGACCTGGCCCGTCCAGCCGTCGAAGACCCCCCGGTCACCGGCGCCAGGCTGTACACCTCGCGCGACGGCGGCCGGGACCTGCAGACGGTCGTCGTCAACCGGGTGGTCGCCTCGCGCGGGCTCACCTCGGTCGAGTGGACGCTCTTGTCGGTCGAGGACCAGGACTACCGCACCCGCGCGGTCCCGCCGGTGTCGGCGCCGCTGCCGCGCGGCGTCCGGCTGGCGACCGACGTCCCGGCCAGCGGCCCCCGGCTGCGGCTCCGCCAGGGTCCTGCGACGCAGCTCGGCGTCCGCTGGACGACCGCCACCTACGCGGGACAGCCGTCGTACGAGTGCCTGTGCTCCGGGCTCGGGTTGTGGTCACGGGGCCTGCGCAGCGTCGGTGGTTCGGCACGGCTGAGCACGCAGGTCGGCCCGCTCCCCGCAGGCACGAGCCGGGTGGACGTGCTGTTCCCCGGCCTCCAGGCCTTCACCGACGTCCCGGTCGCCTGGGTCGACGAGGTCGAGGCGGCACCCGCGGAGTCCGGGACCGACGCGACGTGGACGTACGAGACGACCGACCCGCCGCGCGGCTGGTCGACGCAGGACTGGCCGACCCCGCTGCCCGCACCCGCCCAGGTCGCGGACTACTCCAGCCGCGCCGAACGGATCCTCGCGGCTCTTCCCGGCAGCTGAGGTCGTCGACGCCCCGCTCCGTCCCCACCGGGCTCACGTCCCGTGGGCCTGTCGCCGGCCTCGAGGAGCTCCACGTCAACGGTGGGGCTCGGGCTGGGTCGACCCGTCCCGGGCCCTTCGACCAGCTCAGGGGACGCGCCGGCGACCCGGCCCTTCGACCAGCTCCCAGGGACGGGCGGAGACGCACAAGAGGCGGCCCCCCTCTCGGGGGACCGCCTCTCGTCAGGTCGTGCTGGTCGAGCCTGGACTCAGAAGTCCATGCCGCCCATGCCGCCGTCGCCGCCACCCGGGCCCGCCGGAGCGGCCTTCTCGGGCTTGTCGGCGATGACGGCCTCGGTGGTGAGGAACAGGCTCGCGATCGAGGCCGCGTTCTGCAGCGCCGAGCGGGTGACCTTCACCGGGTCGATGATGCCGGTCGCGACGAGGTCGACGTACTCACCCGTGGCCGCGTTGAGGCCGTGGCCCGCCGGCAGGTTGCGCACCTTCTCCGCGACGACGCCACCCTCGAGGCCGGCGTTGAACGCGATCTGCTTCAGCGGGGCCGAGGCCGCGGTGAAGACGATCTGGGCGCCGATCGCCTGGTCGCCGGAGAGGTCGACCTGGGCGTCCTTGGCCGCCTGGAGCAGGCCGACGCCGCCACCGGCGACGATGCCCTCCTCGACCGCAGCCTTGGCGTTGCGGACGGCGTCCTCGATGCGGTGCTTGCGCTCCTTGAGCTCGACCTCGGTGGCCGCGCCGACCTTGATCACCGCAACGCCGCCGGCCAGCTTGGCCAGGCGCTCCTGCAGCTTCTCGCGGTCGTAGTCGGAGTCGGAGTTCTCGATCTCGGTGCGGATCTGGCTGACCCGGCCCGCGATCTGGTCCGACTCGCCAGCGCCCTCGATGATCGTGGTCTCGTCCTTGGTGACGACGACCGACCGCGCCTGGCCGAGCAGCTCGATCCCGACGCCGTCGAGCTTGAGCCCGACCTCCTCGGAGATGACCTGGCCGCCGGTGAGGATGGCGATGTCGCCGAGCATGGCCTTGCGGCGGTCACCGAAGCCCGGGGCCTTGACGGCGACGGACTTGAAGGTGCCGCGGATCTTGTTGACGATCAGCGCGGCCAGGGCCTCGCCGT
>Ga0210040_10004263_pt1 | contig 18804 bp, 20 predicted proteins | sample CryGeyCG12114_NA_FD_185462 | JGI IMG/M metagenome (GOLD analysis project Ga0210040, IMG submission 185462) | Groundwater microbial communities from aquifer - Crystal Geyser CG19_WC_8/21/14_NA (SPAdes) (version 2) | ecosystem: Environmental > Aquatic > Deep subsurface > Groundwater | place: USA...
TATCTTTAGATTAAGATCGGTGACAAAAGGTGTGAGAGAAAGTTTTCAAAAACTTACAAAAATTAAATATGAGAAAAGAATTCCATTTGTTTCTTTAAAACTGGAGAAACAGTGAAAATATTTCTACCTATTTTGTTCCCGCTACTCAATTGTACAGTCTTTAGCCTTTCACCATACACACAGGCTATGCCCTGACCAACCCAAAATATGCTTCATGTTCTTATGCAAAAAATTATTCACCTTACTTTTTTTTCCTTTTCTGTCTCCTGTGTAACTTTAATAGAATTTAACTTTTTCGCCACTTTCATTAGACACAAATGTAAATTTGTATGCGGATTTGTTAGTTAAATAGGCAGCAAACATTTAATTTAATTGTCACAGCATCTTGCTTATGTTTTGCTTCATGCTGCTTCATTGATTCTGTGCGAATGCATGCAATGAAATAATGGAAACTATTTCGCATTTCGTGCACGTATTTTTATTTGGTACTTATGATTATAAATTATAAATGCAATTACGCTCCTTTAATGCAATAAGAAAAATATTTGTGTCATAAAAAAGAAACTGAATTCTTTTCATTTTTGAGCATGGGGGTTTCTGCACCAATTTCCTTCCTTCGCGTACTTCTTGATCCACTTTGTATAATCTGCAAAGATCAAATAAAATGTCTCACATAAATTCACATTAACAAATCATCTAGTTGATTGAATCGTCGACTTAAGTACAATCTTACTTGTCACTCTAGTATAGACACCTGCAAAAAATTACTAAAATTCAGAAAGTGTTCTTAATCAACAAAAATCAACATTGCACCGCAAACCTTACCTGGATAATTTTTAAAAGCACAGCCAATGCCCCAACTTACTATGCCTACAAGTAAATCATTTCCGTCATCTTGTAAAACTAATGGTCCACCCGAATCATTTGTGCACGCATCTTTTCCCCCTTTTAAATAGCCCGCACACAACATATTTTCCGTAACATTGTGTTTTTTCGGTATTTCAGTATCATAAATACATTCTTCGTGGCTCAAAATGGGCACTTCGACTTTTATCAATGTATCAGAATTGTTTCCTATACGCAAATTCACCAACATTATCCAATTTCCAGCTTCTTGTCAATAAGTTTATTGGTAGGTAAGTAGGAAAAAACTACCTTTCAATTTTTGAGCAAACTTTGTATAGCCCCATCCAGTGACTACTCCAATCCTACCAGCAAAATCATTGTCATCTTCTTCGTGTGGTAAACAAACTGGGGCAATGGAAATCCCTTCACTTTGATCTAAATCAACTGGAGTTCTCAATTCAACCAAAGCAATATCTCCATCAGTGAGTTTTGCATTATAGTTGGGATGAATAATAAATCTTTTGATGCTTCTGCGAATGATTGTTTGTGATGTGAGTAAATTGCGTATGTTGTACATATTGAATACCGCTTCCAAACTTCCTTTGTGTCGTCTATTTGTCAAAGATGTGTTCAAAAGTTAAGATTATAATCTAGAATTTTTGGATATTCTCATATTTTTCATAAAATCAATTTACCCTCTAACACAATGAGCTGCTGTGACTATGAATCTACTATTTATCAAAGATGCACCACAAATAACCTTCCATTTTGAATATTTTCGAGGGTCGTATTTGGTAATGGCCACCATATATGGAAATTCCCCAACTTCTGCTTCTCTATCTGCAGGGATTATGAATGTTTCTGGTTTCATTTCGAACAAATTCTGTGAACTGATATTTTGGTTTTGTTGCACTAACAATCGAGTTGTTCTTCTTCTTTGCACCCCGCATTCTAAAGAATTTTAGGTCACCCAAAAAATGTAAATAATGTGATAATCTAGACTTTTATTTGAAAATTTTTGAATCCTTATAAAAACGCATTACTTACCACAATTTTCATAAGTCACTTCATTGGCATCACCAGTACTATAAGGATTTGTCACAAAGTAATTTTCTGATGTTGTAGTAGTTTCTATCTATATAAAATTGGTGCTTTATGAAGACAAATTCCAACTAAAAATATAACAGACCCATATTTCGATTCATGTGGATCACCTGGGCTTGTAAATCTTCTAAAGACATTCCTTCGTCAATCTTCGCTCTGGCCCCAAAAGTCAAATGACATAGGGGCAAAATGAGTATGCAACTGGCAATAAATAGTTTAAAGAACGTGAAATTAGTTGTGTCGTGTGTCATCATTGTAGTTTTTAAGTTTGAATTCTGTTAAATTTGTATTTTGAGCCAAAAACTTTCAAAAACTATATGGGACACTTATAGTTGCACACACTTTGATATTCACGGTGAATAAGACTGCGCACAGCGAAAAAGGACACATGAGAGCATCCAAATGAATCCTAAGTATCTGGTTTAGTATGCAATTTTGTGTATGCATTCTGTATACTTGAAGCTGTTGACCAACTCATTAATAAAAATGTATCACAAAGTGTTGATTGCATAGCGCAAGAAAAAAGTATAGCAAATAACTAGCCCAGATTGACTTTATTGGAAGGGATGACAAGTATGAGTTTATGTTCCTAAAATGAATTGCATTGAGAATTAAAACGAACAAACACGAAAGGGAGTAATATTTAATGACAAATTTTATTTGAACATGCCAAAATCTTTAAAATAGTTTTGCAATTTTTTATTATTTTTTTTGTAGGAACCAGGCTGCGTTTATGTGAATGCATTTATGTATGTGTTTGCTTGTGTTTTGTGGATTTAACTATTAAATGTGCTTTCCAAACATTTTTGTGTTGTGCATTGTTGTGTGTTTGTTATTTGTGTATTGTGGTTGTGCATTGTTGTGTGTTTGTTATTTGCGTATTGTGGTTGTGCATTGTTGTAAATATGTTTGCTATATTGTTTGTTGTGGTTGTGAATTGTTGTAAATGTATTTGCTATTTGTGTATTATAGTAGTTGTACATTGTCGTTGTGTAGGTGTAAGGTGGTGCCTACAATTTAAAAAAAACTGTCTGGAAAAATGTTTAAAATGTGAATTAATGTGTAAAAATGATCGCATGTGTGTTTTGTTTGTCCATATTACAAAATTGTGCGTGTTTTTGGTTGTGTACAAAGTGAAGTGTGTAGTAGGATGTTTTGAGCTTGTTTTTATGAAATGTGAGTGGTGAATATATTTGAATGTTCTGTTTTGTAACTGTTCAGTGTCCTTTCACTAGGAACATGCATGTTGTGCTTTGTCTGTATGCTGAATCTGTGTTATGACTAAATAAATTCTTCTGTATGTAAGTATAAATGCTGGCACTCAGCTGCAGTTTTCCTTTGACTCATTCAAGGCAGGCTACAAAGAAAAACATAAAATGCTATATTAAATTAAAATTTCGGTGATCTTTGCAAGTTTAAGCTCCTCACAAAACCCCCAGTTCAGTATGCAATTTTTAGCAAACATGAATCATTCTTACTTTCTCATTTTCCCCTTTCGCAATTTCAATCCTTTCCAGTTCATGTTCTCTACAAACATTTTTACGAACCCTGAAATTTTACGAAAATAAAAGCATGTAAATGTAAATGTCTTCGTTCCTTCAAAAAACTAACTAAATTAGAAATATTACTAGAAATTATAAAATTTTCAAACGCTCATACCTGAATATACTCAATATACTCGTCCAAACAGTCTCCAAAAACCCCACATCATTGCAATTTGTTGTTATCCATGGTTTAGATAGAACTTATTCACTCACGTCTTAACATTCGATTATGCGTATATGTTCTCCTCCATCTTGAAAACAAAACAAACCAAATGCAAAGACTCACATTTTATGGAAGAACTGCAGATGTGACTTTACTTGAATAAAGTGAAGAGCACCCAATCTTCACCGTGTTTATATAGTTTTGGCAAAACTTTGCATTCGTTTCCTGTGACCAGGAGAACTCATTTCCACCCACCCACTTAATAACTGTACGCTAGTTCCCCAGTCTTAGATTGTACATCTACGAAAACAACAAACAGGCAGGTATTAGCTTGATTTTGTGCCCAGAGGAAGTACTCAAGCCATTGCTCTCTGTCACTCCTAATGTGGTTTTTTCTGCGGACAAAATCTATTAAACTAAGAAATTGAAACCAAAGCTAAAGCACCTGATAAGAGGAAATCAGTAATTGTGTGTAACCAATAAACTAGCATTTAATTCCAGAATGATCGTCGTAATTGCGAATGAAAATTAAGATCAAGTTTACTTCAGAATGAAAATGTTCGTGTTCACAATTCCCATGCACGACTAACAGTTTCAAAAAATTCGATTTATAAAGCCGGATGGGAGTTTTCATTATTTATGATTTTATTAATACGATGCATTCAATGCGGCCAAACCTTTTTGTTAGTTATGTATGCTAGTGCAACGGGAAATGAAAAGTCATTGTTTGTAGGGATTTATAATATTCCATTCGTGCATTTTTATTTAGTTTTAATGCTACACTGAACACCACAAAACCGTTAGTTGGATAAAAAAATCCTTCAATTTATTGAATTTGCTCATTTTACTTTGGTCCTATCTTATTTCTTTTCAGTAGTCACATCTAATACTGCCTTTAGTTTTCCCCTCAATGTGTTCAATCCATGGCAAATATTCTACAGGGATTCAGAAAATAAATAGCTCTCAGTCAGTATACCGTAAATTATATAATTGCAATTGCATAACCATAAGACTTACTAGCTACTCTTGTATACACTCCGGGACGTCTGAAAATAAAAATATTAGTTGTCAATTTATAAAAATATAATTTTAAATTCATATTTAATATTTTACCTGGGTTCAGCACATCCTTCTCCCCAAGAAACAATTCCAATCAACTTGTATCGGTTCTTGAATTGCACAAATAATGGTCCACCTGAATCTAATGCATACCAAACAAAATCATAATGAGCATACTTACAGTATAAAAACCACCACCACCATTTAAATTTTCTCATGTAAATCTCATATGAGGATTTTTTACCCCCTGGACAAGCATCTCGCCCACCCTTTTGTAAATCCCCAGCACACATGATATGAGTGTGTATTCTGGTCCTGTAAAACGGTTCGGATTCTTCAGCACATTGCTTATTGGAAAGCAACGGTACATCCACATGCCTTAAATGGTTGGACAAAGGTCCATTGAAAGCAAGCTTGCCCCAACCTGCAGTAATCCTAAAATTTAAGAAATGCACACAGCTTAATAGTTAAAATAATATCAAGTGAAATCATTTTTGGTTAGATTGTTTTTAAAGTATTTTGGATACCCTTCAACGATTCCTTTCTCTAACGGATCAAATTCTTCGTTCTCTGGGAGACAAATGGGACGCAAATATGTTTTGGTTACATCTACCGACTCAGATAGCTCTAGAAGACTAATATCGTTGTAGTAACTGAGTGGTCCATATTCCGGATGGACAATTAGTTTTGCTACCTTTATCTTTATGGTGGGATTTTCAGTTTCAGTTGACAGAAGGAAATCTCTCTCATTTAACCACACTTCTGTTTTTTGTGGCCTTTTTCTGCAAATTGTGGGAAATTTAGAAGAATGCATTAGTTAGTTAAACATTTTGTATCCGTTCCATCCTGATAAATACTGTCTCGTTTGTTTGATCACTCGAGAAGAAATTGATTCATTGTAACACAGCCGTTATATTTGAGATTTTTTATTGTAGATATTCATAAGCTTGGCCACCTAGCCAAATTTGGAACACTAATGGTGCAGAAAAGGAATCATTTAAAAAAATGGACAAACCCTATAAAGCAGTGTGTGGCTGTCAAAACCAGTTTGCTGGTGATCAAGGTGCCACCACAAAAGTGTGTAGCGGAACCATCGCCATGTCTGTAGACAAGAGCAACTATCCATGGGAACTGGTTCAGTTCCGTAATGTTTCCGGGCACCACATAAGTTTGCACGTGTTGCGATTTTGCTAACCCAAGGGATGACCCCGTGGGAGGAACTTGGTCTTGTCTCCACGCATCCAATCCAGGATAGTCATGCACACCGCATTCTGAAGTTTATGAGAATTTTCGTTTTATACAGTTGGCAAGCAAATAATGGGGCGAAAGGATAATCCTCGGTTACTAACGCTTTGAACCAGAGAAAAAAACCTGAGATAGTTAGCTAGTTAGTTAGTGGTTTTTGCACCCACCACAGAAACTATAACTAACCGATTCATATGTGGTTTTTGTCTAGATTCTGGCAAAACTTTATTGCCATTAAATTACGCCGGCATTTCATATAAAACAATGAAATTATTTTGGAAAGAAACTTATTGTACTTAAAACAAAAGGAAATGAGTATTTCTCGTTGGATAGTACTTTTAATTATGATTAGTAAATGAATAGTCTCTTAATTCTGTAACAAGCTATGAGAAGCACAGTTTTGTTTTTGCATCGCGTGGATTAATGTCAAAAAGTTAATCCGGACGGACGACTCAAAAAAACTTTGCCAGTCACATTAACTTGATACCCAATACCGTAACCGTGTACCACGAAATGCGTCTTATGTAATTAAGTTCTCTGTAGCATTTCTTAAAGAGCGACGCTATGGAAAACAGTTATGAGGCTTATCGAGTGTTTTTTTCAAGTTTAATGAAATGCTTCATTCTACAATTTGTAATATTCATTCATTAAGTTCAAAGGCTTTTTATTCTATGAATTTTCCACTCACTGCATAGCTTTGATATGACTTTGGGAGCCACGTGACTGATGACAACGTATGGCTTGAATGGCTCCAAAACAGGTGCGGATTCTTCTGTAACTTGAAGACTTGCAATATTTTGTGTGAAATTTCTTTCGTCCAGTATAGGATTCTATGAGAATTACAAATCCAATTGATAGTTATATTGTTATGCATGCAAATTCTTAAATCCCGTTAAGCTTTACAACTAGAAAGGAAGTAAGTGACATTCTTGAGCCCCTTATTTGGCGCACCAAATATTTGGCATAAGAAAACACGTTTTAAGTTTGACATAAAAGTCTGGACTGTGCAACTCAATAAAGCATTTGTTAGCAAATTAAGGATATGGAAACTTTTGTAGTTATCTTTTTCTATCAAGTTAATCTGAATGAACATTTCACTTTTACATTTTAACATTGTACGGTTATATACGTGTATATATTTTATTTAAGAAGGACATAATAAACTTACTCGTTCCCCATCTGATTCACTGATCACAGAAAGTGTAACACAAACAATAAGAAGAAATCTTTTGCGAATCCTCGTCTCTAGTAATATTTTTTCCATCATTGTTTCATATAGCACAACACTTTGGTAAACTAACCACATGTGTGTACAATGTACTAAGTACTACACAACCGGCATGAATTCAAGTGGGTCCATTAAATTATGTCGTGCTGAATGAAACTTGTTTCATTTTATGCTTTTATATGCAACAAGAATACTAGCTCACAAGTTTGATACAGTCGGATGCTAGTACTACTAGGTCGATTTGAGACTAAATCTAAAGTAGTTCTGGTTTTACTGAACACAGAAAATGCAAAATACTAGTTTGAAAGAGTTTTTACATCCCCATATCCCCAAAAATTCTGAGTTGATAGCTTATGCAGTGCACAAGGTATAATCAAAGTATCTGACTCTATTCAGATGCAGCAGATGTCGCTCATTTATGCTTGAATGATATATCCATTCATTCATTCATTCATTTCTTTATTCGAGTGTCAAACCAAATCAGCAAATACATTACTGGTCTCCCTTTAGTGACACTATTATTCATTTGACAGAACCTTTGTTTTTTTCAATTTCAACATTGTATTCGATTTTTTATACTATTTTGCCTACTTTATTTGTACAACTTATATAATTTATATTAAGATTTATACAAAAAACTAAACTTGTTAAGAAATTAAGAATAGTCCACACATTTTGTTTCAATTGAGTCCTTAGTTATAGTCAGTCAGTCAGACTCACAGACCACACCAATCCGCATCCAAAGTGTTGTGTAAAATCCAATTCCCATATCCTGTATGAAATATTTTTTGAAGTTTCAGCATGTATTAGCGATAGGTTTTAGCCTATGATTCTTATTATATTGCTAGTTAGTTATAGTATAGTTTTCATGCCTGCAACTCTTGTATACACCGTGGGAGTATACTGATGGTACTGCTTGCTTGTTTCAAAACTCCAGGACACAATGCCGATTAAAGTATGGTGTCCATTATTAGGGACAACCAACGGACCTAAAAATTATAATAACCAAATAATCTATAGCATTCAAAATCCAAATCCAATAGCTTAAAGTGTATCCATTGTAGAATTCCATACCTCCAGAGTCTCCAATACAGTTTCCAATTCGGTTCGGAGTTAAATACCCAGCGCACATCATGTTATCTGGTACATCGCAAGGAAATTTTTAGTACCGCTGATTCTATTTGATGAAAAAAGCTGAGCAACAAACAACAGACAATTGAAATGCTTACCAGTGATTCTGCCGCTATGCTGCGTATCCCTGTTGCACACTCTATTGTCCATAACAGGAACTTCGTCTTTGCAAAACTTATTTACTCTCCCTTGACTCCATCCCACAACTTTAGCAGCTTCACCCGAGTATTTGGCAGATGCAGAACCAGGTAAACAGGCTGGTACAAAATAACTAGTTCCAGAAATGTCTACTGGGGAGGTCAGTTTAACTAGAGCAATGTCATTATCTTTGGTTTGCCGGTTATAATTAGGGTGCGTCAAAATCTGCTGTACATTTGCTTTGATTGTTCCAAATGACACTCCATTGTACTCAAACGAGTCGTGCGCTGTCATCCATACTTGAATTCCGTTCGTCCTCAATCTAAAGATTTTACAAGCCAATCAATAACGATCTTCGTACCTATTTTCTGCTGTGTGATATGCTATGCTTTTACCCGTCCATACACCTTGCCGAAGTGACAACATATCGATCATTAATTAAAGTGCCTGCACAATGGGGTCTTCCCCCAGCAATTAACCCCCCTTGGACAATGGCAACGGTCCACGGAAACTCATTGATCCCACTATCATGATTCAATGGAATTGAAAATGGAAGCTTCCCGCACTCTGTGTGAAACAAAAGTCATAATGGTTTCTTTTGTTTGCACTCTGTTGTTCTGCGCAGGTGCAACATGAATATGCAAAGCATGATTGAATGCATTGTGCGCTGAAAAAATGAAACACATACTCACGGGACAAAATCATGAGAACCTCTGACTTTTATTAAAGACAAAGTGAGAATAAATTGAAATACAAAACAAAGCGACAGTACAGGAACCACAACAATGCATATTCATATCTAGCCTTTGCATAATATATAGTAAAACGTGTACTGTGTAAACAATTAAATAAATAAAGACAAAATGTATTATTATATACTGAGCATACATTATTATCAATACTATACTCCGCATTTTTTAGCAAGTCACCACCACACCACTATTCTTACACATTATCATTCATATTGCATTATCTGTTTCTATATGACATTCAGATCTTCCAATTAACTTCAGTGGTAATAAGACCACGATCATACTTTCCTACAAAATGTTAGTTGTCGCGCAAATCTCTAACTTGGCCTAACAAGGATAATTCTTACCACATGCAGCTCGAGCTTGGCCTTCATACACAACATTAGATTCTGGAGCGCTAGTAACATTTTCTTCGACAACTGGTTCTTGTACTACTACAGCTGGTACAACTTCATCTTGTTGTTCAATAATTTCATTGTTTCGGACATCTTCCTCCGCTGGAGCAGATTTTACAACTGTCACTGCATCAACGATTGCTACCGGTTGGACAACTTGTTCAGCAACTACGGCGATAACTTCTTGATCTTCTGGTGCGATTGGTTTGGATTGAATAATATCAGCAATAGCTTCCTCCTCTTCGTCATCATCCCCTTCAGCTTCTTCTTCTTCGTCATCATCGTTGTCTCCTTCTTTCCCTTCGGAATCCTCGGAATCTTCGACAGCAGCAGTGGCAGCTTTTACTACTACCGGTTCCGCTACGGTGGCGTTTTTGCTTTCCACGTTGAATCCTGATCCAAGGACTTGGGATGCAATGTAGAATTCGTTTTGTACGTTGCTTTCATTGTATCTGGTGGGGACGACACCAGCTGGTTGACTGACGGGTTCTACTGGTGCAACAGTTGTGACGTCGTCATCTTCGTCACTATCATCCTCGTCTTCATCGTCAACATCTTGTCGGCTACGGTCTGTTACAGGAGATCCAGTGGATTCTGGCTCGTCTTGTACTACTTGTTCTTCCGTGTCAGAGTAAACGGTTCGGACTGTGGTGACCGCGTCGACCTCATCTTGTTGGACGATGTCATCTTGTGGATATGTCGTAGTGACTTCGACTTCGGATTTCTGTAAATGAAAGATGGAAAGTTCAGTAGTGAAAAAATAAAAGAGTAACGGGTTGACATGATACATTTTTGGTCGTTCTTACTCACCTTTGTGATCGGTGAGCCTAAGGTGTAGCCAATAAGAAATACTAGAATGGCAACACCTAGGGAATAGCTAATCAATGATGATATCCTCATTTTGAACAATTAAAAGATTCGCGTGGACTTTGTGAATGATTCAACACGACTCTTGGACTAGGACTAATCGGCATACAAGAAATATTGGGATATTATAAAGTGGGCTTGTGAACTTGGAAAAGGAACTTGTATTATGTAGTCAGTAACCTACAATTCGCATTACATGATGCAAAGATGAGGCGAACAAAATAATGTAGTTTGTTAGTTAGTACTCATCTTATGCTCATCTGGGCTTAAGTACTTTGCAGATCGTATGAATGTGAATTATTTTCCGGCTTGGATTCATTTTAGTATTTCACACGGAAATTTTAGAAAATGCAGTTGAACATCCAGCATTAGTTCCTCAATTTTTTACACTACAACTACAAGTCTCATTATGCCCACATTGGCGCCCAAAGTAATGCACGTGCCATTTTATCCAAAATGGTTTGTGTTCAATTGGGAGAACTAAAGCCTTTAATTCATTGAATGCGGCGATCTTACTTGCAATTTTCATCTACAGCTATGACAGACGCAACAATGGTAAGCAGGAACAATGCGTAGCTTGTTATGCATTCAAGTTGCATGAACTAACTAACTAACTTGTGGGCTTAGTCACTCATATCTAACTAGCATGCGAATTGAATTAGTATTCACTGATGGGATATCAACTGCAGAATGAACCATCACAACTGATCATACAATGGTTACCAATGCATAATGCACTCTGAAAATGAGCATGAAACCGTTTTTCTTGAGTAGTCGAATTCTAATGCACTTTATTGTACGTGGAATTTTTTGAGCTTCAAGAAAGGGCAATGATTCATCTTGTTGATAATACTAACTACTCAAGCTGACATTGCAAACTATGAGATCGTGTTGCCAAAACTCGTTTCACATTTTCTAGCGCTGTTTACCTGTACGCGAATAGTAGGTTGGCTCCAACTCGGCGGGCCTATGAAATGAAGTTAATTTTTGTGATAACGTTTTTGTATTAAACATTTGACATTGTCCCTCATAACGTGTGTAATCGGTTGTATGAATCTACAAACAAGACCTAGATAGCTTTTAAATCAGTGTCAATAAGTAGGGTTTTTTTCTGGGTTTATTACTTCAGGTTATAACAAAACCAGAGAAAAATGCATGATAGTAGTGCACGAGCTTATCATACTATGACGGAAGTGAATATAACCATTAGTGTTTAATTCAGGTTTACTCATACATGCATGCAACAAGGAGGAAAATTTAATTGACATAAAAAGGTGGTTGTCAATCACCAACTGGCGCCGACTGGCAGTTTACATCTTTCACATTAGCTCAAGTTATCAGACTAGAAATTCATTAGCACTTTGTTTTTCGGTTTCATATTCAATGTAGATTTTGATAGCAAGCCAAAATCTTGCTTAATGAAGTAAACAAAGAAATTAACTCAGGCTTTTGCATTTTTACATGACAGGTACTAAAAATTCTCAAGATTTACGTGACTAGAAGGGTTTCTAGGAAGGGTGTTTAAACTCTGGATTATGACTTGTAATGCTAACAAGACTTTTCAGTTTTATCTATATTCAATGAGCGTAATACCGAGAGAGATAGTCGCAATTATGGGTCTGACTTGCAATGGCAATAACTTTCAACTGAAGAAATACACCGACATTGCTCAAGGAATGAGCTCAGTGGATATTATGTAGCAGGGATAGCTGCAAATTTTTGAAATTTTAAGCAAAGATTTTCCTATCCCATGGGCTAGCTTCACAAATAATTTCCCTCCCAAAATCCAACATCTTTTGAGCGACTTTGTCTCTCTGCTTTACCTGCACATATCAAGCTGATGTCATTAGAGCGCCCCCCCCCCCAGATAACATGGATTGACGATTATGGATAGCTTAAAATTTACTATGATGAATAGGAATTTGACAATAATGTAGTCCTATTTAATAGGTGGAATATTTTACGATTTTCTATTGAATAGGAATTTGAAAGTACACGACACATCTCCAAACAAACAACACTTGAACTCTGTGCAGTTTTTATTATCACAATCATGGCATTTGAATCTCCATAGACAAATAGTTTCATCCGCTGTCAATTAGCCACATTAAAACAATCAAGCAATGTTTAATTATGTAGTTAACAGTCTCCATCTCCTGGTAGCGTTTTTTCCCCGTCACGATGAGCACCACACGGCATCCGAAGCATGAGCAAATATGAAATCCTCGTACTCTGCAATAACAACCAAAGCAGAAGCTAAATGCATCACTATTCCTATCAGTCTCTCATTATCCAAAATTATCATCTGATTGTCCACATTCATTTCGAATTCCGTATGCAATACATAATAACAAACTAACTATATACTACTACTACTACTTGAAGAGTACAACTGAATTGAAAATATTCGTGAACTAACTAACTGACAGACTGAGCTGGATAGATGTGCATTCAAGCTGTCAATAATAAACACAAACAACACCCATAAATAACTGTACATGTAGAATTCCAATGTCCAAAATTAATCACAGAGCGCTTGATTGCTTTGATTTATAGTTTAGTATTTTTGATACGATCAGATCCTGAAACCGTTACATGAACAAGTGCATCTTTTACGTACCATCAACTCGTGTATACACTCCGGGGATCTGTTCATGTGCAGTACTATTTGGAAACAATATTTTGTGGAGACTCTGAATATTTTCGGTGCACCCGAATAGCCATTGTGTCATTGCCACCAAAACTTTCTTGGAACTTTTGTTATCCCCAGTGGAATCTTGGATTACCATTGGCGCACCAGTGTCAATCTTGAATTATCATTAAAAAATTTCGTTATTAATTTCTTCCTACCCATTAACATTCCATTAAGCAATAATTATTATTGTCCATTGGGTAGTTTTACTCACATCACATGAAGATTTTGCATTGTGTTCAACATCATCTGCACACAATACATTCTTATGAATAACAGTAGAGCTACTATTTTTTCTCTCCACTTGGTTTGCACATTCATCATTGCTGATGATGGGTACTTTGGTCTCCAAATGAGTGTAAGACGTTCGGCCTTTTTTCTTCCATTCACTCACTGTTCCCATCAGGCCTGCATATTTGCCAGCCAGGCGTCTAGTGTATTCATTGTTCCATGGGAGACATACGGGCACGATGCTATCTACGGCTAACGGTACCGGAACTTTCAGTTTTATAATGGCAATGTCATGACCTCCAGACCCATTGGGATCAAATTGTTCATGCTTCAAAATAGACACTATTTCAGATTTGTGTACTTGGTGAACTGGTTTTCGTTTGGTTGAGCTCCTGTCACTCCATAATGCAGTTTGTGATAGCCAGATTTGCAGGTCGGATGGTAAAAGTCTGTGGAATGTTAATAAATCAGAATATTACCAGTAGGTGACGTGACGTCCAGTATAGGCATTAATAAGTTGATGTAGATAGGTGTACCCTTGAACACAACGAGCTGTAGTAATTGCATATCGATCGTTAATTAGTGTACCCATACAATACATGACTAACTCTGAAGATTTGGTTGAGTTAGAGTCGACATTCTTTTTGTAGAAAAGTGCTCCAGTCCATGGATTTTGATTTCTGCCCAGAGTTGTTGAATAGGTTCCGCAATCTTAAAATAATGAATGGATTCAAACAGAACTTGGAACTTTAAAGAGAGGTTAACAAACTATAATGTAATTTACTGCATCTAGGATCAATTGTGGTAGGAAATAGTTCGCATTCCTCATCATCTATGCCCAAGTCCTTGGTATTTGATTTGGATGGCATAGCTATTTGATCCTGTAATATGAAGGTTAGAAATTAGTGAAATCTTATACTTCTCGGAAAAAGAAAGTACTGAGCATACCAAATAAATCCCACCGTGACAAGTGTGTAGGGTGGTGAACACAATAAGTGCCAGAATGGGTGACACTAATAGAAATGGAAAATTCATGTTGTATTTCGTTTACACACTATTTTGAACAACTTAGTTAGTTAGCAAACGAGACTTGTTTTCACATGCTAATAAAGTTGAGTGAATGAGAAAATTATCATATTATATGCTTTTATTTATTACTTATTGATTTCTAGTGCCAGGAGCATCCTTAACTAAAGAAAGCTAATAGATGCCAACAGGTTTCAAAATTGTCACAACTGTGTATTTATCCTCGCATGCAGACGTGTAGACTGGGTCAAAACATGGCTTGATGACAACGCCGAATAGAGAACATTCTTTTTCCTTCATGTAAAATGTTGCACCGTTTTCCTCTTGAAAACTTGTTAAGTCATTAATCAGTCCGTTTTGCGCTCTTTTTTTTATACAACTAGAGCAAGTTTCTAACTTCACGTATATATTTTACATTCATCCCCACAAGAGACAAACTTAAACGAGTTTACTGTTTGTTTATCTTTATCACTGTACAATCGTGTTTTGGAAATCCCAATTAATGCTAGTCATGAACCTACGTGCAAAACTATCGTACACTTTTTCACTAGACAGTATTATCATCATAAAGTGCATTTTATTGATTGCCATAATAAAATAGTAATAAATAAACAGGTACAATTAACTTGGTGAATTAAATATGTGTAAGAAACTAGGTAAGGGCTGAGATGAGATGGTGGCTATCATTTAATAGCCTCCTTTGAATTACTTAGTCGGATGTGCAATACTCTCCGTCCATTGTGTTTGCCACAATCCAGTCAGAGAAGCCTGAAAAACGACCATCCATAGCACATTACATTCCTGTACGCATGTATGTAAGCAAAGAACGTGAAAAACGCGAATAGAACAGTTATAATAATAATGGCAAGAAAAAGAACCGGAAAGCTTACTTCCAACACGTGTGTATACTCCTATAGAGGACGGAAAAGAATAGAATTGCATTAACCACTTGATCACTACATTATGTAATAGTGCGTGTGCAAAATCCACACACGCACACAATGCATTTATTTTTAAATTATCTTACCTGGGGCTAAAGGAAGAGCACATCCATATCCGTAGCTTACGATTCCAATCAGTGTAGTTACATTGCTCCGTTGTACAACCAATGGACCCCCAGAATCACCTGTGTACAAATAGAAATCATATCGTCAGAATGAAATGAGCAATGCTATGTACATTGGGGCAAAGTGAGATTGAATACCTTGACAAGAATCTTTGCCTCCTGATAATTTTCCAGCGCAAACTTGGGAATCTTGAATCTTGCCTAGATACAGAGTTCTAGAATTGCAATGTTTATTGCTCAATACGGGTACGGTGACCTTTTGTAGGTTAGCTGAGACTGGTCCCCCTTGCTCTTTTGCTCCCCAACCGGCAACAATCTGAAAGAGATAACAATGAGTCCTTATGTACATTTTTTTAATGCATTGTAAATTTGCTTTTTTTTGTTTTATTTGTTTATACAGCATCTTGGTCCTCGAATAAGTCACTATTATCTGCAGGAACGCATGCGGGTGTGATTAACCCTGCGGTAATGTCTACGGGCTCAGCTAATTTGAGAAGTCTAAAAAAAAAGATGGATAAGTTTGAATTTGTGCTAGAAAATATGGTTTCCATACATTTTTAGAATTTTTGATTTTCCCATACGCAATGTCATTTTCAATGTTTCTAGCATTATAATTTTCGTGCATCTTAATGCTCATAACATTGATTTTAATGGTCTTGTCATCTTCTGTTCGAAAATCTTCTTCGTTTAACCAGACCTGTATTTTTTCGGGAACAAATCCGTCTACACAATGACTTGCAGTGGCAACATATCGATCATTGATCAAAGTGCCGCCGCAGTATGGTCCTTTTTGTTGTTCCCCATTGTCTTTTGTACGGATGAGAGCAACTACACAAAATAAGCGAAAAATTCATTAAAGTTTTACTCAAAATCATTTTCAGAATATATTTTGCTACGTTGTCTACCAGTCCATGGCAATTCATTGATACTAGCATCCTCTCCTCCTACAATCCTTGTGTTAGGTTTGCCACACACTGTAGAAAAAATTAAATTGAAATTTATGTTACAGTTGAGTTAATAGTCGTAAAAAAACTCGCATATTTTTTAAAACTTACAGCAACTTCTATTTCCTCCAACAACAATACGATGTCCATCCAATTCCCGTATCATCTCAGCAGGGATTGGATCCACCTGAACGAATGGAATCCGCTCAGAATCTTCCGAGTCAGGATATGGAGTAGTGGGATACTTGAAATCATCATTTTCCACCTCATTTTCAGAATCTTGCAAAATTTCTTCATCTTGACCAGTTGCACTAGTAGTAGCTTCATCCACATCCCGTTTCACAATACCCCTGCGTGCAGTGACCACAGTAGTAGCTTCAATTTCATCATTCACCACAGCATATTCTTCAGTTTGAGATTCTACGCCGTACACCGCTGGTCCAAACTCAATTTTTTGAGCTGTCACTGGACCAGTGACAATGTCAATCAAATTCACAGATGGAACATTTTGTTCACCACTCTCGATTGAACGTTTGACAATGGATACTGCTTCAGTTGTTGCAGGGATTTCTTCGTTGTCATCAAATACTACTGAATTTTCTTCGTCTTTAACAATATCGGGAATTTCTGTAGCACCTTCAGTAGATCGTTTGACACGTTTGATATCAACCACTTCGTTTTCAGTGGCTGGCTCTGTTACAGCATCCGACATTACCCACTGACCTTCTATGCACATATGTATAAATGAATTTATGTAGAAATCGGTTTAGTTTGAAAGATCGAAAAGATATTGCTAATCGGTAAGTTACAAGTTCATACCATCATTTTCTGCTTGTTCAGAAGGAAAAGTTGGTTCAGGTTTATCTTGTACTACATTTTCATATGCAGTTGTAGTTTGATCAACTTCGTCCTGTAAAAATAAGGATACAATTGATTTTTGTAATAACTGTGATGAAAAATTAAATTTTGTAAAAAATGTGTTTTAAATCAATTATTACAGGTATGACAGCTGCCTGCACTGATGAATAATTTAAAACTATTAAAGCTAGACAGATTGAAAAAATCTTAAAGGAAGTCATAGTTATATTGCTGAGTTCTAAGAATTCAAAATTTCTAAAACTTGAAGGTAACTTTGGTTTCTCTAGAACCAAAGGCAAACTGGATGAGACTGACTTTTTGTACCCCTTGATAGATTTGTATATAAAGATGATAAATTTTTTGTTGTACATGTGTATTTTATCAAACTGTGATTTGGTAGTCAACTCAATTGTTTGTATTCATTTCAAGATGATCCACAATGTACCGTATGAGTGCATAGGATGAGAGTCAAAAGCCAGCCCACTTGTACTTCCTCAAACTAAATATGCATGATAAAAGTCATCAAGTTCTTGGCCACTGTTATGCTCACCACTGTTTATCATATAGGACTAGATTTCAACACTAGTTAGTAAATGCTAGATTGACCCCTCTTGAAAACAAGGATGAATTTTTAGCACAGTAAACAGTAACTAACTAACTAACTAACTGTTTGGAGCTAATTTAATGAATTCTAATGCTATACAGACATATATACTAAAACGAAATTGATTTAATGCCTCTGTCTTGTATGAAGATACAGTTTTATCACTGCCTGATTAGAATTGTGAGAAGATTTCACGAGAAATTTAAGGGAAAATTTCTCAACAGAGTTTCATTTCATTTGTTATAGTATATTTAGTTAGTAGACAAAATGAGAGTGGGATTGATTTACACGGCGCAATAAAAAGTTTAGAGAGCAGTGTGATTTTAGAGAGATCATGAAATAAGAGCCAGTTATTTTTATGATTATTTCCGACAGGACAGAATTAAAGAAATTCACCACCGCACCCTGTGACTCAAGAATGTAAACGTGCATGTGAGTGAGAGACGAGCTGTTGTTAATTGAATGTCAACGCTAGTCATGATCTTGAACTCACAATAACCTTGAGTTACGGCATTTCCAAATACCAAGAGCCTACTTTTACCGGTTTTTCTTGTTAAAGCATCCTAGCAGAAAAAAGGGAGTTTGTGTTTGCTTTGCTAAACTATTTTGTGTGGCTAGCTCATTAGCTCAGTATTATATTTTATGTGACTTAGAAATAAGTTGTTAGTTGGTTATAGAAAGTGACTAGCAATGGTAAAACTTTAAAAACATTCTTTATTACGAAGCCGAAGGCTGAGTCAGGTAATTACCAACGGGAGCGCCCTATGCTGCACATGTTAAAGCTAAAATCACCTGAAAACGCAAAATGAAATTTGTGTTAGTAAACTCTGTTTGGAACGGGGTAAAAGTTGTGTGCGCAGTTTTCAGACAGGTTTTAGAATAACCCCAACCGTGACCAAAATGGTTTAATT
>Ga0210040_10004264_pt1 | contig 18804 bp, 22 predicted proteins | sample CryGeyCG12114_NA_FD_185462 | JGI IMG/M metagenome (GOLD analysis project Ga0210040, IMG submission 185462) | Groundwater microbial communities from aquifer - Crystal Geyser CG19_WC_8/21/14_NA (SPAdes) (version 2) | ecosystem: Environmental > Aquatic > Deep subsurface > Groundwater | place: USA...
TAGCTGATGAGACTACTGAAAAACAATAAAAACCCCTAATTATTATTACTCGTTTTTTGTAATATTAATATAAATAATTTCTTATAACCCGGCTTCGTCGGTATACCCTCTTGCTGAGGTTTATTTTCATTCTCCAAGCTATACGTGGTCCTTCATCATGTGAAACCTCATATAGCAGTCTCTTAATAATATTATAGAGCAAACTCACCAACAAGGCTTATACTTACACTTTGGAAGAACTACTTGTTGTGTCCTATTGGCTATTACTCAAGAAAGACTCAAGTCTTCTGATAACTACACGTTTAATTTTAATGAGTCTTATTACTGAAGCGACTAGAAAATATAACAAAATGTATACAAAGGAATTTAGTTGATAATAATTAAGGTTAGTTGTCCGTCTTATGATCCGCCACGCAAAAGAATTAACAAAATCATCCGATTATTATGACAACAAGTTGATCTGCTGGCTATAGAAAATGCTTATATGTCTTAGTCCTATGACTCCTATATGAGTTGTCTTACAGTTTACAGTTCAAAATCGGCCAAATAAATAGCATTATACGTATGAATGGTTGATGGTTGAGTGTTATATTTAGAAATCTTACAGCAACTTACTGAAATGTATAATTAGTAAGGATATATGGCTATATGGGACGAGAGATGGGATAACAAAGCATATACGTATTATTCGAAGAAGACATTTGACCTTTATTGAACGGCCCTTTCATAAAAATTTTTGATGTGTCTTTCAAAAAGCCTTTCAGTGCGTAAAAGTCAACAACACAAGTGAGGAAGAGAAATTATTTCCGTACTAACTAACTGACTGGCTCATGAAGTCTTAGTTAGTTGCAACGGTTTTCTACCCGAAATATTTTACTGGTCTGTCAGTGGTAGCATGAAACTAGAGCACATTCATAAAAATGTGCTGGCTTCACCATAAATTATGCTAATCTCTTCTACTTCAATAAATATTCACTGTTCTTTCACGTTCCTTCCCTGTCTATTGGAACTTGAACTTATAAATAGTAATAAAATGGGTTAGCTGGCCTCATCAATCCATTTTCATTTCACTAACTGCATGCACCATCCATATCTTGCATCGTTACTTAATATCTCATATGATTTATGGACTATTATGGACTGATGGGCAATGGGCATGGACACGGCATGGCATGAATGGTCAAACTAATAATGAAATTAAAGGATAAGATTCAAGTTAGCCTATGATTTTGAAGCCAAAAGTTCAGAGAAGTTAGAACAGCTATTGATAAAAAATTGGACGTGGGATGGGAATTCGGAAATAACGAAGAAAGTTACTAAACGGAAAGATGTTCCGCAATCATTTCATAATTTGGTTTAAAAAAAACAAGAAAAAAGTCAGGTTCCGGCATAAACTGATTCCAGCTGGATGGATGAATTTAAATGAATTTGTTTAGTGGAGCTCGGAATTAATTTGCTTTTATTAATTTAGTTTGTGTATAAAAGATTAACACAAAATCCATAAATACTGATTTACAACGTCCCCAACTTGGCATAAAAAATATTTAGACTTAAGTAAGACTGGTAAAATTGACATCGACAGCCGAATGGACTCATAGAACAAATTCATGAAATTCAGATACAGTTTGGTTGGACGTTGGAGCACCCATTCTCCTTTGACAGTTGATTAAAAACGATGAGCATGTTGGTGTTATAACTATTAAGCTTACCCCACAGCTTATTTTCATTTGCCAACCCAAAATAACAAATAAAAAGTACGTCGACGCTTAAAATACTAAATTTTAAATCTGCTGGTTTAAATACTCACACTTAAATGTGGCCGATGGCATCGGTTTTTTGAAAAACAAACCGAACAAGGTGAGCAAAGGCTTTTCGTTGAAAATCAAAATACAATAACGAGAAAATCCTCATCTTAATTATTATTTTTAAATCCTCACAATCTTATTCAACAAATTCCCTGAACAAACTATTGTCAAACCCTAACCAGAAAACTCTTACATCATATTTACTCAACCAAAAAAGGTGGCAAAATTCACACCAAATTCCTAAACACAATTTACCATGCGAAATACCCTAGCTTAACCACAACAACAATGATCCAAATCGAAACAAACTGTACATCTTCGAAAACGAAAAATCAATTCCAATGGTAAACAACTCAAATTAAATCATCCAAAATCCCCGCAAAAGAGCATCCATTTCAAATGCTTACAACTGAGATTTCCATCTTCCGAGACTCTCCAAACATTCGTATGATAAATATGGTTCAAAAACATCGATAAACACAGCACAACCAAGCAAAAATGACCAATTCAAAACCCTACTCCATTCTTCTACATCAAAATCCATCCCCTAACTCTAAATTGGGCATCAAAAGTAAGTATTTAAACGATTCAAAACCGCAATGATCATAGTATGTGGGCCGACACGCCCATGTGAACCATATAGCAAAAAGAAGCCGAACCGTAATTTCAATTAGAAAAATGACCCCAACCCCTTAAAAAATTAGTTGGTAATTGAGAAACATACCTTTCACTTGTGGCGTCCTTTTCAGTCCTTAACTTTGGTAACAATGAGTGTTGCTATGAGCACAATTAACGTAAATTTTCTCCTTCAAAAGTTGAAAAACAGAGAAGGAGAGGAACACAGAAACAGAGAGACAGACGAGAGAATCAAAGGGAGACCAATGGGAATGGGAGTAGATGTTAGTTAGTTCACGAGTACTCGCAGTTGTCGTAAACCAAAGTATTCCATCCAACAAAACTAGCCGCACTGTATATGCAACACAGGGAGAAATACCCAGCAAGAGTCTTATTTTATTTGCTGCTCTCACTCACAGTCAGTAAATGTGTGTATATGGTGTAGTCAGTGTATACTATTATTCGGTACACTCATCCATAGCCTGCAGAATTTTGGGGACTTTTGGTTCAACCATATTCACTCGATCGTTGTTGTATGTATACACGGAACCTTATATTCTTGTTTTAAAGAGCATAAGCAGCCAAAATACAACAACCCTTCTCTCCCTGCCTGCATGCGTTGTCTGCTGGCTAAAGTAGTAAATGCTTTAATACCATCATCATCGCATTTGGGTTCGTTATTGGTGTAGTACTGGCTAAAAAACGGGCTACTTACTACAGTGCACTGGCTAGATTACGGTAGATCTGCGGCCTCACCTTTGTGTCAGTCTTAAAAGGCGGGGTGGGTTTCAGGGAATACGGGCTCGATGGATAGATTGTTCCGCCTTTTGGATGGAATAAGCGGTGCTGCCATCGCTCCGCCTTAGCTTTTTCCCGTCCATGATGATGTTAAAAAGTAGGAGCGTCACCATATACGCCGTACAGTTCAGCCAGCAGTGTAGATTTTGGTCTATAGCAAGTTGAATTTAGCAAAAAGCAAAAAGCCGCGAGCATGAGTACATAGTGTGCGGTGCGTGCATATGGCTGGCCTGATGTGATCATGCAAGTAGAAAAATGCAAGTTTAGTTATAGGACAGGCAAAAGCAAGCACATTTGTATGCAATGCTTTTCGGGTTACTTTTTAGCAGTCTCAAATATAATCAGTTTAGCTGATGCCCTCTTTATTCCAAGGATTTAAGCTAAAATACTCCCTTCATCCACTTTCTAATTCGTGCTGGTAGTATGCGCCCTTTTTTTTGGCACAAATGCCATGGGATGATAAGCCTTTTTTGTTGTTGCCTTTTTCGACGATTATAGGATGCATGGGGAAAATTAGTGCATATGGAAATGAAAATGTGTAGCTGGCTTTCAAAGTGAAATGCAGATATGTTTTTAGAGTCTAGTTATTATTATGATGGCCATAAAGCCAGATGTGTGTATATTATATGTAGTTATTTTGTTATAGTTTTGACCAGATGCATGGTTCAATCATTTTTCTTGCAAGTCCAATGAAGGGGTTATATGGTGCCGTGTGTATGTATTTTGCATTCCTTTGCTTTTAGTAACTTCACTTCCATGCTGACATTCGGAGACTTCATTTGCATAGTTTATAAGATAAGTAAGTGTGAGAGAGTTTTTTTCCAAGTTTGTCCATGTGAGTCTTCATATGCACGACATGTTGATAAAGATAAGACACTAGAGAAAAAAATCATCATTCATAATCATATTATACTGTGAGTGAGCGATGCTGCATAGTTTAGTTTGTTTGCTTGTACTATCAAATGCATGACATAATAGATAAATTTAGTACTCTTTTGCTTCTGGCAATTGAATACTTTTAAAAGCTCAATGCGCAGTGCAGGTAGGTTAATTGTTCAGGATTCCAGCGTTATTTTTTCGTGATATGTTTTGCTTGTAATACTTGATTATGCTAATAATGCTGAGTAGGTGGCTCGTTAAGTTAACAATTTTTTGTGCATGCACCATGTCATAAGCAAGTAACTAACATCAACACCATGTTACGTAGGCATTGTGTGTGTGCGAACATAATGGCATTTGGCAGGCCTTGTGTAAATAATTAGCAGGAAACGAAAAGGAGGATTCCATTTGTGCTCTCAGTCAGCAATACAATACCTTTTCTGCACATTGCATATATTATTGGTTTCTGGCCTATTGTAGAGGTTAGAGACTACACATGAATACTATATTCGTTTTTGAATATTGTTTTTGATAAGTTTTTCCCAGTCTATAACTAGGCAGTCTAATGGGTCTAATGTGTCTAAAATGTTTACATAGCTTTCGCCCCCTTGAGATTATGTGTGCCAATTTGAAAAAACGGCGTTGCAAACAGGTGAACAATTCGGCTGAGCAAGTTGTCAATTGTCATTGCATTGACTATTGCACCATGAAGTTTAAACACGGAAGCATGGTGCGGCTAAAACATTTTGTACCTATTATGGGCTTCTATACAACACGTGCATTGCATAACATGTAGACATGAAACACTCTATTTTTCAATCATGGGTTACATCTATTATGCATCCAAAATATGCCTGCGCATACCAACTTCTCAAATCATTGTCTCTCTAATTCGCAAATTTTTCATTAAAACAAATTAAAAAGGGGCATAAATTGATCTGCATGTGATTATGTGTCGAAGCAAGCAAAGTAATTGGAACTACTGCTAGCTCAGTTTTTGTACTTCAGTGACAGCCATCGAATAATTCGATTTAGTAATGTATTAATAAAAGATAATCTCTAGAATGAATATAAAACAATTTATGGTCTAATTTGTATAGTCCACAATTAAGACACAGATTCTGAAAACAAAGCAATAAGTGGACTGGCTTTATAGGAGCCAAAAAATATGAATATTGTTTCCATTTATGCTCTTAAGTCCTAAACATAGAAGTAGATTACTGTATAACAAATGGTCCTAAATACCGGTTCAAGTTTTCCGTACATGCTGTATGTAGTATGAATGCGAATGAATGTAGTGTATGCTAATTATACTTGACCGAATGACGTTGGCCGAGCCAAAACTAAACCATATGGAGAATGGCGGGAATTATGAATTTTACAAAATTACAGTTGTTTTATGCTCTGTGTCTGTTTATTTATGCAAAACTAGGACACATTCCTCGAAGAAATGATAAACTGTGTAATATACTCCAAGTTTAATTAACTCAATATTTAAATATGTGATTCTCAAAGAGTTTTGCAAATCAAAGGACTATTATATCTGCCACTGTCATGGTACTGGAATCACTGTAAACGAAACTTTGTCAACTTATTAAGTGACAGGTCATCTTGATTTTCAAACTGTTTTTCTGCTACTAAATATACCTTACAGCAATCATGCCATAAATAATGATATTATCCGTTTATGATTCTCATAAAACTTCAACGGTCTGAGATCAAGTTGCAAGTTAAAACCCAGTGCAATATTAATTTATCCACTGATCTCTCACATTCTTAATTTTTTACTTATCGTAATTTATCGTCAATTTGGTGCTTACATCTTATCTGCGATTATATTTGGTATTGCACTTACCTAACAAGCTAAAGTTGACAGTGGTCTTATTTGAAACGGAGAACTAGGAAGCCGTGAAAAATTCTGACACGTGAGTCCGGTTTACTTATTGTCAGTTTTTTTAACTATCAGTAATATTTTGTGTATTTTCGCATTACTTACCTGATTGGTAGATTACATTCGCGTCGCGTTAATTTCAGAAAAAGCTTGGATTGTTAGAGCTTAGTACCCTTGTGAATCTTGATGGATCCTGAAGCGAATGCGAAGACGTTTCAAAATGGAAGTCATCAACCAATCGGGTCCTCAAATGAAAACGAGGAAGAGATTATTCTGTCCCGGCCAGCATCCAAAGAGTGTGGTCGTTGTCAAAATAGTAAGGCTGAAGCGGAAGCTGGTTTTAAGGAACTTCGGTTGCAGATGGAAGCTGACATTTTGAGGGTAAATCAATGTTTTTATTTTTCATTAGATTTATTTGAATGCCATATCATTTGTATCCATCCGCATGTTTATGTTTTAAAATGTCTATTTTGCAAAACGCAGCTAAAGCAAGATTTGGAGAAGGCTACAAAATCCAAGGAGCTTATCGTTATGCGATACGCTAACAGTGAGAAGGATGTAATTCGACAGAAGAGGGATTTAGAAAATGCTGAGAAGCAAATAAAAAGTTTGAATAAAGAAGTTGAACTTTTGAATCGTAAAAACAAGACTTTGGCTTCTGAGAAGGAAAGACTTTCTTGCATGGTTGACGCTAAGGTACGGTTAATGCCGGTACTACTCACAGAAAGCGTAGTTATGAATCTGCAGTTTAGATATTAAGGCCACTTTTGCGAACTAATTTTTGTATAGATTCATGAGTTACATGCTGCTATGAAAGAGGTTGAGCAACTGAATCAGGAAAATGCTGCAAAAGACTTGAAATTGAAGCTAGCACAAACGAAGCTAGAGGAAGAAGTGGCGTCTCATAAGGTAATCCAATTGCATGCGACAAGGTTTTTTTGGGATTCCACATCCGCATTGTAAGTTACTACTAAAGTCGTTTTAAAATTCCAGGAAACTCAAGATCGGTTGGACACTATGGTTGTTGAACTTGAAGCTAGCCAAAAGAAACAGGATAGTGGCACTGAAGAACCTGTCGTTTGCAATGGACTGACCAGCACTAACTCTGATTCTCAAGATGGAGCAGGATCTTCTCACGAAGAAGACGAGGCGGAAGAACCAGAGGAAAACGATCCTCATAAATCACATTCCGTTGTTCTCCAAAAGGAATTAGATTTCATTAAGAATAAAAATAGCCAATTGATTGAAGAAAACAACAAATTAGTGTGTAAAGTACAGAGTCTAGAAGAGGGACGTGTTGTTTTGGAACAAAAATTGCTTCGACTTCAAGAATCCAATTCCGAAAACTTGCATCAAATTGCCTCTCTGCAGTCGGACTTGGCCGCGACGGAATCCTTTAAAGTTCAACTTCAAAAGTAAGTTGAAAAGCTAAAATATTTTCAACTGTGGTGATCAATAATCAAACTAATTTCTCATATTTTTTTAGTGAAAAAGATTTAGTCACCAGTCTTCAGTCCGAATGCCAGCAACTGCGACAAACGAATTCTGAATGTTTAAACGACATGGCTGTTTGTCGAAATAAAGAGGCAGAACTTTTAGCTTATACTCAACAAGTAACAGAAAAAAATGTTCAACTTCAGTCGGAATTTTCTTCTATGGAAGCCAAGGTAAGTATTAAAGCTAGATTTGATGCGAAAATTTCGTTCAACTTGATTGTTCACAATATGCAATTGCGTCTTTACTCAGAGCTTTGTTTTGGAAGAAGAAAATGAACGCCTTCGCCAGCAATATGAACAATTGCAAAGTGAGCTAAAGTCTTTGGAAAAAAGCTTAGCTCAGGAAAATAAAAACTTTAGTCAAGAAAAGAAACTCCAAGAAGAACAAATTGAAGCACAGAAAGGAGAAATTGTCTTTTTACAAAATCAATTAGATGAGGCCCAAGGAGAGATTATTCTATTGAATAAAAAACTGAATACTAGTGTCAAAGTAAGATTCGTGACTATCTTTTATTCATGTGTTTTGATTTCAATCAACGCTGTGAAATAACTGGAGCTAACTGTACTTGGTTTGTGTGTGATCAGGAGCTGAGCAAAGAATTACTGAGTGTTCGACGTCAGGTGAAAGAAGGAAACCATTCTGAAACAATCAGTCAAAGTTCACGCACCAGTTCCAGCAACTCATTGAATACGGTTGAGCAACACAATACTGCAAACAAGAAAACTGAGAAGGTATGTTGGCGTGTAAAAAATTAAAACTTACAAGAATCATAGAATTAAATTCCCTATTTGTTGTATTTGTAAACTTGTTTATCCTAGGATCCTGAGGCTCCAGTAATCCCAGATCAGCAAGTACTGATAGAAAAAATTGTGAAACTTCAAAGAGCTCTAGCAAAGAAGCAAGAAAAAGTGGAATTCTTGAAAGAGCATGTAAACCAATTGGTTGATTCATTACAAAAGAAATCCAAAATTATTCAGGGTTATGCAATGTCACAAGACGTGGACTCATTAGTTTCTGATGTCTCTGAACAAAATAAGGTAAAGTTTGTGCTACTTTTTTTCTATTTTCCACTAAATATATTTGTTAATGGAAATTAATTGTTCATTAAACGGTGATTATTGAATCTTGTAATAGTCAGCGGTTGGGAAAATGTTAAGGGTAACCTTGACTCTTTAATGTGTGATATCTTATTCCAGGATTCACATTGCATAGGTATTAATTTTGGCAATTTTACATTCTAGGCGCAAGTAATGAAACATGGAGGAATCATGGCATCAGTGTATGGCTCCAAACAAGCTGACGATGGACTTACGTTGGAGCTCTCCTTAGAAATCAATAGAACAATGCAACGGTTGCTGGAAGACGCGCTTTTAAAAAATATAATGTTGAAGGTATGATCGTATATACAGAAATAAAACAAAAATAGTAAGGAAACGAGAAGCAAACTGATACTGAGAACTCATCTGATTTTTTGTCATTTAGGAAAACATCAACACGTTAGGGAAGGAGATATCCAGACTAACGGAACAGAAAAATAGCACAGAAAAAACAGCGTAGTAGTTTTAGTGCATAGTTAGTTGTAGAATTAGGAACGAAAAAAACAAAGCGCATCCATTATCTGTTCAGTCATTTTTTTAAACATAGACACAACGACACAACATGTACGTTATGTAATGCATAATTATGATTATATTCATTATATGGTTCGACCGAAATCGAACATAAACAATTGAAGCATTTCCAAATAGCAACGCGGTTTTATTTTTTACAATGATTATTACGAAACGTGACATGATCATGGCGTATTTGACTTTATTTAAGGGTTTTTTCTCCATGCAAGTGACATAATATAGTATTAATCTATTTTGGGACTGTTTGAGGAACGTTGTGTGAATGTTTTAATTAAATTATTATGCATACTGTGCTCGCAGTTTATTTATGTACAATTATGATTGGAGTTTACGTTCGCAGTGTGATGTATTTTATTTTGCTAGATGCCCATACCTATGTCAGTGATGAAACGAATATTTAACAATAATATACAGGTATTTATATAAAAACTACCCTACTTTATGTATTTTAAAAGTACCCAATGGGAAGAAAATGTGATGTCAATAATTAATAAAAATCCCTTGTGAGAATATCAAAGTTATTTTCTACTGTATCACTATTTATGGTCCAACACTATGATTTATTTCAGGCCAATAATAAACTAACATTCTATATGCGTCGTTCGTGGCTAGATCAGTGTAAAATAAACCACAGCAAGTGGTCTTAAAAAAGTAGTGAGCACGTTGCTTGTCGCATCCAATCCTTATTAGTCCATTTTTTGTCCTATTTTGTATAACATCTCTTACAACCTCTAACTACCGAATTCAGGTTAAAATATTAAGATTTAAAAACGTGCATGCTTACTTAGTTAGTTAGACAACTTTTTTTCCCTATCTTGTTTGACGTGTCACACAGCCTCTAAATACAAAATTTGAAGTTAACGGACTCACCAGCATAGGTTATTAACGTTTGAAACTCTCCTCCCACCACTACGTGAAAAGGGATGATGGGAGAACGTCAAATTATGTGAAGTACAACATTGTTAAAATAATATTATGCATGCCTAATTTCATCAAAATCCCTCCGGTAGTTTACGAGATATTTTGGTGACAGACAGACAGACAGTGACGGACATTCATTCATTAATTTCAAATTATCATTAGAGCAGCTACGCTCACTATTTAATAATCTTACTGGACTCGTTAGGATGTAGAATGTATGGCAACCGTTTGTTTACTCATAACTAACACAATTTTGTTGAAATATTCTTATACCGCAACCTTCCCTTACTTTACCATGTGGACTCTTACTATCTACAATTCTCCATCATAAGTAAAAAATAGCATCCTTGTCATATTCTAGCCATTCAACTGGCTTGTTTGATAAAACACCCTCAGTCTCATCAAAGATTCAAAGAATTCGCTGATTCTGAGTTCTGAACCATTATTATACCAGTACACCAGTCTCCTTTGCTTGCTCAACATGAGGCTAGTTTTAGTTGGAGGCTGGCGATAGATCGACAATTATAGTTTATTTTTCTGTGTCACGAAGATAGGACAGAAAAAAGTATCAGAGTATATCTTGTTGTCCTCGAATCTAGTGAAGAGCCCATAGAAATTATAGTTAGTTAGTTAGGTATTAAAATCCTCCAACCACCAACCGCATAATGCTTTGGGCAGAATGCAAATTGATGAATCTATTTGCTTGAGGCCAGTATAGTCCTTTTTTAAAGCTTATTTGCATAATGCTTGGTCCCGGCATGTTTGGCAAAATGATATTTTCTTAACAATTTATACTCGATACGTGCTCTGTCTATCGTTGAATGTAAAAAATGCATTTTACTTTTAGATAGATGATACTATTAAGATATTTTTTCTATCTACAAAAGATCCAAAGTCACAAATTACGGTATCGTATCTCAATCTCACATGAGACACTGGAGTTTCATAGGTGACACAGTAAAGAAGCATATGAAAATTTATCGTTTCTTATTAACACATAGTCCCTACAAGCTGTTTTTCTTCAATGAACATGCATGGAGAATAACTTAACTCTGCTGGCTTAAACTGCGCGTATTCTTATATATTAGTACAATACAAGATGGAAAAAAAAACTCACTTTAGCTCGTCGTTAGTAAGTCAGAGTCAGGGCAGACCTTTAACTAACTAGCTATCTTTAACTATATAAACTTTACAAGAGCCATGTGTTTCTGTTGGATGCTAAAAACAAGCTATACAGAAGACCCATGCATTTCTTATACACTCCAGTGGTTTGTGAGATGACCTTCGTATCCTAATTAATGGCCGACCTGTTTGACACACTCCTTGAGACTTGCATATGAATTAACCATTATGATATTCTTCACATGTATGTATGTGCACGCACAATTTGTAGTTACAGTTTGTTAGTTAGTTACGTTGTCCGACCCGTGCGCATCTTTAATCTCATAGTTGATCATCCGATAATTCAGCGACTGGATAAATTACTGTAGTAATCATCAGACGAGCTCTACACTTGTTTCATACAAGTTCAAATTTCTAAGCTGTGTGGAAGCCCATCCACTTTTTAAGCATTTTAAACTGACGAAATTATAATTGTCCATCATGCCGCAAAGACTAATAAGTAGGGATGTGGCAGATATTGAGGTATGCCAGAACAATATATAATGCATGCATAAGGAAACAAAAATAGGTAATACTATAGGATAAAGATACTAAAAGATATTTTCACGTTTGCAGAATTTATTGGGATTGAATCCTAAAGTAAAGCAATTCACTTCCTTTGTCCCATCTGCAGAGACGAAGCAAAATAAAAAGCACTGGAAGAGGAACACTGATAAAAAATGTGCCGTATGTTTACTGTGGCTCTATATGAATAATCAGTGTGCTCTGCTGATTTCTCACTGTACGAGCATACATTATGTCTTAAGCTGTACTGCATGTGTTTTTATAACAGAGTTGTCCACCACTGTACAACAACTTTGATGATGTCAAGCATACGACATTGAGTGAACGAGGAGCCCTTAAAGAAGCCAACAGGTGTCTAAAATGTGTGGATGCTCCATGTCAAAAATCCTGTCCAACTCAATTGGACGTGAAAAGTTTCATTGGAAGCATTGCAACCAAGGTTTAAACAAACTGGGTATTTTGAGAGACTCCTGACTTGACTCTCTGTGTAAAGAGACTGTATTTTTATCTTAGAACTACTATGGAGCTGCAAAAGCAATCTTTTCGGACAATCCTTTGGGATTGACTTGTGGTATGGTTTGCCCTACAAGTGATCTGTGTGTTGGGGGCTGCAACTTGTTTGCTTCAGAGGAAGGTCCAATCAATATTGGAGGACTACAGCATTTTGCGACTGAGGTGTGTTTTATTGTTTTATTCTTACATTGTGTGATCTCCGTGTCGTTTACGCAAAAATGAAAATGCATGGGGAGGAATTATAGAATAAGTATTTTTTTTTTCTATGGTGCCGAATTATAGATAGCTTCCAATGAATTTTTATATTCCAGATTTTCATGAAAATGAATATTCCCCAAATCATTCCACCAAGTTTGCCAGCCGATCTCCCAGATAGCTATTCTTCAAAAATTGCATTGATTGGTTGCGGTCCAGCATCTGTGTCATGTGCAACATTCTTAGCCCGTTTGGGCTACAAGGATTTGGTTATTTTTGAAAAAGAAGCGTACATTGGAGGATTGAGTTCATCCGAAATTCCACAATATCGGCTTCCCATTGATGTTGTCCACTATGAAATCGATCTAATGAGGGATTTGGGAGTTAAGATTGAAAACGGAAGGCAGTTGTCTACAAATGATATCACTTTAGAGGTAAAATTGTAATCAATGAAGGAAAATTTTTGTTGATCTTTTCACCCTTTGTGAGTTTGAGCTAAACGAGTGGAATATTTTTATTAGAAACTTCGAGACACTGGGTACGACGCTGTATTTGTAGGGATCGGCTGTCCCAACCCCAAAATTGCTCCACAATTCAAGGACCTCACAGAAGATATGGGATTTTTCACTTCCAAAACATTTTTGCCTGTGGTGTCTCTTGCTAGCAAGCCAGGTATGGTGTGATTGGGGTAAAGTGGAACCAATATGGGCCTCAATCTCCCCTTTTTTTTATCTGATTTTTCAATTTCAGGCATGTGCAAGTGTAGTGCAAAGAAAGAGTTGCCAAAAATTTCTGGAGTTGTCATTGTATTGGGCGCTGGAGACACTGCATTTGATTGTGCTACTTCCGCACTTCGTTGTGGAGCGTCCAGAGTTTTTGTTGTGTTCCGTAAAGGATTCACCAACATACGTGCTGTCCCAGAAGAAGTAAGGTTTTCTACGTTTCGCGTCTTCTTTTCTGTATTCATCATGCTTCTACGTTTGCTAAATTTATTTATGAACCCATGTTCTACCGGTAGATGGAGCTAGCCAGGGAAGAAAAATGTGAATTCCTGCCATTCCTCTCGCCAAAAGAAGTGTTTTCAAAGAACGGCAAAATAACGGGCATGGAATTTTACCGGACCGAGCAAAAGGAAAACGGGGAATGGATTGAAGATACTGAGCAAACTTGCAAATTGAAAGCTGACTACATCATCTCTGCTTTCGGGTCCGGACTTTCTGATGAAAACAGTATGTGTTACCTGATTTCACAATGTTTTACCAATGGTGTTAACTATGAGAGTGAGATTGTTTGCTTTCTTCTATTATACTAGTTACAAATGCACTCAAGCCTATCCGTTTGACAAAATATGGACTTCCGGAAATCAACGAGAAAACGATGGAATCCAGTGAAAAATGGGTTTTCTGCGGAGGAGACATAGCAGGTGTGGCTGAAACAACTGTTGAATCTGTGAATGATGGGAAAATTGCTGCATGGAACATTCACAAATACTTGCAGGTAAACTTGCATATGTGACAAATAATGTATCCATTAAAAATCAGTATGGGTTGAGAATATGCTAAATGGATTTCAGGAGAAGCACGGTGTATCGGTACCGGAAAAACCAGAGCTCCCGAAATTCCATACTCCAATTGACCTAGTGGATTTAAGTGTTGACTTATGCGGGATTAAATTCCCAAATCCATTTGGTTTAGCTTCGGCAACACCTTGTACTGCCAGCCCTATGATTCGTCGTGCTTTTGAAGCGGGATGGGGATTTGCTGTTACCAAAACATTTTCCTTAGAGAAGGCAATATAGTATTATATACTTTTACTACTGTGCAAGTACAAAGTGATGTTAGTTAGTTCTGGATTTGAAAAATGTATTGGGGTTATATATAGGATTTAGTGACAAATGTGAGTCCTAGGATCATACGTGGAACCACTTCAGGACCAGTTTATGGACCAGGTCAAGGAGCATTTTTGAACATTGAGCTTATTTCGGAAAAAACTGCTGCATATTGGTGCCAGAGTATCAAAGAATTGAAAGCGGACCATCCTGACAAGGTACGAATAACCAGTCGTTCAGATCATGTATGGTTTATACATGTATACACGATGCACGGGTTTTAATTGAGTGTTTTCATGCATGGTATTTAGATCGTCATCGCAAGTATCATGTGCTCATATAACAACAAGGATTGGACAGAACTTGCCATTATGGCCGAAGAAGCAGGATCTGACGCATTGGAATTGAATCTGTCTTGTCCTCATGGTATGGGAGAAAGAGGGATGGGATTAGCCTGTGGTCAAGATCCAGAGCTCGTTAGAAACATCTGTCGTTGGGTCAGAGCTGCTGTGAAAATTCCATTTTTTGCTAAATTGACCCCAAATGTTACAAATATTGTGGATGTAAGTACATTCCTTAAGAATACAAAACTATCACCAACCAACCTCAGAACCTCATTTGTGTGTACTTGACGTCTTTTCAGATTGCCAAGGCTGCATATGAGGGTAACTTACTAATATGTTTCCATATCCTGTTCTGAATGTTTCCACAATCATTTATACAGACCAATACACCTGAACCTGTCTCTATTTGAATCCATGTAGGCAAAGCTGACGGAGTCACTGCCACAAATACACTCTCAGGACTTATGAATGTGAAAGGGGATGGCACCCCTTGGCCCGGAGTTGGCGCTGAAAAGCGAACCACATATGGCGGCGTGTCAGGGAATGCTATTCGACCCGTAGCGCTCAGAGCTGTTTCTGCTATCGCAAGAGCTATTCCAGGATTCCCAATTTTGGCTACTGGAGGAATCGTAAGTTCAATGCAATATTTCACTCTCCGGAAGCAAAGGATTTACATGATCATTGTAACTAACCAACTAATCTACTCAGGATTCCGCAGAGACCGCCTTGCAATTCATCCAATGTGGCGCGTCGGTTGTTCAAGTATGTTTATCTATTCCGATATAATTTTTTCAGAGAGAGATATTTTATGTACAATATAATATTAATATTAGTGTAATGTTTAAGGTTTGCAGTGCAATTCAGAATCAAGACTTTACAGTCATAGACGATTACGTGACAGGTCTACAAGCCCTATTGTATTTGGAATCAGTGGGACTTAAAGGTTGGGATGGTCAATCTCCACCAACACCCAGACATCAGAAAGGCAAAAAAGTTACTGTAGAGGCTGTTATGGATAAAGTGAGTGCAAAATGATTTTACCATGTAAAAATTGATATTATGTAAGAATAGGTTGTAATTTTTCATCATATGTTGCAGCATTTGCCCTCGTTTGGCTCGTATTTGAAACAACGAGAGGAAATAATTGCAGATGAGAAGAAGAGAATAACAATAGAGGACGTGGAGGCTAAGATGATGACTGGACGCACAGTTAATTCGCCACAAAGAGAAGTGCCTCAAATTAAGGACGTGATCGGCCGATCTTTACCTCATATTGGAACTTACAATCAGTTGAGTAACAAAGAGCAAGTCGTAGCTCTAATTGATGAGGTAACAAACATTTGAACATACATGAAACGAAACTAACAGTAACAGAGTCGAACGGCAAGAGATTCCATATCATTGTGTTTCTTTTGCAGGAAATGTGTATCAATTGTGGCAAATGCTACATGACATGCAATGATTCAGGATATCAAGCAATTGAATTTGACCCAAAAACTCATTTGGCACATGTCACTGAAGATTGCACGGGATGCACTCTGTGTTTATCGGTGTGTCCCATCATCGATTGTATTCAGTAAGTGTGACATACTATAAACTAAACTTTAAAATGATTGAGATCTGGATCAACACAAATTTTTAACGCATAGAATGGTACCAAGATCCACACCATATGTTCCAAAGCGAGGAATCCCTCCAGGCCAAACTGTCAAAGTTTGACTTCGAAGATTTTAATGCATACAATGCCTCCTTTGTTCATACAGTGTGATATGTAAACACATTGAAAGCCTTCTAAGTTTGAGGATTGAGATTTAACACCTAGGCCAATGACAATATGAAAAATAAAATGAAGTGTCTAACTAAAGAGAACCCATCCAGCCTAAAATACAAAAGTGTGCGATTTATTCTTTATGTCTTACGACTTACGAGTATAAGCGACTGTATAAGAGACTATGTATATGTACTATAAAAAGGTAAAAATTCGGTACACATCTAACAAAGCCATGATTAAAAACTTTTGTGATGCATGATCAATGAAGGCAAAAAGTCTATAAGGCTCTTCTAGGAACAATTCAACAGTAAAACTCTTAAATAACAACATGCACTTGTTACAAAGTCACAGTGATAGCAAAAAAGTGTTTTGGCCAAAACAGGGTTCTCGGGAGCAGATCCTATACAAAAATTAACCAATAAATGAGAAATATAAATGAACAGAAATTATGAAATACTCAGAATATTCAATTTACCAAGTTCTCTAAGATTTCCGATTCGAATGCTTCAAAGTCAGTGCACATTTTCTCTATCAAGTCATCATCGATTAGAGCATGAAGCCACTCTCCTCGGGCAGCAAAACGATTTTCTTCACTCGCAAACGATCCTTCCATTCCAGGAATAACAAATGTTACAGCAGACCGAGAAGACACTGATTTAAATGTGAAGTGATGTCCATGCTTTAATCGTCCCCTTAAAAAGCAAAGAATTGATTTAAAGGTTCAATCATAAGATTCATGCATTCACTCAATTAAAGACACACATATAATTGAATCTAAAGTAACTCTCACTTTAAAGCGATTGAGATCATTTCAGCTGCTTCTAAATTCATTCGAATATGTATTGTGTCGTAATACTGAATAGAGTTTTCATTCAGTTCGAGATCTTCATTCTTCTCCGCAATGTAATTGGAAGTGGCTTCGTCGTCCTCAGATTTGGATGAAGCCCATAATGCACAATTTATTTGAGATGTTGAATTTGCTGATCTAGATTTCATACAGAAGTCTTCATCATCAAAATTGCAACTGTTCAGCATTATCAGCAGCTGTTCTTGGTATTCATCTCTGCGAATATAAAATTAATTATGATGGGAAACCTTACTTTAACTGGTATTATGCATATTTCAAATAATTAATAAAAAGGTTTTTACTTACTTTAGCAGATGTAAATTTTGTGAATCGTATAATAGCCATGCATCATTCCGCCAAACAAGAGGAACACTAACGCCACTTAAACTGGAACCTTCGTTGGTGATACCTTGCTGAATTTCTTCTTTTAACGTAGGGTCTATGTCAAGAATAGATTCCCGTCTCATATCGGTAACTAAATAGGTGCCGCCACATCTGCAAATAAGAACATTACCGCAATACCAAGTAAGTACATTATATTTTCACTTGCACTGCTTGATCAAGGTGGTAGAATTTAAGTACTCATATTCTACCACCTTGCTGCTTGATGTAAAGTACACAAAATAATCATATATTACTGGGGAAATCTTCGCATCACGTTGGCAAAGGAAGGCCCATTCCAATACTGAATCTGTTTTACTTCGTCTTTCGTCACACCCACGATTTGTAAGAATTCTACAGATCCACACATACTCTGAACATTTTGAATTTCTGAGTCACGCACTAGAAGAATATGTCTAAGAAGGGATCCGTTTAATTCTCCATCCAATGATTTATGCCAGGCAATGTGATCCCCTGCCCATAAATGATTTCCTGTAAAAAACCACATATTTAAACACATAAATTTTGCTTGTTTCCCTCCATTTCCTTCTTTTTTTTAATAAGCTTATACCAGTGCAAAAAACATATTTAGCCAGCGCTTGCATTAAACGAGCTGGCCATGCTGGAGGATTTAGCTCTCCTGCTTCTCGTTTTAGTCTAAAGGTCAGCTCAAATCCAAATCCCGATTTGTCGTTTTCACTTTTTTTTTCGTGCACTCTATTATCTCCATGTAAGTCTGTTAGCCCAAGGCTGAAGTAGATGATATAGTTACAAATATATTAGTTATATTCTTAACATCTTTAGACTGACCAGCTTATCAATTTATGTAACATAACATAATACTTTGCAAACAAAATTCATGCTCATCAATTTAACTAAAATCAATACCTAACATAATGCCAATGTTCAGGAACCGATTCCGCTGGTTTACCAGAATTAAGAAACATAGGAATATAGTCGAGAGGTTCACTTCCCCCCAGCCTGAAGTAATTCAAATGATACAAAAACATTGTAGCAATTTAAATTCAGTAACAGAATTAAAAATCACGTCAGTTTTCATATTCATTGCTGTCATTATAAAAAACATAACTTCTTACCAATATTTTATCCTGGTAGTGACTTGACAAGGATTATTTTGATCCGGGTAAAGTCTAAATAATTCATCATATATTTTCTGAGCTCCTGGAAAGGTGCATTCAACT
>Ga0210040_10004265_pt1 | contig 18803 bp, 19 predicted proteins | sample CryGeyCG12114_NA_FD_185462 | JGI IMG/M metagenome (GOLD analysis project Ga0210040, IMG submission 185462) | Groundwater microbial communities from aquifer - Crystal Geyser CG19_WC_8/21/14_NA (SPAdes) (version 2) | ecosystem: Environmental > Aquatic > Deep subsurface > Groundwater | place: USA...
CCTTGACTCGACCATGCTGGTAGAGACTACACTCACCGTGGCAGGCATACCCAATCCATGGCAAGCATTTCTGGATGTTGCTCACAACGACCGAAGACCCACAGATGCCAGTTTGGTATGCGACCTTTTCCAGTACCAACGATTCATCGAAACACAAATTGACGACGTCCTGGAGAACACTCAGGCCGCTTCACGTGACGATGCTACGAGCTGGGTCACGCAGTCGCAGCAAGAACGTGTTGTCGAGCTTCCAGATGGGACCACCGCACCATCTCCGGACGCTTCACATCGCGAATACATTTTCGAGCTTGGCCATGAGCGTCTTCGTCTCCCCAACAGCGTGTGGCTCGATCGCAACGCTTCGGTTCCTGCGCGGCCGTCGAGCTCAGCCACGGCTCTGATTCGGCAGCGCCGAAACGGATCGCATAACAGCACACCGAACAGATCAGGGAGGAGCGAGTGCAATCCACCGTCCGTGTCGTTCTCCATCGTCGATTCCCTACAGCACCAGAAGCGACGGGTGAAGAGAGCGAGCTCGAGCTCGTCGCACGATGGAGAGGAGATGCCTCTCGCAGACGAGAAGAAATGAGTCATCACGTCCGTGGATTTCCGCCATAAGGTCGAACTGGAAACTGGAAGTACTTCATCAACGAGAGGTCTTTTCGCAGCCAGAATGTTGGGAACAGCGCCTGGTGCGTGGGCGTACCGCTGCCATGGGCTGTATCCCAAGCTCGACTCAACACCTCGTTCCTGGCTGTAGCCAAACGTCACCCGAATCTATGGTGGTCGCGAGTGACGGGTAGCTACCATAGTAGGACAGGGTTGCCAGTACAATGATACGAGAGGAATTGGACTTGAAGTCTCGTGTGATGTTGATTGCGATGCGCCCAAACTGCGTCTTTTTACAAGACGCGGAGCAGGGTGTAAACAATGGCTATACATGCATAAAGGTGATAACATGTGAAGAGTGATGGGATTCGATCTCGTGCCCACAACGGAAGCAGATTGCCTGCCGTATTCCTCCTCGAGAAACCTTTGCTACGGCTCACTCCCGTACCTGTCTCTTGAACACCACAACGCTTTTTGCGAGAGTCAGCCAGCCAGCACCGCATGCTCGTCCTCTTTCTCCAAACTCCACGCAAAGATCCACGCCGTGCCATGATACACTTGAACCAACCTGCTTGTAATGTACAATACAATATTTGCGAGCCAAAATTATTCAGCAAGCTTCTTTTCGTTCACGTTCCGAGCCCACTTCTTGCCCACTTCGTAGCTGCTAATCATAATGGCGCAAGCGGGTGCGACTTTCAGCACTCTAGGGCCCCATCCTCTCAATAGGCCCTTCGCGCCCTCTTCCTTGAATATGTGATACAAAAACCTGGGCATGGATCGCTCTTCTGGTGGGATCTTGCCGGCTTTTGCTGCTTCGCGTGCTGCTGTTATGGATGCTGGCTCTGCGTCGTCGCCCGCGTGGCGGTATACTTGTTGCCGCGTCTTACCGACATCGAATGGTGTGGTGACAAAGGCTGCGATTCCGCCAGATACTGCACCAGCGAAGAAGCTGTCTACAAAGGTGGTCATGTGGGAGTCCGTAGACTGAGATGCCCGGCCGCCGGTGGTAGGAAGTTCGGAGCTGAGGCTGCTGCGGTTTGCTGCGTTGCGAGTATCGGTAAGGGAGTTGCGGAGTGCTTCGTAACCCCACCAATAGATTCCAGAGAAAGGGACGTCGCGCCACATGGTAAGTCTAAGGCCACGCCAGAGGGAAGCATAGCCTTGAGTCTGAGTCATACGATGCAAGGCTGTCAGAGTTTCTCTGAAGACGGAAGTGCCAGATGTGGCTTGCATTCGTGTTCTGAACATTTCCACAGGAGATACTGCAATAGCGGCAGCAACACGGGCGACCGATCCTGCTATCAGCGGGACATACGCATCGCCCACGACCTTTTTGATCGGACTAGAGTGGCTGTACCTCATCCAGTCGTAGCCAGTAAAGTATATGACGTTTGCAGGTATCGACATAAGGAGGGTAGGGCTAAGACCACGCCATAGTGTTGTGACGCCTTCGTTTCTCGTGATCTTCTTGAAAGCGTCGAACGTGGAATTGAATGTCTTTCGCTGCGACTCTTCTACAGCGCAGTCAGCTGCCACTGCCCCTGCCGACGTGTTCCCATTCCCAGCCAAGCAGAATGGGGCATTATCTCCAACAAAGAAGACGTTGCGACAGCATGCGGTAACACCAAGATTGGGCGGCAATTCTTTGAACGAAGTGGAGTAGGCAGGGAACTTGGAGAGATTAAGAGGCGAGGGAGTAGGACCTTGTGATTGTAGTCGTACACGAACAACGTCGAGTGGTGTCACTACGAACTGTTAGAGCTGGGTTTAGAATCCAGGAAGGACCAAGTACCAAGCAAAGAAGTAGCGAGACTGCCCCAAGTGGCCGAGACCATACGCTGACTCGTCGTTATCTCTATAGCTGCTTGACCTGACATGCGGGTGGTATCCTGTTCCTGGAACGATATTCTGTCATGTCGTTGTCCCTCCGATGCATCATGGCCTAGAGAGACGTGAGGGTCTGCTACCGGTTGCGCGGGTCGGGGAGAGAGGTAGGACATTCAAGTGACTTCCAACGCCTGTGTTCTGACTGTGTTGGAAGGTGGAAGGAAATCCAGCCAGCGCGTCAGGGCGAAGAAAGTCAGTCAAAGGCGGCGATGATGAAATCAAAATGCACCACTGACGAACGGATTGTTCCGGCTTCGGCCTTTAGGAGTAACTCGCAGTCCGTCCGGTCCAGCTAACCTTGAAAAAGCTAGCTTACGATGGATAAGATTAGATATTGGTGGGCGACCTTCAGTCGGACAACGACAAGGCAATTGGCCATGCCAGCCTCTAGTCACTGAGACTTCGAAGAATATAGAAACGGGCTAAGTTGAGGGAGGTATATCGGTATTCATATGCAACCAACCGACTCAATTGAGCGGAACCTAAAAAATCACCAGCTCTGATCAAGTATCCGCTATGGAAGCGCCATCCGCAGCTCTTGAGCAGTTCCGACAAGAGTGGCGCAATGAAGTCAGTGCTCGTTCAAAGCAGCAAGCGATCAAGCCAGAGGAAATACAGCCACAATCACAGCCACAGCCCAGTCGGCGGAGAGACAGCACTTCGAAACCAGAACGGCCACAGAACAAACCACCTACTCGCCACCCTCTGGCAGATGTCAAGGACGACGACTATGCCAGCGATAGCGACCACGCAGAAAGCAGCAAGTCACGGATGATCGAGAGGATTGAAGGCCTTCGAGTCCGAGACACAGACGAGGATGACTTCGGCGGAGCCTCATCAAAGGAACCTAATAGTGCTCTGGAACACTATGAGAAAGCAGTTGAGAAAGAGTCCCAAGGCAGTTTGGGAGACAGTCTCTCTCATTATCGCAAAGCGTACCGATTAGATGCAAAAGTCGATCAAAGCTACAGGGCGAAGCACTTCCCTGCTAAATCAAAACCAGTCAATCCGAATCCGTCCAATGCCCCAGTCACAGTTCCTTCGACCGCCCACCACTCATCGAAAGAACCCGAAGAACCCGGAGAACAACGTGTACTGACAACTTCAGAGCTCATTTCAAGCTTCGCGGACGCGCCTATCCTTGCTATTGAGCCTATAATACCAGGGGACCGACCGCCACCTTGCCCCATGCAAAAGCTGCCAACAGAAGTTCTGCTTGAACTCTTGCAGCACGTTGCTGTCCGTGATCCGGCCATATTAGCACGTGTCTCGCGCGTCTGCAAACGAATGGCATACCATGTTTGTACCGAGAACACGATCTGGAGGCGAGTTGCTCTAGGTCATGAGTTTGGCCTGGCAAGCCAACGTTACAGCTTCTCCACAGATGTGCAAGGCCGTCAAGCCATCTTTCGTGCTCTTGAGGACGACGAGGATTTGGACCACGTCTCACCTCCCAACGAAAGCACATTCGGACCCGACGCAAATTGGCGCGAGGTTTTCCATTCCCACCCTCGCATTCGCTTCACCGGCGTGTATATTTCGACAGTGAATTACATCCGTGCTGGTGGTGCATCAGCCACAGCGTTCACTTGGAACTCCGCTGTGCACATCGTCACCTACTATCGATACCTGAGGTTCTTCCGTGACGGAACATGTATCTCCCTTCTTACCACAAACGAGCCTATTGAAGTTGTCCACCACCTGACTGCAGAAAATCTTAACCTCGTCCGTGACAGTGGCAGGCATGCCAACCACCCGTTGATTCACTTATCTTCGGCTTCGGCTCCGCTGTCTAAGGACGGTACTGCTCCTCCTCCTAGTGCGCAAAACATAATGAAGCATGCCCTGCGTGGCCGCTGGCGATTGTGTCATCCATCCCTCACTGACACCGGCGCTGTCGCCTCCACAGGAAATCAGCCGGATTTCCTTGCAGGTGACATCCACATCGAAACCGAAGGCGCCGGGCCAAGGTATCTATACACCATGCATCTCTCACTCAAATCATCCGGGCGCTCCAAGACCGCGGTCAAGAACAACAAGCTGCAGTGGAAGGGGTTTTGGAGTTACAACTGTCTGACGAATGATTGGGCAGAGTTTCAGTTGAAGAATGATAAAGCATTTTATTTCAGCCGTGTCAAGAGTTATGGGTTGGGATACTAGAGCCTCGTTGAATGCGGCGAATACACGTTGATAGAGTGGGTTTGCAGGTAGTTTTCGGTTCAATGAGATTGACACTCGGTCAATCCCGCCATATCCTCACGATCTCAAGTTTCTCCCATCCCGCCACCTTTCCACTCCTCCCCACCGTCTCCGCGTTCCATTTCCCCATGCCCTGCTGTTGCCTAATCTCCTCCTTAACCTCCTCTGGCCTATTTTGCCGACAAAACAGAACGTACGCCACCCCCTTTTCGCTTAGCACAGTCGGGATCTGCTCCAACAGACGATTCGTGGTTACCATCCCATCTACACCACCGGCGTAGGACAGGGACAAAAGTTGTGAGTCCCGTTCGTAGCTATCTTCTATCTCCTGCAGATGAGGGAGTGTGGGCAGCGTCTCGGTCGGCACGTACGGTGGATTGAAGATTAGAACGTCGACGCTACCCGGCAGCAGCACAGTACATAGATCGGCACAAATAGAGCCGAGATAGAGGCTTTTGGATTCGTGTTCTCGAAGCGCGACCGAGACGGTTTGCGCTGTAGCGTGGCAAGCGTTGGTATTTACATCGATGCCTAATGTTAGGATTTCGCGACTGAAGATGGACCGCGCGTGGGCTGCGAGGAAGGCGAGCACAACGCCGGAGCCAGTGCCGATCTCAGCGACGAGTGGTGTGGGAGTGTTGTAAGGTAAGCGGGAGGTGAGAAAGCAGGTTTCGTTGTGGGAGGAGAGGGTGTCGAGAAGGAGGAAGGAGTCTTCGGCTGGCTCGTAGATGGTATCGAAGGAGACATGGGATGTGGAAGGAGTTGGAAGCATACTGTAGATGAGGCTGTCTAGATGTTCTGCTCGCAGTGGATACAGACCCGAGGGTATGGACGGATGGAAGAGATGGAGAGATTGAAAATGAGACTTAAGACAAGAAAAACGGAGCGAAGACTTTTTCTGCCATCAGCTCAACCTTGTGGCCATCTTACCTGTGGGAACTGGAAATGTAACGACCGATCTTGTGTATCTAGGTATCAAAGCAGAATGTCGACGACCATACATGACCATAAGTCCAGAAGGAACCTCCTCGTACTTGAAGAATGAAAGGGTCAACTGAAGTCTTCTTCGGCACAACTTCGGGTTGGAAATGGTCCATGATCTCATGGTCTCCGAGTCACTAGAGTTGTTCACCCGAGCTTCACAATTCCACCAGCATCCTATTCCTCATCCTTGAATCAATGCTTACGTAGAGCACGAATCCGAACCATCTGCATTAGCTGCCATCATGCGTCTCTCGCCGCGCCTCTTCGCGTCACCAGCAACACCACGATATCGTCCGGGCCAGAAGCAACCAGCTCTCGCGCTCCTCCCGCCAATTCCCCTCTATCGCCGCCTTCTGCGCATCCACCGCAAATGCCTCGGCCCTGAGGAGCGCCTCTTCGGCGACACGTACGTGAAAGCCGAGTTCCGACGTCACAGAGACATCGACAACCCTTTGCACATCGTCGGCTTCCTGACGCAGTGGCAAGAATACGGCCAGAAGCTCGAAGGCGATAGCTGGAAAGGGGAAAAGCTCGACATGACTCTGTTGGACAAGATGAGCGACCAGCAGATAGGTCAAATGTACGAGCTCATGCAAGCCATTGAGAAAAGAGCAAGAGAATCCGCGGACGAGGAGATTGAGGGCGCCATGTACCAGAAGAAAGGCGATTGAGGGCGTGCGTTACGTGTTAATCAGACTTGCATTTTCGCGGTGTCGTGAATCTGCGGAAAGAACGAGTGACATGGTAGTGACACGAGCGCAAACCAAGGCAGTGGCTCCGCCCTAGGAGCACGCAGCAGACAAAAGGACGCTTCGGCTACACCCTTATTCCTTTTTCAACTTCGAACTGACAGATCGCCATCGTTGATACGGATTGAGTCGTACAAACATCCGACCACCACCATATCAAATCGAACCATCTGACACAATCAATCCCGCGGTTCAACAACCACCTCGAATGTGCCAAACGACCGCCTACCGCAGCCGCACCTGCGCGCACAGATGGCTGACCATCACATCCCCGTGCAGCCCCAACGTCGGCTTCAGCAACTCTCCCAAACACAGTTTCCACGGCGTGACAGCCGTCCTGGGCGGGCCAAAATTCTTCGACGCACCTGCACATAGCTGTCCGAACTGCGACATGAAGGGACACTACGACGGTAACAAGACTCGTATCATCCTGGGCCACGGATCCTCGAGCTGGAAGGACGGCTGGAGAGGTCTTTGGGGTCCGTTCGGCAATGGCTACCAGATGACAGATGGATATGGGAACGTGGTTAGTCCTGAAGCACCGGGCATGGGCTACGCGCCGTATGGATACGGTTATGGGTCTGCAAGGGCTCCCGGCGTTGTCTGCTGTATTATACTTTGAGATTCACTCAAGATATTTCCCTGACCTGCCACAAGCAGTCTTGGACGAGGTCTGTCAGCGAGGCGCGTTGGATATCCACTTTGTAGTTGCACGCTCTTCAAATCCATGGACTGTTCTATCAGCCATTCTGCAACAATACTACTTTCTTGCTCCCCACTCCAATGAGCGTCGTTCCACTACACAATCGCGCCACGGAGACACACGTCCATCGTGCATTATAGCCAGATTCGCTTGACGTTGTGGCATCCCTGGTAGAAACATTGGCATCCTCGCCCCAGACATCGGGGTCTGGATTTTGTTTTGATACTACTGAGCTTAACCAGACTCAATGTTCTACTTAATGGTCCGTCCTGAAGCCTAGCTCTCCTTCGGGTGCTCGCCAGCAGGTGACGTGAACAATGAAAGCACGAAGCATACATTCTTTGTCAGATACATCTACTTCGTCCCTGAATGCCGGGTATCTGGTTCTTTATAGCTTCTCTTCTGGACTGTGGCTTGGTTGGTTGCTTCTTGATTTTTCTCTACGTACTCTAGGCCGTCGTGTGTGTAGAGAAGAATAGGGAGTGTTCTACTCTCGAGTCTCAAACGCGGATTCGTATGAGAACGGACCGTGATTAAGCCGTATGTGGAAGGAATTTTGAGGGTGTAACTAACTATTTGTGCCAGTATAGAAGGTTCTACCAAATAGTATAGCAGAAATGATTCTTTTATAGCTTTCGACTCGGTCCCAGTCCACCAATTAGTGACATGTTGCAACAACAGGCACTTTGTGCTCGACGCAAGAGGGCACCGTAGGCGACTTAGTCTTGCATCAGTCACGTCGCCTACTAGTGGCTGGTTGTAAAGGCAGTTGATAATACATTGACGATAACGGGACCCAGGACCAGCATGAAGGGACCCAAGGCTCGTCCGTTTGTCCTTTCTTCTTGTTCACGTACATGCCTTGAGTAGTCTAGATGTCCAGTCTCTGCCCGCAGTTCCTGCACCCAAGCTGGAGGCCCCATCGTCGTCATTGGACGGCTCTAATGCGGATGATGTATCGACTTCGTCTTCTTCTCCGGCTGGTGTAGCAGTACTGTCCCCTTCGACGATTCTTGCCTCAGCTGCAATAGCAAGGCTATCCAGACAGAGCCAGAAATCGTCTTTATGTCTCTCAGACGTCACCGTGCTGCTGGCCTCCTCAACAGCCCTCTTTTCAGCGAAATCTAAAGCCTTGTTATGATGGTTTTTGATGTTATAAATGGATGTCGCTAGCTGTGAGTTATCAAGGTTGCTTAGCTACTCTCTTAGCCTTTAACGTGCTCGTGTTACACTCTTTCGGTATCCAAGACCATAAAAGATGCTTTGGGAAGACCAGAGTAAGTAATCATCTCTCTGATCCGGAGGCACACGCCGTGCTTTTGCTTGCGTCAGTCCTGTCAGATGGATGAGGAGCTCATCGGCAATGAAAGTATGGTGGCTACTTGAAACTATGCCCATAGATGCGCAAGAGAATGAGGAGGCTTGCTTTTCTTTTCAAGAGCTTCAGAGGAGGCAGAAAAGTCGCGTTTCCACTGATAAAGGCTCGCTGACGTTCTGGAGTTAGGGAGAGCTCCCTGAACTGTACTTATATTGTCTGCCGAGGGCGGGAGGCGTGGCTGTCCACTCACATCGACGCCCTTGGGAGACACGCCCATAGCAAAAGCTCACCACTGAAAATTTGGGGATGTCGAAGTCTCGTTCTCTAGCTTTCGGCTGGAGGGCAAAGATGTATTGTGTTGCGTCAGACGTCTCAACCCGCGCTTCAGCATCACAAAGGATTGCCGGGTGCTGAGGGTATGGTGAACTCCCGATATCCATCCCTCCGCTTTCCATTTGTATCTCGGAAGCGTGGCTTGTTGCAGGCGCTTGAGATAGACAGGAGATATCGGGTCTCGGGAATCGTTGCAGGGTAGTGCCTTTGAACAAGATGCGTTCTGGAGTAGCCAAAGTGATCAACGCACGAGGCGTGTTCCTTCCTCGTCCTGTTATCAAGGGGATCACACTCGTGACTTCCTTTTGCAACGTTTCGCTGTTACTGCCATCTCTCCGCCTCTTCACCGCCGTCGGCCTGCGGCCCGTCTGCGCTTCCGTAATCCGACTATATGTTTCCTCAACTCGAACAACTTTCACTTTCGTCACATTACTTAGTAGCAATCATGGCGGACTTCATGGACGCAAGATACCATCAACTGTACCTTCCTTCTCCACGACCTGCGACTCCTATACCCACACTCCTCGATCCTGGTCTTCCACCACAAGCACCATACTTAGGCTCCCCCAAGAAGAAGCGACCCACCGGCAAGTGGAACGAGAATGAGCTCGACATAATTTTGTATTGCATATTGCACCGAATTTCCAGCCACTCCATCGCCGTCGAATTGAACCGCTTCCTGAGTCCGTATGTCAGATACGAGCCAATTCTGGAGCTGCACACGTCTGTAGAGGAAACCATGGAAAAGCTCAGTCAACTCGAACCAAGTCTGACTGTCGCAAACAAGATTGTCAATAGAATTCTGCGCAAAGCCAGGCAGTACGACAATCTTGTCTTGCTTCCCCGTGCTGCAGAGCACACGGCGTCCCTCTCTAGAGAGGCTCGAGTACAACTTGCTAAAGAGAGAAACGATCTTCAGAAATTTCGCGACAGGCACGACAACCGAAATCCTGTCGCTCATGGGCGAAGCAAATTGGAAATCAGTGCTTGGAAAGGTCTGCTTCAGGAACGAGCACAACCTGAGAAGACATTTGATACCTTTGGCTATGATTTCAACAACGATGCCGAGGCCGAGGAGGTTTTGACAGATCGATTGATGGAGCTCTGGAATTTGGGAGAGGTCCAAGCTTGGGATACCTAGGGCTAGAGTTCTCCATCGGTGACCGACGTATGACCGATGCAGCAGGCAGCACAAACAATTTCATGTTGTGCCCTGGTGGGCCAATTGCTTGCCGACTATTGAGGATATGGTTTCTTCAGTTGTACCACTTACAGATACGGCTTGATTGATGATGGCACATTAGCCTGCAGAAATCATGATGAGACAACAAAGACAGACACTTCTGTACGAAAGCTGACGATGAACAACGAATATCATGAATGATGGCTGATAGCAATGGACAACATGAACGAGATGGACGCATGTGGTCAGGATTGTGGGAAGACGTTCTAGTTTTCTGGCGGATTAGTTGTAAAGAGCTGCCAAGACTACGGGCGAGCACAAACCCTCAGCATGAAAATATATATCAGTCAGGCTGGTGGTCAGCCTTGTTTCACAGCAGGCAAGAAAGAACAATTGAGCACAGCATCACAGGCATAGCCATCAGTCTAGATAACTAATTCAGTACTTGTTCCTATACGTAAGGTGGATCCCACAAAGATTTCTTCGTCTTCTATCAAGTCTTTCGACTTACAGCTATAAGCTTCGGCTTGGCTCTTCCCTCTAAGGTACCACACCGTGCCAGCATTGGCTCAACATCCTTCTATCACGTTGCTATTTAGTGCTACATGATCCGTACTCGACACGAACGGCCCTCGTCCAAAATTCATGTTCCTTTCGTCAGCATATTCGTCCTGAACATCGTCGAGGTTCAGTCATCATACATTTCTTGTCCTCAACTCTGGTCCGCTTGACCACAACGATCCACAATTGTACATCGTCTTTAGCTTTCATTTGATGCGCGTCGACTAGGATGACATCTCCTGCAGCACTCGATGTGCCTGATGAGCCACACGAACCGGACATGCCGATGAGCATGACCGCATCCGTGGTGCTGACGCATCTGCCACGAGATGCAAGCCAGGCGCTCAAGGACGTGGACGCACTGGATGACAGAAAAGGTACGAACTCACAGCACAAATTGTGCTTATCTGGAAAACCGTCCACCAAAAGTCTATTCTACGACATGATCCACTATAGCACTTCCCGCGAATTCATATCTTCATGCCAGCACTGATGTCCGAAATAGTGACAGTCCGCTTTTCAGCGCTCCCCTCTGCGCCACAGCTGGGCAAGCAGCGCATGTTCAAGATCAGTGCATCTCAACCATTCGAGACAGTCGTCAACTTTTTACGACGGAAGCTCGGTCTCAAAGAGACGGAGACTGTCTTGCTGTACATCAACTCAGTGTTCTCGCCTGGGCTGGATGAAGGCGTAGGCAATCTGTGGCGAGTAAGTAAATGCTTCGACAATCGTCGTAGAAAGCAAGGTTAATGCTAGTCAGTGCTTCAAAGTCGACGACGTGCTCAATGTGAGCTACTCTATGACACCTGCTTTTGGATGAAAAGCAGAGACTGTTTAAATACGACTTGGTTCTGCACTATGTACGACTTGGAAGACCACGCCACAAATTATTGGGAATATATCCAGGAACACCATCGCTTATGCAAGATCCCACATGCAGATATCAAAGCACTCTGCCCCCAGAAAATATGCGGACTGGACTTCGTCTACTATGCGGGTCCATGCTCGGGCCCAGCTTGAGCCTTTTGACATGCCCCGGCTCGGACTATGCACTCCCTACGACAAACACCATTAAACATGCTCTTGTGCCGGATCAAGGATATAATTTCTTCTTGTTAGCTGCCTTCAGAGCATCTTTGAATCCCTCCGTTACCTTCGCATCACTCTTGTACACATATTCGAGCCCGGGATAGCTTCTGTCTGATACTTCGTCCTTGTACTGTTTGATAGCAGCAAAAGTGGACTCCCACACAGAGCCGTATCGCTTCACAAACTTCGGCATAAACGCATCAGGCGGTCTGACACCAAGCATATCAATTTGCACCAGGACCTGTCCGCTCGTTTGGTTGCCTGCGCCAATCCCGATTGTTGGGACCTTCAGTTGTTTCGTCACTTCTCCCGCGATATCAGGCGGAACACACTCCACTATCATTGCAAATGCGCCAGCGTCCTCGACCGCCTTGGCATCTTTCAGCAGTTTCACAGCTTTATCGACGGTGTTGCCTTGCACGCGAAAGCCGCCAAGAGAGTGCTGCTTCTGCGGCGTCAAACCGATATGACCGCATACTGGTATGCCGGCGGTTGTGATCTTCCGAATTGTCTCTGCCATCTCAACACCACCTTCCAACTTGATGGACTGCATTCTCCCTTCTTTGACCATCCTGATTGCGCTTGCTAGGCCTTGTTCGGGACTGATCTCGTACGAGCCCATGGGCAGGTCGCCAATGGTGAAGGAGCGGGTGCTGGCTCGGCTGACAGCTCGAGCATGCATGATCATTTCGTCCAATGTGACCTCAGATGTGTCGGGCATACCGAGCGAAACCATAGCGAGTGAATCTCCGACGAGTACTATATCCATACCGGCTTCTTGAGCGAGGAGTGCGGAGGGATAATCATGGGCTGTCAGCATGCTTATAGGTATTTTGTCTGCATGCATTTTGAGCAAAGAAGGTATCGTGACTGGGTTTTGGCCTTTGCCCGTGACCGACGGAGCGGAAGGAGCATGGGAGCTGTGCCGCACTTGCGGCGATATTGTACTTCGAACCGGTGTTACAGAGAGCAGCGTACGCGAGGATTTGAGTAAGGATTTCGGAAGGAGTGGTCGTGCGACCATTTTGGTGTCGCTTCAAGAGGGTGGCTCGGACTGTTGCTGGAAGATAAAGCTAGTGCTATCACCTTTATACTCATGCGACAGTGAATGACCTGTTTTGTGCCTTGGTGGCCTTAGGATAGAGCTTGTTGTTTTCATCGTGATGAGTTGTTGCAGCGTAAATCTGAGGTTCTCCGAATGTCGAAAATGACGACCTCGGTGTTGACATTACCAGGTTTAGCTGTGCCGAGAGCCTAATACCAAGACGGTTAGGCACATTCGGGGTGTTTCTTTCCCTGAAAGACCTGGAACTTCTTCTCTGTTCCGGCCACTCGGTGGCAGGTCCAGGCACTGATCCCCGCGCTTCTGGGCATGTGATGCGTTGTGGAACGTGACGGCAGCACTGATAGGAGCTAATGCCCCCCAACGTCCATGACTCTACGCTGCCATAAGCATGCAACATACTTATCTCTGCCTACTCCACGTCTCCTCTTACACAACTACACTCTCCGACTCAGGTTCATACACTTCGCGAGACCGTCAAGCTGACTCTCTGCAACGAACCTTCCCCTCGCCCCTTTTCTACTCTCGGAACCGAAGAGCCTTGACCCCGGCATCGACTATCTTCCCCGAGCCAAAGTCGTCCCCCCCCCCAGATCCCGTCTACACAGCACCACTAGCACGTAACCCAGACGATCTTACCCGCCACACAGTCCGAAGCAGAGAGTTTACTACCATAGACTCCGCACTTGCCGACGGAGGACAAGCGTCAGCACCCGTCTGGTGCGTGGCAAGATGAGCAGCCCCAAGCGTCGTATAGAGACGGATGTCATGAAGCTCATGATGAGCGACTACGAAGTCACACTCGTGAATGACAACATGCAAGAGTTTTATGTTATATTCAAGGGCCCAACAGAAAGTAAGAGCACTATCCCCAAAGCCATTCGGACCAATTCGATCGCACGAGGAGAGGGGCATGGCTGACAAGTATCTTACATTAGCACCGTTCGCGAATGGCAAATGGAAGATACATGTCGAGTTACCAGATCAATACCCATACAAATCGCCATCCATTGGCTTCGTCAACAGGATCTTTCACCCCAACATTGATGAATTGTGCGTCTATGCATCACAATCCGTTGCACCAGGCAAGTTGCTGACAATCCTACTTAGATCCGGTTCGGTATGCTTAGATGTTATCAATCAGACATGGTCGCCTATGTTCGACATGATCAATATCTTCGAAGTCTTCCTACCCCAACTTCTCCGGTATCCTAATCCCACGGATCCTCTCAATGGAGAAGCTGCGGCTCTTCTCATGCGTGAACCGAAAAGTTACGACGCGAAAGTCAAGGGTATGCCTGTCATGCCAAAGCATTGAGGGGCAGTTGGCTAACGAGTCCACAGACTATGTTACACAGTATGCAACCAACGTTCACGACGATGCCGAGGAAGAAGATGGCGAGTCGGACGGAGAGCTGAGCGAAGTGGAAGATTTTGATAGCGACGGCGAGGAAGGCGCAGCAGGGAAGATGGATGACCTTTAGGAGAGGGCTGACCCAATGGTGTAGGAGTTAAGACTTGGCAAGGCGTTCAACAACGCAGCATTCGTCTTGGTGGATTAGTATGCTTGCTTTCAGGGTGATTGTCACGGGCTACGACATATAACGGTAGTAGAATAATGGCTCCCTACTCGGCCACCATCTTATTATCTTCAGAGGGAAGAGTCTTTAATTGTCGACCTCAGTCCGGTGCTGACTGAAGCGTTGCGTGTATGCGCAACCATGTTTGAGTGGTGTTGCACATCAGTGATTAGTCCTCAATCTTGCAGCTTCGCAAGTCGACTTCCCCCTAGCGGTACAGCCTTGCGGCGGTCCAGCATCACATGCCGAGGCTGATGGGACTCGCACAGCCACCTGCATGACACGGGCACGTTGGTCACACCTCGCACATACGTCATTCGCGACGCGGCACTGGCAGCGGAATCGACCACCCGTGCTTTCCCATATCTCGAGTCCAAGTCTCAGGCAGATCCCGCGTCCCAGCCATCTCTTCTGACAATCCTACAGCACTCGCATCCTGACCTACACATCTATGTTCTTCTTGCCATGATTGTGACCAGGACCCAATCGAGATCACTCCCGAAAGGCAATACCCGGTCTGTAAGTCCAGCACATCTACCATCGTCTCTGTAATCGCGTCCAACCGCATTGGACTCGATACTCCAGTCCAATGGCGCCCTTTTCCCTAAACACATTACCACCCGAAGTCCTGTTTCACGTCCTTGCCTTTCTTTCAGTCTCCGATCTCCTTCAACTCGGCCGGACGTGCCACCTTCTCCGCGCGCTTGCGTGCGACCCGCACTTACACCTTTCACGGCTCCACTATGCTTCTGTCACCCTTGCGCATGCACTATCGCACCGTCCTGCTAGAGCCTCGCTTTCCCCGCCGACCGCGTGGATATGGCTTAGCAAGACAAACGCTCTCTCCCGAACCATCAGTCGGAGCTTGATCAGGATTCGACTCAACCATAATCTAGAACATCGACCGAGTGCGGCAGAGCTGATTTCACGTGCAATCCTACCCTATGAGTTGGCCAATGGACGCATGTGCCCCGCGCTGATACAGAATGCCAAAGCCGTAGAAAAAAGGAGACTCAAAGATGGGTTGAAAGGAAGATTAGAACGTCGTCCCAGTGTCAGCAATCTGGTGGAGATGAACATCATACCGGAAGAATGTACTAGGTGTCGCATCTCTCCTGCTTTGGTGGCTACGCGGCGTAAGGTCATGCGTGAAGCGCTCAAAGACGGCTTGAGGGCGTGGTTGGCAGGGAGGGCAAGATTGCAGCAAAGTAAAGAGGAGGAAGTTGAGGATGCGGGCAGAGTAAGATTATTGGTAAGAAAGTTCACGGCACACGCTCGGCGTGTCGTGATGGAGAAGGAGACCGTGACAGAGGAAAAGTGGAGGGCTCAGATCAAATGGGGAAGAGAGGTCGAGATTGAACTGAGGAAAGCTCGCGAGCGGGAGCAGAGCACTGGTGGATGTGCTCAACCAACAAGGGCGCATGTGCTGGGGTTGAGAAGGTTTTGGGAGGGTGTCATCAGAGCGGCGGCTGGCTAAAATGGCCGTCGATGAAGTGGAGAAGAAACACATCATGTTCATCGCCTTGCCAAACCCCCTTGAACCACATGGGTGGAAGATGAACTCTCCGTCGAGTCACCATGATCTGGACGGGCTTTCCGGGCTAAACTATACGTGACTTGTCAAGGCTTCGGCAAACGAAGGACGAGCCCAGTATTCTCAGGAAGCACTCTAGACGAGGAGAAAAAACCCTGGCAGTCCTAAACAATGAACGGAACAAATGCAAGGGTGAGGAACTTCTCGTAAACCTCCTTTGACCGGGAAAAAGGGCGGATGATGGTGAACTTCAATGTGGATGTTTCTGGAGTGATTGACAACGTCATATGAATATCCGATCAAGTCTCCAGAGTCGACGATTCGCTGTTGTATCTCTCAACCGACTGGTAAAAAAGAGTGTGTAGTACGAGGAGGCACCGTTGGCGTGCCGACCTATCTCTTCGCCAGCTCATCACTATTGTGAGGCGGTCCGAGTAGTGTCAATTGTCTTTGAAGACGAAATGAGGCCGAGTCTTGCACGATGAGGCTGTGCCCCCTGGAGACAAATCTCGCAAACTGTGGAGACTGCAACTAGCACAAAATCCACCCGCACTTGGGTCACACAAAAAGAAAACCATACCACGGCCGCCATGGTAGGAGAGCTGAAAAATTAACAAAAAAGAAATGGTTGCATCAGCCGCGAATCGAACGCGGGGCCATTGCACGCAGGTTGGCAAGCAACGATTTTACCACTAAACCACTGATGCTAGATACCAAATACCAGATGTTCATTGGTTGAATTATGGTCGAAGTTGTGGTATATCAAAATATATCATTAATTCGGAAGGTCTCCGATGCCGGGACGATGAGCAAATGCAGCAAACACATGAGAGTGGGCCTTCAAGCTGGATCAACCAATCCCTTGGCACCTTCTTACCCACCTACCGTAAATGCACACTCGGATATCATGTGCTACTGCTGCTCTTTGAAAACGAAAGTAGAGCCGGACAGCATCAGACAAGGACGTGCTGCGCTCACCATTATGTATTTCAGGGGCAGGCTGAGCCACTCCCTGGTGCAGATCTAGTCAATCGCTTAGCTCGTCGAAAATGACCTCGGTAGAAACACCTACCCCGACCTCCCCTTCACTAACCGTACAGAAGTACTGTAAGTGCTGGCGAATCACGTTATCCTTTCCGAAGATGTCCCTCCTCTCGAACTGACTTCACGATATCGCCAGGATATCATCCTCAAAGTTCGCAATTGGGAAGAGACAGATCGCGTACCAGCAGAGCCCGTCTTTGAAGCTCAGGTTGAAGCTGGCAAGGATCGCTGGCATGAATCGCCTCTGATGAACGATTTGCGAGAGAAACCTCCAGCCGCAGGCCTCTGGAATATGTTTCTCCCCGTCACACAGTTTCCGAAAAAGTCTCCTGGGCTCACTAACCTGGGATATGCCTGTTGTGCAGAAATTATAGGACGTACTTTCTGGGCTGCTCAAACGATGAATGGGAGCTTCTTGGACAATATGCTAGCAATGAGCAGAAGGAGAAGTGGCTTAAGCCATTGATGAACGCGAATTGTATTCTGCATACTCGATGACCGAGTCCGATCGAGCCTCGTCTGATGCAACGAATATTTCGTGCCTGTACAGCGCGATGGAGAAGAATGTCATCAATGGCCGAGAGTTGTATGGAAATGCTATATACTGGGCAGGTCAGCTCGCGGAACATGATCACAAGAGGATGGTAGAGACATGAAGTGCTGTGACGAATCCATCCAGGTTGTTGCGCACCCATGGTTTGAGCATAGATGACCTCAAAATCTATATGAATAGTCGATGCTCGCGCTTGTAGTGCATCCCAAGCATAGACCCTTGCCATATGCTGGAAAAAGCGTCCGAACCCCCCGCGTTCATTGATCGAAGCTCCCACCGAACCTTCAATCCCGTTCTTTCTATCACGAGACTCTCTATCACCAGCAAGCGGGACATAGTGTATCAAGTCGCTGAGTCAGGACGAGAGTCATTAGCTCAGCAAGCTGAATCCCCCTTTGTGTTGTCAGGCACGCACGCCTTTCTGCTTGCTGTGAATGGCTGCATTGCAGGGTGGGGTAACTGTGTATGTCAGTAGTAGTGGACCCTGGAAAATGTGGCTCCAAAAAGTGCCGGTGATTTATTTGCATGGCTGCCAGCACAGCAGCCTCAGGCTCCTCACTGGTAGGCTAGCGCGGCTAGTTAAGGACTCGGACCCCTCCATGCGTCACGGTCGAACGTCAATTATCGCTGAAGAAATCCGAGAGCCTTGTCCCGATAAACCCCCGCTAATGTCAACAAAGCTTCCCAAACTCAGAGTACCTAACTCACAGTCCATGTAGTAGAACTGCTTCCACATACTTGCACCCCTTTAGATTTGATACTGTGACTCCGGAGTCCTCGAGTCATCCGAGCATAGTTTCCCGAATTTCCTGAGTTGTTGCTCATCTTCTGAATACCTCCCCCCCCCATCAGCCTGGCCGATAACACAAACACGACAGCCCAGCATGTCCAACATCAAAGGAAACAAGCGCAGGCCGTCCCGAAAGGGTACGTATGATACCATACACTCCACTTCCACCGTGCCCACGCTGCAAGATGGAGATGGAGAACTAAGACCCCGCCAGGATCCATGGCCGACGTGCCCAAAGACCTCGTCGACGAAATCACCAACCTCGAGCGGCTCTTCACGGTCGATGGGCCCAAGCTCAAGTCGATAACCGAGCACTTCGTCTCGGAACTCAAGGCCGGGCTGGAGAAGGAGGGCGCCAACATCCCCATGAACCCGACGTGGGTCATGGGCTTCCCGACCGGCGACGAACAAGGCACCTTCCTCGCGCTGGACATGGGCGGCACGAACCTCCGTGTCTGCGAGATCACGTTGCCGGAGGAGAAGGGCGAGTTCGACATCATTCAGTCAAAATACAGGATGCCCGAGGAGCTGAAGACGGGCACGGCGGAGGAATTGTGGGAATACATTGCGGACTGCATTGAGCAGTTCATTGAATACCATCACGAGGAGGATCTGGAGGAC
>Ga0210040_10004266_pt1 | contig 18803 bp, 17 predicted proteins | sample CryGeyCG12114_NA_FD_185462 | JGI IMG/M metagenome (GOLD analysis project Ga0210040, IMG submission 185462) | Groundwater microbial communities from aquifer - Crystal Geyser CG19_WC_8/21/14_NA (SPAdes) (version 2) | ecosystem: Environmental > Aquatic > Deep subsurface > Groundwater | place: USA...
AAAGGCGGTTTTGTGCTAGCTCACTGGGACGGCACGGCCGAAACGGAAGAACGCATCAAAGAAGAAACAAAGGCCACAATCCGCTGCATCGCCATCAACACGCCCGAAGAAGAGGGCACAGACATGCTGACCGGCAAGCCAAGCAAACAGCGTGTATACTTTGCCAAGGCTTATTAATTGTTGGTTGTTAATCGTTGATTATTTCGTGTAGTGTTGACTAAAACTAAGCGCCACTTTCCTGAATGGGAGGTGGCGCTTAATTTTCCGGGAGATTTGTACGCAGGCTTTTTGCTACTCCAAGGTCAGAGCGAACCGTTGACGGAGCCATTACAAACTGCCACTCTCCAGTTCTGTAACTCAGCGTGAACCCGGCATTTTATACTTCTGTAAAGCTTCGAAATGAAAAATCCTAGCTGCCGCAAGTTTAGCAATAGCATAACTTGTGGCTGTGCATGGCAGAAGTTTTCAACTTCTTTGCTTCGTAGAAGCAAGGGTACGATGGCTATACTTTGCACGTGACGGATTGAAGTATAGTTCTGCAGAAGTATGTTTTTCTGCTATCGCAGAAAGCAAGTTGAAAAAAATCCCTGGCGTGGCGCTCCATTTCCGGTTATACTTGCTGCGAAATCTGTAAATATATATTTTATGCTATGTAAAAGCTTCTACTTTGGCCTGCTGCTATACCTGGCGATTGATGATCATTTTATACTGAATTAATCTCTGCTTTATACTTCCCTGTAAATATTTCATCATTGTTATGAAGAATTTGCTATATTTACCTACAAGCAAAGGCGCATTATGCTGTTAGACTGGATTACAGTTATCGTTTTGATTGGTATCGGGCTGCTGCTCATTATTGTGGAGCTGATATTTGTGCCGGGCACTACTGTGGTGGGTATCCTGGGCTTCGTGCTGACAGGCATTGGGATCTGGATTGGCTACAGCGTGTTAGGCAATAGCATTGGCCATATTATACTGGCAACTACTGTTTTGATTGGGGGCGTTGCCTTTTTTTATAGCTTCAGGGCCGACAGCTGGTCGCGGTTTGCCCTAAAAAATCAGAACCGCGGTCATGTAAATGAGGATTATCAGCACGCATTGGCTATTGGCGAAGAAGGCAAAACCATTTCGGCACTGCGCCCGCAAGGCACAGCACTATTCGCTGACCGCCGCCACGAGGTACAGACACAGGGTGAATTTGTATCATCCAATACCGCTATCCGCATCATCAAACTAAAACAAAACAAAATTATAGTAGAAGCAATCAGCTAACCCCACCCTAAATGGAAAATTATTCAATGATATTTATTATTGCAGGCGGCATTGTTTTGCTGCTTGTCTTTTTATACTTCTTCCCGATTAGTCTCTGGATAACGGCCTTGTTCTCGGGTGTGCGGATCAGTTTGCTGGAGCTGGTGTTTATGCGTATCCGCAAAGTGCCGCCAAGCCTTATCGTCAACTCCATGATTACGGCTACGAAGGCAGGTATACCCTTAACCTCAGAAGAGCTGGAAACGCACTACCTGGCAGGCGGCAACGTGCCCAGGGTTATCAAAGCGCTTATTTCTGCGGACAAGGCCAACATTCCGCTTTCATTTAAGCAAGCCACCGCCATCGACTTAGCCGGTCGCGATGTGTTTGAGGCGGTTACTACTTCTGTAAACCCCAAAGTAATCAACACACCAAACGTAGCCGCTGTAGCCAAGGACGGTATTCAGCTTATTGCCAAAGCCCGGGTAACGGTGCGCGCCAACATTATGCAACTGGTGGGCGGCGCCGGCGAGGAAACCATACTTGCCCGCGTGGGCGAAGGCATTGTTACTTCTATCGGTTCATCTATTTCGCATAAAAGCGTGTTGGAGAACCCCGACATGATCTCGAAGCTAGTACTGCAGAAAGGCCTGGATGCGGGCACTGCCTATGAAATTCTTTCGATTGATATTGCCGATATTGATATCGGCGAAAACATAGGAGCCAAACTGCAGATAGACCAGGCCAACGCCGACCTTAAAGTAGCAGAGGCCAAAGCCGAAGAACGCCGCGCCATGGCTGTAGCCGTGGAGCAGGAGATGAAGGCCAAGGCGCAGGAGGCGCGCGCTTCGGTAATAGCAGCAGAAGTAGAAATTCCGCAGGCCATATCAGCGGCTTTCCGCAATGGTAGCCTTGGCATTATGGATTATTACCGCATGCAGAATATCCAGTCCGACACCGACATGCGCAACTCTATTGCCAGCCCCGGCCAGCAAAGCGGCCCGAATAGACCACGGGAGTAAGTATAAATAATACAAAAGCGGCCATACTTTTTATCAGGTATGGCCGCTTTTGTATTAATAATGGTATAACCTTAAAAAGCACGCATGGCTACGGCAACAAACTTTACTGCCTTAAGCAGCTACCCATTTGCCTGACTTTTTCAAATACCTCACCGTAAAATAAAGTATAGCCAACAGGGCGATAATTACAGCCAGCAGCGTGTTTCTTACTGATGTATCATAATCTGTGAGTTCGGGATACTTCAGAAAGAGTATAAGTGTGATACCAAGCAGCCATACAAACTGGGTATTATACTCTTTCAGAATCCAGCGGCTGGCCTTAAAATGCATCTGGCTAAAAGTAGAACCTATTCCTTTGGGGTTTATCAGCCAGCGGTTCACCCGCGAACAATACGCATCAAACTGGGCACCAAACTTACCACGCAAAAAGTTCTCCTCGGCCAATACAATGGCCTGGTAGATGAATAGGAACAACGGAATAAACACTGCAACATATATCAGGGAGTTTGAAAGGATGCCCACTCCTGCCAGCATCAGCACGTTGCCCACGTAAAGCGGATTACGGCAATGGTTAAAGATACCTTCTGTTACCAGTTCTTCAGCGTACACCTGCTTGTTTTTGCCGCCTCTGATAATGTAGGCCAGGCCGATGGTTGCTCCCCTGATAAGTTGCCCTGAAACCGTTATAATCAGACCGATGATGATCGGCCAGAGGTAGTAGTTTTCACCAAATTTTTCCCTCGTAAAAATATCAGGAGAAGGTATAAAAAGAGCCAGGTACAGGAAGATGAAAAGTAAATTTCTGTATTTGAAAAAGAAGTTGCCGATAGAGACCATTTATTTTTTTATTGCGATGAGGCCTGTGAAATTATACCATTTAAAGAACGTTTCGCAGGATGAAAAGCCTACTTCCCTGAGCAAGTGTATGTTCTCACTGAGCTTGTAAGGGATAAGTACATTTTCTAGCGCTTCCCGCTTCTGCGAGATTTCCATTTCGCTGTAGTGGTTCCTTCGCTTATAATTATAGTAATATTTGATAAAGTCCCTGTTGAAAACGCTGTCCTCAGTGATAATCTTTTCAACCAAAATTAACACCCCGTTGGGCGCAAGTCCATCTACGATGCTTTTCAGCAGCTTTTCGCGGTAAATGGGTCTGATAAACTGGAGCGTAAGGCACAGTACCACCACAGAGGCATTCTGTATATCAGCTCCCTGCTGTATGTCAGCGGCTATTAGTTCGTAGGGCCTTACAAAACCGGCTTCTTTCAGTTTCATATCACATTTCTGCAGCATCTCCGTGGAATCGTCGATGCCTACAAACCTGATGTCAGGCGGAATCATGGTGTCCATGCCAATCATGGTGGTGCCGGTAGAGCAGCCCAGGTCATACACATTGGTGCCTTCCTGGGCATGGTCTGCGGCCAGTTCTGCCACCATCCGCTGAATTTCACCATAAAAGGGCACAGAGCGATTAACCATGTCGTCGAACACACCGGCCACTTTAGCACTGAACTTAAAGTCCGACGCTTGTTTTATTTCTTCTTTGAAGACCTCATCAGCCTCCTTGTTAACCTTTTCAGACATATAGATTTTAGTTTGGCAGCTGTTTTATGCATCTTGCCTTACATCAGGCAGATATTTCCGATTTATAAAATTAATTATAGTAATACAAGACCCTTGTCCTGAATTTATACCAGCAATAGTCGCTGGCAAAGATAATAATTTTAAACAGACGCCTTGCCTCTACTATCGCATCACTCCTGCGGGATTAGTTTAAATCTGGTTTCTGCATATAGTACAGCCAACCCTTGGGAATACGTGTTGATTTATTGTATTTAAGTGCAACAGATTAACTATTATTGTGCTTTTCTCTATCAGGCAGTATTGCAAAAAGCCCTTGTTAGTGGCTCGCTGCTTCTGCATTTCACTCTTCTCAGAAATTAATGAATAAGGTAAAAGTAAGCCCGGACATTCTCAGAACTAAACAGCATTTTGTAATTCTTGATGGATTAAGAGGAATAGCAGCTCTGGCTATTGTGATTTTCCATTTTATGGAGTGGGTTTTCCCAGACCCTAGCAAAAATTTCATCGGGTATGGCTTCTTAGCCGTGGACTTCTTTTTCTGCTTGTCCGGGTTTGTCATCGGGTATGCTTATGACGACCGCATTGGGAGCATGGGGGTGATGGAGTTCTTTAAATCAAGGCTGATAAGGCTGCACCCCTTGGTTATTCTAGGCTCGGTATTGGGCTTGTTGGCTTTTCTCTTTGATCCTTTTGCCGCTTATACAGGCGTGTATGGCACTGGCAGGCTTATCCTGGTGTTTGTTTGCTCCGTCCTTCTCATTCCCTTTCCGGTGATGGAAGACCGTGCCTTTAACCTGTTCAGTCTCAATGCCCCTTCGTGGTCACTGTTCTGGGAATACGTCGCCAACGTTGTTTATGCCCTTATCCTTTACAGGCTCTCCCGCCGCTATTTGGCAGTACTTACAATGCTGGCAGCGGTTGCCCTTTGTCTTGTTAGCTATCGAGCAGGAAACCTGCTGGGGGGCTGGGCAGGAGAGAACTTCTGGGATGGCTGTGCGCGTATCTCCTACTCCTTCTCAGCCGGGCTGCTGATCTATCGTTCTAACTGGATTATCAAAAACAAGCTCGGGTTTATCGGCCTGGCTATCTTATTATCATTAGCCTTTGTTATGCCCCATGTTAAATGGAATTGGCTGGCAGAAGCACTGGTTGTACTATTCTATTTCCCTTTGCTTGTTGCATTAGGCGCTGGCTCCATCTTGTCACCGGGGTTAAAGAAACTCTGTGTGTTCTCTGGAAACATCTCGTACCCCTTATATATGACCCATTACGCCGCTATATGGATATTTGGCAACTATTTCACGAGCAACAAACCCGGAACAAGCGAACTGTTTTTTATCGTAACAACTGGAACAATTCTGCTGGTCGGCTTCGCCTATTTGGTAATGGTAGTTTATGATATTCCTGTCAGAAGGTACTTAAACAGCAAAAGGCAAAGGGGGTAAGTTTTGATCTTATGGTTAGACTTTAACTAGGGAAAAAGTTTGTTGATGTTTACTTGGCAAAGCTGCTTAGCATATACTTCTACTCAGGCAAAAGCTAGCGTTGCACGTGCTTTCACTGATTACTGTGAAAGCAATTTTGTTTGCCGATAAGCCGCTTTATAATAAGTAGAAGCGGTTGTTTATAACGCCCTATGATTACAAACTAACAAAGCGCTTGAATAGTTGCCCAAAATTTGCTGGTGCAACTTCTTCAATATTACTTCCATGACGCACAAAATATTTTTCACCATAGACAGAAGGTTCATCACCAGACTCAATCTTTAATATTACAACCGTCTTGTTAAAATAGTCAACAATGGCAATGTTTCTTAAAATATTATCCTTATCTCTTTGACTGATGGGTTCATTTGAAATTAACTGTGTCAATTTTATATAGTACTTGTCAACGTCATTATGGTATCTATTTGCCTCTTCATTAATTCCGGTTATAAAGAAACTAGAATATGGTATTGCTTCTGTACTGTACTTTTCTAAGTGTTTATCTGCAGTACGTTTATTGTCGGCAACACCAATTAAGCAGTATCCGGTAGCCTTTTTAAGGTATTAGCCATAGCAGTTAGCGTTTTGATGATTTTTGAAAACGCTTCTTGATTGAATTTAACATCATCTGAAAGTGAATGAAGCCCTACCTTAAAATCATATAATGTCTGCTCTGTCGAAGATTGCATAAGGATATTTTCAAACTTAGTTATCCATTGACCACGAGCAGGATCATTATTAGTAGATTCGACGAATGTCCGTCGAATTACACCACATAAAGCATCCATTTGAGTTTGTTTTTCCCTTGCTGACCAATTGCCACCGCCAGCGGCTAATTTGATAATTTTATCTCCCGCTTTATCTAAAAGACTTATTAGCTCTTTTTTATTTTCAATCTCGAGCTCTTCCTCAATCAATAATTGGTAAAAAGCTAGAAATACAATTTGAAAATAGCGGCCAATCTTTGGTTGTTGATTTGCGAAAAGCAAAGAATTAAATGTTTTTCCTGAGATGCTAGTTAGTTCAATTAATTTGTCAAATACGAATTGGGTATTATCAATAATTCGGTCTTCATTTATCTTTTGTATTTGTAATTCTACGGTATGAGAAATTGACGATTCATCAACTTTTACCCCATATCCATAAAGCTCATTTAGTATTTCAGAACTTGATCTAATTCCTTTATCTAATGCAATCCAAGCAACTAAATCTGCAATAATTTCTTCATCTTTAGATTGTCGCAAATCTTCTTTTGAAATGATATTGTTTTTTACCCAAAAAATATCTTCAATTGAAATTCCATACTCTAAATTCCTATTCGTTATACTTATGTTTTTCATGGAATTTAAATCAAGAATGTCAGTTGCGCTTGAATCTCCTCGGATATTAGAGGAAAGTTTTCTTACTATAGAAGCAAATTTACTTAATGCGCCTGCTTGTCTTAGTTCTTGTTTTGACAGATGTTTTCCACCTGAATTTAATCGTCGAAATACTTCGTCAATATGACTTGTTCCTGCTTCTTGAAAAACTGAAAGAGGAATTTGATACCTTACAATAGTAGCACAAATAGCACGATCTATCATAGGTTCTTTTTGAGTAATAACCCCTTCATCTTTTAGAAGTTTTGTATCTGCCATAGTGTCCAAATCAAAGTATTTGCCATTAATATCAAATTCTTGATCAAGGAATGACATAATTGCATTCATTCGTTGCATGCCATCTATTATTTCTAATTGTTTACCCTTGTCGGTAGAAACTTCAGCTAGTAAAATCAGTGGAACCGGGTATCCTCTAATAATCGAATCCAAGAATGATCTTTTTTCGTCTATAGACCAAACAAGTTTGCGTTGATAACGCCTATTTACCAGAAACTGTTTTGCTAGAAATGTGCCGTATAAGCTTTGTATACTTTCACCTTTGATAGATAAATCCTTCGTGTCTCTACTCATAGTTGCTGCTATTTCAGGTTACTAATCTAAGATAAATTTAAATATCTTATATTCTCGGTATGCTTAATAGATTTGAGCATTAGCTAAACAGAATACTGAGATATTATTTTCCAGTAGAAGTACTAAATCCGCTTATCTCGATTCCAGCTAATGGAGGCTGTTTCTCTCATAACTACTTTTATGTTAAAGGTAAGTGTTTCATAACTTTAATACAATTCTCATACTCTCGATTTATACTTACATCCAGTCTATACTTGCTTTCCGCGTTATACCAAGACAAGTTCCCAGCTAAAACTCCTTTAAACAAAAAAACGCCTGCCCCGGAAAACCGGAAGCAGGCGTTTATACTTTGAGCTATACTTTATACTTAAGCCGCTGGCTTCAGCGTGAAGGTGCGTTCTACGCTGTTGTAGGGGCCGGGTAGCACGTTGCCGTTGTTGTCTACCAGCTCCAGCTTCACAGTGTTTTCGCCCATTGGCAGGCCTTCCATAATGTAAGGCATCCACCTGTCGAGCATAAACTCGGTGCCATTTATAGTGGCGCGTACTTTGTTGCCTTCCGGCGACAGTTCGGTGTTTACCAGGTAGAAGTCCAGCATCACGCGCTCTGCATCAGCACCCGTATACTCTCCTTTCGGACGGCTGTAAAACATGTTGGGTGCATCCAGGTCAATGTCTATCTTTTTGGCGGGGCTGCCTACGGTTATCTTGCGCAGGTCGTAAGCGTCTTCGTGCTTCAGGCTCTCGTGGTAAGAGCGTGACAGAAACGAAAGCACAACATGCTCGCCCTCTTCCATCGCCTTCGAAAAGTTGGTATTGTAGTGTGCCGTGTAAGGCTGGTTATCCACAATGTTATGAATATGCTGCCCCTGCTGCGAGTTCGCCATGTGTTCGGCATGCCCGGCATCCGTCATACTGGTAAGCTCGTAATTTTGCAGCTCGTAGTTAAACTTTACCGAATCGCCTGTTACGGTACTTCCCGCAGCTGGCTCAGCCAGCGTCAGTTGTGCATCCGGAAATTTGGGAGAATCATCAAAAGCATATACCCGCAAGCCATTCTTGCTCATCACCTCGCCTGACGGTGTAGGGGCATTTGCGGTGCTGGCAGTAGCAGTAGAGTCCTGTGCGGTAGTGGCGTTCTGGTTTCCGGCTTGCTGATTGGAATTACAGGCCGTAAAGCCTAGCATCAGGGCCGAAGCCAGGAACAAATACGTTTTTTTCATCGAATTAGGGTTTAGTTAGCAATACAGCGAAGTTAACGATTTTATTTTTACGTATATTGCCAACTACGTGCAGATTACAAAAAAACACAGCTATTACTATATGAGCGAGATTTTGTTTGAGGAAGTTCCTTCGCTGGATTTGGCAGATTTTACCTCGGGCGATGCCGAACGGCGGGCCCGTTTTGTGCAGCAACTGAGTGATGCGTATCAGAACATTGGCTTTATTGCGCTGCGCAATCATGGCCTGGACAACGAGCTGACGCAAAGGCTTTATGCGGCCACCCAAAAGTTTTTTGCCTTGCCCGATGAGGTAAAGCAAAAGTATGAAGTGCCGGAACTGGCAGGCCAGCGCGGCTATGTGGGCAAGGGCAAAGAGCATGCAAAAGGCCGTAACACCGGCGATTTGAAAGAGTTTTACCACGTGGGGCAAAACGTAACCGACAACGACCCCATCAAAGATGAATATCCTGATAATATTTTCCCTGCCGAGATAGCCGAGTTTAAGGAAGTAACCCTGGAGGCGTACCGCAAACTGGAGGCAGCGGGCAAGCAGGTGCTCAAGGCAATTGCCATTAACCTGGGCCTGGACGAAAATTACTTTGATGAGAAAGTGCACAACGGCAACAGCATCCTGCGGCCTATACATTACTTCCCCATCGAAAATCCGGACAGCGTGCCTGCCGATGCCGTACGTGCTGCCGAACACGGCGACATAAACCTGATTACGCTGCTGATGGGTGCCAGCGCCGACGGCCTGCAGGTGCTGCGCCGCGACGGTAAATGGATTCCGATTACGGCCCTGCCCGAGCAGGTGGTGGTAAATGTAGGCGACATGCTGGCACGCCTGACCAACAACAAGCTTAAATCTACCATTCACCGGGTGGTAAACCCGCCGCGTGAGCTGATGCATACTTCGCGTTACTCTATTCCGTTTTTTATGCACCCGCGCTCCGAAATGGACCTGACCTGCCTGGAAAGCTGCATCGACGCCCAAAACCCGAAAGCATACCCCGACGCTACCGCAGGCGAATACCTGAACGAGCGCCTGGTAGAGCTTGGTCTGAAAAAAGCCTAAGTATAAAATAAGACAATAGTATCAAGACATTAGACACAAGACTTCTTTGTTGATTATCTTTTAATAATCAGCTCTTTATACAGTGTATAAGACTATTTAGAATGTATGATTAATTTTGTCTGCTTACATAAAAGAGAGGGATAGCCAAAAGCCGTCTCTCTTTTTTATTTTTATGCCATTATGAGCCTGCGCCACTACATCTTTCTGAAAGACGTGTTACTGCTCGCCCTCACTGCATTTGGAGGGCCGCAGGCGCATATTGCCATGATGCTGAAATTGCTTGTAGACAAGCGCCGCTACATAACTGAGCAGGAACTCATAGAGCTGAATGCCCTCTGCCAGATATTGCCGGGCCCTACCTCCACGCAAACCATCACAGCCATAGGCTATAAAATAGGGGGTCCTAACCTGGCTTACCTTGCCTTGCTGATCTGGGTTTTGCCTGCAGCCACCTTCATGGCCATCGCAGGCCTTGGTATTTCTTACCTCGAGGAAAATAATATTTCGCTACAGTTTCTGCGGTACATCCAGCCCATGGCTGTTGGGTTTGTAGCCTATGCCGCTTACATGATAAGCGCTAAGGTAGTACACACCAAAACTGCTGTTACGCTGCTGGTTATTTCGGCCATACTTGCCTATTTCTTTCACTCGCCCTGGGTATTCCCTGCTTTGCTGATTGCCGGCGGCGCCGTCACGGCCCTGCGTTTCCGGCAGCACCCCGAAGAAAAAGATAAAAAGCTGAACGTGCAGTGGGCTAATTTTATACTGTATGTGGCTGTGTTTGTAGGGGCAGCTGTTATAGGGGGTTTTACTTCCTCATTACCTGTCAGACTGTTCGAGAACTTTTACCGCAACGGCAGTCTTGTATTTGGCGGCGGACAGGTGCTCATCCCACTGATGTATACCGAGTTCGTTGACTTTAAAAACTATCTTACAGGCGAAGAATTCCTGTCGGGTTATGCGCTGGTGCAGGCGCTGCCGGGGCCTACGTTCTCCTTCTGTACGTTTATAGGCAACCTAGCCATGCGTAGGTTCGGGATTCCGGGCCAGTTGCTGGGCTCTTTTGTGGCTACGGTGGGCATTTTCCTGCCGGGCACGTTCCTCATCTTCTTTGTGATTCGCTTTTGGGATGAGCTGAAGAAGTATAGAGTCGTGCGCGCTTCTCTGGAAGGTATCAGCGCTGTAAGCTCTGGCATGGTAACAGCCGCTGCCATCCAGCTGTATCACCCCATCGAAAACACGCCACTAAACTTCGGCATTGTAGTAGCCACCTTTTGCCTGCTCATGTTTACCAAAGTTCCGGCACCGCTGCTTATACTTACCGGGCTGCTGCTGGGCTTTGTGTTGTAGTTGAGGAGTCTCTTTGTGAAGTAGCTGGTTCCTGGCTAATGTCGTTGAAAAGATCTTTCACTTAAATATTCCTTAGCGGTCTGGACGAGTGATGTACCAGCAGTACTTCTATCCTGTCTTCGCCTCTGATTTCATAAATGATTCTGTAATTTCCTTCTATCAATTCTCTGACCTTTTCGTCATTCTTTTCAGGCACTATTCTTCCTGCTTTTGGCATCGTCTTCAACACATTCGTTTTGTTGAAAAGCTTAGACACGATGGCAGAAGCATAATTTTCTGAATACCTACTGCTGTACTCCGCAATACTGGTTAAATCATCTATGGCACGTTCTGCCCATAATTATTTTAACCATTTCTCTAGCTTCTGTTTGGCTTCTTCTTCAGTATAAAGCTGGCCTGCCTGTATTTGTTGTTGCCCTTCCTCAATTTTCTGTAAAACCATCAATCTTTCGATTAACTCATCTACAGAAAACTCCTCCGGCATATCTTGTATGCTCTCTAATACTTGGGCCTTCTTCATCACTTTATGTATTGTATTGTTTTATAGTATAGTACATGCATTATCTTTACTATTTAAAGCCCTAACTAATGTTTCGCGGCTTTTTTCCGTTGCGAAGTTCGGAGAGGGTCTTTTCTGCCGAGCGCAAGCGAAGTTTTGGGAAAAGCGTGTTCGATTAACCGTTAACGCACAGAACTGCCATAAGCCATTATAGTTATAACTGATTAGTTATTTTTACTTTATCTCCAACTTTAATATTTTTCAATAAATCTCTTTCAGCGTCTACATCACTAAACATGCCCATGCTTGCTACGATTTTATTTGGGCGCTTTGTTTTTGACAGTAGAATTGACATATTATCTTGAATATATAGTGCTTTAAATACACCCTTTGGATTTTCTAAAACACCCAAGCTTTTGTGTGAAATTGGATCTAAAATTTCCTCCCCTTCTTCATATACAAGAAACTCCATACTGCTATCAATGTGATCATTAAGGCCTTTATTAATGACGATTTTATCTGATTCTAAGACTTTCGCTACTCTTATATCAACTCTTTCTGTCATGATATTTACCTCGTATAAGTTATGTAACTTTTTACAATTAGTTTCTGCAATGTAATTATATCATTGGAATCTATTTTCCCCAATACCGATTTATAATTCAATTCAAAGTTTTCTGATATGTCCAAAATCTCAACCTGAATAAAATTCTCTTGAATGTTTTTAACATAGCCTTTCCCCAATTCTACCTCAAAGGAATCATCCAAATAAAAAATACTAACCATTGCTGAATGCCCAAGTAAATCATTTTTGCTAACTAACAATGTCGAGCTTTCTGATACATACCTAACCACTCCCGAAGTATTTGACTGCTTTTTGTTTAATTCAATATTCATTTCAACTAATAATTTAACTAGGAAAAGGGTAATCGTAAGAAAAACATAAATTGTAAAGATTAACCATTTTAAGCTTAATTGAAATTCCCAGTTAGTAATGAGAATGGTTAAGAAACTTGCCAAACCACCCGAAATACCAATTATCAAGGAAATTCCATTAAATGATAAAGTGCGTTTTAATTTTTCTTGTATCATCAAAATTCATTTTTTGATTATGATCGGCACTCATAATGGCTTGTAACTACTATATAAACAAGGTTCCTTCGTTTATACTACCAAATATAACAGATTAACGGAACAACTATCCGGCTTATGTGCAGCAAGCACGAAGCTGACCAATTTAGAGCGACATTCCAATGATCTCCATTTAATACAGTATAGCTATATTATACTTAAAAGTGCAGCAACAAAAAAAGGCTGCCCCAAACGGAACAGCCTCCTCCTTATACTTAAAATCTTTACTTCAAAATGCCAAGCAGGTACTCGCCGTAGCCACTTTTGCGCAGCGGCTCGGCTACACGCTGCAACTGCGCCGCATCAATGTAGCCCATGCGGTATGACACTTCCTCTATCGCGCCAATCTTCAGCCCCTGACGCTCCTCTATTACCTGCACAAATGTAGCGGCTTGCATCAGCGACTGGATGGTGCCGGTATCGAGCCAGGCGGTACCGCGATTCATAATACTGACTTTGAGTTTGCCGCTCTGTAAATAGGCTTTGTTCACATCCGTAATCTCATACTCGCCGCGCTCACTTGGTTGCAGGCTTTTGGCAATGGCTACTACGTCGTTGTCGTAGAAGTATAGGCCCGGCACCGCGTAGTTCGATTTGGGCTGTGCAGGTTTTTCCTCAATCGAAACAGCCTTGTTGTTTTCGTCGAACTCCACCACGCCGTAGCGCTCAGGGTCATTAACGTGGTAGGCGTATACCACACCGCCATCCGGGTTGTTGTTGGCCTGCAGCAGCTTGCTCATGCCCGATCCATAAAAAATATTATCGCCCAATATAAGCGCCGCTTTGTCGCTGCCGATAAATTCCCCGCCAATTACAAAGGCCTGCGCCAGTCCGTTGGGCACCTCCTGCACCGCGTAGCTGAAGTTACAGCCAATCTGGCTGCCATCGCCAAGCAGGCGCTCAAACATCGGCAGGTCGTGGGGCGTGGAAATAACCAGAATATCCCGGACACCGGACAGCATTAGTGTAGATAGCGGGTAATAAATCATTGGCTTGTCGTACACCGGCATCATCTGCTTGCTCACAGCCAGCGTGAGCGGGTGCAAACGGGTGCCGGAGCCGCCGGCAAGTATAATTCCTTTCATTGCGTTCGTGTATCGTTTTTCGTTGCTCGTTTTTCGTGCCTCAACTCATCCCTGCTCTTGCTACTTCACAAAGCGAACAATTCCCAATCCTTAATTCGTAATTGCCGCTTTTCAGCGGCCAACATATTGCTGCTCGTAATAGCTTTGGTAGTTGCCCGATGTTACATTCTCCAGCCATTCGGTGTTTTGCAGGTACCAGTCTACGGTTTTGCTCAGGCCTTCCTCAAATGTAACTGACGGTTTCCAGCCCAGTTCGTTCATCAGTTTGGAGGAGTCTATGGCATACCTTAAATCATGGCCGGCACGGTCTTTCACAAACGTGATGAGCCGGCGCGAGTGCCCCTGCGGACGGCCCAGCTTTTCATCCATCAGGTCGCAGAGCAGTTCAATCAAATCGAGGTTCTTCCACTCGTTTACACCCCCGATGTTATAGGTTTCGCCTACTTTGCCTTCATGGAAGATCAGGTCAATGGCGCGGGCATGGTCGGGTACGTAAAGCCAGTCGCGCACGTTTTCGCCTTTGCCATACACAGGCAAAGGCTTTTCATTTCTGATGTTGTTGATGGCCAGCGGAATCAGCTTCTCCGGGAAATGGTTCGGCCCATAGTTGTTGGAGCAGTTCGAAATTTTGACGGGCAAACCATAAGTATGATACCAGGCACGCACAAAATGATCGGAGCTGGCCTTGGATGCCGAATAAGGCGAGCGCGGATCGTAAGCTGTTTCCTCGGTAAACATGCCTTCTGCGCCTAAAGAGCCATACACCTCATCAGTAGAAACATGGTAAAACAGGTGGTTCTGCAGATTTTCAGCCCAGTGCTGGCGCGCAGTGTTCAGCAAGTTTACCGTACCAATCACGTTAGTATACACAAAGGCAAGCGGATCCGAAATCGAGCGATCCACGTGCGACTCTGCTGCCAGGTGAATGATAGCATCAAAGTTATACTTCCCGAAAATTTCGTCCAGGTAAGTTGCATCCACAATATCACCTTTCAGGAAAGTATAGTTTTCCCGATCCGCCACATCCTCTAGGTTTGCCAGGTTACCGGCATAGGTGAGCTTGTCGAGGTTGAAGATCTGGTAATCAGGGTACTTGTTCACAAAGAACCGCACCACATGCGATCCAATGAATCCGGCGCCACCCGTAATTAATATTTTCATGCTATAGTATAAATTTCATACTGCAAAAAGACACAAGTATTAGGACTATAGACGCAAGACTCTTCAAGTATAGCCCCTTACTTGTCAACTCTTTTTATTGAATTGTGAATCATTAAAGTATAAAATTCTCCTTTGCTGATGGTTCCTCTGCTGGTGCGAGCTTGCAGCTCGTACCTTTTTCCTGTAGATGTAAAGGGAACGAGCTGCAAGCTCGCACCAGCAAAACAGAAACCACTGCAATAATCTCAAGTTAGTATAATTTAAATTTTATCTCCTGATTCACATAAATTGCTTCGGTTAGCGCTTTCCCAGAGACAGTTGCCAGTCCCAAGCGCTCTTCATGGCTTCTTCCAGGGTGCTGGTAGTCTTAAAGCCCAGTTCCTGGGTAGCTTTGGTTACGTCGGCGTAAATTTTTGGTACATCACCGGCACGGCGTGGGCCGATTTTATAGTTCAGTTTCTGGCCTGTGGCACGCTCAAAAGCTTGCACCGCCTCCAGCACGGTGTTGCCCCTGCCGGTGCCCACGTTAAAGAACTCTAAATCCGGCACCTTGTTTTGCAGCAGCCTTTCCACGGCCACCACGTGCGCTTTGGCCAAATCCACCACATGTACATAATCGCGCACGTTGGTGCCATCCGGCGTATCATAATCGTTACCGAAAATGGTTAGTTCCTTACGGATGCCGGCTGCCGTCTGCGTGATAAAAGGCACCAGGTTGCTTGGTACACCCAGCGGCAGCTCCCCGATTTTAGCTGACGGATGCGCACCGATAGGGTTAAAGTAGCGCAACGCAATGCTTTTCATGCTGCTGCCGCTGCTGGCCAGATCTGTAAGGATTTCCTCACATATCTTTTTGGTATTGCCGTAAGGCGAGTTGGCTTTCTGCACTGGTGTCTGCTCTGTTACCGGAAGTTTTTCAGGGATGCCATACACGGTGCACGACGATGAAAACACCAGGTTAAAGATGTTGAACTCCTGCATCACCTGCAGCAACGTTACCAGCGATCCCACGTTGTTGTGGTAGTATTTCAGCGGTTCCGACACAGATTCGCCCACTGCTTTGTAGGCTGCAAAATGAATAACACCGGCAATGTTCTGCTCCTGCTCAAATACTTTTCGCAATGCTTCCGCATCCGTGCAGTCCACGCGGTGGCACGGCACCTCGCGGCCAAGTATGGCGGCAATGCCCTGTAGGGCGCTTTCCTCAGAATTCGAGAAATTATCCACAATTACAGGCTCGTAACCTGCCTGCACTAATTCTACAACCGTGTGGGAGCCGATATAGCCCGCACCGCCGGTAACAAGTATTTTTTCGTTTGCCAATGTTCTGTAAGTTTATTCCTGCTTAATTTATTTGATTTTCCAGATAAAGTATACTAAGTATAGATAAAGATCGATTATATATCTGGTAGGAGATGTAATCTAACCACCCCTAACCCGTCAGAGCTACGCTCACAAGCTTCGAACTCACGTTCTCGCTTGTCTAAGGAGGGGAATTTAGATTACTCTTGTAAGAAGTCCCATTCTGACAGGGATTTACATTTAATCCCCGATTTGAATTATCTACGCTATCTATAGTTTATACTATTTATACTTCCTGCAAGCTGCTGTACCTGTCTGAACCACAAAGTTAAATGTTTGCATCAGACGTGCAACTTGCTTTTATTCAATTGCTTCCACTGCTTACTACCTGATAGCGCGTACGATGCGGTCTTTCCCGGACAGATCCTGTACCACTGTTGCCTCCGCAAAACCGGCCTGCAGCAGTAGCGCCTGTACCTGCCCGCCGTAGCGTTCGTTTATTTCAAAGTATAATTTACCTCCCTGCTTTAAGAGCTGCAGGCCTGCTTCGGTTATTGTTTTGTAATATTTTAGGCCGTCGGTGTCAGGCACAAAAAGCGCCAGGTGGGGCTCATAGGCCAGCACGTTAGGGCACATAAGCTGCTTTTCTTCTTCCAGCACATACGGCGGATTGCTGGTAATGATGTCCAGCGAAGCTCGTTTTATACGTTGCACCGGCTCAAAAATATCCTGCTGCAGCCATGTTACTGAAAGTTTATGCCTGTCGGCGTTAGCTCTTGCCACTCCCAGCGCCCCTCCTGATATCTCCAGCCCATACACATCAGCATCTTTCAGATTGGCCGCCAGCGCCAACGGAATACAGCCGCTTCCGGTACAAATATCCAGCACCTGCAGCCCTGCCTGCCCTTTATGTTCTTTCAGCACCAGATCCACCAGTTCCTCCGTTTCCGGCCTTGGTATCAGCACACGCGCATCCACCTGCAAATCCAGCCCGTAGAAATGCGCCTCACCAAGTACGTACTGTACTGGCTCCTGCTGTTGTAGCCGCGCCACCGCCTGCTGCACCTGCATTTCCTGCTCCGTCGTTACCTGTTCCTGCCGGCCCAAACGCAGTTCTGTCCGCGATTTTTGCAGCACATGCTCCAGCACCAGTTGCGCCACAGCGCCTGCTTCCGGCTCCGGGTACGCCTCACTTATACTTTGGTGAATGTACTGCTGCATTTCCTGGACGGTGGCCACGGCTATACTTTGGGTTGGATTTTAGATATCTTTGCAAAAGTATAACTTTTGAGTTAGAGAGTTAAAGATTTAGAAAGTTAAAGGGTTAAAAGTATAATGCGTAATCTATATGTCAAAATTACACTTTACGTATAGAAAAAGGCGTTCAGCGGGTTAAGCATAAAATTGCTCTACGGTCTTCTCCTCTCAACTCTCTGACTCTTTAACTTTCTAAATCTTTAACTCCTTAACATGTCTGACGAACTATACATGCGGCGCGCGCTGGAGCTGGCAAGGCTGGGTAATGGCTACACCAGTCCCAACCCGATGGTGGGCTGCGTGGTGGTACACGAAGGCCGGATAATCGGTGAAGGATGGCACCGGCAGTATGGTGGGCCACACGCCGAAGTTAATGCCATTGCATCTGTAGAAGATAAAAGCCTGCTGCCCCAAAGCCGGGTATACGTTACGCTGGAGCCATGTTCGCACTTTGGCAAAACACCGCCGTGCGCTGATTTGCTCATCAGCAGCGGCGTGCGCGGCGTGGTTATCTGCAACACCGACCCAAACCCGCTGGTAGCAGGGCGCAGCATTAAAAAGCTGACAGAAGCAGGGGCGCAGGTAAAAGTGGGCGTGCTGGAGCAGGAAGGCCTGGAGCTGAACAAGCGCTTCTTCACTTTCTATACTTTAAAGCGGCCCTTTATACTTCTGAAATGGGCCGAAACGGCCGATGGTTTTATAGCTGCTGAAAACTATAAGCCAGTGCAGATTAGCGGAAAACTGGCGCAGCGGCTCGTGCATAAGTATCGCACCGAAGAGCAGGCTATACTGGTGGGCACACGCACTGCCCTGGCTGATAACCCGCGCCTGAACACACGCTTGTGGAACGGCAAAAACCCGTTGCGTCTCGTTATCGACAGGCAACTGCAACTACCGCCGCACCTGCACCTGTTCGACCAAAGCCAGCCAACAGTGTTGTATACTTACAAAAAGCAGGAAGATCGGGAGAACTTATACTTTGTGCAGCTGCAGGAAAGTGAACCTTTGCTGCAGCAGATGATGCAGGATCTGCACCAGCGCCAAGTGCTGTCGGTGCTGGTGGAAGGCGGTACTTTTCTGCTGGAAAGCCTGCTGCAGGCTAGCCTTTGGGACGAAGCCATACTATTTAAAAGTAAGTATAAAACGCTTGGCATCGGCATTAAAGCGCCCGCGATGACAGGCGGGCAACTGCAGGGCATACACGATTTAAACACCGATTGGCTGCAACATTATCGTAAATCGCCGGTTGCCAATGCGTAAGTATAAATTAACACATCAGCACATTACATATTAGCACGTTATTCGGTACTGTAATTAAAGTAAGGATGGCAAAGTTGCCAGTTTTTCAATGTTATAGTTTATTAAGAAATATCTTATAGCCTGTCGGTGATTTTCCCAGGACCTGGAGAAGGATAAAGTCTTCCTCACCAG
>Ga0210040_10004267_pt1 | contig 18796 bp, 22 predicted proteins | sample CryGeyCG12114_NA_FD_185462 | JGI IMG/M metagenome (GOLD analysis project Ga0210040, IMG submission 185462) | Groundwater microbial communities from aquifer - Crystal Geyser CG19_WC_8/21/14_NA (SPAdes) (version 2) | ecosystem: Environmental > Aquatic > Deep subsurface > Groundwater | place: USA...
GCTCATTTCCTTCGGGGCGACGTAAAGAACCGCGACCTAAAGAGTCAGCGACCTAAAGAGTCGGCGACCTAAAAACGGCGACGTAGAGTAAGACGACCTAAAGAGAACGACGTCGCGATACGCAACGTATTTTTCCTATTTTGTCTTGGTAACTATATGTAGTTATAGTCAATAGTCACTCGGTAACTTATAGTCTATTATTATTATAGGGTGATATCAAAGGCATTTTCCGAATACGTGAAAAAACTATTGGGTAACTCACGCCGCTGATGCTTTAAGCTTCAACACAGCAATTTAAATGCTTTAATAATCTAATGTAGAATTTTGGCTTCGTTGCATTTATCCTGTCTATCGTATGTTTACATGCTAAAAATTTTCGAATCTAGATTTTCCTGAATGTTGTAGTTGGATGCCAATCACCCAATATATGTAAAATGCTACAAATTACTTCACTACCACTTCTTATTCTCCCCTTTCGTCCTTAAACATGGTGACTATGTGTAGAAGGCGGTACTATGTAATCGAATTGTATTGCAAGTACTTTTTTGCTAGTGTATCCCTAATGTTAGTAGAAATGCCAGAGCCAAACCGTTGCTTAATATATAAGATAGGTAACTATCTCTTATTCTGAAACGAATAATCATAATTTACAATAAAAGCTTTCAAAAAAACAATTTTATTCTCAGTGACCGTAAACTATAGAGGTACACATGAAGCCTTGTATTTTCGTAGATTTCTACATGGCGTACACATCCCAGCCAATCGGATCAGTAGGTAGAGGTGGTAATGTCCTCTAATTGGCTGGGAGATGTACGCCATGTAGAAATCTACGATAGTACAGGGCTTCAGGTGTACCCCTTATATGTAGCATCCTTAGAAATTGTGGGCCCACGGGGTTTGAATCTGCAAGCACAGAACATAATTGAATCATCCAAAGTTTGTGAAAAGTGTGCGTACAAGTGCTTATAGTTTATTGCTCACCTCAAATGTATCAGACGTTCCAGAATAAGCCCGTGGCAATTCACCAATGGCCCTTAACCAGTAGCCAAAATGTCGAACACGGTATGTTCCCGGTTCAACGTCAACCGGAATGTTCCAAGTTACTGTTCCTCGGCTCCTTGGGTCTTCAAAACGGAACCTATAAATGTCAGACAAAAATTCGTATGGACTTATATACCTTATTTATATTTTGTTGCGGAATTGTCGATTTAGTCTTGTTTTTACTACATTGTATCTGCGTCAGCATCCGTTCTAACAATTTCCCAGGTGCCATCCGAATTTTCTCTCTCAATCGTAAAATAAGTTCCTCCACGCATTGACCGGTGCCTTGGACTGCCAGCCGAAAACATGACCCACATAATTTTTCCCCCTTCAATTATCGGATCAGGCTGCATGGTTACATTACCAAAAGGTATTGTTCTTGGCCAGTCCTCCATATTCCACATTTCTGTTCGCAGTCTATTTATAAAACTTTCGGGTGTTGGGCCTGGGGCAACTTCCTCGTTCTGTCACATTAGAATAAGATAGTCAGTCAGTGATCATATATATAAAAGTTTTAAAAAACTAGTACGTACTTCATTCATTGCAGTAGCCATTAACTCGTAAGTTTGAATGATGGCTGGGAGTGTATACTTTCCGTAAAGGGTGGCTCCACCGTTTGACTCTTGGGCTTCATACTCCTCCGGTGTTGCAATGTAGTTAATGTAAGAGTTACACAACCCTGCAATCACGGTTGTTCCAGGTCTTATTTCATTAACTGCATTTCGAAGCCGTCTGCCAGACATGGTTGTGAATTCCCCTGGAGTGGCTACAATATCCAATTGACCAATGTTGAGAATCTGTAAGGAGATAATAGACGGTGCCCAATCCCATGGGTCTTTCATTTCTCCAGCTGGTATGGCTACAATTTTAGGTCTACAACGAAAACCATTATAAAGCTTCAAATTGTATTGGAGTTTGCAAATGCGTGCTCATAGCGTATTCATGTTCTAATATTTTTCGTACAAATGACATTCTGCAAGTTCATCAGATGGTTTTTGAAACAAAATATCTCGAATAAACTCCCAAATCGGTGACGGATCGATTCCAATGAATGAAAACCCAAGAGCAGGTGGGCATGTTGTGCCTGTGGTCTTCACTCCTGTGTCAGGATCTTCAATTGTCACCTGGTATAAAAATGAATTCAACCAATCATAATTAACATTCAAAACTATACTTTTGTACTCAAATCCTATAATAATAATATTTGACATTTACTTCAATATTCGACATATCGACAAACTGATGAGCATGTGTTATTGAACCTTTCAATTGTTCTGAATTATCCTCCCCATGAAAAATCTGCATAGCTTTCTCAAATATAATAGTCCCCATCAGCCTGCATTTCTCCGCATCAAATAGGTCCGGAATATCTCCCTTGGCATTCAATGTGGGACTGACATCGCCCAGATTACTGGACCCAAACCCTGATACGACTTTGCCGACACCAGCCCTGGATCCATTATTCATAGCGTAGTCAAAAAGCAAAGCGGCATATCCCATACTATCAGATGACACTAATGGATTTACTCCACCATTGAATGAAATAGGATGCACAGGCCACCACGCAAAGCTACCAATAGGGGTTCCAGTTTCATCTTCAAACCGGAGAAGTATCATTTCTTTGTCCGTATTGTGTTCATATTTTTCTTTTTCCGTTTCTGGATTCAATTCGTACGGTCCACTTTGTCGATTCCGATTATTAAGAAGTTCCCCTTTCTTTACATACACTTTACCAGTAGTAAGAGAGGAATCAGCTTGACTGATACTTTCCACTATGCCATCCACAACTGACCAGAACACTAATGGGTTAAAACCATAACTTTCGATTGCTAAGTAAGCATAATAAGACATGAACCCGGAAAGACTACTGTGTGTATGAGAGGCACTGATCATCACATTTTTTTCTGTGTATTTTGAATCAAACTTAGTTGCCAGCTTTTTTATCACCTGGAAAGAGTTTAAGTTTATTCCGTTAGTTAGTGTATTGCTTTCGTTCGGCTTGATCATTTTTGAAGGTCTTTGAATTATTTACCTCTTGTCTCAAGCCGTCATCGAGCATTCCCAAATCACAGGTGACGAATACAACGGAATCGTGGGTATCAATTGATTCAACTATAAAACTTCTTGCAAAAGATCTTGTGTGTACTCCAGCTGCATATGGTAGTGGTGCCACATATCCATTCTAAAGGGATTGGTGGGAAATAGGTTGGTTTTATCTTTTCCTTTGAAAAAGTCCTGAAATTAAGGACATGATTTTAAGATAGTTACCAAAACTATTCCAGCCACAGGTCCTGTGATATCAGCTCTGCCTACACCAACTCTATAAATTCCTTCATCGTCGTTTCCCAATGCGACATTTGTGCAAAACAAAATGGCTAACACCAAAAAAATAAAATTTAGTTTATGACCCATTAATGCTACAGAATTCTGCAAATTACTTGCATGCAAGAAAGGGATGTTTGTGGTGAAAGTGGGGAATAAATACTTAATTGGTTTGGTAAAGCATCATTTTTCAGCCAATTAATTAAGTGATATTCTGCCTTTACTAATCAGTTGGTTGTCATCAACATTGTGTGCCGTGATTTTTCAACACGAATCTTATTTGAGCTTATCTTGACAATTATTCATGGTGATATGCAAAGCAGTACGCATTTTAGCACGAGCTTGTTATTTATTGTCAACCAATAATATATTATGCTTCAACATGTATAATGGAAACGGGAAGCTACTTTGACAAAAAATGCTTGTAATCATTTCAATCCTGAGAATTTTTTTAACTGTCCATCAACTATGTGTGTAAATACGGTTCATTGTGATAAATATAACGATTGATTCACTATCAGTGAATGAAACTTAATGAGCAATGCATTGGTACGTATTTACAGCAAAATCATTAATTTTATAATGTGAAACTGGAGTTTATTAATTTCCATTCAGACTTTGATGCTTAATATGAAAAATGTTTAATGTAAAATTTGGCAAGTCCATATTGCATCCACTTAAGACGATTGGACGCCCGAAGCTTGAATCTGTTAAATATGTTGCTTAATATTTTAGTTCGAATATTGCATACAATTTATTAATAATCTCAAAAATATAGAGTCCTTAACCTACCTCAAATGTGTTGGAAGTTCCGGAGTATGCTTTTGGTAGCTCTCCAACTGAAGCTAACCAGTATCCAAAATGTCGGACACGGTATTTTCCAGGCTCGACATCTTCTGGGATTTGCCACGTCACATGTCCTATATTCCGCAAATCCTCAAATCGAAACCTTACGTTTTAAGATGGAGACAGTGAGAAGAATACGTATTTTTCAATCGATCAAATGAATTAGAAGTAATATTTAGGGTCAATACATGCAATCAGTATCTGCGTCTGTGCGCACGATCTCCCAAGACCCATTCGCACGTTCTTTTTCGATAGTAAGATATGTTCCCCCACGCATAGATCTGTGGCGTGGACTGCCGGCAAAAAAGTTTACCCTCAATTGTTTACCAGCAGTAACAATAGGATCGGGCTGAAGAGTCACAGTTCCGAAAGCACGATCTCTAGGCCAGTCTTCCAAGTCCCACATTTTATCTCGAAGGTTGCCAATAAAATTTGGAGGCATCGGATCGGTTGGTATTTCCTCATTCTAATTTGAATATTTTAGTGAATACTTCCTTATGTGAGGTAATCTTGTGTACTGGTCAATAATATTTGTAATCTTACGTTCATCATATGCCGAGCTATTTCTTCATACGCATTAACAACAGCAGGTAGCGTGTACCTACCATAGAGTGTAGCCCCTCCTTCATATTCTAAGGCATCGTACTCTTCTGGGGTAGCAACATAATTTATATAAGAATTTGCCAATCCGGCCACGATTGTTGTACCGCCTTTAATGCTATTTACTGCATTCCGAACCCGTCTTCCTGACATAGTGGTGAATTCACCAGGTAGACCAACAATATCTAAGTCACCAATGCTCAAAATTTGCAGAGAAATCGTTGTAGGTGCCCAATCCCATGGATCAGAAGACTCGGCAGGTAAAATTACAAGTTTTGGCCTACATTTAGAAACACATTTGTAAACGTGTTTTGAATTGCAAGTTCAATCGCAGTTTATTCATTCAATAAGTTAGAACGGGAATAAAATGCTTCATATTTTTATGAAATTACTCTTGACACTTCAATATTTCCTCACTAGGCTTGAATAGCCAGTCTCTAATGGGGTTCCACAGCCATTGATCGTCGGGATTGAAACCTACATAGGAATATCCTAAAGCTGGCATGCATGTTATCCCAGTTGTAACTTCTCCATTTTCTGGATCCTCGTAGTCCACCTTTTGAACAAAATACAAATTATTTTGACTTGGGCATCATAAATCGAAGCAAGCAACAATGCAGCCGCGTTATAAAGCACAATCACTGATTCACTAATATTGAATACTGATACTATATTGTTGCAATTTATTTTTAATATTTCTAACTCCCACTCAAAATATCTCATTAGCTTACAAGTTTTAATCACCTTATTGAGGAATGAATATCTATAGTATATCTAGTTCTCTATGATAATATAGTCATAAATTACGAACCGTCACATTTGTCATCTTGAAGAATCTCTGACCGTGCTTCACGGCTCCAGTAAGTTGTTGCATATTATCCATATCATGGAATATCTCATTGGCACGATTGAATATCAAAGTTCCCATTTGTTTACATTCCTCTGCACCAAAAAGATTGCTATCATCATCACGGCCATTAATTGATGGACTCACATCGCCCAAATTGCTGGACCCAAATGCTGATACAAAATCTCCCGTTCCAGCTCGGGAGCCATTATTCATCGAGTAGTCGAAAAGGAGTGCAGCAAATCCCATGCTGTCTGAAGAAACGAGTGGATTACTCCCGCCATTGAAAGAGATGGGATGAACTGGCCACCACGAGAAACTGCCCCTTGGAGTTCCATCTTCATTCTCAATCCGAATCATCATCATGTCTCTGTCCGTTTCATGATTATACATTTTCCGCTCCTCCTCTGGGTTCGCATTATATGCTTTCATGCGCCGATTACGGTGATTACTTAGTTCCCCTTTGTTCCAGAAAACTTTCCCGCTGGCTAAAGACGCATCAGCTTTTTCTATGGCTTCCACAATACCGTCTACTACCGACCAGAAAACGAGAGGATTGAACCCATAGCTTTCAATTATGATGTATGCAAAATTTGACATAATTCCTGAAAGGCCACTATGTGTATGGGTGGCACTCATCATGATATTTTTTTCTGTGTATTTTTCCCCAAACTTGGTGCGTAATTTTTTTATAACCTAGAAAGTAGAAAATGTTATTTTGAATGCAGGCAAGATTTGTTAGTGCTCTAAGTAAGTTGAAACATTACTGGTATATTCAAAAATATGTAACCTCTTGTGTGACGCCATCATCCAACATACCCAAATCGCAGGTGACGTAAACTATAGACGAGTTAGTGTCTTTTGACTGAATTATGAAACTTCTAGCGAACATACGTGTGTGGACTCCAGCGGCATATGGAACTGGAGATACGTACCCATTCTGAATTTTGAACATTCCATGCATTAAATTCGAAAAATATCAAATCCAATGGTCTGCAAATATTTAATGCTAATAAATTACCAATACAACGCCACCGGCAGGCCCCGTTATATCGGCGCGACCAACTCCCACATTGTATATCCCAGCGTCATCATTTTGCCCGAAAGAATTTCCACAAAGGAAAAGTAGGGTTAAAATGAGAAATGTACAAAAATCTAGTTTCCAAGCCATAATTTCAACTTGAAATTCAGTTGAAATCAATTGAACTACTTAAAAAAAGTTATATCTGGACGGATTATCATTTGCCGGAAAGAATAATTACTACCTGTGTGATAGTCATTGTCACATTGTGATTGGGCTCTTATCAATAATAATCATTGAATCAGGACATCAAGATTATGGAAGGTGAAGTGTGACAAAGTGTTTATGATAAAAATTCATAGAAATTAGCCATCGATTCTTCCTTAAACGTTGGCGAATAAGCGAATTCATAAGCATGCATAATGTAGCATATGCAAATAATGCAATGACTCTATAGCTCCAACTCCTCAAAATAAATCCTTGAAGCATTCAAAGTCCAAGAGAAACAGGATAAAACTAGAAGAACGAAATTTGATGCTAAACAAATCTGGATAACTCATTATCATATTTAGTAAAATTTTAAAGCAGAACTTAACTTGAGTTAGAATGAGAAACTGCTTTATGATAAACAACGCAAGTGATTTTATTTGTTCTCCAAACATAAATCAGTGCCATTCATAAAACACGCTTGCTAACCACATATAATTTTTCAGCCTGGTCAGTATTTCTAAACAGGGAACGGAATAATTTCAAAATTCAGTACTTACAATCTTTTCTTGTGTACACATTCTTTAAATACTACTTTTATCAGCTACTTTCTTATCAAATACACATGTTTCATCCTTTATCACATTAGCATCATCCCAATATACTATTTTAGCTTTAAGACTTAAGTCGTTTCCTTTTAACTTTCCTCTGGCTATCACTTTCTCCATTCCAAATCCCTTCCGAACAAATGCGGTATCTTTCTCAGTCAGTTTCAAACACGGACAAATGTCATTAGCCCCATCGCCTATATAGTACACAGTACTAAATGGACCATGTGTTTTCATGTAGTCAGTTAAAGCTGATCCTTTGCAAAGATTTGGGGGACAAATACTACATTCATTTTGTACTTGATATGGGCGTAAAGTTAATCCATCACCACAATATGTTGCGTAGTTTGAGATAATTTTATCTACGTTCAAAAATGAGACCGCATTGTCTAGGAAAGTTTGGATGAAGACATCATTAGCATCGGATATGATGATAATCTTCGTTGACGGGTGCAGTTTTTTGGTTTCAGCAATAGCCTTCAACAAATCAATCATTCCTAAAAAATATTGAAAATAAAATGAATAAAAAATTGTTTGTTTACGACAAGTCAGACGTTAACTATTTTTTTTATTTTTTTTTAAATATGACTACATAACCAATATTCATACCGTTTGTTGGAGCCAGACTTCTAATCTGCTTAGTAATCTCTTTCAAACCGACCCCCTGAGATCTTAAATACTCAAAGATTTTATCCATGTAGTGCGTCCAATTGGTCCCATTATACAATTTTTTAATATCTTCCGGTAGAGGATTTGGGGAAATGGTGAGAATGTCAACATCAGAATTTTTATCCACGATTGTGTGATCGAAATCGAATGCAAATAATGGTTTCACAGTGCCATTCCCATTGTTTTGTACTTCATTCATAATTTTGTTTCGTGAAGAGTTTGATTTTAATTTTCGAGTATTCTGTTTTATTGAGAAAATAACAAAATATTTGGAGAATAACCGAAAAGTAATAGCAGCCGTTGATTTCACCATTGACTAACTAAGTTAGGATGTAGAATGTAAAAAATCTTTGGTTTTATCGCTTTTTCAGACTTTTTAATCACAAGCAAATTATTTATAGGGATATATAAAATATATTAAATTAAATAAATCTTGAATCTGTTTACGAATAAACCCGGACTTGAATCAATCCCGGGCTCTAATGTTCAAAACTCAAGTGTTTGGGGCGAATGCAGAATGCGCATGCATCCGCATGCACTGCAGCTATGTATCTATTTCTCATAGAAGTAGATTACTATAATATAACGTTTCATATATATTTCTATAAATATGTTTCTATTCAACAATTTTACGCCCAGTAAATAAAGGAAAATAATGCGAGTAAACAATAGAATAAAATTAATTAACTAATCGTAATCAAATTAGTTGCCGTGGTCAACTTTTTTTAGCGAAATGCAGCACGCTCTTGTAATGTAGAATTTTACCCTCTTTAGTTGTTGATTTAGTTGCACCTTTATTTCTTTCATGTGTGTTTTAAATTTAACACAATGTTAATTATAAGCTGAATATAATCTGCGTAAAAGAGTTGTGGAACTAACTTTTTAACTGCAAGTTTTAATTGGATTGACAAGCAAGTCAGTCAAGTTGACAATCCAATCAAACTTCAGGACCACAAAACTGTCTAAAAATCTCTGAACAGACTACATTTCATGACAATTCTGTTTCTGAAAATCTGGAATTTTTCCACTTAGCAACAAATATCTATACGCATTAGAGTCTAAATGTTTCAATTCACCAATCTATCTTGTTCCTGTATAGATAACTGCTGATATGCTATGCTTGACCATTATCATGTCTTCGTTTGTTCTATAGGTTCTATATTAGAGAATTACTTTGAAGAATTCTTTACAGCTTGTTCACGAAATGATTTGAGTTACCCGGTGGTCATGTGTAATGATTACAGGAACAAGTCCATTGTGTTAATTAAATGCTACACAACCGGCCAAAGATCAGGAAAATTCTCAGCCATTGCTAAAAACTTTAAACTCTGCTCGTCTAGCGTACGAAATAATAAATCTGTCACGATTCCGTTAATGAACACGTACTTAGCACAAGCTAAATGTTTGACACATGAGTACAAAAGCATCATCATGCAAAATATAGGTATACAAGAGCTGTACGGCCTCATAAATGAAAACTACGCAATAAGACAGCATTGGTTCATTTCTATTCTGGTCTGAATAATGAACTCCTACCAGAAAATCCCTTATATACAACAACTCATCAGGACAATTTCGACTAATCGATTCTTGAAACCCCAACGGTCCTGAACTACCAACAACAAAGCTGAATCTTTATTGAGAAACAACAGTTCCTTTGCATTATTCCTAGTAAAAAATAACATCATTTTTCTTGACAAGCTTGTATAAAAGTATCCCGCATGGATATCTACAAGTCATTAGTTCCCATCTGTATCAATATATCCGTGGTTTGCAGACAAACTGCTCAAAACTTTTCCTTCTTTATACTATACGTATTCACATGGAGTAACTTTTAAACTGGTGCCTCACTCAATCCCTTTCCTAAAAAAATTCTTGCCAATTTCAAACCCTATCCTCCACGTGCTGAATAATAAATCATCACCATCGTAAACATTCTAAACAAAACGAAAAAGCATCCCCAACCATGGTCATTCATCATCACCGCCATATTGTGCACCAGCCACTAAAGTTATTGATGGGAGTAGCTGTCGAGCAATGGATGGCTATGACAGCTCTAACTCTTATAACCATCGTACTAGGTCTGATCCCATACGTGATTGTGCGTCGTACAAAATATATGGTGAATTCTGACTCTTGTGCATACAAATGTGTGGTCACAATTCTCTCCTGTTTCGGTGGCGGCGTTTTATTGGCCACAGTCCTGCTCCATTTGTTGCCAGAAGTTCGGGAAGATCTAAGTGCCAATAAAATCATTCAAGAAACTTTTGACGAACATTTCCCTGTAGCCGAGATGGTCATGTTGTGTGGATTCGCGATAATTTACTTGGTGGAAGAAATGGCACATTTCCTCATGGTTGACTCGTACAATGGAAACGTTCCTCATCATGGCAAGCATAATCATGTGAGGGTCCGTAGTCTGCATAAAAAGAATGTGAGCACTGCCTACAGCATTCCAATCAGTGGCACCAATATGCCATATGGGGAGACCTCATCAATTGTGAAACAAACAAGAAGTAAATCATTAGGCTCTGGTTTGAATATGAGACCTGACAGCATGGTTAGCATGGAGGAGGATTTGAGCAGCATGGGCAGTCAAGTTATTGAAGAGATAAAGGCTTCACCAGCAGCCATGTTGAGAGCTTCGTTGGCATTAATTGCTTTGTCATTTCATGCTATTGTGGAAGGAGCTGCTATTGGGGTCCAGGTGGGAATTTATTTTATTTTTGTTTCAGGTAGGAGAGTTTAGAATTGTGTACGTATCAGAAATTCGAGGGAAATCAAATTTTGTGTCGGATGCATCAGGTTTAATTTCTTGGTAAATGGGTTGGTTCGTAAAAGCATATCGAGACTGTATTATTATTGGTAAAAGTGAAAGTATTCGTACTGTGGGACTGTAGTCACAATTGTTTGTTTCATTGAAATAGACAGCATCTTTGTTTTATGTTACATGACGAGCGGCACTCTTAAAGCTCTAAAAATCGAAATTGTTAAGAAACAGAAAATACTTCCACTGGGTCCATTGTTATTTTATTCCATACTTGATTAAAAATGTATTCATTTCCTTAGTGTTTTGAATTTTTCAGGCTCCAAAACTTAGCAAACTTATGTAGCTTCCAATTTGAATGTATTTGTATTTGTAAGTTAAGTGTGCTGCGAAACACGGGAAATATTTGGTGGGGAAGAATATTATCTAAAGCAGGACGAATCGTGGAATATTTTCATGCGGCGATGGACGATTTATTTATACAATGATACTTATTCCTCAGGCATTTTACAGGACCACATTTTTATATTCAATGAGGTTCTATTACAGACTGTACTTCTCTTGCACAAAATTTGCTGTCTAGCTTCATGTTTTGCAATAGCAAACTCACTTTTGCGGCGTTGACACATGAAAATGACTGTAGGTGAATTTACTAAACTGTCACAACAATTTTGGTTATGTAACTGGGGAAATGGGAAAAACTAGACTGACAGGAGCGAACATTATTTTTATACCGGCCGACCTAAGATTACATTGAAATAGCATTGCTCGCCGATATCGTAAGAGCTTTATTAGGGCCACGTAGTATGCTGCTGCACTAAAGAATGTTACAATTAAATGAATGCAGCTCTAGTTTTCAAGGGCATTATATTTGCGCCAATATTACAATAAATTATGCCTACCGCTTAGTTATTTAGTATTAGAAAACGTTTAGTTAATTTAATTAGCTTGGTTCTCTAGTTGTATCATACATTATGAACTATACATAGCGTGACAGAACCTCCAAAACGCCAAACTGTTTATTGACGTGATGCACAAAAAGTTGGCTGTGAGAATTATAGTAATTATCTCTCGCGGAATTATCAAGAAATAATCTAATTTCTCTAATTGAGTTCGAAACTTTAGTTTGGCCTTGGTGGCTAAATTATGCAAAAAATAATACCGTAACTTATCACTTTTCCAGCATAAAGCACACTTCTACTATACACCTTGTTTCTACATAGCATATTGGAATATTTCTTGTAGTTTTCCGAAAACGTGCTCACAGTAGCAAACTGTCTGTATAGTAAAAAAGTAAAATAGTAACTGATATATTTTGAATTAAATTTTGTTAATTTTCAAAAGCATAATTATGCTTATTAAAACAATATTAATTATTAATTTGAAATCACCAAATAATATTAATATGTTTGTAAAATTAGCAAACGTTTAAGTTTATACGAATTTCGCTCAACGGTTTACATTACTCAAACTATAATATTAATTTCTTGTTTACAGCATTGCACCGATGTGTGGCTCATGTTCGGAGCAGTTGCGTCACATAAGTTTGTCATCTCCTTTTGTATGGGAATGGAACTTGTGGCAGCTCACACTAAATTTTGGACCCACTTAGGCTCAATTCTAGTCTTTGCTGTGTTCTCTCCCATAGGAATCTTGGCTGGCTCAGAACTAGCGAATAGAGAAACGATCGAATCCCTGCCCGTGATCGTTATTGAGGTAAATTTTCACGTGCGGTTGCGGTTGCGGCTACAAACTAGATGAATTATTGTACTCTTGACATTGCAAAACTTTTTAAATCTGTCAAAAGCAGTATAAAATGGCAGAAGGATCAGAATTTTGATCGCAGCTTTTTCATAATTAATTATTCGTGTACGGTTATAAAAGAGATGAGAATGAATAGGTAAATTTTTCTGAACCGTCATATTTATGCTTTTTTTTTAATTTTAACGAAAAAACACGACTCACAAAAACTTATGAACAAGCAAGATATGCGTTAGTTATAGTCAATTGGATACAACAATTCATTCCTTTTAAAGGATTACCAAGCATGTTGTTTTTACTGCGTCATTTTTCCTTTTAGCTGCACAAACTAATATCCCATCATTTTAAAGTATGTTTCTTGAATTGCAGGGTCTAGCTTCGGGTACAATCCTGTACGTAGTATTTTTTGAAATCCTTGGACGAGAACGGGAAAGAAAGAATTCCTACTTACGAGAAAACAAGGCTGTTGGATTTATTCAATTTGCTTCGCTCGTTACAGGGGCAGCATGTATGAGCTGTCTTTTTGCTTTCACCCATGACCACGACTAACTACGTAAATACATGGAAGTAAAAGTCCTCTGAGAATAGACATTTTGATTCATGAGAAAAATTGAACAGAAAGGTTTTCAAAGTTGCCAATTTGAGGTATCGATCATCATGCTTGACAGCAATATAAATCATTATAGGTTGGATATTTTCAAACTTGAGCAGGACTCTTTAATGCATTTGTACTCGTTTTATTTATGACAATAAAATTGTTTCAATTTTTAAACCCTTTTCACACAATCCTCGTGAAATAGATGTAAAAGAACATTTCCCTTCCTAGGTCACATGAATTGGTATGAAATTGGATTTAATGCATTATTCAAAAGTAATCCAGCAGATACAGTATTATTCAGCACGATATAATATCATCATCCATGATTACATACATATAACGTGATCCATCCATCCATACACACGTGCACAATAGACAATAGGAAATAAATGTGAACTTGCCTCCTTATTAATTTTAAAGAAAAACATGATGTTCTGAAAATGAATTAAAAAAATGGAAAGTAACTGTGTTTGCATTTGTAGCAATAACTTAAGTAACTTTTTTCTTTCATCATACTGAATAATTCCTTTTGTTGTCCAAAATTTCCCAGAAAACATATCGTCGTCAATAATTTGCTCCCCAATTGTTCGATCAGGCGGCTAGGTAGCAATTTGGAAAACATGAAATAGACAAAATCAAAAGGACAAAGAAGAAAGTTGAAGACCGGGGGTAACTTCTTGATTCGTTTTTGTACTTTTATGTGAGTGCTTCCTCAGTTTTTTTATTCCTGAAATAATTTGTATGCAACAATGGAAAAGGTTATGTAAGATCAAAGAACCAAGGCAGAAGCTAAAATGATGAAATTCATTATTAATCATTCTATTTGCTATAGGTCAAACCTTCAACGTTTACTTCATGTTGAAATTCAACGAGTTTTCATGCACAGATGGTTTTCCAATACTAAACATGACAAGCCTACCTCTATATAAGAAGAAAAGTGAAGACAGATTTTTAAGAATTTTATGCACAAAAATTTTATAAAAAATTAATGATAATAATTAAAATATTTTCACATATTATTGATAGTAAATCGTAACTTCATGAAGCTAGAGTTTTTTTTTTGGATTATGTATCAAAGACCAGGTAGGGTTCACCAATCTTATGGTTATGATACCATCCGTCTTTTGTAATGTCACAATAGAAATAAATTGAAAAAATTAAGTTTCTATGCGAAGGCTCCCATTTGGAATTACTGTAATTCTTTTTTGGGTAAAACGTCTTTTTCTATGAAACATATTATAACTTTGACATTTCCGTCCTAAAAAGTTTTATGACGTGCACATTTTACTCATTTTTAGATCCCTTTGCATTTACAATCCAAATAAAGTAACAGAAAAAAAATATAAAGAGGATTTTCTCGTAATGGAACATCTCTCTTCTGTACCCATGCTGCAGACTGAAGCTGGAAACAATTCAAGGGCTTTTCTCCGGAAGTAGCGTTTGATATGATCAACTGCGGCTTACTCCTGTCTGCAAGAAACCCGGAAAAAAACCTGAAGGATGCTCTATGTACTATATATTATTCTGTTGTTGTAAAAACAGAGTAGAGGAATGATGACAAAAAATGAATACTGTAGGTAACAACTGAAATATATAAAAGATAAGGGATTTAACAAGTTTTGAGAGATTTAAAGAAAGCTGTGTGTATTTGCTGCAAAAATTGAGCTGGTTCAAGGATATTACACAATACAGGACAGGTGGGGAAGGCAAAGGGGTATAAGTCGCTAATAATCACGCTTCATAGATTTTGAAAAATGAAACGTCTTGTGCAACAATACGTCAGAGGGAACGGGAATAAGTCCCCTTTAAATCCTGAAATGATGGGTAGCCTAACAAGTTATTATGAAAGATTTCTTGAGCAACTTCAATTTAGTAAACGTAATTGTCATTAAAGTCTATGAACCCATTGACCGATGTTTATGAAAATCTATAGACCTCATTACACTGTGCTCATCTGTATGTGTGTGGCAGTCCTAGCAAAATTTTAACCCAGAGGACTCGACATATTTGTTTGGATCACGACGCATGTAGGGCGTAGCTGTAGCTGTCCGCTCTAAAAGCCTAAATGCAGCCAAAACTGGGTTAAAATCAATTTGCCTTTAGTGAATCATAAATAGTTAGCTCATATCTATTCATCATAACAGAAATATTTCATTTAAGTTTCATAAATAAGGAAAAGAAGCCAAAGTATGAAACAAAGCTGATATGCAATAGAGCTTAGAGCTTTTGGTCCCACTTGAATGCTTTGTGTAATTGACTCTTACTTTGAAAATAATGTCTGGGAATTTGAACATTTAATGCGCTTTTCTGGATGGCATCTAAAATCCTATTTACTTGGATGACTTGAGTACGTCATGTCTTGAATTGTTAATAAAAAGAGAGTTATGTTGTTATTCAAAATGGCCTTTTACATCACAAAATCAACAGATTTCATTGTGGTTGAAATAAAACACAGTCCCAGTACATTATCGCACAGAAATAAAAGTATCCAGTGGAATTCAATACCAAATGGATAATGCGTAGCAATGCTGTATGGTCCGAACTACTTTACAGGCCTTCCTCATTTATTTCCAGTAGAATGGTAGGCTCCCTTAAAATCATACATTCGAATAGTATTTATGACGGTATGGCAAATCAAGCAAATACTCGTGTAAGTCTGTAAGTGTTACCTGCCAAAGGCTAGTGGGCCTGGCAGGCCCAGCCCAGCTAATGTATATTTAATGGCACACCGTTAACGCGTTTAAAAAAATAACTTAGCGATTTAGAAAGTTTTTTTAATTCTTATTTTGCACCAGAAAAATGTAGTCCGATATAGAAAAATTAATATTTTTTAACATGGAAGAATTATACTCACAAACATCACATTACATGATTAAAATTATTAGAGTCTTCTTACCCTTGTGACAAAAAATATTTGAAGCATTATCTGAGAAGAAAAATCCTAGCACACAAATGAATAATGTTTGTAAAGACTTAGGTCTTTAAAAATGAGATGCAAAATAAATAAATTTCAACTCAGCAATGATTAAGACTATTTGTACATTTGACTCTATAATTACTCCCTAAATACTAAAAAAATTTAGTGTGATTACCAAGCTCATTAAAAATAAATGAAATATTCAAAAGCCTAAATATGAAAAGATGAACAACAATAATTTCTCTTTTAGCTAACTAAAAAAATCTCATTTCAGAATTTGCTTTCTTTCTCGTTTGTCCTTAAAACTTTTCCTTAGTAAAGCGCGGAAAATGCTCTCTTTCGAAAACCTAACCTAAAAATTTGACACAATCACAATAACCAAAACGCTAGAATATCACAATTTTTTTCCTTCCTTCAACCATCCAAACCCTGTGTATCTGCAGAACACGTAACTACAATCAAATTCTGAGTCTGACTATTTACAAAACTACTAACGTTCGCACTATTCACAGCGTCGGAAAAGTTTATGCAAGTGGTCCCATCGTATCTTAAACTTTGCATGTTTGAGGAAAATGGAACAGCATTCGTCTTCTGATGACTTATTGTTGTATTTGTATTGTTGTTATGGACAAGTGCACTCATTTCGTAAAGCATGATGGCGCCATTTCCTTGATGGGACTTGGAGGAGCGGGACTGTGACAGACTTTGGCACAAGAATGCATTTTCCGTCTGACGTTTTCTACTTGAACTTTGGGACCCGAAACAATGCATCAGCAAAATGTCCTGTGTGTGAGCAAATCAAGAGTTCCTTTCAGTTTAAGTGTGCATAAGCCAGATTCAATGATAAAAAGTAAACATCTCGCGACTACAATTAAATCAATAGAAGTAAGGAAAGTTTGTTATAGTTAGATAGTTTCTAATAGATGGTTTCAGATATTATAGAAATTAAAGTGAATGAATAACTTGTTAACTATTAGAAAATACAATCCGTGCACAAACAACAGGCTAAAGAAAAGCATTAAAAGCAAAAATAGCATTGTAAGGAGGTCGATTCTTATTTTTAAAGTCGTCACACGACATTTAGCGGTTTAATAGTACTTTCCGTCATGTTTCGATCACTGGACAGTTGTAAACAGTTTTCAGTGAAAATATCCAAACTAAACGCCGAGGATAGATCATTTCGTAGAACATGAGTTTAAAATATGGGGCTTGTGAGCAGAGCGAGCAAAGCACACCGAATTTTCAATTCCATATCAATGACGCGGACGTCAGAAATTGAATTATAAGAAGAATCCTACTGTGACCACTTTGATCCACAACTATCAGGCACAATTTTCCAAAACTAACTAAATAATACTACTATTTTTACTAAAAGCTTACAAAATCAATCTTATTGTTATTTCTCAGGCAATGCCTTCTAGCGGTCGAAAAACAACGGAGAACTTGGTTATGCAAAACTTTCATTTTATATCCCCTTCATTCGACTTCAACAGTATAAAGAATAAAGTTTTTAGTTTTCACTTTGAGTCTGAAAATTTTAGCTTTTCTCCCTTCTGCATATTACGTAGACGAGTTATTTAGGTACATCACAAAATTGTACTCAATTATTTATGGCACGCAGGACTTTTAGGGGTCAGGTAAAGGTGAGATGAGAACACTGGTATACACATACAGGGTGACAATTTAAGAATGCACGCCTTGGTTACGGTGTATCATGTGAACAAACAATTATAGACTTAAGGTCAGGGTATCAAAATGATGTCAGTAATACAAGTATTCCGTCGGTTGCTTCAGTTTTCTGTTGCGTTTAATATTTTTAAAGTTATGGCGTTTACAAAGTCACAGCGTCTTTTCATGTTAAATACCTACTTTGAATGCAAAAATTATGCAGCTATTGCCAGAAGATTTCACGCTGAGTTCAATATTCACATTGATAGGACTACTATTTGTAGAACGATTAAAAAATTTAGAGAAGATGGCAATCTTACTGCTCGTTGTGCAACTCAACGATCTAAACTGAGCACCGATGTCACAAACCAGATTGTTCGTTTTTTATCCGGAATCCAAGAATGAGTTTACGGAAAGCTGCGGCCGTGTTACGTCTATCACGAGAAAAAATCCGAAAAACTCTGAAAAATTTAAAATTCAAACCGTACAAACGACGAAACGTGCAATATTTATCTGCAACAGATCGGGAATCCAGGTATTTTTAGCCATCCAATTCACAAATCAACAATGCATCAACTTTCAGCTCAAGAATGCATTCAAAGTAGGTATTTAACATGAAAAGACGCTGTGACTTTGTAAACGCCATAACTTTAAAAATATTAAACGCAACAGAAAACTGAAATAACCGACGGAATACTTGTATTACTGACATCATTTTGATGACCTGACCTTAAGTCTATAATTGTTTGTTCACATGATACACCGTAACCAAGGCGTGCATTCTTAAATTGTCACCCTGTACAGGTTGCAAAAAACTACAAATGATTTTCATTCCATATTGAACAAATAAAAGATTCACGAGTCTATGGCATGAAAATTTAACTTGATTTCGAGTAAATTTTTTAAGGCTTGATTTGAGGTAGT
>Ga0210040_10004268_pt1 | contig 18796 bp, 14 predicted proteins | sample CryGeyCG12114_NA_FD_185462 | JGI IMG/M metagenome (GOLD analysis project Ga0210040, IMG submission 185462) | Groundwater microbial communities from aquifer - Crystal Geyser CG19_WC_8/21/14_NA (SPAdes) (version 2) | ecosystem: Environmental > Aquatic > Deep subsurface > Groundwater | place: USA...
AGCCGCCGCCCAGCCCCAGCAGCAACACGTGTCGCACGTCCTTTAGGTCGAGTTGGTGCAGGCCGTGGCGTAGCACCCGCTGAAGCGAGCCGTAGGAATAGTTCGTGGTGCGGGTATCCAGCAATTTACGGCCGTTCACCAGCGTCACTTCCAGCGGCCCATTGATGATGGAAGGCACTTTACGGGTGAGCGGAAATAGGTAGCTGACTAGTTTTCTGAGCATAGTGAGGAATCCAACCGAGTGGTTCGCGTATCGTTGCGGCCATTATTTTGGCAAACAACGATAATCGGACAACAATACGCGAATTACTTGTTTGGTACTGCGCCTACTTAGATAGGGAATAACCAAAACCAGCACGTCATTTCGACCAGCGGGAGAAATCTCGCGTGCCACGCTAATTTCCAGCTTTTAGCAGCACGCGAGATTTCTCCCGCTGGTCGAAATGACGGCCTATTCGGATAGGCTCTTAGTGTCAGCCGTTACGCGCCAGATCTTGTTGCCTGCGTCGTCGGCTACCAATAGGGAGCCGTCGGGCAGCACCGTGACGCCCACGGGCCGACCGTAAGCGTCTTTCGAATCGCCGCCTACCAGGAAGCCCGTTACGAAATCTTCGAAAGTACCGGCAGGCTTGCCGTTTTCGAACGGCACGAACACCACTTTGTAGCCCGAGAAGTCGGAGCGGTTCCAGGAACCGTGCTGGCCGATGAAGGCTCCGCCCTGGTACTTATCCGGAAATGCCGTCTGGTCGTAAAAGGCCAGGCCCAACGACGCGGTATGGTTGCCCAGCGGCACGTCGGGCACCAAGGCTTTCTTGACTAATTCGGGCTTCTCGCCAGCACGGCGCGGGTCCTCGTGCTGGCCGTAGTACGAGTAGGGCCAGCCGTAGAAGCCGCCCGGCTGCACACTGGTCACGTAGTCGGGCACGAGGTTGTCGCCTAGTTCGTCGCGTTCGTTCACGGCGGCCCACAGCTTGCCGGTTTCGGGTTCCCAATCCAACCCAACAGGGTTGCGCAGGCCGCTGGCGTAGATTTTCTCGCCGGAGCCGTCGGGGTTGATCTGCAAGATATTGGCGCGGCGAATTTCATTCTCTGGGCCGTGCTCCATCACATTGGAGCCCGAGCCCACTGTCACGAAGATTTTGGAGCCATCGGGACTGGCCAGTAGGTTGCGGGTCCAGTGGTTGTTGTAGCCGCCCTCGGGTAGGGTCAGGATTTGCGCGCCCTTTCCCGTAATCTTGGTTTGACCCGCTTGGTAGGGGTAGCGCATGATGCCGTTGGTATTGGCTACGTAGAAGTTATTGCCCAGCACCAGCATACCAAACGGTTGGTTCAGGTCGCGCAGAAACGTTTCGCGCACGTCGGGCTTGCCGTCCTTGTTCGTGTCGCGGAACAGCGTAAGGCGATTGGCGCTGGTGGCTTGCAGCGACTTGGAAGGGTCCAGCTTCAGCGCCGCCGCCACCGTTTTCTTCGCTCCCTTTGGCACCGTATTCGCCTCCGCCACCAGCACATCACCATTGGGTAGGGCGTATATCCAGCGCGGACTATCCAGGTTGCCGGCATATTCGGTGATGGTAAAACCAGCGGGCACCGTCGGCGTTTTGCCGGCCGGCCAGCCAATTACGTGACTGCGCTTGGTGGCCGATTCCGTGGCGTAGGGCGCGGGCAGCTTCAGGTCTTTGGCAGCCGTAGCCACCGTATCGGCGGAGGTAGTGGCTTGGGCCTCCTGTTTTTCCTGGGTCGAAGGGCCACCGCAAGCCGCTAACAACGTAGTAGCCAGCACTAAGCTCGATAGGTTTCTCATGAGTAGGGTTCAGAATTGACTACCGTTTTTACTACTTCCCCAGCGGATAGTTACGCTCGTGCTACCTCTGACCGCTTTATTAGCTGTGTTTTAACTTCAAGTATGCGATTTGAAACGCTAGTATTCCAGCATGAAATGTTAGCGCCTTAGGGTAATGGCCCGGCTTCTAGCCAGCCTGGGCTCGCGCACTCCCAACGGCGCGGACGGTGGCAATTCCAAAGGCCTGCGCATAGTTCGCACGGGGCAGAGCCTCGCGCCATCATCGGTTTCTAGTCTGATGATGTGCTATAAAACGGCAAGTACCCCAACGTAAGAGGCTGCTAAGCGTCTCGCATTGGGGTACTTATACTAAAGTAGTCCGTGCAGTAGTCGACTAGCTGAAGACTACCTCCGGCCGGGGCTGGGGAGGAGCAGCCATGACTTCCGGCGCTACGGGCTTAGCCAGCGGCACGGGCGGACGACGCACCTCGTATACATCGGGGCGACGGTCGCGCAGGGTGCGCACGCTGCCGTGCTGATGCAGCTTTTCCAGCAGTGTTAGGTCCACGTCTGTTATCAGGATCATTTCGTTGTTGGGAGTCGCCTCGCTCTTCACGCCGGTATTGGGGAAGGCAAAGTCGCAGGGCGTCAGCACCGCCGATTGCGCGTACTGAATGTCCATGTTTTTCACGCGCGGCAAGTTGCCTACCGAACCTGCCATCGCCACGTAGCATTCATTCTCAATGGCACGGGCCTGGCAGCAGTGCCGCACGCGGGAGTAGGCGGTTTGTGTGTCGGTCAGGAACGGCACGAAGAGGATGTTCATGCCCTGGTCGGCCAGTAGGCGCCCTAGCTCCGGAAACTCCGAGTCGTAACAGATCAGCACCCCTACCGGACCGCAGTCGGTGTCGAAGGTTTGCACCTTGCTGCCGCCGTGCAACGCCCAGTACTTGGCTTCGGTAGGCGTCACGTGGATTTTCTCGTACTTCTCCACCGAGCCGTTGCGGCGGCAGAGGTAGCCCACATTCATCAGCTTCCCGTCCACTACCTCCGGCATGCTGCCCGTGATAATGTTGATGTGGTATTTGATGGCCAACTGCGTAAAGCGCGCCAGGATTTCGGGTGAAAACCGACTCAGCTTCTTGATAGCATCGATTTCAGGTAGTTCGTTGGTTTCGGCCATCAGCGGACCGTGGAACAGCTCGGGAAACAGCGCAAAGTCGGCGCGGTAGGCGGCCAACGCATCCACGAAGTACTCCACCTGCTGAAACAGATCATCCATGCCCGCATAAAGGCGCATTTGCCACTGCACCAACCCGAGGCGCACCATGGTTTTCTGCGTCATGATGCCCGCGTGGGCTTCGCGGTAGAGCAGGTTGTCCCACTCCATCAGCACGGCATAGTTGCCGGAATCCTTATCGCCGGGCAGGTAGTCGTGCATGATGCGCACCGGGTGGAAATCGTTAGCCAGCTGAAAGTTCAGCGACGGATCTACGATAACCCTTTTCTTCACCTTGTCGATGTACTCTTTGGGCTGCATCACCTCTTGGTGGACGTGGTAGCCGGGTAGGCGCGCGCCAAACGTAATCGACTTCAGGTTAAGCTGTTCACACAGCTCCTTGCGCTTCTCGTAGAGGCGTCGCGCCAGTCGCCGCCCCCGAAACTCAGGCGCTATAAATATCTCGATGCCGTACAGGGTAGTGCCCCCCGGATCGTGCGTGGAAAACGTGTAATTGCCCGTAATCTGCTGGAAGGTGTGGTCGTCGCCAAATTTGCTGCGGTCCACGATAATACTCAGGGCGCAGCCTACTACCTGGTCGTTGATGGTGGCCACTAACTGACCCGCTGGGAAAAACTCGACCAGCCGGTTGATTTGCTCCTCGCGCCAATAGCTTCCCATCCGTGAGTAAGCCTTTAACATAGAATCTTTTAACTGCTCATAATCATCTAAACGCAGGTTTCTAATTTCAATTATTTCGCTCATGCAATAGGGGTGATGGATTTTCAGGATCTAATATAGTATAACAGCTATTTAGGCCGAAAGGTTCGGTAGCCGGCAAGGCAGCTAGGTCTGAAACGGCGGAAGTCCGGCCCGAACCACGCGCCCGGAAGTGTATTGACGTGCGACACTTGCACCAGCCAACACGACTCCGGGCGCGTGGTCCGGGCCGGACTTCCGCACTATCCATTTTCTTGAGGGCCTGCCCTACCCCCGCGGCATTGAGGTGCCCGGCTTATTGTTTTTGCTAGCCGGTTTAAACATGGGGTCTACCGCATCCATATCGAGGAAGTGCGTGAACGTGTCGCCGCGCAAGCCCAGGCGGATGGTTTCCAGCGCTACCAGCTCGTTGGGGGCAATATTGCCCAGGTTCACGTTGGCGCCTAGCATCTTAATAAACCATACTTGTTGTGCCTTCTGGGGGGCTTCCCAAATGATTTTCTCTGAGGGCACCTTGGTCAAAATCTCCTCTACCAAGCCGGAGCGCACTTCGCCAGTGCTGCGAAACAGGCCCACGTTGCCGGCCTCGCGGGCTTCGCCAATTACTTTAAGGGCGCCCGCTTCCAGCTCTGTCTGCATCTGCGAAATCCACTTATAGGGCGGAATGATCTTTTCCGCATCCTTGGAGCCTACCTCCGACAGCACCTTCACCTCCTGGGAAAGTGTGCGGATGAACTCGCACTTCTTGTCGTGGTCCAGCTCGATAGAGCCATCCGACACTTCCGCATACTCCATGTCAAACTCGCTCAGCAGGCGGCGGTAGTCCTCAAACTGACCGCGGATAATGAACGCCTCGAACAGCGTGCCGCCAAAGTACACCGGAATGTTGGCCTGCTTGTACAGCGCCAGCTTCGGCTTCAGGTTGGGCGTCACGTAGGAAGTGGCCCAGCCCAGCTTCACAATATCGGTGTAGGGCGCGCCTACCTCCAGAAAGTCCTCGGTTTCGCGCAGGCTCAGGCCCTTGTCCATCACCATGGTGAAGCCTTGCTCACGGGGTTTTTCGGTGCGCTCAGGAAGCTGGGAGAGGTGGTAATTCATGCTTGTTGCGGTCTTAGGTTCTTGGGAACGTAGAAATGCAGCTGCTCCTACACGGCAGCTGCACGCTTTTTACAGCGGCCCAAAAGTACGCCCGAATTCTAATAATGGTCGGAAAAGACTTGGGGACCTGGCTGCCAGCCGTATCCGACCAAGCTACCAAGCCCCCAAAACAGTGGCCCTACTCCCTACTTCCGATACTGGTCAATTAGCCGGGCCAGGGCCCGCTGCGATTCCAGCTCGGGAAAGTATTCAAACAGCAAGCGGTGCTTGTCGAAGTTCAGCACTAGGGCATTTTCCAGCGTATCGTATGCCTCGCGGTAGCGGCCGGCGGCCAGCAGGTAGGCGCACAAGCGGTAGTGCAGCTCAGCCTCGGCGGGCTGCACCTCCACGGCATTGCGCATCAAGTCGATAGCGCCTTCGAAGTTGCCTTGCTCATAGAGAATAATGCTCCAGTTCAACCACGCGTCCTTGCTGTCGGGGGCCACCTGGGTGGCTCGGTCGTAGGCCTCCAGGGAACTCACCACGTTGCCTACTTGGTATTCTGCGGCCGCCAGGGCTAGCCAGTACTCCAGGCTTTCATCGTAGAGCGCTACGGCTTTGCGGAAGAAGTGCCCGGCTTCCAGCCACCGTTCCTGGGCGTTCAGGATGATGCCAATGCCGAACCACGCCTCATCCATCTCCGGATTCAGATCGATGGAGCGCTGGTAGTAGCGACGGGCCTGACCCCAATCGTCGAGCTTCTCGTAGCACTCGCCAATGTTACACAAGGCCTCTGCCGTTGGCTCGTCATCGGCGTAGCTGAGTTGAAACTCGCCAATTGCCTCCCGGTATTTCTCCTGACTCACATACACGCTGGCCAGAAAGCCGTGGGCGTCGTAAAACTTGCCGTCAATTAGGATGGCGTACTCAAAGGCACTAATTGCCTTTTCGAAGTCGTTGAGGCGGAAGTACGCCTGCCCCAGGTTGTACCAGGCAATGGCGGAGTAGGGGTCATCGTCGGTGAAGCGCAGAAAAAAGCCAATGTTGGCCTCCAGCCGCTCACTGACTTCAAGGCAGTAAAGCAGTTCCTGAATGGCCACGTCGTTGTCGGCATTCAGGCGCAGGCTCTGCTTGTAGTACTTGGCCGCACTCTTGTATTTCTGCCAGCTCTGGTAGGCCAGGCCCAGGTTGAAATAGATATCGTCACGCTCAGGAGCGTTTTCAATGGCGCTCAAAAAAAAGGCCACTGCCTCCGGAAAGCTGCCTTTTTGCGTGGCAATAATGCCACGTGTCACGGCCACGTCCGGGTTGTCAGGGTCGAGTAGGGCTACGGCTTCAATCTGATCGGCCGCGGCCCGGTATTCGCCTTTCATGGCCAGCACCTGCGAGCGGTCGATGAGTAGCTCAGTGCTGAATGGGTACTGGGTAATGGCGGCCTCACAGGCCTGCAATGCTTTGTCGTATAAGGTGTTGGTGGTGTAGTGGTCGATGATATTTTCAAAATCGGCCAGGTCGAAAAAGACGGGTTCGTTGCTCGCTACCATGCGCTCGAATCGGCGCACAGTATCCAGCACTTCGTTCCGTTCCTCAAAGTTGTCGTTCATTCTCATTCGGCTACAATCAGCACAGGGCCGCCAAGCTGGCAGACCCTGTTACGTTAATGCGGTAGATACTGGCCGGAGCCGGTGTGCCACCTAAGATACAACAACCGCACCGGATGACAGTAGGTTCTTTTTCAATTCCGCGCAGCACCAAATGATGGTTTCGGGCAACGGTCGGAATGTCAGGCCGGTGACTTGTTGCACTTTTTCGGTGTTATAGCGAGTAGGGCGACGGCCGGCGCGCGCCGTGTCTTTTGTAATAAGTGGACGTGCTCCTGTGAGCAACGAACGGACGTGTTCCAGACGCCAAATGGTTTCGGCGGCCCACTCGGGCACCTCAGTAGTAGGGGCCCGCTTGCCGAAGCCCGCCGCCGCTTTGGTTAGAAACCCGCGCAGAGGCAGCGTGCCCGCGCTCAGCACAAACCGCTCGCCCCGGATGGCGGGCGTAAAAGCGAGCGTCAGTAGCATGGCTACCACATCGCGCACATCGACCAGGTTCAGGTCGCCGGGTGTGTATAATCGGTGTTCCTCATAGGCGTAGCGAAACAGCCGCGTGCTACTTCGGTTCCAGTCGGCCGGCCCCAGCACAACCGACGGATTCACTATCACTGCCGACAAGCCTTCGGCCACGCCGCGCCACACCTCCAACTCGGCCAAGTACTTAGAGGTAGCATATGCGGGATGCTCGGCCCCTAAGTCCCACTTTGCCGTTTCATCCAGCACTAACGGTTCTTGCGTCGGCCGTTCGGTTTCGGTTTCCGTCACCACCTTGCCCAGCGCCGCCACCGACGACACATGACACAGCCGCACGCCCGGCTGACGCAAACAGGCATCCACTATGGAAGCAGTGCCTTCCACGTTCACTTGTTGCAGCGCCGCCTCGTCCTGCGGCGCGTACGACACCAAGCCGGCGCAGTGAAATACGTGCGTTACGCCTTGTAGCGCGGCACGCAACAAGTCGGTGTCCCGAATGTCACCTTGCACCCACTCGACTACTTCATCAGTAGTGGTCAGCGTAGGAATCTGCTCCCGGTAGAGCGCCCGTACGGTATGGCCTTGCGCTACCAGCGCCGGAATCAAAAAATGACCAATCAGGCCGCTGCCACCGGTGACAAAAACCATGAAATTATTAGTTGAGTGGCTGACTAAGAACGCCTTACTACACTAGCAGAACGAGTAGCTGCGTGGACAAACTGCCGTTGCCTACTACAAATCAGCGTTCAACAAGGGTAGGGCCAGCAACTTACGCAAATACTGGGCAGGTAGCACCTTGTCGCGCAGCGTAGCCGTGTGCCGAACGTGGTGGGTGTCAGTGCCCACCATATCCACTAAGCCGGCATCAATCAGCTTTTCCGCTACATGCTTGGCACCCGGCGAGTAGTAGCCCGCCAGCGAGTTTAGGTTGACTTGCAGCAACACCCCGTTCTCACGGATTCTCTCTAGTTCGTTGAAGCGGCCGTAGAGATAGGTATAGCGTTCAGGGTGAGCCAAAACCGGCTGATAACCGGCAGCTTTCAAGTTGAAGATAGTTTCGTCGAACGTGAAAGACTCGTTCATGTACGAAGTTTCCAGCAGGATATACCGCTTGTCGCCTCCAAAGGATAGCAACGGTTCTTCCGCCGCCAGCTTACGTCCAAACCATTCATCCAAGTAGTACTCAGCCGCCGCTTCTAATTCGATATCCTGAATATCAGCAGCGGCGGCGGCGGCTTGCAAGTCAGCCAGGGCAGCGCCAATTGTTGCGGGTGTGTTGCGGTAAAAATCGCCCATAATATGGGGCGTCATAATGAGCTTGCGGTAGCCTAGTTCCTGCAGAGCACGCAGCAGTTCAATTGAATGGGGTAGGGTTTCCGCGCCATCATCCAGGCCGGGTAATAAGTGCGAGTGCATATCTACCCCCAACTGCCCCAGCGATAATGCCTCCGCAGATACGGGAGCAGACAGCCCTATAAGCCGTTGAAAAAAGGATGACATGACGCAAAGTTAGGTAGGTAGTAGGCGCTGCTAGGTAATCCGACTCCACAAGCGTGCAACAAGTCCCTTACGGACCGTCGGTTCGTCGTAGTATCCCTGCCCGTAGCCATAGCCGTAGCCATAACCGTACCCGTAGCTTCCGCCGGAAGTAGCATCATTCAAAATAGCCGTGAGCTTCGTGAAGCCATTCACCCGCACAAGCTTATTGATATTCTTCAGGAACGCTTTCTTCGAGTAATTAGCCCGTACAATATAGATCGGCACATCGGCTTTTCGCATGATCAGGATGCCGTCCGTTACTAGTCCTACCGGTGGCGTATCAATCATCACGACATCATACTGAGTATATAGCTCCGCTATCAACTCGTCAAACTTGGGACTCAAAATCAACTCCGATGGGTTAGGCGGCACAGGACCAGCTGAAATGAAATCCAGCGTGGGAATGCTGGTGCGTTGCACGCACTCTTCCCACGTATGCCGCTCAATTAGAATGGTGCTTATACCCCGTACGTTCTCAGCCTCAAATGCCAGATTCACTTTAGGCTTACGCATGTCCAAGTCCAGTATTACTACCCGTTGATCAGAGGAGGCAATAATGGCAGCCAGATTCACGGCTACAAAGGTTTTTCCTTCCCCACTAACGGTAGAAGTAACCGATATCAACCGATTTTTCTTCGTCTTGGAAGAAGCGATAAACTCCAAGTTGGTTCGCACCGAGCGAATAGCTTCCGAAAGGGCCGACTTTGGGTTTTTATCTACCACTAGCCGTGACACAGCCATTTTCTCTTTGTCGTAGGTAGGAATCACGCCGAGTACTGGCACAGAGATGTTGCGCTCCAACTCCCGCATACTGGTTACGGTATTGTGCAAGAGGTAACGCACACCGATCAGAGCTACTCCTAGTACAATACCACCCGCCAAACCAATGGCAAACACCATTAGGCGCACCGGCGAAATAGGAGTGCTTGGCAGGCTAGCCGGCGACAGAATCTGAAAATCGGGAGTAGTGCCCGCAATAGCCATTTCGAAATCCGCCTTCTTGCCCATGAGCATTAAGTTGGTGGCTTTCAGTAAGTCTAATGGCCGCTGCAAACGCTCTTGTTCCGTTGCCTTTTGTGGCAACTCTTCCAAACCGCCAGCTATTTCTTGCTGCTGCTTGGCCATTTTACTCAACTGTTTGGCTACTAACTGCTGATCTTTTTCAATTAGCTGGCGAATTGATTTTTTGGTGAAATCAATGCTAATCCGCTTCAGCTTAATAGCCGTCGTAGCATTCGGGACATACGACTCCAGTGTTCTTTGCATGTCCAACTGCTGATCATTCAACTGCGTTATCAGTTGCGCCAGTAGCGGGTCTTTTAATTGGCTAAGTGCCGGAATGGTCTGCGTAATGTCGCCATCCTCCCGGTCCGTCAGACGGTCCTGTTCTACTAGCTGCGCTAAGTTGCTGAGTAGGTTAGCTTCTTCTTGAGCCTCTTGCCGCTTTTCTTCCAGGGCTTCTATGCGGGTAGCAATGGTAGCCGCTTGCTCCTTTACGTCAGCAAATTTATTGCGCCGGGCAAAATCCTGCAAGTTGGTCTCAGCTTGCGTTAGCCCTACCTCATTTCTATCCAACTGCTTATCTAGGAAGCGCAGCGTATTGGCGGCCTGCTCCTGCTTCTTTACCAACTTTTCTACCAGATACACGGTGTCAACTTTATTGACAATATCGTGCGCTTTCAGTGGATTATGGTCTGTGAAAGAAATACCAATTGTATTGGCATCAGGATTTACGATAGCTACGCTCAGATTATTATTTAAATACGTGTTGATAGCATTGCCATCATTTATAACAAAGTGGTACGTACCTTCTAAATTATCCGATTTAAATAATGTCGTTTTTGTGACGGTTAGAACAAAAGACGGTGTTTGAATGGGTTGACCAAAACGGTACTCACTGCTTACCTCATTACCATATAGAAGATAAGAAAGCCGGAAACGCTGTGCATCCAGAAATTCTAGGTTAAACTTCGTATTGAACAAAGATCCATCCTTGACTAAATACTCTACTTGAAACGGTGAGTTTTGGTATAACTCCTGTTCCAGTACCGTACCCTCAGCATAATAATTAACATCAAGCGTGAGAGAGTCCTTGAGACGACGGTAAATTAGATCAGACTTGATCAGTTCTACTTCTCCCGACAGCTTATTAATATTTTGTTTATCGACTATACCAGTTAGTCCGCTAAGTCCTAACGCTCCTGCCTCAGTTTTTTCATCAATTTTCAGTACCGACGACGACTCGTATAGCGGGAGCGTGTAGCGTAAGAACAGCCATGAGGCAGTGAGTCCCAAAAGAATGAGTAAGATTACCCACGGCAAGCTTTTGCGCGCTACTGAAAGAAGGGTAGTGAAGTCTAAACCAGGGCCTGAATCCTCTTCCATTTCTGACTCAGCCCCCCCACCCGCACTCCGGATCAGTTCTTCAAGCTCTATTTCTTCTCGTGCAGCCATGTGGCGCTATGTGTAATTAAGGTAGTGACTGCTCATTAAATGTAATGATACTATGCCTATAATGCGAATCGATCTAATTCCGGTTTATAATATAAAAAACGGTAAGGCTTAAGCTAGCAAAAGCTGATATCAGCCCGAACAGCGGGCCAACATCACTTAACGCTTCGAAGAACGGCCGGCGTATGGGTTCAACATAAATTATATCGTTGGGTTCCACTTGCAGATTGGCCCGGCGCAACCCTGCGAATGACGTTAGGTCAATGACCTGCACGCGTGGGTTTTTGAGGTCACCCCGTATCAGGCGAATGTTGTCGGCGCGGCCTGAGCGTGAAGAACCTGCGCCCGTAATGGCTCCCCCATCTAGACCGCCAGCCAAGGCCAACACTTCCAGCAGGTTCATGTTATCGTTAGCAAGTGGAATAACCTGACCATTCCCACCACCTACCGCACCCAATATGATAATGCGGTTATTGCTCACCTGAGTCGTGACAAAGGGCTCGATATAAAACTGCTGATAACGTAATTTCAGCACGCTATCAGCCTGCAAAAGCGAGTAGCCACTTAGCTTAATATCGTTAATCATAGGTAGGCGCACAAACCCGTTGCTTTGCACCAAAAATTCAGCGCCACCAGTAGATTGACCACCGCTACTTCCGCGCGTACCACTAGCAGTAGGGCTCCGCGTTACGGGGCTACTTACGCCTGCTGGTGACCCAAACAATAGTTCGCCGTTTGGATCTAGAATTTTCTCACCGTCGTTGGTATACACCCGTACGGTTAAGTAATCGTTGGGCTGAATGACGTAGTTACGTTCAAGGCGATTTACGGCGCGACGCAAACGGCTTGTATCAACGGCCGTACCGTCTAGGCGGAACATCGTATTCTGTTGCCGTACGTGTGAGCTAGTGCACGAAAAAAAGCCAAGCGAACAAGGCAGGATGACGATCAACAGCCGTAGAAAGCGGTACAAAGCAGACGATTTTTGCATGCGGGCTACTAGCCAAAAGTGAGCAGTACATAGCGGCCGGCTAGCACGTATAAGGAATAAAAACCGGCTTAAAAACCTGCGAAGTAACCAAATTGGGCGCCCCTTTCAAAATTCGCACCAGAATGGGTTGACCCAAAGCTATCCATCATGCTGCCAAACCTGTACCTTCGTGAACCCATTACCGACCCGTACCGGTTGTAGTATTACCACCCAATCTTACGCTCATTTTTTAACTCCACCACCCGCATATGGAAGCAGTAGCGACCGAAAATCAAGCTTTAATTGCGCAGATGGTGCGCGACTTCGCCGCCGCTCATCTTACCCCAAACCGAATGGAATGGGATGAAAAGCAGTTTTTTCCGCTCGACGTTATGCATCAGCTCGGTGAGTTGGGCTTGATGGGCGTGCTGGTACCTACTGAGTACGGGGGCGCAGGCTTCGGCTATAAAGAATATGTGACGGCTATTGTGGAGCTGGCGAAAGTAGACGGTAGTATTGGCCTGAGCATGGCCGCCCACAATTCTCTGTGCACGGGTCACATTCTGCAGCATGCTTCGGAAGAGCAAAAACAGCAATACTTGCCCAAATTGGCGAGTGGTGAATGGTTGGGCGCTTGGGGCCTAACGGAACCCAACACGGGTTCTGATGCAGGCAATATGCGCACGACCGCCGTGCTCGACGGCGATACTTATGTGCTGAATGGCACCAAGAACTTTATCACGCATGGTAAAAGTGGCCATGTGGCAGTGGTCATTGCCCGCACCGGTGAGGTAGGCGACTCGCACGGCATGACCGCTTTTATCGTGGAACGCGGCACGCCGGGCTTTGCTGGCGGACGCAAGGAAAATAAGCTTGGCATGCGCGCCTCCGAGACAACGGAAATGGTGTTCACCGATTGCCGGATTCCGAAGGAGAACGTTATTGGGCAGGTAGGCGAAGGCTTCGTGCAGTCATTGAAGGTGCTTGATGGAGGTCGGATTAGCATTGCCGCGCTTAGCCTGGGTATTGCGCAGGGCGCTTTCGAGGCGGCCTTGCAGTACTCGCAGGAACGGCAGCAGTTTAACCAGCCTATCAGCAATTTTCAGGGCATTGCCTTCAAGCTAGCCGATATGGCCACCGAGATTGAGGCCGCATCGCAGCTTACCTACCGCGCCGCAGACATGAAGGATCGGGGCTTAAACGTGAACCTGGAGTCGGCTATGGCTAAGTTGTATGCGTCGGAAGTAGCTGTTCGTACGGCCAACGAGGGCGTCCAGATATTCGGGGGGTACGGCTATACCAAAGACTATCCGGCTGAGAAGTACTACCGCGACGCTAAGCTTTGCACCATTGGCGAGGGCACCTCTGAGATTCAGAAGCTGGTCATTGCTCGCGCCATCTTGAAGTAAGAAGCCCCATTCTTACGACTTAAGGGCGAAGAGCTAGCCATTTTATAATGATTTGCGTTTGTAAGTAGTGCAAGGCTGCTTAGTTCAGGCTAATAGTGGTTTACGTGACGTCTTCTTGGTAATCGAATCAACTAGTCCCTACTCAAAATCACAGGAGGCGCTGATTTGAAATCATAAAAATCTTTGGCTATCTTTGCAGCCCTTTACAAATCTGCGTTTTAATCTCACTGACCATATGATCATCGTCCAAATTAAGGATAACGAGTCTGTTGACCGTGCCCTCAAGCGCTTCAAGAAAAAGTTTGAGCGCACCGGCGTGCTGAAAGAGCTGCGTCGCCGTACATTTTTCCAAAAGCCTTCCGTTACGAAGCGCAAAATGAAGGAAAAAGCTATTTATAAGCAAGTTACGTACGGGACGGAGAGCAACTAGCTCCTACCCTATTTCGACTATCAGCAAAACCGGCTGCTTCGTTCTCCAGAACGAAGCAGCCGGTTTTTCGTGTTACTGCCTACCTTTACCCGTTAATTTTATACATTAGGTATTCGGCCCTCAGCCAACACCTATTTAATGAAGTTATTCTTTGATTTTCTGCGCTTCGAGCGCCGTTACAGTCCACACACGCTACTCTCTTACCAAACCGACTTACGGCAGTTTGACGAGTATCTGCGGGCTACCTACGAATTGGATGGCCCTACTCAGGCTAACCACACGCATATTCGGGGTTGGGTGGTAGAGCTAATGCAGCAGGAATTAGATCCGCGCACCGTGAAGCGCAAAATTGCTTGCCTGCGCTCCTACTACAAGTTTTTGCTGCAAACGGGTGTGGTGGTTCAAAACCCTATGCTGCGCATTAAAGCGCCTAAGACAGCCAAGAAACTGCCCGACTTTATACCGGAAGAGGCGCTGAACGGGTTGCTCAACTCGTTTGCTTTCGCCCCTACCCTGGCCGGGGCCCGCGACCAACTTATCCTGGAACTCCTCTACGGCACAGGCATTCGGTTGGCTGAACTTATTGGTATACAACAGGCTGACATCAGCGGCCCGGCACGTACGGTGCGCGTAACGGGCAAAGGCAACAAGCAGCGGATTGTGCCCTTGAATCTGACCTTGGTCAGCGTATTAGAAAAATACCTGACATACAAGCAGCAGGAATTTGGTGGTTCCGACAACGTCAGGGGCGCGCTCCTCGTTACGGATAAAGGAGAACCGCTCTACGAAAAGTTTGTGTATCGCACTGTAAAGCACTATTTAGGTCAAATTACAACGGCGTCCTCGCAGCAGCATCCGCACGTGTTACGGCATTCTTTTGCCACGCACTTGTTGAGCAAAGGAGCTGACCTTAATGCCATTAAGGAACTGCTGGGACATGCTAATCTGGCCGCTACGCAGGTATACACGCACTTGTCGATTGATAAGTTGAAAGCGGTATTCGAACAGGCTCATCCCAAGGCCTGAGTATCTATTTTTTTACCCTTAACCCCATTACCGATGAAAGTACAAATGAACTCGGTGCACTTCGATGCCGACCAAAAATTGCTTGACTTCATCCAGCAGCGCCTCGATAAGCTAGAAACCTTCTACGACCGAGTGACGGAAGGCGAGGTAATTTTAAAGATTAACAATAAAGACGGTATTAACAATAAAACCGTAGAGGTGAAGCTGTTAGTACCCGGCTCCACTATATTCTGCCAGGAAGACGCCCCTACCTTCGAATCGGCCACTGATGCGGCTTACGAATGCCTGCGTCGCCAGATTGTGAAGTACAAGGAAAAGCAGACTACTTATTAATACCTAGCCTGTTCAACGCTCTGGCGTTCTGACTATACAAACCAAAAGCGCCTACCGTTATTCGGTAGGCGCTTTTGGTTTGTATGGCAAAGCCAGCAGTGAGTTTACAAACCGAATGCTTCTTTGATTTTGTCGACGTAATCGAGCTTTTCCCAGGTAAACGTATCGAAGGTTTTGGTTTCGCCATCCTTCATGGTTACCTGCTTCTGGCCGGGCTGGCGGCCCATGTGGCCGTAAGCGGCTGTTTGGCCAAAAATCGGATTCTGCAAGCCAAAGCGCTGCACAATGGCGTAGGGCCGCATATCGAACAGCTGCTGCACCTTCTCGGCAATCTGGCCGTCGGTGAGTAGGTTACCAGCGGCGTCCTTGGCTTTGGTGGTGCCGTATGTTGTCACGTACAAGCCCACTGGCTTGGCCACTCCGATGGCGTAAGCCACCTGCACCAGCACTTGGTCGGCTACGCCGGCCGCTACCAAGTTTTTGGCAATGTGCCGGGCGGCATACGCAGCCGAGCGGTCTACCTTCGACGAATCCTTACCCGAGAAAGCGCCGCCGCCGTGGGCGCCTTTGCCACCGTAGGTGTCCACAATGATTTTACGACCCGTGAGGCCCGAATCGCCGTGGGGTCCGCCGATGACGAACTTACCGGTCGGGTTGATGTGGTAAATAATCTGGTCGGTGAACAGGCCCTGCACCTCCGGGCTGAGGTCGGCCGTCACGCGCGGAATCAGGATTTGCTTTACATCCTCGTTGATCTGCTGCAGCATTTTCTCTTCCGACTCATCAAAATCGTCGTGCTGGGTGCTGACCACAATGGCGTCGATGGCCTCGGGGGCGTTGTCGTCGGAGTAGCGGATGGTGACCTGGCTCTTGGCGTCGGGACGGAGGTAGGTCATCTGCTGGCCTTCTTTGCGAATGGCCGACAACTCCCGCAATAAACGGTGCGATAGGTCGAGGGCCAGCGGCATGTAGTTGGCCGTTTCGTTGGTCGCGTACCCGAACATCATGCCCTGGTCGCCAGCGCCCTGATCTTCCGGCTTCTGCCGCTCTACTCCCTGGTTGATATCAGGTGACTGCTCGTGCAAAGCGGAGAGAATACCGCAAGACTCCGCTTCGAATTTGTACTCTGCTTTCGTGTAGCCGATGCGCCGAATAACGTCGCGGGCGACGCTTTGCACGTCTACGTAGGCAGATGATTTCACTTCGCCAGCCACTACGACTAGGCCAGTGGTTACCAGCGTTTCGCAGGCTACTTTGGCCTGGGGGTCCTGGCGAAGAAACTCGTCGAGAATAGCATCCGAAATCTGGTCTGCTACTTTATCGGGGTGGCCTTCCGAAACAGATTCGGAGGTGAACAAATACGGCATCAGCGAAAAGGGTATGAAGTGCGCACGGGGCCGGTAGCCCCTGCCCCGTACCAAAAGCACCTGGTCGGGGCCGCAAATCTACATGTTTTCCGCATGGCGAGGGAGAAGAGAGGTTGAAATATTCCTTTGCTTTTTCCAAAGGCATTTTGAGGAACACTCTCTTTTTCGCGTTCTTCGCACTTATCTCATTTATTATGCCTATCGCCTTTATGCGTTATCCCTACTTGCTACTGTATTGCGCATGTTTCTTTCTCTCCATTCGCGTTCAGGCTCAAGCCTTTGAAAAAGGCTACTTAGTGTTGAGCACCGGCGATACGCTTCGGGGTGAGGTAGAAAACCTGTTCTGGTCTGATCCACCCACCCAGGTAAGCTTCCGAGGAACCGCTACTGCCACCCCTAGGAGCTACGCCGACTGGCAGCTACGCGGCTTTGGTCTGGCTTCGGGTAGAGTACTGCGCCGCGAAGTGGTGCCATTGGATAGGGCTGCCCAGGTTGCCCTTAATAAGCTGCCGCATAGTTTGGTGCGCCAGCAGCGTCCAGATACAGTACTGGCTGACGTGCTGGTGGATGGCGCTGCGTTGCTGCTGGAAGTTAAGCTCAACGACGTAAAGCATTTTCTGGTCCGCCGCAGGGGTCAACCCTACGTGGAGCTGACCGAGCGCTTCTTCCTAAGGCAGAACGATGGCCCCACCCAGTTGATCGATGGTAACACCTACCGTGAGCAGCTAGCGCAGTACTTCGCCGACTGCCCGGCTACGGTTGAGGCAGTTAGGAAAGCCCCCTTTACCGCCGAGGGCATGGTGCGCTTGGTGCAGAGCTACAACCTGCAATGCTCCGACGAACGGCAGGCCGGCAAGGTGTGGCAAACCAACGAGAAAGTTCGCGCCAATGTACTGGTGCAGGTAGGCCCTCTGGTGGGTGTGCGCTACAACACCATTCTCCTGCACCCATACAACCAAACCGGGCAGCCCGGCCCGTTGAACGACCTGGAACTGGATGGCCAGTTCCACGGCCAGGCAGGCATGTACTTCGATGTGGTGACTTCTGGCCGAAAACTGGCGCTACACTCCGCTTTGACTTACGCACGCTTCGGTCGTCGCATTGCCATTCGCCCGCTCATTGGGGTAGGGCCGGAGGGCTCTTTGGACTGGCGTGGCCAGCTCATTTCTGCGCAGTTGGGCTTGCGCCTGCTGGGCAGGGGCCGCTACCAGTGGCTGGGAGGCACTGGGGCTGAGTTTAATACCTTCCACAACAAAAGCTCCTTTTATGCTGGCTTTCGGCAGTCCTTTTTTCCCTACCTCGAAGCGGGAATACGACACGACCGCCTGACGCTAACGTTGACCGGAAGGCGCTACGGGCAGGAAGCTTTCACCAACTACAGCATTCAGGAACTCAGCCCAGGCAGATATGAGAGCTTCTACCATAGCTACCAGAACCGTACGCTAAGTATCGCTCTCGCCTTGGCGTTCCGACTCACCCGGAGTGATAAGTCGAAAAGCTTTTGAAAAATTTGGGCACTTCTCTGCTAGCCAACCGGCTCCGAGTGTTACTCGTTTGTATCCCCATCACTATATTCTGCCCTCCCATGAAGTACTTTTCTCCCTTGTTACTTGCTGGTACTGTCTTACTATCTGGTCACGGGGCCACTGCTCAGCAAGCGCCTTCACCCTACCGCACGAGCTTTGCCGTTGATGCGCCCGTTACGGTGGGACTAGGGGCCATCAGCGGCTTGGGCTTGTACCTTGTTTCTAAAAAAGATGGCTTGAATGATACGCAACTAGCCGCGCTTAACAAAAACGACGTACCTAAATTCGACCGGTTTTCGGCAGGCAACTATAGCAAATCGGCCCAGACGGCCGGCGACTTGATTGTATATCCTTCCCTACTCATTGCGCCCGCTTTGCTGGCACTGGATACGGATGTTCGGGCGCGCTATGGCCAAGTGCTTGGCTTGTACCTGCAAACGCTGACGGCACAGAACGCTATATTCACCATGACGGTAGGAACGGTGACGCGCTACCGTCCTTTTCTCTATGGCACCGAGGGGGGCGGCGACCGGAACAGCCATATTTCCACTAATTCCTTCTTTGCTGGCCATACGGCCAACACCGCTACGGCTACGTTCTTTGCCGCCAAAGTTTACCACGACTTCCACCCCGGCTCTGCAGCCGAGCCTCTTGTGTGGACGGTAGCAGCCCTAGTGCCAGCCGCCACGGCTTATACGCGCATTGAAGCCGGCAAGCACTTCCTTTCCGACAATATTGTAGGTTACACCGTAGGCGCCTTAACGGGTATTATGGTACCCCAGCTACACAAAACCGCTGACCGCACGGGCCTTTCCCTACTGCCGGTGCAGGGGGTGAATATCAACGGGTATGGGTACAGTGGGTTGGCGATTAC
>Ga0210040_10004269_pt1 | contig 18795 bp, 15 predicted proteins | sample CryGeyCG12114_NA_FD_185462 | JGI IMG/M metagenome (GOLD analysis project Ga0210040, IMG submission 185462) | Groundwater microbial communities from aquifer - Crystal Geyser CG19_WC_8/21/14_NA (SPAdes) (version 2) | ecosystem: Environmental > Aquatic > Deep subsurface > Groundwater | place: USA...
GGTGGTGAGGGAAGGGGTATTGTTGGCCAGCATGCCTGTGTCCGAAATCAGGATCACATCGCCCTGCAATTTCTTTTTATTTTCTTTTACAAAAGTTCCTAAGTTCACTGAGCCTACTTCTTCTTCTCCCTCTATCATAAACTTCACGTTGCAGGCCAGCGTATTGGTGCGCATCATTGTTTCGAAGGCTTTTATATGCATGTACATCTGCCCTTTGTCGTCGCAGGCGCCGCGGGCGTAGATGTTACCATCTTTTATCACAGGCTCAAACGGGGGCGAGTTCCATAGTTCATAAGGGTCGGCAGGCTGCACATCATAATGCCCGTATACCAGCACTGTCGGCAGCTTATCATCTATTATTTTCTCGCCATACACCACCGGGTTACCTGCCGTTTGTACCAGTTCCACCTTGTCGGCACCGGCTTCTGCTAGCTTCTGCTTCACAAATTCAGCCGTGCGCAGCACGTCAGCCTTAAACTTAGCATCAGCGCTGACAGACGGAATGCGGAGCATCTCGAGCAGTTCATTCACAAAGCGGTCTTTGTTTTCGGAGATATAATCGTTCATAATTTTATCTTTTGATTTGGAGCTAATTTACAGAAAAAGCCATCCTTATCGCGAAAGATGGCCCTTCTCAGCAATACTGTTATACTTGATAGTCTTTTGCTTATACTTACCTTCTGCGCCCCAAATGAATGTTGGCTTTGCTTTCCTCGCCCTGCAGCAGGCGGTTGATGTTTTTGCGGTGAGTGAGCACCACCACTGCGAAAATCGCAAAGCCAAACACAATCAGGATAGGGTTATCGGGGTGGAAGCGTGGCAACAGCAGTAGAATCGGAAAAGCCAGCGCTGCCACCATCGAGCCCAGCGATACATACCTGGAAGTAAAAAGCACGATTACAAAAACAATGATACACATCAGGGCTACCAGCGGCTGTATAGCCAGCATCATACCTAAAAGCGTGGCCACACCTTTACCACCTTCAAAGCGCTCATAAATCGGGAAAATGTGCCCTAATACAGCCAGCGCACCAAAAATCAGTTGATATACGACGAGCTGATCAGCAGGAACGGCGTTAAAGATTATCAGGAAACCGGCCAGCGAGGTAGCAGTCCATCCTTTGAAGATATCAATCAGCATTACGGCTGCACCCGGTTTTTTGCCCAGCACCCGAAAGGTGTTGGTTGCGCCGGAATTGCCACTGCCGTGCTGTCGGATGTCGATGCCATAATAGGCTTTGCCCACCCAGACGCCCGTACAGATCGAGCCAATCAAATAAGCGGCTATACCAAGTATAGCTATCAGAAGTATATCCATAAGTAATCTCTTTTTCAATCCGTGTGCCCTCGCCAAAGATATCTTTGGCGAGGGCACACGGATTGTATGCGCATGACAGGAAGCTCAAATATAAATAAATCCTGCTTTAAACGCTAAAAGGGCGTTCTTCTAAATGTATATACGCAACGCTTATGGGTTCTGGTTATTTATGTCTGCTGGCTTCTCCGCCTCCAACGGCTCGCTTTTCTTATTTTTCTTTTTCCTATCTTTCTTAGGCTGATTTTCCATATACTGTATGCCCGCTGCCTCCTGAATAACCGGCTGTTCGGCTATTAAATTAATCTCGCCTTTGCCTTGCAGGTAGGTCGTACTAAAGTAGTCTATAAACTTATTCTTCTCAGTTGACTCTCCGGCGTAAAAGCCATAGTTACTGCTGGCGCCACGGCTGCCTTTTGCCTTAGAGCGGATGGCGTTGTTGAATTTGTCGTCGGAAGAAGTTACTGTCAGGCTGTTTTCCATGAAGCTGAAATAGTACCAGGTATAAGAATCGGCTTGTAAGTATAAATTTACCACCGGCTCGCCGTTCTTATCCTGGCGCATCTCCAGGCAGCCATCCATCTCTGTGCTGATATCATCCTTCAGGATGTTGGCCAGTTTTATTTTGCCAATGCTGTACCAGGCGTTCTGTTCGGTAGACCAGCGCAGGTTTACCTGGCTCAGCACAAGGCTGCGCACCAGATTTTTTGATATTTCAGGCAACGGCACATACTCCGTTGCCGCGCGCGCTGCATACTTGCGCACTTCGCGGTCGCCGATAAATTCCCCTAGTTTGTACAGCATGGCCTCACTGGCGTCCGATGCCTCACCGGCCACTGCTTTGTCGCCGCCCAGGTTCCCGGCCATGGCAGTAAATGCCTGACCTGGCATATCCAAATCAAATGTCAGAAACGCATCGAGCTTGTAGCGGCCGCTGTCCACGTTGGCATCGCCGCTGCCGGCCGCCTCTACATTAAAGTTCTTCATCGGGCGCAGCAGGTTAAGCTTGCCTTCAAACTGCACCGTGTTTGAGGTTTCGTTGTAGCGCAGCACGTTGCCCTGATAGGAGTCGGCGTAGGCACGATCCGCGCGGCCAATCTTAAATTCACTTTTCTCTTTGTTATAAGACAGCAGCCCATCCACAGCAAAAAGATCCAGGTCTTCCTCGTCCTGCTTCTTCGAGGCAAAAGTGTTGTATAGTTTAGCAGAACTCTTAGACACGTGCAGGCCTGTGTGCAGGGGCGTGCCGTCTGCAGCTTTTGGTTTGATGATTGGGATGCGGACGTTGTCCGGGTTCAGCGTGTCTTTTTTGTATGGAAACCAGTCGGCATCGGCGGGATTGCCGGTAAAATTAAGCTTCAGTTCACCATCAAAACTGAGATACTGCTGGGGCGCGTGCATCGTAATGTTGCCGCGGTACAAGATGCGCGGGAAAATATAAAACGGATTCCCCTCCTCTGCCTGGGCAGTAGCAAAAGTATAAACCGGCCTTTTTTTCTCCTGCGGATTGCCATACTCAAAACGGGAAAAAGTGAGTTCGAACGAGTCAGTCGCTGCATTTTTGTAATCTGCTACGGCATCACCCCTAAAGGCCTTCCGCGAGAGCACGTCTATGTTACCGGCGTATAGTTTATGGTATTGAAGCGCAGAATCGGCCAGCACTTTTGCATTGTGCAGCGTATGGATGGTAGCATCGGCAGCTACGGCCACTTTTCCGCTATCTGGCACCAAGTATACATCGGCTACAGCAATGTAAGGCACGCCACCTGCCAGCAAGGTGTTCATCTTTAAATCATACTCGCCGCTGGCTGCCATAAACTGCAGTGAGTCCTGCTGCGGATGCAGGGAGTAAAACCAGTTTTTGGCGCCGTTTTCATCGGCCTGCAGGCTTACTTTCTGCTTGTTCATATCCCAGCGGGCGCTGCTCATTGAGGTCTTATACTGTGCCTTCGGGAATTCTATACTGGCTACCCCCTTCTGCTCGCTGGCAAAATCTACGAAACCTTTGTTCAGGTCATATGTAAAGGCCATGTCCTGCGCTTTTACGGCAGGCTTGCTCGCCACATCCGATTTGGCAATTATGGTAGCATGGTTGCCGCTGAGACCGCGCTGCTTAAAAAGCAGCTGCGCCGCCGTTACGTTTGCCACCGGGTTATCTACCACGCCGCTGCCATACAGGCCGCCCGGCGACAGCTTGGCCACACCCTTGAAATCGAAGCCTTCTTTGTAGATTTTCATCGGCTCGCCGGTTGTCTGCACATACATGCTATCGGACTGAGGCAGCCAGTTCATCGCAAATCCGGCCAGCGAGGCAACCGGAAAGGCCGTGCTGCCCCAGGTACCTTCGGCTATACTTACCGATGTGCCGGCGTTGGTGGTAACAGCATTTTTGTAGTACGTATAAGCCGGCGCCTGCAGCGTAGCCGTCAGGTACGTAAGTTTGCCTTTGCTCTGGATACCGGCGGAGCTCATCATAATAGTATCATACACTATACCTTTGCCGCCGTAAGCGGCCAGCCCTTTGGCTGATGGCTGGTGATAAAAGCCCAATGTTTCGTCTGGCATCATCTGCAGTTTGGCTTCAATGGGCGGAAAAATGCCGCCAGAGTTAAACGTGCCGTCGAAAGCTATCGCCCCTTTGCCCGAGCTTAGCGAGTCGATTTTAAACGGCGGCATGTCGAAGTATACGGTGCTGTCGTAGGCGCCACCGGCCACATCGGGGCGGTTAAAAGCTACCTGCGCGCCCGATACGGCATCAAACTTTGGATAGTCGAGCAGGTGTTTGCGACCCGATTTATTGTCTGGCTTGTTGATGTATAGTTTACCTGACATGCTGCTTCCTTTGCCCGTCAGCACCTGATCAGTAGCTTCGCCGCCCCGGCGACGGCGCGACACCAGCGCCACCGTATCCAGTTTGGCCAGATCTATAGAAAACTCATCATAATTAAACTTAAATGCTGTGCCTTTAAAAGTCAGCCGGCTGGCGTATACTTGTCCGTCAAACACAAGATCCCGGTTTTTCTGGAGATGGATTTCCCGACGGCGCGGAAGTATATACACGCTGGCTGTATCGTTGTTAAAAGTGATTTTGTCCACGCCGCGTACTGTCAGTTCGTTGTTGTCGAGGTTTAAGGTTGCGTTGCGGCCGGATGGCACTACCGATTTAATGACCAGGTGATCGTAATCTGTCAGGTCGCGGGCAGCGCCTATATAATGCCAGGCTTTAGGTTTGAGCTGTATATAGCCGCCTGCGGGGTCATAGTTCAGGTAGCCATCGCGGGAGAGGGTGGCGGCCGCTTCTTTGATGGCTATTTCCTTTACGTTGGTGGTACGGGCCACATCGGCTGTATAAAACTCGTTGCGCTTCGCCTTGGCTGCGTAGCCTACCAGCACCTGTAGCGGATGAAAAGTAGCCACGCCCACCAGTTGCTGAAAACGGTTGTTAGAGAAATACTCCGTAGACTCCAGCTGCACCGGAATCAGCGTTTTGGTATTCAGTATGGAGAAATCTACTTCCGGATTATTCAGGTTCCAGTGCAGGCGCTCGGCTTTGATTTCGAGCTTGTGATACGTATCAAAAAAGGGTGTGCGGGCATAAACCCCGTCGTCTTTAGTGAGCGTCAGGTCCTGCCGCTCCCTGGAGAAGCGCAGCTGCATGGCCGGGTGCGTCAGCGAATCTCTCTGCTGGTAAATGGCCACCGAAGCGCGGCTGGCAAGTATAAGCGAATCGGTGATAGTATAGTCGCGGGCAACTGCGCGAAACTTGTGCCGCCCACCCTGCGATACCAGCAGTTCTGATAGACTATTATCCAATGGCTTGCTCCCCACGGTGTTGCCCACCAGCGAAAAGCCGCCTTTGTAGGCTATGTTGTCACCCAATGGTTTGAACTTCGCATCGTTGGTAAAGGAGAAAAACTTAGGATATGGATAGACGCTTGATTTGCGTTTGCTGCTTATCCACTCCAAAGCACCATCTACGGGAGCGGTAAGCACAGAAGGGTACGTAACAGTAGCATCCGGGGCTTTAAAACCGGCAAAAGAGGTATTGAAGCTATACTTGCGCAGTTCGGCAACAGCCGTTTCCTCATTTGCCTGCCAGGCAAACGTACCGCCTTCCCCAACAAACAGGTTGCCGGCCAGCATCAGTTGCCCGCTTGTACGGGCAATAGCGGTAGAGTCCCAGGGCGTAACAAAGGTAAAGGTGACATTCACGAATTTGAGCACAGGCCCAGTTACCTCTGGCTGTTGCGGCAGAAACTGCTTCTTTATACTTTCTTTATGTTCTTTCTCTGTTTTTTGCTTATCTTCTTTTTTGGGAGCGGAGTTGATGGTGCCCCAGCCGTCATCTTCTGCAAGTTGATCTGGTCCGGCTGTTTCTTCTAGCGGGGGAGTATTATTCCATTTATCCTGAATCTCATTTTCTTCATCGTTAACTTTACTGGCACCTTCATAGCTAAAGCTAAAGCTGCCGCCTTCGCCGCGCAGGCTATAGTAGGAATTTTGAAACACGCGATTGGTGCTCAGGTATAGGCTGGCAGCGCTCAGGAAACGCTCCATGTTTTTGATGCTTTCCTGTTTCACGGCTTTAGCTGTCACGTCCAGCATATCGTCCAGGGCGCTGCCGCGCAGGTGCTGGTTGTTTATACCGGATGCCACCATCGTAAAAAACTGCGCAAAGTGCGGGTTAGTGCGCAGGCGCTTGCGGTACATGTTCTGGGCAATGTCTATAACTTGTTTCTGTTGTTTGGCTGAGACATTTCCGCTGTTCCAGGCTGTTTCCAGGCTGGCGGACAGCTGTTCGGCCTTCTCTACCTTACCTGCCAGCAAAATCGTTTTTACATCCGCCAGAAAATCCGCAGACTTATCCGACAACCTGATCTGGTTCTGTGCCTTTGCTGTTACAATCGTTAAAAAAAAGAAAACAAGTAAAAGTTTATGCCTCATGGTATGGGGTAAAGATGTCAGACACAGATAGCCAGGAATCAGGCACCGAATCTTCGGGATGTACAATCCTAACTATTATAACCAAGTAACACATATATATAATAATTCATAAATATAATAACTATTATATTTATAGATCAAACATGTAAGCATTATTTTGTCAAGAGGCTATAGATCAGTGTTATACATGCAATTATTTGAAGAGAGATATGGATAATTTCTGCTTGCCAGTAAGGCAGTTGCTCTGCTGTGGTGCTATAAATCCGGGGAGGAGCACCTGCTATTTTATACTTGCCTAGATTCTCCAGGCTTTATTTTGTCTTAAAGTTTAGCTGCTTTCGCTTCCTTTAAATACCGCTGATACCCAATTATGCTTTTCGCGATGCGAAACGAAATCCAGCCCAAGCGAAGCCGCCCGCTCCTGAATTACAGGTAAATCTTCTGTATAAAAACCGCTCAGCAAAAGCACGCCTGCAGGTTTCAGTACTGCTTTGTAAGCGGGCATATCGTCTACTAAAACATTGCGGTTGATGTTAGCAAGTATGATATCAAAGACCATTTCGCCTGCAATGGTCTCGGCACCGCCCAAGCGCACATCTATACTTGCGTAGTTGTTGAGTTCCGCATTTTCGCGTGCGTTCTCCACCGTCCAGTCCTCAATTTCGACCGCCACAATCTCCGAGGCTCCCAGTTCTCCAGCCATAATTGCCAGGATGCCGGTGCCGCAACCCACGTCCAGCACGCGTTTGCCCTGATGATCTAGTGTTAGCTGGTTTTCAATCATGAGCGTGGTGGTTTCGTGGTGGCCTGTGCCAAACGACATTTTGGGGTTGATGACGATATCATACTTAGCATGCTCCGGCTTCTCATGAAAAGAGGCACGTACCGACACCTGATCACCGATAAACAGCGGTTCGAAGTTGCGCTCCCACTCCTCGTTCCAGTTCTGGCGCTCGATTTTTTGTACAGTATAAGCCACCTGCACAAAATCATCATAGCGTTCCAGCGTTTCGTCCAGAGCGGGCTGGTTATACTTGTCCTCGGTAATGTAAGCGCTGAAACCGTCTGCTGTCTCCACAAAAGCATCAAAGCCCAGCTCTCCCAGCTCGACTGTAAGTATGTCGGCGAAATCCGGATTTACATGTAAGGTAACTTCTATAAAATCCATATTTGTATTATTCGCGGCAGGCAGCAAAGGAGCGCACATCAGTATAGTGTACGGTAAAATCCGCCAGGTTCCGATTGTCGGTTACATATAAAATGTGGTCGGCAAAGGCTTTGCTGGGAGTAAGATACCAAACAGCGGTGGCATCAGCAAAAAGCTTGTTGCTCTCGCGGTACACAATCATATTGGCAAAGGCCTCGTCGTCGTCCAGAAAAACGGTAAACGAAGCATCTCTTTTATACTTAGGATCCCGCTCCAGGTACACCGCGCCATAGATATTGCAATAATCTTTAGCCACCGTAGTTTTAGCCGGCGCAACTGCCAGAACCTGTGAGGTATAAAGTGGCATCAAAGTCAGCCAGAGCGTTAATAACAATTGCATAGGTATAAATTTAATCAAAGATACAATATGCCTAACAAAAAAGGCTCCCGAAAATTGCATCGAAAGCCTTTTTTATACTTGTTTCTCAATTAAGCTCAGAACGACTTGATAATGTCGGTAAAGTCCCTGGATTTGAGCGAAGCGCCACCTATCAGGCCGCCGTCCACATCTTTCTGTGCAAACAGCTCTTTGGCGTTGCCGGGATTGCAGCTTCCGCCGTACAAAATGCTGGTATTATAGGCTGCCTCGGCATCAAACAAGCGCGAGAGCTGCTCCCTGATATAGGCGTGCATTTCCTGTGCCTGCTGGCTGCTGGCTGTGCGGCCGGTGCCAATAGCCCAGATCGGTTCATAGGCTATCAATACCCGGTCAAATTCCTCGTTGCTCAGGTACGACAGACTATCGTGGAGTTGCTGGCCTACATATTCAAAGTGGCGATCCGCGTCGCGTTCCTCCAGGGGCTCGCCACAGCAGAAAATTGGCGTCAGCCCCTGTGCTAAACTTGCTTTCAATTTTTTGTACAAGGTCTGCGCATCTTCGTGGTGATACATGCGGCGCTCGCTGTGGCCAATAATCACATATTCTGCTCCAACAGATTGCAACATACGGGCCGATACCTCACCGGTAAACGCGCCGCTTTCGTGCTCACTTACGTTCTGAGCTGCCAGGTGCAGTTTATCATTGCCCTGCGTTAGTTTACCTACACTTTGCAGGTATGGAAAAGGCGGCGCGATAACCACCGTTACATCGCCGGTTACCTCGTTTTGCACCATGTTGTCGATCTCCGATACCAGTGTGAGCGCCTCCTCGTAAGTCTTGTTCATTTTCCAGTTGCCTGCAACGATTCGTTTTCTCATGTTTTATTTCGTTTGATGATTATACTTGATCTAAATTTATATAAATATCCTTTAAAGTTACCGTAGCAGCTTTTAGCTTGGCAACAACTGTATAAGGGAAATGATCATAGACCCTACTGAAGCTATATCTGCCCCAATTGCTAATATTTTACTCTTGGAATTTTGGGAAACTTTATTATCCTCAATCTCACTAGCTAAAACATTCAAATTATCGATTGCTTGTTGCTTGGTTTGATCATCAACAGATGTATCATTTTCTATAGTATTGATTATATACTTTATTTTATGTACTACTTCAGATTTATTAGTAATAGAAGCATTAGGAGAGTTGAATATTAAATTAGTTGTTGAGTTATTACCAACCGAAAGATTATAATTACTATTATTTAACTTTTCTCGCTGTTGTTCATTTAAATATAATCTAGCTACTGATATCCCATTCATTACCATATCTACTCCTAAGGGCAATATTTCAAACCGGAAATAGCCATAAGGGATTGAGTTATCGCCACCTTCTAAAATTTTAACTAATTTGAACTTTACAAGCTCTCCTTCGATTATTTTATATTCTTTTTCTTTCTGTGAGTTGTTTGCTGGATATTTTTCAAACCCATCCAATAATTCAGGGACAGTTCCTGTACCTTCCTTGTCAAGAGCTACAAGAACTTGATCTAATAAGGATATTTTCTCTTCCTCTTTCATTCGCAATAAGCTTTTATAAACGAGCCAGATCATCTAATTGCAATCTTTAGCTAAAGATAAAGATAATTAGCAACTATTGCAGCAGGTATAGGCGGGTTAGTAGCATTTTACCAAGTCCAAGCACTCCTAACCCTTCCGAGGAGGGGAATTCTCTACACGAGGAGGGCAGCTATACTTGTTATAAGTTTCTTTTCAAGTAAGGTAAAACAAAAATCCGCAGACAACATTACCTGCGGATTTTTTATACTTCATACTTCTCTTACAGCTTCCCTTTCAAAAACCTTGCAGTGTCGTTGCTTTCCAGCTTCGCCATTTCCTCGGGTGTTCCTTCAAAAAGCAGGTGGCCGCCGTTGGTGCCGCCTTCCGGGCCGAGGTCGATGATCCAGTCTGCTGATTTGATGATATCCATGTTGTGCTCGATGATGACGACAGTGTTGCCGTTCTCGATGAGCGCATTGATGGAGGTAAGCAGTTTACTGATGTCGTGGAAGTGGAGGCCGGTGCTCGGCTCGTCGAAGATGAAAAGTATATTTTCCTGGTGCGGCTGCGCGCCTTTGGTGAGGAACGATGCCAGCTTCACGCGCTGCGCCTCGCCCCCCGAAAGCGTGTTGCTCGACTGCCCCAGCCGGATATAGCCCAGGCCCACGTCGTTCAGTGGCCTCAGTTTATCAATAATCTTCGGCTGGTCGGCAAAGAAGTCGATGCTGTCGGCAATGGTCATGTCCAGAACTTCGGCTATACTTTTGTCTTTATACCTGATGTCGAGCACGTCTTGCTTGAAGCGCTGGCCATGACAGCTTTCGCAGGTTAGGTAAATGTCGGCCATAAACTGCATCTCGATTTTTACCTGCCCTTCGCCCTGGCATACTTCGCAGCGGCCGCCCTCGATGTTAAAGGAGAAATGGGATGGCTTAAAGCCCCGTGCCTTCGCCAGCGGCTGATCGGCGTATAGGGTTCGGATAGCATCGTAGGCTTTCACATACGTTACCGGGTTCGAGCGCGATGACTTGCCAATTGGGTTCTGGTCTACAAACTCGACATGCTGAATTTTACCATAGTCGCCAGCCAGTTTGTCAAATTTACCGGTGGCTTCCGAAGAACTGCCGTGCAGCTTTTGCATGGCCGGGGCCAGTATTTTCCGTATCAGGGTTGATTTGCCGGAGCCGCTTACGCCTGTTACCACGGTCATCACGCCGATCGGCACTTTCACTGTCAGGTTTTTAAGATTGTTCTCGCGCGCGCCAATAATCTCGATAGCATTGCGCCACTTTCGGCGCTGCGGCGGCACAGGCACTTCCATACGGCCGCTCAGGTACTTGGCTGTGTAAGTATCCGTATTTTTGGTCATCTGCTCAAAAGTGCCCTGAAACATCAGATTACCGCCGCCTGAGCCAGCCTCGGGCCCAATATCGATGAGTTGGTCGGCTGCTTTCATGATTTCTTCTTCGTGCTCCACCACAATCACGGTATTGCCAATTTGCTGCAGCGAGCGCAGCACGCCAATCAGTTGCTCGGCATCTTTGGGGTGCAAACCTATACTTGGCTCATCCAGGATATACATAGAACCTACCAGCGCACTACCCAAAGACGTGGCCAGGTTGATGCGCTGGCTCTCGCCGCCCGATAAGGTATTGGAAAGGCGGTTAAGCGTCAGGTAGCCCAAGCCTACGCGTAACAGATAGCCAAGCCGGTTAGCGACTTCCGTTACCAGGCGTTCGGCCACGTTCTGCTCGTGTTCGGTGAGTTCAAGGTTCTGGAAAAACGGCTGCACCTGCGTGAGCGGCATCAGCACCAGGTCGGTTATACTTTTGCCGTTCACTTTTACATAAGCTGCGTCTTTGCGCAGGCGCGAGCCTTTGCAATCGGGGCAAGCGGTGCGGCCACGATAGCGCGACAGCATCACGCGGTACTGAATCTTATGCGTCTGCGCCTGTATGTGCCTGAAAAAGTCGTTGAGGCCTTCAAAGTATTTATTGCCCCTCCAAAGCAGTTCCTGTTCGGCCTCCGTCAGTTCATTGTATGGTCTATGAATCGGAAAGTCAAAACGGATGCCGTTTTTAATGAGCGGCTGCAGCCACTCGTTCATCTTGTCGCTTCGCCACGGTGCAATGGCTCCTTCGTACACGGTCAGGCTTTTATCCGGTATTACCAGATCCGGGTCGATGCCGAGCACACTGCCAAAGCCTTCGCAGGTCTGGCAGGCCCCGTAAGGGTTATTGAAGCTGAAGAAGTTGACCGAAGGCTCTTCGAATACGATTCCATCCAGCTCAAACTTATCGGAGAACACATGCTCCTGATCGTCGCCATACTTTACACGGCACGCGCCCTGCCCCTCGAAAAAAGCAGTCTGCACCGAATCGGCAATGCGGAACTGCAGGTCTTCGTCGTTTTTATAGATCACCGCCCTATCGACAAGTATAAACAGCTCATTGCTCAATTCAGGGGCTTCCTGTGCCAGCAGTTCTTCTATAAAGTATACCTGGCCATCAGCATAAATACGGGAATAGCCTTTTTGTAAAAGCAAGTCCAGTTCCTTGTCAAGGGTGCGCTCCGGTTGTAGGTGCAATGGTGCCAGAATCATCACACGCGCTTCATCCTCCAGCGAGAAAATAAAGTTAACCACATCCGTCACCGTATCTTTCTGCACCACCTCACCCGAAACAGGTGAAATAGTTTTGCCGATGCGGGCGTAAAGCAGTTTCAGGTAATCATAGATTTCGGTGCTGGTGCCTACGGTGGAGCGGTTATTTTTTATACTTACCTTCTGCTCGATGGCGATGGCCGGGCTGATGCCTTTGATGTAATCCACATCGGGTTTGTCCATGCGGCCCAGGAACTGCCGGGCATAGGAACTGAGGCTTTCCACGTACATGCGCTGCCCTTCGGCGTAGAGCGTATCAAAAGCCAGCGAGGATTTACCAGAGCCGGAAAGGCCGGTGATTACGATAAATTGATTGCGTGGCAACGCTACACTCAGGTTTTTGAGGTTATGCACGCGCGCACCTTTGATAATGATGTTCCGGCGTGCGTCGAGTTCGTCGAGGTTATAATCAGGAATGTATGCCATACAGACAGCGGCTCTTGCAGCGGCTGCTTATACTTGCAGAAGCGCCACAAAAGCCTGTTTTTGATTTAGATGAAGGTGTAAAGTTACGAATAGCTAAGCGCTTTAAGAAGCTTTTGTTATACCTGCTTCCGAAGGAGAAGCGCATCAAGTTATAACAGGCGGCGCGCCTAATTGGTTTGACTTTTATTAAATTGTTGTATAGTATACTTCCCTGACAGCAACCTAAATTTTCGAATTCGTCTGCCTCGTCATTTTACGCGTATGTATAGATTGACATATTTATCTAAAAATAAAAATTTATTTTATGGGAAAAGGAGATAGAAAATCCAGGAAAGGCAAAATTACCAAAGGCACTTACGGCAACAGGCGCCCACACAAGCCAAACAAAGCAAAAGAGCAAACTGAAACCAAAGAGGCGGCTAAATAGCCTGCATGCACCTTTAAAAAACAACACGAAGCACCGTTCATATCTGAGCGGTGCTTCGTGTTTTATATCTGATGTCGTTGATCGGGTTTCGTTGATCGAGTTTTGTGATACTTGTGTCGTAATACTTACAGGCGGCTACGCTGTTCCCAGTTCAGGTGTAATATCCAGACTGCGCAGTTTGTCGGCTTTAAATGCGGTAACGCCCACCACCAGAATTGTCATAATGCCGCCGAAAACCACAGAAGTTACGGTTCCCATTAGTTTCGCCGTAAAGCCTGACTCAAACGCACCTATTTCATTAGAAGAACCTACAAAAATATTATTCACCGACGACACCCTGCCTTTCATGTATTCGGGCGTGAGGGTATGAATAAGGGTATTACGGATGATGACACTGATGCTATCGAAGCCGCCGCTAAGGGCCAGCAGCAGCAGCGAGAACCAGAAATTAGAGGAAAGCCCAAACAGCACAATGCATACACCGAAACCTGCCACGCACCAGAGCATCTTTTTCCCGGCATTTATCGAAATGGGGAAATAAGCCATCCATAGGGCCATCAGCACGGAGCCAACGGCGGGCGCCGCACGCAAAAAGCCAAGCCCTTGCGGGCCGGTTTCCAGAATTTCGGAAGCAAAGATGGGCAGCAATGCTACCGCGCCACCAAACAGCACGGCAAACAAATCCAGTGAAATAGCACTCAGTATTATCTGGTTACTAAACACAAACTTTATACCTGATTGCAGGCTTTCCATCATACTTTGCGGGTTAATGTTTTCCGGCAGCGGCTTGGAAGCGATAAAAGCAAACAATAACAACGACAGCAGCACGAGCGTGGCATCAGTGCTGTAAGCGGCTGTTACTCCAAAAAAGCCATAGATCAGTCCGCCAATGGCTGGCCCCACCAGCGAGGCGGTTTGCCAGGTGGTACTGCTCCAGGTGATAGCATTGGCGTACAGTTGCTTGTCGGCCACTAACTGCGGCATAAAGGAGAAGACCGCCGGGCCCATAAAGCCACGGGCAATGCCGCTTATAAAAATTACCCCGTAAATGGGCAGCGCTCCCAAGTGATCGAGCGCATGGCTGATATTGAGCGTAAACGCCAGCAATGTGAGCGAGCAGAACAGCAGCGCCGTAACTGTAATTATAATTATTTTCTTGCGCGCCACCATATCAGCCAGATAACCGGCATACAGCGACACGACAATAGATGGAATGGCCTCTGCCAGCCCCATCAGGCCAAGCGACAATGGATCTTTAGTGATGTCGTAAATCTGCCAGCCCACAATTACGGCCTGTATCTGCATGGCCAGCGTAATGCAGAGCCGCGCCGATATGTATAGCCGGAAATCAGGGATACGCAGCACAGCGTATGGATCATGCTTGCGCGCCGGGTTATTGCTGCTCATAGCCTTACTTTCTCGTTTTATACTTCTCCGCAAAGCTACACCAAACTATAATTCATACAGCACCACCGCCGCAAAATAAACTATTTATCACCCGTCGGGGTTAAGATCAGAAGTGAAGTTTCTGCGCTGCTGGCTTTGCGGTTTATACTTATACATCTAACTGCTACGAAAAAATCCAGAATAAATATTCAGCACTTTACCCCTAATTTAATGCCGAATGCAACACAATTTAATTATTAGAAGTATACATTTCTCAGAAACAATTATACCTGTTTAAGACCATATTCCTGTCTTAGCCCGATATTTATTCCATTTCCATAGTTTAATTAAGTTTCTGTAATGACTATGGCGCAGGTATAGTGCTCTTATTATCTATACTTTTTAAGTTAACGCCAGTGCACAGGATACAGTCCTGAAGTACTACAAGCCGTTTATTTAATGATTTTTTAATATATCACCCCTCAACTTATGAGAAGACTTGACATCCGTAACCTGCTGGAAAACATCGAACAAAAGGTGAACCAGCATGAGATAACTACTGACGCAGACGTAACCAATTTAATTAATTCAGAAATTCACGCAGCTATTAACCTGAAGTATAAAAAAGAAAGCAAAGCTGATGTGAACGATGCTGCCTTGCAAAATGTGTCCTGCACCACGCTGGAGTGCTATTTGGAACACCTTAAATCAGTGGAACAGAAGCTCCAGAGCCCCTATAGTATTACGGCGCAGGGCCAGCCAGTAGAGGAGCGCGACATTAACCGTCGCCTGCTGCTTATCTTAAACCGCCTAAAAGGCTACAGCAGAAAGTAAAACCCGCCACAGTTGGCTCTTTCCTAACTCATCCTTCGATCAGATCCACGCGTTCTGTCGAAGGATTTTTTTTGCACCTGCGCCTTATCCTGCTTTCCTGTTATTATTTCCAGCTTTAGATGATGTTTGTTATTTTTTAGTTGCCCCGGCGTTTTCATCTTTCTATACTTTAACTGGCAGCAATCATCAGCCTGACGCAAAAGAATAGTAGATACAGCGACAGCCTGCTTCCGATCTGAAATGGCAGGAACCTGAGTATGAAATGAGACATAGAAAACAAAGCTGGGTTTGTTTTCTATGTCTCTGTTAATAAATTAGCTTTGTTTTGTCTTCGTAATTATCATTAATTCAATAAAGTATTTTGATAATCAAATCTGATATTTAAGAGAATTCTCTCAGGTGGCTTGATATTTGTGTCTTTAAACTTATTGCGGATTAAGGGCATACGCAGGAAATAAATTTTTAATTAGTGAAAGCTGCGCCAGACTTTACTTCGTATGTAATTTCGCTTTAAACGCTGCAACGTAAGAATCAGCAGACAACATACAGCACACGCCAGTTTTTTTTTCGGAATGGCTGCTGTAACTGTTGCACAAGCGAAATGCATTTTCTACATTTGATTTACACTTCTTCAGAATATTTGTTTTAAAAGCTAAACGCAACAATATGATATAAAGCTTTACGTTACACTTAATGTAGCTTTACGATGAATAAAACTACCCAGCTGAGCGACTCCGCATTGGTTTCGCTTTACATCGCAGGTAATGAAAATGCGTTTGAACAGCTAGTAACCCGACACAAGAACAAAGTCTTTACAACTATTTTACTGATTGTAAAGGACACCTATACCGCTGAAGACCTGATGCAGGATGCTTTTATCAAGGCAGTCCATACTATGAAGGGCGGGCGGTATAACGAAGAAGGCAAGTTTTCTTCCTGGATCTGCCGCATCGCCCATAATCTGGCGATCGACTTTTTCCGTAAAGAGAAACGAAGCCCGATGATCACGCTGGAAGACGGCAGCAATGTGTTTAATACTCTATCTTTTTCAGAGGACTCAGCCGAGTCGCTGCAGATAAAAGAGGATACGCATGCCCGCCTGCGCGAGCTTATCCAGGCGTTGCCACAGGCGCAGCGCGAGGTGCTGATGATGCGGCATTATGCCGACATGAGCTTTCAGGAGATAGCCGAGGCAACCGGGGTGAGCATCAACACTGCTTTAGGTCGTATGCGCTATGCGCTTATCAACCTTCGTAAGAAGATGCAACACAACGATATCACCTATGATAAAAACCTCTACTCAGAATGAGCTGATCCAGTATGTATACAATGAGTTGGCAGAAGATGCCCGCACGCAGCTGGAAGCAGTATTGATGCACGACAACGAGCTGGCTGAAAGCTGCTCTGAACTGCTGGAGATGCAGTTCTTGCTTCAAAATGCGATGAAATCACCAGGTGAACGCGCTATCAATAACATCTTAACTTACTCAAAAAGCTTAAGTTTGCAGTCTTAACCGGCTGCAAACTTTTTTTATGCGCAAACGAGAACGCTACCGCTTCCTGATCGATTATTTTACCCAAAATTTTCCGGAACCTGAAACCGAACTGGCTTATACCAGCCCGTATGAACTGATGCTGGCCGTGGTGCTGAGTGCGCAGTGCACCGATAAGCGCGTGAACATGGTTACGCCCGCACTTTTTAAAGCTTTCCCGACGCCGGAGCACCTGGCTGCCGCCACTTCCGACGAGGTGCTGCCATATATTAAAAGCATTTCTTATCCCAACAACAAAGCTAAACACCTGGCAGGTTTGGGCAGGATGCTGGTAGAGCAATTTGGCTCCGAAGTCCCCAGCACGGTTGAAGAACTGGTAAAGCTGCCCGGCGTAGGTCGCAAAACGGCCAACGTGATTGTGTCCGTTATCTGGAATCAGCCGGCCATGGCCGTAGACACGCATGTGTTCCGGGTAAGTAAGCGCCTGGGCCTTGTTTCAAAAACAGCAAAAACACCGCTGGATGTAGAAAAAGAACTGGTCGCAAACCTTCCTACAGACTTGATTGCCAAAGCGCACCATTGGCTGATACTGCACGGCCGCTACATCTGTATTGCCCGAAGGCCAAAGTGCGAAATCTGCCCCCTCTCCCATTTCTGCGCTTTCTTCCAGAAGAACTTCCCCAATATTCCGGATGATCCAGATAACAAGTTAGGTGGCTTGTAGGTGAGATTTTAAGTATAGATTTATACCTAATGTTTGTTAAATGCGCAAGCGGCGGCAGGCTTTTTTGTTTATTATCGCTGCCGTTGCTCATTATTTTATACTTGCAAAACTGTAATTAATCCCCATGTGTTCGGGCGGTGATGATGGCTGTACAGGGAAGCAGATGTTCTTTACATAGTATATTTTCCTTGGAGTTAAGGTTATCTGTAGAAATCGACACAAAACCGTATGTTTATGTGTGCTATACTATATACTATAAATCGAGGTGAATAGGAAATGAATCTACGAGAATTAGAAATTAAGACTATTTCCAATGAGTTTGCTAGCTGGGAAACAAAAATATCGAATCTGAACTCTTTGAACTTATATGATGCCAATATATTCTCAGAACACTCAATTTGTGAATTGCTGAACTGCATTTATGAATACAAACTCCACAATATAAACGCGGTTCAAAAGAATTTCCCTGCAATTGATCTTGGAGATAAATATAACAGAATATCCTTTCAAGTAACTTCAACAAAATCAAGTAAGAAAATTCAATCCACTATAGACAAGTTTATTGGAAATAAGCTCTATAATGACTATGACGAGCTTTTTATTCTAATACTTGGTAAAAAGCAGAGCAATTATCCTGAATTCAAGGTAACAAATGAATTCACTTTTAATAAGCATAAAAATATCATTGATTTTCGTGACCTCCTTAGTTCTATTAACTTCTTGCCAACCTTAAAGATTAAGAAAATAAGCAAAATACTTATTGAGGAAAACGAAACTGTAAATAGGGTTGCCCCGAAAAGAAGTAGTTCTGCTAGAATTATAAGGAATTTGGCCCTTAAAAAAAGAATGAAAAAGGACCGCTGGTTGAATTAGAGCGTGAGGAGTGGGGATATTCTCGGTACGAGCCTTGGATTAAATTCAAGTATAGGAATGTTCTAATAAGGTCTGTAGATGACAAATCCTTCCCTGAAGTTGATGACAAACCAAGTGGTGAACCGAGTTTATGGTTTAAAGGAGAAACTTGGGATTTCTACGATAACGGAATTGAACTGATTTCAGGTGGCGGCGAGGCAATTTTTGACGAGGATGGAAATTGGGACATCCTGAACAAGAGAGGTGATGAAAGGAAAAGTAATTCAAATTACAAAGTGGTATCATTTTATACTTTTTTTAAAATACCTTATGATTATATAGTTGACTATGATATGGAACCAGATTCGTACTATAGCATTCCATCCATCTATGTTGAGTATCTGAAGGATGGAATGCCTTATGAGGAAATAGTTTATGGTGAGATGGGAAACTCCAGTCTGAAATAATACACACGAATCTTCGACAACGGAAATAAAAAAACATTAAAATAAATATTGCTAATTGAGTAGACGGCCCCGCCAGGATTAGCTGACGGGGTGCGCCTCTCACACCACTGTACATGCGGGTCTCGCATACAGCGGTTCGTTAAGCTGTGGAGCTACTTTCTTGTAGTAATCGAGCATTGA
>Ga0210040_10004270_pt1 | contig 18793 bp, 17 predicted proteins | sample CryGeyCG12114_NA_FD_185462 | JGI IMG/M metagenome (GOLD analysis project Ga0210040, IMG submission 185462) | Groundwater microbial communities from aquifer - Crystal Geyser CG19_WC_8/21/14_NA (SPAdes) (version 2) | ecosystem: Environmental > Aquatic > Deep subsurface > Groundwater | place: USA...
GGTCTCCTTGACGGTCTCCTTCGCCAGCGTGGTGGTGCGCTCGGTCGCCGCCGGGGTCGCGCTGGCCCGGGTCAAGCTCCACGCCAGGGCACCACCGCCGCCCAGCAAGACCAGAGCGGCAGCAGCGCCGATGATCCAGCGCCATCGGCTGCGGGGTCGGGGGGTGGACGGTCGGCGTCGGGGCACAGGTGGGTCCTCGGGGAGCTCGGCGGGACCCCGTGGTCTCGGGGTCCCGCCGAGTCTGCTGACCCCGCCTGTGGCACGACCGGCGTCAGACTGTGCTCCCCCTGTCACTTCTTCGTGGCACCACCGTTCGAACCACCACCGAATCAGAAGCAGCGGGCCGTCGCAGGCCGCGATCTTGGAGCTGCGCCTGCTGCCCGGTGTCGCGCCTCCGTCGGGCGACAGCTCTCGTGATCAGGGGATGCAGTCACGACGTCGGTGATGTCAGGTCGTAGACCGTGGTCCCTCCCACCGTGGTCGAGGAGAAGCTGGCCTCCACCCAGGTGGTGATCTGGCTCCCGACCGAGGTGCTGCCCGCCCGCCCGCCGTCGCCGCTGGCGATGAAGTAGGTCACGTCACCGGCAGAGACGTCCGTCTGGAACTGAGCCAGTGTGGGCGAGCTGTCGCTGCCATCCCAGCCACCGACGGACATCACGGCGGTGTCGCTGTCCAGGATCAGGGTTGCGGCCGACTGGTCGCCGACCACCGCCGCCGACCACCGGGTGGAGGTCGCGTTCAGCAGGTCGGTCAGCGCCGTCGAGCTCGTCGTCCCTTCACGGCTGCCGCCGCCGGCACCGGTGGAGCCAGGGGTCTGCGCGGACGTCGATGTCCCGGACGTCCCAGACGTCAGCGTGCCGTCCTGGGCAGGTGGCTGGCCTCCAGGTCCGGCCCCGGCGCCAGAGGTGGCCACGATGCTCGGGCCTGCGCTGGGGGACGAACCCGTGTGCCCGGAGGCCACCGTGGCGAGGGTGAACGACGCAGTGCCAGCCAGTGCGGAGAGGGTGCCGATCAGCAGCCCCGCAACGGCCCACCGCTTCAGCCGCCCGGCCGACACGGACAGCACCAGTGCGCCGAGCACGCCGCCGACCAGCATGGTCCAGGACAGCCAGGTCAGCCAGCCGCTCGCGTCGCGCCTCATCAGGACGAAACCCCAGACCGCGGTACCGGCGATCATCGCAGCGAGCGTCGCCCGGGCGAGGTGGACCTCACGTCGCAGCCAGAGCGTGCGACTCCCGACGGAGATCACGGCGGCGACGGCCGGCGCCAGTGCCATGGAGTAGTAGGGGTGGATGGTGCCGGACATGAACGAGAACACCAGCGCCGTGACGACCAGCCAGCCGCCCCAGAGCAGCAGCGCCGCCCGAGAGCGGTCGGTCCGCGCCGCCCGACGGGTGGCGACGAGGCCGGCCACCAGCGCGACGACCGCCGCCGGGAGCAGCCACGAGATCTGGGTGGCGAACTGGCTGTTGAACAGCCGCAGCAGGCCGGCCGTGCCGCCGAACCCGCCGCCGCCCCCAGCGCTGCCGTCGCCGTTGGCGGAGAAGAGGCGGCCGAGGCCGTTGTAGCCGATCGCCAGCTCCCACAGGGAGTTGTTCGTGGACCCGCCGATGTAGGGGCGGGCCGAGGCGGGCCACAGCTCCACGAGTGCGATGAACCAGCCGGCGGAGACGACCAGCGCGCCGGCCGCGGCCAGGAGGTGCCCGACCCGGGCGCGGAGCCGCAACGGCGAGACGACCAGGTAGACCAGGCCGAACGCGGGCAGCACGAGCAGGCCCTGCGCCATCTTGGTCAGGAACGCCACCCCGATCAGCGCGCCCGCGAGCAGCATCCAGCCCAGCGCGGACCGGCTTCTCGTCCCCACTCGGACGGCGCCTTCGTCGATGGCCCGGACCACCGCGTAGGCCGCCAGTGTCATCAGCAGCACGAGCATCGCGTCGGGGTTGTCGAAGCGGAACATCAGCGCGGCGACCGGGGTCAGCGCGAGCAGCGCACCGGCGACCAGGCCGGCGTACGCCCCGGCCCACCGCTTCACCGTGGCGTACGTGGCGGCGACGGCTCCGACGCCCATCAGCGCCTGCGGCAGCAGCAGCGAGAACGAGCTGAAGCCGAAGATCCGGGCGGACAGCACCATCACCCACAAGGAGGCCGGCGGCTTGTCGACGGTGATCGAGCTGCCGGCGTCCAGCGACCCGAACAGCCACGCCCTCAGCGACTCGGTGCCCGACTTGACGGCGGCGGCGTAGAAATCGTTCGCGTAGCCGGAGCTGGTGAGGTTCACCAGGTAGAGGGCAGCCGTCCCGAGGAGCAGCAGCCAGAGCAGCGGCCGTGCCAGGCGCGGCCCGTCCGGACCGCCGAGGAACAGCTGCCGGACCGGACGGCCCCGGCCTCCACGTCGTCTGGTCCGGCCGCCCCCGTCGGCCGGCACCTCGGGGGCACGGGGACGACGGCCGGGCAGTGCACGGAGCAGGAGGAAGGTGGACACGGGTCCACCCTCGGGGTGGGCTCTGTGGTACCCGACTCTGTCACCTTTGAGGTTGTTGTGAGCCGCAAGAGCGTGCAACTCAGCCTCGGGCCGACTCAGGTTCGAAAGTGAGGAGTCGCTTCCCCGAAGAGCAGCCCTACGGTCGTGGCGCACACGGTGCGGGAGCTCCCCGAAGCGGGCGGAGAGGTGCCTGACGTCGGGCCCCTCCCGAGTCGGCCCCGGCGGGCGGTCGCGGTGTCCGCCTTGATCTGGCTCCAGGTCCGTGGCGGACGTTCTTGGACGTCAGCTGTCCGCACGCCCTCTAAGAATTCTCGGAGACTGAGCGTTCATCCTCGAGCCATGACCCGGGGGACCTCGGCGGTCGTGACGCCGCAGCACGGGGCGCCTGTCGGTTCGTCACGGACGGATCAGCATCCGGTGCCGGCCAAAGACCTACGAAAGGTTCAACCATGACCCCGCTGCTCATGCCCCTCGAGGGACACGGACATCACGGAGGCCTCGACGGCGGCTTCTCGGTGCTGCCGTTCGTCGACAGCCTGCTCCTGCTCCTGGTCCTGCTGGCCGGAGCTGCGGCCTTCTTCCTGTGGCGGAAGGGCAAGCTGACGCTGCCTACCCTCGCAGCGCGCCGCTCACCGGAGGACCAGGCCAAGCAGATCCTGGCTGACCGGTTCGCCCGCGGCGACATCAGCACCGACGAGTTCATGGAGCGGTCCAGCATCTTGAACTGGACCCCGGGGAGCGACCCGAGCCCGAGGCGCGGCAGCCGCAAGAAGCGGCGATGACGCTGGCCGTCAACGCCCAGAGGGGAGCTCGATGAACGACGGGCGCATCGCGGTGGACGGTCTCGTCAAGCAGTACGGAGACGTGACGGCTGTCGACGACCTGTCGTTCAGCGTGGAACCCGGTCGTGTGACGGGCTTTCTCGGGCCGAACGGGGCGGGGAAGACCACCACCCTGCGCATGGTGCTGAACCTGGTGACGCCGACCAGGGGGTCCGCCACCATCGGTGGTCGTCGCTACGCCGATCTCGAGGAGCCGACCCGGGTGCTGGGCGCGGTGCTGGAGGCGTCGGCCGCCCACGCCGGTCGCACCGGCAGGAACCACCTCAGAGCCGTGTGCATCGCGGCCGGCTTCCCCCAGGCGCGCGCCGACGAGGTCCTGGAGCTCGTCGGGCTGACGCCCGCCGCGGACCGCACGTTCCGGGGTTACTCGCTGGGTATGCGGCAGCGGCTCGGCATAGCGACCGCCATGCTGGGCGACCCGCAGGTCCTGATCCTGGACGAGCCGGCCAACGGCCTCGACCCCGAAGGCATCCACTGGATGCGGGAGCTCCTGCAACGGCTCGCAGCGCAGGGACGCACCGTCCTCGTCTCGAGCCACCTGCTGTCGGAGATGCAGACCCTGGCCGACGACGTCGTCATCGTCGCGGCAGGCCGGCTGCTGCGCCAGGGTCCGGTCGAGCAGGTCATCACCGACGTCAGCGGGCAGGAGCGGGTGGAGGCCCTCAGCCCGGAGCCGGACAAGCTCGCCGACGTCCTGCGTCGAGACGGCGCCGCGGTGAGCAGCAGCGGAACCAACGCCCTGCTGGTGACCGGCGCATCCGCAGCAGCCGTCGGCGACGCCGCCCTGCGTGCCGGCATCGCGTTGCACGGCCTCCGCACGCAGCAGGCCGACCTGGAGAAAGTGTTCCTCGAGCTCACCGCGGGAAAGGCAGGAATCCGATGAGCCGCCTGGTCCGCGCAGAGCTGTTCAAGCTGCGCACCACCAACGCCTGGTGGTTGTTCGCACTGACGACCCTGCTCAGCACGCTGGTGATGCTCGTCGTCGTCGCAGTGTCGGCGCACTCGCTGCTGAAGCCGTTCGCGCAGTACCTCGCCGTGGCGAGCCACGGGCACGCCGCGAACCTGCCACCGGAGTTCCTCGCGCGTCTCACCGACGAGTGGACCCTCGGTCACCCCGCAACCACGCAGGCGGTGGCGCTGTACACGGCTGGTCAGCTGCCGGGCGTGCTCCTCGCCTGCCTTCTCGGTGTCGTGCTGGTCACCAGCGAGTACTACCACCAGACCGCCACCACGACCTTCCTGCTCACCCCTCGCCGGACCGAGGTCGTGATCGCCAAGCTGGTCACGGCCGTGCTGCTCGCAGGTCTGGCCTGGCTGGCGTCCTCCGTGCTCAGCGTCGTCGCCGGAGCCCTGTTCCTGCACGCCGAGGGCTACGGCAGCCAGCTCGGGCACGGAGACGTCCTTCGCGCCCTCGTGCTCAACCTGGCGGCGTACCTGCTCTGGGCGGTGTTCGGCGTCGGCGTCGGCGCGCTCGTCCGCCACCAGCTGGCCGCCACCGTCGGGGTCACCGTGCTCTACCTGGTCGGCGCCAGCGCGGCCAGCACCGTCTTCGAGCTGCTCAACACCTACGTGCTCCCACGGGACTGGGTGCTGACGGCGCAGGTGATCGTGCCCACGGTCGCCTCCGCCGTGATGATCTCGCCGACCAAGACCTTCGACCAGAGTCCCGCCCCATGGGTCGGTGCTCTGGTCCTGCTCGCCTACGGCCTCCTTCTCGGCGGCCTCGGTGTCGGCATCCTGCGCCGCCGTGATGTCGCATGACGACCGAGCCCGACGTCGTCGCGGTGTCGACCGGGCTGACCAGCAGCGAGGCGGAAGCGCGCCGACGTGCCGGCGAGGGCAACCGGGCGGTCAGCGCGTCGTCGCGCAGCTACGGCCGGATCCTGCGGACCAACGTCTTCAACCTGTACAACAGCATCCTGTTCGCCATCGGGGCTGCGCTCCTGGCGCTGGGCCGCTACAGCGACGCCGTCATCAGCGTGTCGATCGGGCTGCTGAACGCGGTGATCAGTGCTGTGCAGGAGATCCGTGCCAAACGCCAGCTCGACCGGCTCCAGCTCCTCGGGCGCAGCACCGTGGTCGTCCTGCGGGACGGGACGGACACCGAGGTTCTGCCTGAGGAGGTCGTGCGCGGCGATGTCGTCCGGGTGCGTCCGGGGAACCAGCTCGTCGTGGACGGGCCCGTCCTCGATGGTGCGGTCGAGGTCGACGAGTCACTGCTGACCGGCGAGTCGGAGGCGCAGCTCCGCGGGGTCGGGGAGGACCTGCTCTCGGGGAGCCACGCCGTCGGCGGCGGCGGGCTGCAGCTGGCCCGCGACGTGGGCGCGGCGAGCTACGCCAACCGGCTGACCGCCGAGGCCCGGCAGAGCACCACGGACACCACGCCGCTGCAGCGCCAGATCGCGTTCTGCGTCCGCCTGGTCATGGTCGTCGTGGTCCTGATGAGCGGGGCCATCCTGCTGCAGGCCGCGCTGGAGGGCTTCACCCTCGTCCGGGTGGTGCAGACCGCGGCGGTGCTTTCCGGCCTGGTGCCGTACGGGCTGTTCTTCCTCATCGTGCTCGCCTACACCGCGGGCGCCGTCACATCTTCCCGGCGCGGGGCGCTGGTGCAGCGGGTCAACGCGGTCGAGTCGGTGAGCAACGTCGACGTCGTCTGCACCGACAAGACCGGCACCCTGACCACCGGCCGGCTCACCCTTGCGAACGTCGCCCCGCTCGACGGGCACGACCCGGCCGAGGTGTCCGAGGCCCTGGGGTCCTTTGCCCGGAGCGTCGGCGCGACCAACCTCACCAGCACCGCGCTAGCCGCCCAGCTGACCGGACGACCACTGGGAGTGCTCGAGGAGGTGGCCTTCAGCTCCTCGTTGCGCTGGAGCGCGGTGCGCACCGATCGGGCGACCTGGGTCCTGGGCGCGCCCGAGGCCCTCGCGCCGGCCCTGGTCGGGCCGGACCTCGGCGCCGACGTTCGCGCCCGCACGATGGAGGGCTTGCGCGTCCTCGTCTTCGCGCAAGGCGCCGACCCGGCCGCTGCGCTGCGCGGAGCTGACGGCAGACCGGCGCTGCCCCGGCTGGAGCCTCTGGCCGTGGTGGCGCTCGCCGACGAGCTACGCCCGGACGTGCCCGACACCGTGGCCCGGCTCCAGGAGGAGGGCATCGACATCTTGGTGCTCTCCGGCGACGACCCCGACACGGTCGCCGCGCTGGCCGCCCGCGCCGGTCTGGGCGTCACCGCGCCGTTCCACGCCGCTCACCTCGACCAGCTCACCGATCCCGAGCTGGACGCAGTCGTCGCGCGGACGACCGTGTTCGGACGGGTCGCCCCGGAGCAGAAGGAACGTGTCGTCGCCTCTCTACGCCGCCAGGGCCGGTACGTGGCCATGGTCGGCGACGGCGTCAACGACGCGCACGCCCTGAAGACGGCGCACGTCGGGGTGGCGATGCGCAGCGGCAGCTCGGTGGCCCGCGACGTCGCCGACATCGTGCTCGTCGACGACTCCCTGGCTGCGCTGCTGCCCGCCCGTCGAGAAGGCCGCCGCATCATCAGCGGCATCGCGATCTCCGCGCAGGTCTTCCTCGTCCGGGTCGCCACCCAGGCCCTCGTCATCGTCACCATCACCATGCTCGGGCTGGGCTTTCCCTACTCACCGGCCCAGACGGGCTTGACCCTCTTCACCGTCGGGTTGCCCACCGTCTTCCTCACCGCCTGGGCGCGCCCCCGCCCACCCGACCCCCACCTGCTGCTCAACCTGGCCCGCTTCGTCCTGCCCGCAACGGTCCTGACGGCCGGCTTCGCCGTGGCGGTCTACACGTACCTCTACACCAGCGTCACCCAGGGTTTCGAAGACCCGGGCATCAGGGACCGGATGATCGCCGAGTTCGAGCAGTACACCGGACTCACCTACGGCGTCGACGCCGACTTCGTCCAGACGGCTGCCACTCTGGGCGCGCAGACCGGCCTGTCCACGTTCGTGTCCCTGGCCTCGATCCTGCTCATCCTCTTCCTCGAACCGCCGCACCGGCTGTTCGCGTCCTGGACGCGCCCCAGTCCCGACCGGCGCCCCGCCGTCCTCGTGCTCGCCCTGCTGGGCGGACTGCTGGCCGCCCTCGTGGTGCCCAGTCTGCGCAACTACTTCGGGCTGACCCGCCCGGTCGGGATCGTCTACGACACCGCACTCCCGCTGCTGCTGATCTGGTTCCTCGCGCTCAGCGCTGCCTTCCGCTTCCGCGTGATGGACCGGCTCCTCGGCCTTGCGGACCTCACCCACGACGAACCCCTGCTGGGAACGACCAGTGCCTCTGGTCCACGGGACCGGCTCACTTCGACGACCCGAACCTGACGGGTCTCGTCAGGGCCGAGCCGTTCGAAGCTCGTTGAAGATTCGCGGGTGGAGTGGTGACGAGGGCGGTGCGTGAGCGGACCTGGAGCGTCGCCGGAGCAACCTGACCAAGGTTCGAAGGCCGCTGGCTGCGGTTCGCCGGGTCCTGCCTGCCGGCCCGGCCTGGGAAGAGCCCCTTGGTCACCGGATGCCGTCGTCGAGCATCGCCTGGAACTCGGTCAGTGCCTGACGCTTCCCGAACGGCTCATGCTGTGCTCGGCACGGATCCGGAGGAGCAGGTCGAGGTCTTCGGTGGTGCCGGAGACCGTCGCATCCGGAACGCCACGGTCTGCGCGCTCACAACCGATCTGGTCGGTGAACGTCGCTCCCTTGCCGTGCCCGACCAGCCGAACATCCGGAGCAGCCAGCGTCGGTCGCTGTCGATCGCCAGCAGCTCGACGCCGGTGCCCCGACGCTCCGCTTCGTGAGGCGCCCAGGCCAACCTGGACCGCATCGTGAGTCTTGCCGGCGCCTGGCGCTACGGGGCTCGCGAGACGACCCCGCAACAGAGGCTTCAGTTCGCCAGCGACCCCCTCGAGCTGACGCCGACGACCGCCACCATCAACCGGTCCAAGAGCGATCGCGACGCGGGAGCCTGGACCCCGCCGACCCCAGGCCGCTGCGGATACGCCACCCGCTACGTAGTCGTCAAGGCCCGCTACCGGCTACCCGTCCACACCGCCGAAATGACCGCCCTCGACCGCATGCTCGATCCCTGCCCGGCTGGAAGCTGACGATGACAACTCGCACCCGCTCAGCGCCCCTCTAGCGGGAACCGCCTCCGGACGGCCTGAACGGGCTTTTCGGATCCCTCGGTGGGTAGGTTGGCTTTCGTGATAACGGCTGCCCGTTGAGCCGTCGCCTCGAGGCATGGGGCACTGATCAGCATCGGGAGGGTATGCAGCGACGCAGTCCCCGTTCACTGCCACCCAAGAGGTACGGCGCTCGACGAGGTGCGTCATCTGAGCGTGCTGCCGGCGTCTTCTGGTGTCATCGACCTCTTGTACGAATCCCATCGACGAGGACGGTCACCATGCGCTTGTTGTAGGCGAGCTCTTCCCCGCGCACCGGCTGACACAGCAACGGAACGGCGTTCAGCAGGTCGCGCGCACTGATGTCGTCGCGCGCGGCTCCGGCGGTCACCGCGGCGTCCAGCAGTGTCGCCAGGACGGGTTCTAGTCGGCGAAGGAAGTAGTCGGGGAGGTCGCCGAAGGCCGGATCGCCGGAGTGCAGGGCGTTTGCCAGACCACGCTTGGTCCCGACGAGGTCGGTGAAGCGGTACAGCCACCTGCTGAGCGCCCCGCCCGGCTCGTGCTCGGCGGCGAGTGCGGCCCCGGCCTGGGCGCAGGCGTCGATCTCGCGTTGCAGGACGGCCGCGATGAGGTCGGAGCGGTGTGGGAAGTGCCGGTAGAGCGTCCCGATCCCTACTCCCGCCTGGTCGGTGATCTCCTTCGCGGGCGCATCGACTCCCGTGGTGGCGAACACGTTCCTGGCTGCTTCGAGCAGCGCGTCGAGGTTGCGTTGCGCGTCGGCGCGCAGGCGGCGCGGCTCCCGGGGGGTGTCCGGGTGAACGTCCGCCATACCGGTTCCTCCTTCTTGCGTATCCGGAACGGCTTTCCGTGTAATATCGGAAGGACTTTCCGCTTGTTCGAGGGTACGCGACAGCCAGGCCACCCCCACTCCCTGAGCGCCTCTTTGCCAGGACCTCGACCCTGCTACACCCAGGCACCACCCCCACTCCTCAGGAGCACCCCGTGAAGTACCGCCCCCTGGGCCGCACCGGCATCAAGGTCAGCCCCTACGCGCTCGGCACCCTGATGTTCGCCACCGCCATCGGCAACCCCGACCCCGACGACTCCGTCCGGATCATCCGCAAGGCCCTGGACGCCGGCATCAACGTCGTGGACACCTCCGACGCCTACGGCGACGCCGAAGACGTCGTCGGCAAGGCGCTGCAGGGACGCCGCGAGCACGTCGTGCTCGCCACCAAGGTCAGTCGACCGATGGGAACCGACCCCAACCAGCAGGGCGGCTCGCGCCGGTGGATCACCACAGCGGTGGAGAACTCGCTGCGCCGACTGCAGACCGACTACATCGACGTGTATCAGCTGCAGCGCCCGGACCCCGCGACGGACGTCGAGGAGACCCTCTCGGTGCTGACCGACCTGATACGGGTCGGGAAGGTCCGCACGATCGGGTCCTCCACCACACCTGCCTCCGACATCGTCGAGGCCCAGTGGGTCGCCGAGCGGCGCGGCCTAGCGCGCTTCCGCACCGAGCAACCGCCCTACTCCCTCCTCAATCGCGGCATCGAGCGTGAAGTCCTCCCCGTTGCGCAGCGCTTCGGCATGGGCACGTTGGTCTGGGGACCGTTCGCGCAGGGACTGCTCACCGGCCGGGTTCGCAAGGGCCAGGAGAACACCCTGCGCCGCGCGAAGCTGTTCACCCACCTCAACGACGAACGTCGCCTCGACGTCGTTGAGCAGCTCATCACCCTGGCTGCTGAGGCCGGGATGCCGTTGACGCATCTGGCGATGGCGTTCACCATCGCCCACCCCGGCGTGAGCAGTGCTCTGCTTGGGGTGCGCACCATGGAGCACCTCGACGGTCTCCTCACCGGCGTCGACGTCGTCTTGAGCGATGACGTCCTGGACCGAGTCGATGCGATCGTGGCACCGGGCAGCGACGTCGGGACCCTCGACCAGGACTACGTCCCCCCCGCCCTGCTCGACCTCGAGCTGCGCCGGCGACCGCTGCGTCAGCGCTCGGCGGTCTGACCGCGCCACCACGCGATCAGCGACCTGACGCTCGGACAGCGTCACGAGTAGCCCAACCATCACACCAGGATCGACGGACGGCTGCGACGTGCGCCCTTCCCGCGGCCTGTCGCACCCACGGTGGTGCGACCTCGCCGACGAGCTGTTGGGCCTGCCATGTCTGCACCTGATCGGTTTGGGCCGTGCCGAGGCCAGCACCAGCGCCGAGCGCTCCCGCGGCCTGCTGCGCCTCACCGTGGAGACTGACCGGCCCTCGGTGGTGGCCTGCCAGGGCTGCGGGGTGCTCGCCGCTGACCACGGCCGGCGCGAGCACCGCTCAGCCGATGCGCCCTGCTTCGGCACACCCGTGCAACTGATCTGGCGCATGAGACGCTGGCGCTGCCCTCAACCACGCTGCCCCGCCGGTGTCTGGTCCGAGGAGCACCCAGCGCTGCCGGCACGGGCCAAGCTGACCACCCGGGCGGTGGCCTGGACGATCCAGACGTTGCGTTGGGACGACTCCACCGTCTCCGCCCTCGCCCGCCGGCTCGGCGTGGACTGGCACACCCTGATGAACGCCATCCGCGCTCAAGCCCATCAGCACCTCGACGACGACCCTGCGCGCGCCGAGCGGCTGCGCGGGGTCGACACCCTCGGGGTTGACGAGCACATCTGGCGCCCGTCAGCCCGACACCGCGACCGGGCCGTCACCTCCATCGTCGACCTCACCTGCGACGAGACCGGCCGAGTCCACGCCCGGTTGCTCGATGTCACTCTCAGACGTTCCGGACCGGGTCTACGCGGCCTGGATCCGCGCTCAGACCCGCGAGTTCGTCGAGGGCATCACCCACGCCTCCCTGGACCCCTTCCGCGGCCACGCCAACGCCATCCCGCAGTGGAATTGCCCGACGACACCGTCACCGTCCTGGACGCCTTACACATCGTGAAACGCGCCTCCACCGCGATGGACGAGGTCCGCCGCCGCGTCCAGCAAGCCACCCTCGGCCGACGCGGACACGAGCAAGACCCGCTCTACCGCATCCGCCGGTTGCTGACCACGGCCCAAGAGAACCTCACCGACCGCGGCCGCGCCGCCTCGAAGCCGCGCTACAGGCCGGTGACCCCGGACTGGAAGTCACCGTGCCTGGCACGCCTACCAGCAGCTGCGGTCGATGTTCCACGCCGCCACCCCAGCTGCGGGCCGGGCCACCGCTGAGCGGGTGCTCGACTCCTTTCACCGCTGCCCCATCCCGAGATCGCCCGCCTCGGGCGAACGCTACGGTCCTGGCGGGGAGGTCCTGGCCTACTTCGACACCGGCGGCATCAGCAACGGCGGCACCGAAGCCATCAACCTCATCATCGAGAAGACCTGCCGCTGGCCCACGGCTTCCGCAACTTCGACAACTACCGCATCCGCATCCTGCTCGCCGCCGACGGCACCAGGCCCTGGCGACGACGACGGCGCGGGTCAGGGTGAGCTGCCCATCCACAGATCCGAAGAGCCTGGCTGGCACCACGGAGATTGCGGTGGTCACGGCACCCGCCCTCGGACGTTGCTGGTGGGCCACACGAGGTGGTGGCGCTTTCGAGTCCTTCCTGGCCGCGAGAGGCGGCAAGAACGGCGCGCCTCGAAGTCAGTTCGACAACCGGATTGGCCGGCGCCCAGATCGCTACTCTCGACGAGGAGTCCATGACGCGTCTACCACCGGGTGCGGCCTCTGCGCCAGCCACCCCCCTTCCGCTCGTCGAACTTGTTCGCGGCGAGATCGATGCGTTCCCGGTCGAGCGCTGCCACATCTGGGACCACGCGCCGTGGATTCTTGTTCAGGAAGCGGGCGGGTGCTTCACCGACCGGACCGGAGGTCATGCAGGTGACCAGGGCGGCGGCTTGTACTCGAACGCCGGCGTACACCGCCAGTTACTCGCCGCGCTCCATCACGAGGTCGCCTGAGGACACCTCACCCCAGCCGAGTGCCGCGGACCTCCCGTCCTGGTGCCCCTTACACGGTCGTTCTGCCGTGCGTCCCGCACGACGGTCGATCTGCGTGCTCCGCACGACGGTCGGCTTCCAGAGGGGGAGGCGCGTCGCAGGCATGACGCTCACGAGGTGGCAAGGCTGGAAAGACCACCTGCGCATCGGACTTGCGGATCAGACGTGATCAACGCCGTCCTCGGCCACCTCCGCGTGATCGGCCTGACCTGAAGGCCCTGCAGCCGGGTCGGCGTCCACCCGGTGCACGGTCGCCTCGTGCGTCTGCATCCGCCACGTGAGGCCCGCCGTCTGGTCGGCATCGAACCAGCTCCACGCAGACTCCGAGTCGTTCCGGCCGCGCAGTGCGCTCAGCAGATCGGTCGTGGCCTGGCCGCGTAGAGCCTGGAGCGCGGCGCGATCGAGGCGTACGCGCTGGCGCAGCACCTCCTGCCGGTGGAGGGCCCCGACGTCACCAGGACGCGACACGCGCTCATGGCAACACCTGGACGCTCCACGTCCGCGACACCCCCGACGGCTCCCGGGTGGCGCGGTTCCTCATGGACTGCCGCTGGCTGGCGGGCGACCCGGTCCGTCCTCCTCGCCGCCATCACCTGGTCCCGGGGCACCCCCGCAAGTACCTCCCTGCGACGCTGCCGCCACGCCAGGCTCGGCTGCCCGGGCTGTCCCCGGCAGCCGCCCGCTACCGTCGGGCCATGGCCATCACGTCTGTGCTCGACATCCAGCTCCGCCCCGATGCCCCGGCCGATGCCGAGGCGCGCATCAGCTCGATCCTGTCCGCTACCCGGGCTCGGCCGGGTCTGCTCTCTGCCGACGTCGTCCGTGATCTCGAGGACCCGCGGCACCTCGTGGTGCTGGAGGTGTGGGAGTCGTTGGAGGCTGACGAGGCCTATCGCGCGTGGCGGGCCACCCCGGAAGGGGCCAGTGAGCTGCGCGAGCTCGCAGGAGGACACGTCGCGCTGACGCGCTACGAGCCGACGTCCATCTGATCCGCGACCGGATGTCCCTGCGACCGTCGCGTGCTCCGCGCGGGGTCCGCCACCACGTTCCGCACGATGGTCGGCAGCCGGACGGTGCTCGCCTGCCGGAGAGACCCGTGCGCGCGTCCTCCTGGCCTCAGCACGCGCGTGCGGCCACGGCTGCGTACCTGCGGTCCGTCCGTCCCGATCGGCCGACGTCGGGTGTCGGGCCGCGGGTCGGTCGGGCAGCACGACGCCGTGACCGCCCTCATCTCGCACACCACGATCGACTGCACCCACGCGTACGAGCTCTCGCAGTGGTGGAAGAAGGTGCTCGGCTACGTGGACCTGCCGGACGACCCCAACAACCCCGGTGACGAGGAGTGCATGATCATGCACCCCGAGAACGGTCAGCAGCTGCTGTTCATCGAGGTCCCCGGCTTCGACGTCACCACGCCGAAACGGATCCACCTCGATCTGCGGCCCACCGGGGCGAGCCGGGACGAGGAGCTGCGCACCCTGCTCGCGCTGGGCGCCACCCAGGTGGCCGACCACCGCGGCACCCACGGACCCGCCACCGGCTGGGTCGTGCTGGCCGACCCGGAGGGCGACCAGTTCTGCGTCCTGCGCAACCAGCGCGAGCAGGCCGGCGAGGGTTGAGGCCAGGGCGCACGCCGGTCTCGACCCCGGCCCGCCGGGCGCGATCGGGAGACCGCCCGCACCCGGTGCGCCAAGACGTGGTCAGGTGGTGGTCCCGCCACTTCGACGACCCCAGGAGGTCGACCGTGACTGCTGCCTCGACGTTCAGCCGCGTCACCTTCACCGCCACCGCCCTGATGGCCGGCGGTGGGGCGTTCGCCTTCGACTGGAACGCCACCCACATCTACAACCCCACCTGGCCCGGCCACGCGAAGTTCCACAACGCCCAGACGATGAGCACGGGTGCGGCGCTGGCGCTGATCACCGCCGGGACGGCCTGGTGGCCGGGCCGCTGGACGCGCTCGCGGCTGGACCTGACCGCCGGTGCAGCATCCCTGTACTGGGTGACGCAGCTCTCGGCCGCGGCCTACCCCGGGACCACCATGCTGGACGACCCGCCTCGGAGGTTCGGGCCGCAGACGGCGGTGGCCGGCATCTGTCTGGTCCTCAACACCGTCGCGTACGCGGTGGGCCGACCTCGCGTGACCTGAAGGCCGGTGCGCGACGCCGGTCCTCTGCCGGAAGACCCTCTCGTCGGCGCCCTGGCGCCGGCGATGCCGAACTCACTCCCGGGAGATGATCCACTCCACGTCGGCGATCTTGACCCACTGGGTGCTGCCGTCGTCCCACTCGACCTCGACCACGTCGAACGTGGTGTCGCTGACGCTCGTCACCACGCCGTAGTCCTCGTCCCGCCGTACGACCGCCCCGACTCTCGCCATCACCCGATTCTAGGGGGCCCGGGTCGCAGGGGTGGGTCTGTCGCGGGTCCGAGATCGATACCGTCGCCTCCGGGACGAGGAGACGCCGAGCGACACGCCACCTTCACGGCAAGACCTTCGAGGTTCCCGAAAGCCTAGAAAGACTTGTAGGGTTCGGTTGTGTCCAGGATCAGTGTCGCCGAGGCCGCGGAGCGGCTGGGGGTCAACGTCCAGCGCGTGCACCAGCGCATCGCCGACGGCTCGCTCGCGGCCGAGCGGATCGGGCGGCAGTGGACGCTCGACGACGCCGACGTCGCCCGGCTGGGTCGTCGGCCGACCGGTCGTCCGCTGTCCTCGCGATCGGCGTGGGCCATGGTGTCGGTGACGGCCGGAGCGGGTGCCGCCCACCTCACCGCGGTGGAGCGTTCGCGGGCCCGGACCCGGGTCCGGCAGCTGCTCGCCGAGGCTGTCCGGCTCGACGACGGGCCCGCCGACGAGGAGGCGGCGGTCGCGCTCGCCGCCAGCCTGCGCTCCCTGCTGGGGGGCCGGGCGCAGCGACGCCTGTTCCGGGTCTCTCCCCGCGACCTCCCGGACCTCCGCGACGACGAGCGGGTCCGGCTGTCCGGGGTCAGTCTCGCGGCCTCCGGGATCGCGTCCGGCGACGTCGTGGAGGGCTACGTCCGCGAGGACCTCGTGGAGAGCCTCGTCGACCACTTCCTGCTGGTCGAGGCGGGCCACCGCGAGGCCGACGTCGTGCTGCACGTCGTCGGCCCGGGTGCCGGGGCGGGCCCGGAGATCGACACCGCCGGCTGGCTGCTCCTGGCCGCGGACCTCGCGGAGCACCACCGACCGCGGGAGACGGCTCGCGCGGTCCAGGTCGTCCGGGAGGCGGCCGGGCAGGATGCCGGTCGTGACGTGCCGGAGGTGCGGTGACGATCGAGCGGCCGCCCGTCCGGATGCCCCCGATGTCACGGGAGCAGTCCGCGTCCTGGCACGGCCTCCTGGACCTGTACGAGCGGGTGCCGACCGGCTGGACGCTCGTCGGCGGTCAGCTCGTGCACCTCCACTGCGCCGAACGGGACCACCACCCCGAGCGGCCCACCGACGACATCGACACGGTCGTCGACGTACGGGCGGCCGCCACCATGCTCGAGCGGTTCACCCGCGCCCTCCGCGACCTCGGGTTCGGGCCCGAGACGTCCGGCCACGGCCTGCAGCACCGGTGGCGACGGGGCCCGGCGCAGATCGACGTCCTGCTGCCGGACGGCGTCGGCGAACGAGCGGCCGCGCGCCCCGGCGCCGGAGGGGCCCCGACCCTGCCCACGCCCGGGGGGACCCAGGCACTGGCCCGCAGCGAGCCGGTCCGCGTGGAGCTCGACAGCCGTACGGGGACGGTCCACCGACCGGACCTCGTCGGTGCGCTGGTCATGAAGGCCGCTGCCCACACGGTTGCCGACGCCGGTCGGGCTCGGCACCGCCTCGACTTCGTGACCCTCGCGGCACTCGTCGGGCGCCAGGACTTCCGCGGCGCACAGCTCAACCACAAGGACCGCAAGCGCCTCGGCGACATGCTGGCCGCCTGCCGCGCCGACCCGCTCGCGATGGAACCCGCCCACGCGGCAGCCAGCCTCGAACGGCTCGGACGGGCAGCGGGTCTGGGCTGAGGCGGGCGGGTGCGGATGCGGAGGCGCCGCCAGGTCGGGCTCGTCGCGTCCCAGGGCCGTCCGCGAGGGGTCGAGGCTCGCGTCGGCAGAGGTGCACGGTCTCCTGCCCGCTGCGCCTGATGCTGGTCACCACGGGATGAACGGGCGGGAACACGGGCACCGGTGAGCGGCAGCATGGGGGCCATGGATGCCCCGATCAGAGTGACCGTGTGGAACGAGAACTTCCACGAGACCAGCGAGCGGGACGGCGCCGCGATGGCGCAGCGCTACCCGGACGGTCTGCACGGTGCCATCGCCGCAGGCCTGCAGACCCAGCTTCGGGAGCGCGTCGTCACCCGGACCGCGACGCTGGACCAGCCCGAGCACGGCCTGAGCGAGGAGGTCCTCGAGCAGACCGACGTGCTCACCTGGTGGGGGCACCTGCGTCACGACGCCGTCGACGACGCGGTGGTGCAGCGGGTCCACGACCGGGTGCTCGCCGGCATGGGCCTGCTGGTGCTGCACTCGGCGCACTTCTCCAAGATCTTCAAGCGCCTGACGGGGACCTCGTGCTCCCTGGCGTGGCGCAGCGCCGACGACGCCGAGCTGGTCTGGACGGTCGCCCCCGGGCACCCGATCGCCGAGGGGGTGCCGCACCCGATCCGCATCCCGCAGCAGGAGATGTACGGGGAGTACTTCGACATCCCGGCCCCCGACGAGCTGGTGTTCCTCTCCAGCTTCACCGGTGGGGAGGTGTTCCGGTCCGGCTGCACCTTCCGGCGCGGTCGCGGGCGGGTCTTCTACTTCTCGCCCGGGGACCAGGACTTCCCCGTCTACCACCATCCCGACATCCAGCGCGTGCTGGCCAACGCCGTGCGCTGGGCGGCTCCCGAGCAGCGCGACGGGCGGCAGGCCCCGGGCCTGGTCAACCGCAAGGTGCCCGACCTGGTGGGAGCCCGCCCCAACGAGGAGGTGGCCCGGTGACCGGGGGCGTGCCGGAGCGCCCGGGTCGGCTGCGGGCGGGTGTGGTCGGGCTCGGCTGGGCGGGTCGCCAGCACATGGACGCGTACGCGCTCCACCCCGACGTCGACCTGGTCGCGATCGCGGGGCTGGAGGACGACCTGCGGCGCGAGGTCGGGGCGATCCACGGGGTCGACGAGGCCGCGCAGCACCGCGGCTACCAGGAGATGATCGACGCCGCCGGGCTGGACGTCGTCAGCGTCGCGACGCCGACCGCGCTGCACGCCCCGGTCGCGATCGCCGCCCTGGACGCGGGCGTGCACGTGCTGTCGGAGAAGCCCCTCGCCGAGAGCGTCGAGCGGGCCGCCGCGATGGTCGCCGCCGCGCACGCCAACGACCGGGTCCTCGACGTGTCGTTCAACCACCGGCGCCGCGGCGACGTCACCGTGCTCAAGCAGCTGGTCGACGACGGGCTGCTGGGCGACATCTACTACGCCAAGGCGGGCTGGTTGCGACGCAGCGGGATCCCGGGGCTCGGGACCTGGTTCACCCAGCGTGCCCTGGCCGGCGGGGGTCCGCTGATGGACATCGGCGTGCACATGCTCGACATGGCGCTGCACCTGATGGGGGAACCGACGCCGGAGGCGGTCAGCGCCGCGACGTACGCCGAGTTCGGGCCGCGCGGCAGAGGCGGGTCCAGCACCGCCCGGGTGGGTGCGCGCGCCGACGGACCCGGCGCGTACGAGGTCGAGGACCTCGCGACCGCGTTCGTCCGGCTGTCCGGCGGGGCGACGCTCCTGCTCGAGGCGAGCTGGGCCTCCCACATCGAGCGGGACCAGCTCTACGTCGTCCTCTACGGGTCGGAGGGCGGTGCCGTCCTGGGCTCGCCGGAGGGCTGGAACCATGCGCAGCTCAGCGTGCACACCGAGCTGCGGGGCATCCCCGCCGAGCTCACGCCGGTGCTCCCGGCCGACGGCCACCACCGGGCGGCCGTGGACGACTTCGTGGCGAAGGTCCAGGCTCCGTCATGGGCGGAGCGCCACGGCGACGACCTGCTGTCGCGCTCGGTGATCGTGGACGCGGCCTACCGGTCCGCCGAGCAGCACCGTGAGGTCGTCCTCGACCCGTCCTGAGGGCGTAGCCCCGAGGCTGACGTCTCAGTGCGTCAGGACTCGACCTCGGGCTGCTGCGCCGCATCGGCGAGGAGCCCGGCGTCCTCCAGCTGCTCGGCCAGCCCGGCGCCGTCGTAGGCGTAGAACCACGGCAGGTCGCTGCCGTCGCGCCGGGCGTGGGTCCGGCTGCCGCTCCCCGCCAGCACCGCCTCGCCCGGGGTGAGCTGGCGGATGCAGACGGCCAGCACCTGGTCGGGGTGCTCGGAGCAG
>Ga0210040_10004271_pt1 | contig 18790 bp, 9 predicted proteins | sample CryGeyCG12114_NA_FD_185462 | JGI IMG/M metagenome (GOLD analysis project Ga0210040, IMG submission 185462) | Groundwater microbial communities from aquifer - Crystal Geyser CG19_WC_8/21/14_NA (SPAdes) (version 2) | ecosystem: Environmental > Aquatic > Deep subsurface > Groundwater | place: USA...
ATATGCAGGAAACACTGGAACGCTTACTTGATTTTCATGGACCTGATTCTAAAGCAATCGTTTGGGCACATAATACTCATATCGGCGATGCAAGTGCTACCGATATGGCCGATGAAGGCATGTACAATATCGGACAACTGGCAAGACAAAAGTTTCCCGGACAAACCTTTCTGGTTGGTTTTGGATCCTATAACGGTACTGCAATAGCAGGTAAAAACTGGGGCGCAAAAATGGAAAATATGCTAATGCCTGACGGCAGAAAAGGCAGTTGGGAGTATCTGTTACATAAAGCTGGTACTGAAAATAAACTGCTGCTGATGGACGATTTTAGAAACAGTATTTTAAGCGATATACATATAGATCATAGAGCTGTCGGCGTTGTTTACAGACCCGAAAACGAGCGATACGGCAATTATGTTCCATCAATTATTCCTTCCAGGTACGATGCATTTATATATATTGATAAGACCATGGCTCTTCATCCTTTACACATGCATACAACAGGAAATCTGGTTCCGGAAACGTATCCGTTCGGAATGTAATTTTCGCTGCCGTTTATTGACTGTTTTTTTTAAGGCTTACTCGTTGTCGAAACTTTTTTTGTAGAAATCAGGCAATTGTCTTTCTTTATTACTTTATTTTGATTGCTAAGAAGCTTTCTAAAATTAGTTTAGATTTTAATATTGGAACGTGAAGACGCCATGAAAATTTACAGATGAACGGAGCGTCGCAACGAATGATCCCAAGAAATACTAATGCTGGTTTCCAAAAAAATAAAATTTAGACAGCTTCTAAGTCCTTCGAAAAAATATAAACACAAAAGTCCTGTTGAAACCAAATGAATAAGTATAGTGGGCAACAACATTTTTTACTGGCAGTTGACTGTATCATTTTTGGTTTTGATGGCAAAGATTTAAAACTTTTGCTGATACAAAGAGGCTTTGAACCCGAGTTAAATAAATGGAGTCTTGTGGGCGGTTTTTTGCAGGAAACCGAGACTCTTGACCGGGCTGCAAGTCGTATTTTACAGAAGCTTACCGGACTTGGGGATATTTACCTGGAACAACTATATGCATTTAGCGGCATTAACAGAGACCCGGAAGAGAGAACGGTTTCTGTTTCTTATTTTGCCTTAATTGACATACAGCAATACGAGAAGCAAATCAGTCATGATTATCATGCAGAATGGTTTTTGGTGGCTGAAAGACCTAAGCTAATATTTGACCACGATCAAATGGTTGGTCTTGCTCAAAGACAACTAAGGTACAAAGCAGCGATCCAACCTATTCTTTTTGAGCTTCTGCCGGAGACATTTACTATTGCTCAGCTTCAAAACTTATATGAAGGAGTTTATGAAACTATGTTTGATAAAAGGAATTTTATAAGAAAATTAATGTCAACAGGGTTACTTAAAAAACTGGAAGTAAAAGATAAATCAGGTTCGAGAAAGGGTGCATTTTTATTTAGCATGGATAAGGAAAAATTTAATGGTAAGCTGGACGTTTTTCTTAATTACATTAAGGATAAAAGTGAATTGTATTTGAAAAAATAGCTACATTTTATTCTGCTTTTTTATTAATCCATTTATTATCTTAGGAATAGTATCTCGTAGTTGATTCATATTTTATCACTTCGCCCGCGGTCTTTTTTAAAAGCTCGCGAAAAATAATAAGGATCGTTGTGTTGAAAGCCAAAGGTGCAAAATGGTTTACAGATGAACCTAATGCGACGCAACGGCTGCCGCCATAAAAAAATACTGCCGGTAACCTGAAAATAAATTTTAGACAATCTCTTAGAGTCATAATATTGAAATAGCATGATATATTATAAGGCGATCTGAGTGGATAATGACATCGGCATTACAGAAATTTGTTAGTTGATCTTCATGGCAAGAAGCCACAGTTTAGCAAATGCACCAGGAGCCAGACCGATAACGAAGTAGAAGAGCAAAGTCGTAGGATCTGTGAGTCTTACTAAAGAAGAAAAAGCTTTTTACAGCAATTGATAAACGAACTTTTGAAACGCCATTTCATTCTTTGATTTTACTTTCAGCCATTTTGCTGTTTTGATATGAGGTGGGTGTCATGCCAAACTGTTTCAAAAAGTTTCTTCCAAAATTGGTTTGCGATGAGTAACCAACGATAGTTGACACTTCATAAATTTTATATTGACCTTCTGCCAGTAATTCTGCAGCTTTTTTAAGCCTTGTCAAATTAATTAATTCATTGGCAGAAAGATCAGATATGGCTTTAATTTTACGGTATAGACTCGCCTTGCTCATATTTAATATTTTTGCAAGTTTCTCAACGTCTAAATTCTCATCCTCAAGATTGGAAAAAATTGCGTTGTTGAGCGTTTCAAGAAAAACTTCATCTGTTTTTTGATGAGCAATACTCTTTATATGCACTAAAGGTGATTTAGCAAAATACTCTTTTAATTTGGTACGGTTAGCAAGCAGGTTTGCTATTTGTGCATGAAGATATTCGGGAGAGTAGGGCTTTTCAATATAAGCATCAGCTCCTAATTCTAATCCTTCAATTTTTGATTGCAAACTGTTTTTTGCAGTTAGAAGAATTACGGGTATATGACTATAATCTAAACTTGTTTTAACTATTTTACATAACGCGAATCCATCCATTACATCCATCATGACATCAGAAACTATTAAATGGATAGCTTGCTCTTTTAGTATATTTAAACCTTCCTGTGCACTACCGGCCTTTTTTACATCGTATTTTTCACTTAAATCATCTGCTATAAATTCAAGCATTTCTTCATTGTCTTCAACTAATAATATTGTTGGTTTCATCGGTTGTAGTTTTAGCAATCGTTAACGTTTCATTTGGCTGAGCAGATTTTAAATCGTTTTCCTGCAATATGGGCATCGTAAGTGAAAAAACATTTTGATTTTTTTCAGGTTCTTTTAAATCAAGCACTCCATTATGTAGTTGTACCAATGATCTGGAAAGTGCTAAACCAATACCTGTCCCTTTCTGCTTTTCTGTTTCTTTCAGCCGGAAGAATGGTTCAAAAATTTTATCTTTTTTATCTAAAGGAATAAGAAACCCGTCATTTTTAATTTCTATTGTAAAAAAGTTGTTTTGCTCGTTATAATGTAGCACACTAATCCTGACCTTACTTTTCGCATACTTTACAGCATTACCATACAAATTAAATAATATCTTATTAAAGGCATCAACATCTACAGAAGCAAGTAATCGGGATTGCGGCAATTTAAGATCAAAGGTGAGGTTTTTTTGTTCCGCCAGCGGTTTAAAACTTACATATGCTTCTTCAAGCAAAGTTGCAATATTGACATTTTCTAAATTTAAATTAAAGCTTTCTATTTCTATTTGCCTGAAGTCTAATAATTGATTAGTCAGTTGAATAAGCCTGTTGGTATTACGCTCCATTATCTTCAGGTTGTTACTAATTTCTAAGCCATCAGCTTTTTTTATAACTTTTTCCAGCGGAGCTTTAATCAGTGTTAGGGGTGTTCTTATTTCATGCGCAACATTTGTAAAAAATTCAAGCTTGGCTTTAAATATTTCTTTTTCTTTCAACCCCTCAAGTTCTACAAACTTCCTCCTGTTTTTTTTCTCTATGCTTTTGTGATAATAGTGAAAAGAGTAGTGTACAATGATTACGACTAATAATAAATAAAAGACGTAAGCCAGCTTGCTTGCCCACCAGGGTGGTAATATTTGTACAATTAATTTTGTTTCCTGCTCTGTCCGGTCGATGCCGACGTTTGAAGCCCTGACTTTAAAAACATAAGTGCCAGGTCTAAGACCTGTGAAATAGGCGTTTCTGTTTCTTTTAAGATAGGTCCAGTTTTTATCAAGTCCTTCCATTTTATAAGCATATTCTGTTTTGTCAGGAGAAGAATAACCCAATGCAGCAAAACCTATATTAACAGTCGACTGATCATAATCAAGAACAATTTTATCTGTATAAAGTATAGATTTTTTTAAAGGAGAATTATTGTCGCCAATGGTAAGGTCTTTATTAAAAACCTGAAAACCGGTTATATAAACGGGAGGTATAAATACATTACTGGTAAACCGGGCAGGGTTAAAATTAATCAGCCCTTTTTCACTTCCAAAATACATTGTTCCTTCTTTATCCTGGTAAGCAGAATTAAAATTAAACTGATCATTTAAAATTCCATTAGCAACTGTATAAGTGATGGCTTTTTCTTCATTTGGCCGAAAGCATACTAACCCTTTTGATGTTGATATCCACAGATTTGCTTGTTTATCTTCCAGTATGCTTAAAATAAAATTGCTCGGGAAACCGTCTTTAGTTGTATATCTTTTAAACTCATTCTTTTCCCTGACTAACTTGCATAAGCCTCCTTCCGTTGCAAACCATAAATTTTTGTTGCTGTCTTCAAATATACTATTGACCCTATCGCTGCTTAAGCTGCTTTTGTTACTTGGATTGTATCGAAAATTGCCGTTTGTTTTTAGATTGGTATTGTAATAGTTTACCCCGTTTCCATAAGTCCCTGCCCAAATAATGCCTGTGTTATCTTTCACTATGCTGGTATACCAATTATTAATTGGCAGGCCAGGCAAGGGTGAAAAATCGTCTTTGTCGCGGTTATATGAATAAGCTCCTCTTGTTGTGCCAAAAACTATGGTTTCCTGATCAATTTTGGATATGAAGTAAATGAAATTGCTTTTAAGTGAGTTGGGGCTGCTTCCCATTGAATAATGCTTAAAAACGTTCCCGGTTTTTATGTTTAATACATCCAGGCCATGTTCAAACGTTCCAACCCATAATTCATTATGATTTACCAGCATCCCATGTATGTTAGTATAAGAGATACTACCCTTTTTACCTGACGGTTTATAATTAATAAATTTTCCGGTTGCTTTTTCAAGCTTGTTTAAGCCTGCATCTTCTGTTCCAATCCATAAGTTACCGATGCTGTCTCCGTGTATTTCTCTTATAACATTTCCGCTAAGTGAGTTTTTTTCAGTTTTTGGAAAGAATTTTTTAAATGGAGTGTAGGGATGGGGATAATAATTAACACCGCCAAAATAAGTACAAACCCAAATGCCTCCTTCTTTATCCTTGCAAAAGGAATAAATTGCATTATCTGATATAGAATAAGGGTCTGTAAATTTTTTCTGAATGTTTACTTTTTTTTCATTACTGGTATTGTAAATAAAAACGCCTGTTTCAGTCGCGATCCAATATTCGTCATCAGAAGTTTGAATAAAGTTTCTTACAAAAATTTCTGTTTTATCGGTGTTATAAGTAAGGATGTCTTTGTATGTAGAGGTACTTATATCAAAAAGTTTTGTCCCCTGGTTTGAAGTGCCTACTAATATAGTGCCCTTGGTGGTACAATAAATTTTCTCAATCCATTTTGATGCAGGATTTTTTGAATGACTAAACATATTGTAACCTGAAAAAGAGTTTTTTCTGGCGTCATACTTTTTTATTTCTCCGTTAGAAGTTGAAGCCCATACAACTCCTGTAGCATCTATACTGATAGATGTTGCTTCAAAATATTTCGTAGTATCGTATGACTCCAAATGCTTTTTGCTTTCATTGTACTTAGTAAGGGTAAAACCCATAATAAACCATAAATTACCCGTCTCATCCATCTTTATATCTCTTATTCTTGCATTGGCAGTTCCACCCAGTAAACTAAAGCTTTCAGTTTGAGCATTGTATTTATATAAGCCACTTTCGGTACCTACCCAAATTGTGGCATTTTTATCCTCATATAAGCTATGAATAAAGTTGCTACCTATACTTCCCGCATTATCAGGATCGTCTCTGTAAACTCTGAATATGTAGCCGTCAAAACGATTTAGGCCATCTTTAGTACCAAACCATAAAAATCCTTTACTATCCTGCAGACTGCAAATTGTAGCATTGTTTGACAACCCGTTTTCAACCTGGTAGTGCCTGAAATCGTAAGGTTGACAATGAACAGTTTTAATTAAAGTAACAAGGAGTGCAGCTATGAAAATTTTTTTAATCAATTGCTTATTATATTTAATAGCTAAAGCGTGGATAAATATATCGAAAGGTTTTTTGATTTATTGACAGGTACATTTACAAAGGCAAGAAAGGTCTGTTTCTTTTTGGCTCAGTTCCACGCACTTTTCTTCGTCGCACTTTTCGAACGTTTTTTCTTTTATGACAACCGACAAGCTTCAATAGCTGCTTATTCTTTTCTTGTTAAGATCAATGGTATGAATTCTTTTGCTTCTGGAAAGCATAAATAGACTTTGAAGCTGAAACCGGATATTTATGTCTCTTTAAATAGTATTTATACTTTGCGCCGCTTAAGAATGTGCAATAACTTTTGTGAACCGGGCAGAAGAATAAGCATTAAGCAGCCGTTGCGTCGCACTCTTGTACTTTTTATATTATATTCAGCAATGCACAAATTTATCCGGCGAGAAGTATAAGCAATCGCATATAAATGTTTAAAGGCATTATTTATCGTAGTATAAAAATCAAAACTATTAATTGAGAGTTTTTGAAGAAGTTTTGATACAAAAAGACGAACCGTTTATAAAGATAAATGTCATCTTCACACCATAGAAAGTATTTATTTTCTTTATAACTCTAATGATTATGCGATTGCTTTACCTCACGCTTCTGATAAGGAGCCCGTTGATATTTTCGGCCTTTTTACTAGCCTTGTCCTTTTTGTGTCTATCCCAATATCAATTATAAGTATTTTTTACTTAATTTAATCTTAAAAGAAAATAAGCTTAAATTTATAATGTTGCTGTAATATTTTTTAAACTTATAACTAAGTATGCGATTGTCTCCAACCTTGCTATTACAAAGAAGTTCTTACTTCTGTATTACGCCGTGTCCTCCATTTTTAGATTGTTTTTCTCCCTGAAATAGATACAAGTGTCTCTAAAATCAATACAGTTTCCAATACTATCATTTTTATAAAATTTAAAAACATATGAAAATTTACTTTACTCAGGGAACGACAAGTTGTCCCAAAAAGTCAATTTCTCCTATTGCCTTAAAAGTTATAGGTCTTATTTTCTTTTCAGTTCTATCTTCTTTTGTAATTGCTCAAAATACTCCGATTACCGGTAGAGTATCAATAAGAGATTCAGCATTAGCAAATGTTACTATTCAGGTGAAGAATACTAACACTTATACTGTAACAGATGAAAACGGGCGTTTTACTATAAATGCTCCCGCAAATGCTACACTAGTTTTTTCCTCTGTTGGTTTTGTAACCCAAGAGGTAGCAATCAATAACCAAACATCGCTCAATATACAATTAGTATCTTCAAATCAGCAATTAAACGATGTGATAGTAGTAGGTTATGGTACCCAAAGAAGGCGAAATGTAACAGGAGCTGTTAGTGCCTTAACTGGTGGAGATGTGCAACGAACACCTGCTGTATCAACTTCGCAAGCTTTATCAGGTAAAGTACAGGGTATAACTACACGTGCAGGAGACGCAAGACCGGGAGCGGGTATTGGACTGCAAATAAGAAATCTTGGAACACCGTTGTATGTAATTGATGGAATTCCTTCCGATGAGGGTTTATTTAATCAGTTAGGAATAAATGATATAGAAAATATATCTATATTGAAAGATGCTGCCGCTGCCATTTATGGTTTGAGGGCATCAAACGGAGTTGTATTGGTAACTACTGTCAAAGGTAGAGCTAACCAAAGGTCAAGCATAAATATTTCAGGTTATTACGGTTTACAAAATTTCACCCGTTACCCTCAACCTGCTGATGCTTACCAGTATTTAAGGGGCAGAACTGAAGCTGTACAAAACACAAATACAGTTACAGGCAACCAAGATTTATTGCCAATAACAAAGGAGGAACTTAACAAGTGGCAGTTAGGCAGTGATAGTGGTTATCAAAGCTATGATTATTTAAAAATAATCATGAGACCGAATGTACCTCAATCATTTATTAATGCCAGCGCTTCAGGAGGTTCAGATAAAATTACTTATTTTCTTTCAGGTAGCCGTTTAGACCAGGAGGCCTTAATTAAGGATTTCCGTTTCAATCGAACCAATATTCAGTCTAATATAGAAGCTAAAGTAACCAACAGACTTAAGGTTGGAACACAAATTAGCGGACGTATTGAAGACCGTCACCAGACTGGTGTGCCAGGGACAGATGATTATTTCAACCCATTTCTTAGTATTTTAAGTATGTGGCCAATAGAAAGCCCTTACGCAAATAATAATCCGAATTATATCAATGGTAATGTTCACAATATTAATGTAAACCCTGCAACATACGATGAAAACGTAACAGGTTATACAGATGATATATGGAGTGCCATAAGAGCGAATGTAACCGCAGATTATGACTTTGGAGGGGGACTTACTGCAAGAGGAGTTTATTCAACTACTTATACTGCCCGCCGTTATGATTGTTTTGAATATACTTATAATGGATATACCTATAATCCTGCGACCGATATGTATTCAGTAAGTGGTGGAAATCAAAATCCATATAGGCAAAAAACAAGGGCAAACATAAAAGAGCAGGTAGCACAATTGCAGCTGAATTATACCAAAAGATTTGGATCACACACAATAAACGCTTTAGCAGGATATGAGCGGTCAAACAGGGAGTACACTGAATTGAATATGAACTCTAATCCTCCTAATAATTATATACCAATCATGAGGTTTCAGGAGTTGACAGGTACAAGTGATATATGGGACAAATGGGCTAGAGAGGGGTATATAGCGCGTGTTAATTATAATTATAAAGAAAAATATTTGTTGGAGGCTTTAGGCAGATATGATGGATCATTTATTTTTCCTAAAGGACAACGTTTTGGATTTTTTCCTGGTATAAGTGCCGGATGGAGGATTTCAGAGGAATCGTTTCTTAAGGATAAAATAAGCTGGTTAAATGACCTGAAAATCAGAGCTTCTTATGGTCAAACAGGACAAGACCAATTTACCAATAATGGTGATTGGATTACTGGTGATCCTTTTGCTATTGTAGCAGGAGCTACTACAGGAGCGGGGAGTGCAGTGTTTAATGGCGCCCTTATCTCCGGTACAGCTCCAAGAGGTTTACCTGTTACTAACCTTACCTGGATAACCAATTCAACAACTAATATTGGCATTGATATTACCTTATTTAAAAATAAACTTGCCGGTAGTTTTGATGTTTTTGAAAGAAAAAGAACCGGCATTCCTGCGGGAAGATATGATGTATTAATTCCAAGTGAAGTAGGTTATGGTCTTCCAGCCGAAAATTTGAATTCAGATCTCAATCGTGGTATAGAAGGAATCCTAACTTATCGTGATAAAGCTGGTAGTGTAGATTATTCAATAGGTGTGAATGCAACCTTAGCTAGATTTAGAGACGGTGAACACTACAAACCAAGGTTCGGAAGTTCATGGGATCAGTATCGTTATTCAATAGAGGATAGATGGGGCTATGCATCCTGGGGATACCACGTTGTAGGTAGATTCGAGTCTATGGAAGATGTGGCAGCCTACACTGTAAATAACGATGGACAGAATAACAGAACCCAACTGCCCGGAGATTTTAAATATGAGGATGTTAACGGAGATAAGGTAATTGACGGTCTTGATGAAAGGCCAATAGGTTATCAACAGGGAGCAACTCCTTATATGAGTTTTGGTATTAATGGCAGTGCAAGTTATAAAGGATTTACGCTTCAGGTTGACTTTGCCGGTGCATCAATGCAGTCTTTCCAACGTGATTGGGAACTTAGAATTCCTTTTCAGAATAACGGTAACTCTCCTGCTAATATACTGGAAGATCGCTGGCATCGTGCTGACCCTTTTGACCCTAATAGTGCCTGGATTGCCGGGAAGTACCCTGCTGTTAGGTACGGAAGTAATCCAAATTTCAGATTTAGTGATTTTTGGTTAACTAATATAACTTATCTAAGGTTAAAGAATTTAACGCTCGGTTATAATTTACCTGGTAAGGTAGTGAAAAAATTAGGAATAAACGCTTTACGTGTATATGTAAATGGAACAAACTTGTTCTCATTCGATAATATGAAGGAATACCAGATTGACCCTGAGATAAGCTCTACTAACGGTTTCAGTTATCCTCAACAGCGTTTATACAATTTCGGATTTAATCTAACTCTATAAATTAAGAAAATGAAGAAGATATTATTTTTATTTTTGGCAGGTTCCTTTTTCTTATCATCCTGTGAAAAAGACTGGCTTGATGTACAACCTCAAACTATTCTTACCGATGAACAAACCTGGAACGATCCTAAGATAGTTGTAACAGTTTTAGCTAACTTTTATAGTCGGATTCCGGCCCACTATTCATTAACTGCAGGTTGGCAGGCGATGTCAGAGTATGATGAGGCAATGTGGTCGGGTTTTTCAAATGACGAATGGCGAAATAATATTCCAACTTATGGATACGAAAGATGGCGTTTATGGGACTACGGGTTTATAAGGGATATACAAGTTGCCATCGACGGAATAGACGGCTCCGCAACATTAACGACAGATCAGAAGACACAATTTTTAGCTGAATTACGGTTTTTAAGAGCCTTTGATTATTTTGAAATGGTAAAACGTATGGGTGGTGTGCCATTAGTGTCAACTCAGTTAAAATATGATTTTAGCGGAGACCCGTCATATTTGCAACTGCCACGCAGTAAGGAATCGGAAGCTTATGATTTTATTGCTAAGGAAGTTGATTCGATAAAAAATGATATAGGAAATACTGGTAGCAATACAAGAGCAAATAAATATACGGCTTTGGCATTGAAATGCCGTGCGATGTTATACGCTGGGTCTCTTGCTAAATATAATAGTCAAATGTCTACACCTATTACACTTCCTGGTGGCGAAGTCGGTATTCCTGCTTCGATGGCAACAGGTTATTATACTGCCGCATTAGAAGCAGCGCAGGAAATAATAACCACAGGAGGTTATTCATTGTATAATACTAACCCTAATAAAGGTGAGAATTTTTATGAAGCTCTTGCTAAAAAAGCAGGTAATAATGAAGTAATCTGGGCGCAGGATTTTGCGCAAGGCAACCTTCATTTTTTTACTTATGATAATATAGCCCGCTCGCTTCGTGAAGATAATCTGGGCAGTTCTGCTATTGCACCTTCCCTTAACCTGGTGGAAGATTTTGAATACCTTGATGGCAGTAATGGCGCCTTGAAAACGCGTACGCCAGACGGAAGTGATTATATTTATTACGATAATGCAAGTGATATTTTTGCTAATAAAGATGCAAGACTTTACGGTACCATCATTTATCCGGGAACCTCTTTTAGAAATCAAATGGTAAGTATTCAGGCCGGAGTAAAGGTTTGGAATTCGGCTACAAGCAGTTATCAGACCATTGAATCAGATCAGTTTGGAAGTATTTATGGAGGTACTAGCTATCCAAATGGAGATAGAGGTTTACTTACAGGTGCAGATGGTCCGCATCGTACTCAGCAAGATATTTCTAATACAGGATTTTATTTGAGGAAGTATATTGATGCTGACCCGGGTGCAAGTAAACGTACCCAGTTAAGTGATATGTGGTGGGTACGATTCAGACTAGGTGAAATATACCTTAATGCAGCAGAAGCAGCCTTTGAACTTGGAAACACTCAAACTGCTTTGCAGTATATTAATTTGGTTAGAGAAAGGGCAGGCTTTCCTGCAAATAGTCTTAAAGCTTTAACAATGGAAGCACTTCAACATGAAAGGAGGGTTGAACTGGCTTTTGAAGATCATCGAGTTTGGGATTTGAAAAGATGGAGAATAGCAGATAAAGTATGGAATGGCCAAAATAACGGGTATTCTGTAGTATATGCATTATATCCATACCGTGTTGTTCGTCCCGGTGACTCAAGGAATAATAAATATGTATTCGAAAAGATAATTGCACCAAGATTCAGGTCTCCACACAACTTTAGATTAGGTAACTACTATTCCTCTATTGATCAAGGTGTTTTGAATAATAATCCTAAAATCGTTCGTAATCCTTTCCATTAAATTTATTTATATGAAAAATAGCCTTCTATATTTATATTGCGTTCTTACTTTATGTTGTGTTTTCGGTGCCTGTGAGAAAGACAATTACGACCCACCGAAGTCAATGTTAACCGGCAAAGTTGTTTATAACGGACAACCGGTAGGGGTGAGAAACAATGGCGTACAACTCGAACTGTGGCAATACGGTTTTGGGACTTTTATAAGTATTCCGGTCAATGTTGCACAAGACGGTACTTTCTCATCTGAATTGTTTGACGGTGATTACAAGTTGGTACGTAAAGTACGAAATGGTCCATGGGCTGATAATACAGATTCAATTGATATTAAATTACGTGGTTCTACTTCGATTGACGTGCCGGTAGACCCGTTTTTTCTTGTGAAAAATGAAAAGTACGCTGTAAATGGTAATACGTTAACAGCAACTTTTAATATAGAAAAAATAAACCAGACCGGAGCATTTGATGAGGTAATTATGTGTTTAGGTAAAACAATCATTGTTGACCGAAACAATCTTGATGGATTAGCATGGAAAACAAACAGGGACATTACTGATTTAACCCAGACTATTACTCTTACTACTACAATTCCTCCGGCACTTATGTCACAGAAGTATTTTTATATACGTCTTGCGGCAAATGCACAGGGAGCAAACGAAAGAGCTTATACACAATCGTTTAAATTTACTTTATAAAAAGTTTAAGGGAGGGAGGGCTGTACAATGTACAGAGTGACGATTTAATAAGTATGCTTTAATGTATAAAATATTATACCACTTAAGGTATTTATTAGCAGTAAAAGACAACACCTATGCAGCTATTGTGAGCAACTAAATGTTCACAATAGCTTATTTTAAACTATAACAATGAAAGCCAGATATTTTGTGGTTAGCGCATGTTTGTTGATTGCTTTGGTAGGTTGTAAAAAGGAAGATGTTACACCAACTGCCCCTGTTACCCCACCTGTAGCAACCTTTTCCGGGCCTACCTACGCCGATAATTATACTTCTATTGCGGCCTGGTCTAATCGTTCGCAGTGGAATCTTGCCAATGTACATGATCCAACCGTAGAGAAGTGTGGAGACTACTATTATATGTACCAGACTGATGCTTCATACGGAAATGCGCATGAAGGTTACGGGCATTTTTTTTACAGACGATCAAAAGACCTGGTAAATTGGGAATTTATGGGGGCGGCAATGACAGCGGCACCTGCATGGGTAAAAGACTCATTAAATAATAAGCGGGCACGCATGAGTCCTGCGCTGCCAGCGATAGAAAATCCTAATTATGGTTTTTGGGCACCTTGCATAAGAAAAGTTGGTAACAAATACAGGTTGTATTATAGCATTGTAGTTACTAATCCTATCATTGGATCAGATGCTAATACATCCTGGTCAGAGCGGGCATTTATTGGCCTTGCTGAATCTGACGATCTCTCTACAAATGTTTGGGCAGACAAAGGAATGGTGGTGTGTTCTGAACCCGATGGTGTAAAAAGCTATGCGCGAAACGGAGGAAATGATTGGGAGGCTTACTTTAAATTTAATGCCATTGACCCAAGTTTCATCGTTACGCCAACTGGGGACCAATGGCTCATTTATGGATCGTGGCATTCTGGTATTGCTGCATTAAAACTTAATCCAACAACGGGTAAGCCTGATAAACTTGAAACCATTAATGATTATGGTGTTCGCATTGCGGGTCGCGGTAATGTTAGTATTAACCAGTGGGAAGGCTTAGAGGGACCTGAAATTATTTATAATCCAACTACAGATTACTATTATCTTTTTATGGCTTATGATGAACTTTCGGTTGCCTATAATACAAGAGTAGCACGTTCAAAAAGTATAACCGGTCCTTATGTAGGTATTGATGGAGGAGATGTAACCAATGGAGCAGAATGCTGGCCGATGTTAACTCATCCTTATGGGTTTAATGGACATACCGGTTGGGTGGGTATCTCTCATTGTGCTATATTTCAAAATCCTGATACAAAAGAGTGGTTTTATGCCTCACAGGGGCGCCTGCCTCCAAATGTTCCCGGTATAAATGTATCTAATGCTGTATTTATGGGGCATGTAAGACAGATACAATGGACCGAAGACGGATGGCCTGTAGTTGCACCTGAACGATACGCAGCAGTACCGAAAACTACCATTACAGAGCAGTCGTTAGTTGGCTCATGGGAACAAATTACTATGCAATATCAATATCAGATTATCCAGGGGCCTGCAAATGTGGTACTATCTGCTGATAAAAAAGTAAGCGGTAGTGTTACAGGAACATGGTCACTTGATGCGACTAAAGGCATACTAACAATAAACGGAAATAAATACAATGTCAATGACGCCTGGAACTGGGAAGCTTCACCACGAAAAGTAACTATAACCTACTCAGGCCTTACTTCAACCGGACGTCCTGTATGGGCCAAAAAAATATAAGTACTTTAGCAATCTAACTGTAACTGCTACCTTATAAGTTGAAATTGAAAAGAAATAAATATCCTTTCTTTACTAATCATGTATTAATTAATTTATTTAACTAAGATCAATGAAAAAAATCTTCTTCTATTGCTTGTTTTCTTCTTTAATCTTTAGTACAACTTATGGTCAAAACACCATAGTGATAAATGCTGATTCAGGAAAGCAGGTTATCAGCAAGCATTTATATGGTCATTTTGCAGAACATTTGGGTGCCTGTATTTACGGTGGTTTTTATGTTGGTGAAAACAATACTAAAATTCCGAATACCAATGGAATACGGTTAGATGTTGTTGCTGCATTGAAAAAATTAAAAGTTCCCAATCTTCGGTGGCCGGGTGGTTGTTTTGCAGATACCTATCATTGGAAAGACGGCATAGGACCAAAAGAAAAACGTCCTTCAATTGTAAATACATGGTGGGGAGGAGTAACGGAAAACAATAGTTTTGGTACGCATGACTTTTTAAATATGTGTGAACTATTAGGTACTGAGCCATACCTTGCCGGCAACGTTGGAAGTGGGACAGTACAGGAATTGGCTGACTGGGTTCAATATGTAAATTTTGATGGTGAAAGCCCAATGTCAAAGTTGCGCAGGGAAAATGGCAGAGATAAGCCATGGAAGGTAAGACTTTGGGGAGTAGGTAATGAAGCCTGGGGTTGTGGCGGAAACTTCCGCCCTGAATATTATGCTGACATCTATCGCAAGTATTCGACATTTATGTCAGATTGGAGTAATACTGGAGGGCTTTTCAAAATTGCTTCGGGATCTAATTCAGATGACTTCAATTGGACTGAAACACTAATGAAAAATATTCCTTTAAACATGATTTCAGGACTTGCGTTACATCATTATGCTGTTATTGATTGGAATAGAAAAGGGCCGGATACTGATTTTACCGAAGAGCAATATGCTACTACCATGCAGCGTGCTATATTTATGGATTCGCTTATTTATAAGCATTCTGCTATTATGGATAAGTATGATCCGCGTAAAAGGGTAGCACTTGTAGTAGATGAATGGGGTGGTTGGTATAATGTGGCAAAGGGAACTAACCCCGGCTTTCTTTACCAGCAGAATACAATGCGCGATGCAATGATTGCCGGCGTTACACTCAATATTTTTAATAATCATTCAGATAGAGTTCGCATGGCAAATCTTGCCCAATCAATCAATGTATTGCAGGCGGTTATTCTTACAAAAGAAGAGAAAATGATACTTACACCTACGTATCATGTTATGGAGATGTACAATGTACACCAGGATGCAACTTTACTGCCTGTACGTGTTAAAAGCAATGACTATGTTATTGGTAACAAAAAACTTCCTGCCGTTTCAGCCTCTGCTTCAAGAGACTCTCTTGGTGTAACGCATATTTCATTGGTAAATATTGATGCTCATAAGGAGCAAAGCGTATCGCTGGATCTTAAAGGTGGCAAGTATAAAAACGTTGCAGGAAGAATATTAACGTCAGGCAAACTGCAGGATTTAAATTCATTTGAAAATCCCAATAAAATTGTTCCGGTAAGTTTTAAAGGGGCAAAACTTAATGCAGGCAACCTTAATCTTACAATTCCACCATTTTCTGTAGTAGTACTGGAGCTTAGATAAGTTGCGGTTAATGGCAGTTAAACAATAATAAAATTAGTAGGAAGCAGGTGCATTGAAAACGCTACAAATTATGAGATTGGTTATGCAAAGAAGGAAGTTGTTTAAAATACAGGCTTTAAAATTTTTATTTGGGTTAGTCATATTATCTGTTAGCAAAAACAGTGTAGAAGCACAATCGACTGATACAGTAGTGGTAGGTAATCCTATCATTAAAGACAAATACACAGCTGATCCTTCAGCTTTGGTATACAACAATAGAGTTTATTTATATACCGGACATGATGAGACACCTCCACCTAAAGATGGTTACCAGATGCATGACTGGTTATGCTATTCATCAACTGATATGATCAATTGGAAAGAGCATAATGTACCTTTGAAAGTTAAGGATTTTGCATGGGCAAAAGATGATGCATGGGCTTCGCAGGTGATAGAACGAGAAGGGAAGTTTTACTGGTACGCAGCAGTTGAGCATGGAAGCATACCCGGCAAGGCGATAGGTGTAGCAGTGGCAGATAATCCTGCCGGTCCGTTTAAAGATGCCCGGGGTTCTGCATTAATCACTAATAACATGACTACTGATAGTAAAATATTTTGGGATGATATTGACCCATCAGTTATTATCGATAATGGCCAGGCATACCTCTTTTGGGGAAATACAAAATGCTATTATGCTAAATTAAAAAAGAACATGATTGAGCTGGATGGGCCCATTCAGACAATTGATCTTCCCAACTATACAGAAGCTCCCTGGATACATAAGCATAACGGCTGGTACTACCTTTCGTATGCCTACCAGTTTCCTGAAAAGATTGCTTATGCAATGAGTCGTAATATAACAGGTCCGTACATTTTTAAAGGAATTTTAAATGAATTAGCAGGTAACTCAAATACAAATCACCAGGCTATAATAGATTATAAGAATAAATCTTATTTTATTTATCACAATGGAAGCCTTGGGGTAAATGGAGGTAGCTTCAGACGTACAGTGTGTATTGACCAATTGTACTATAACAAAGATGGTACAATGAAAAGGGTAGTAATGACAACTGAAGGTTTAAGAGCAAACAATATTAACAAGAAGCAATAGAAATAATTAAGCAGAAGCAATAGAAATACAGAAAAAAGAAAGCACAATTCTAAAAATGAAAAAAAGGAAAATGACAAAGTTTAATAAACTTATACTTATAGCTGCTTTTGTTACTGGCGGATGTATATCCCAGCAGGGGTTTGCACAGCCATCAAATAAAGATATAATTGTAAAAGCAAATCAACCTGCTGCTACCATTCAACCAACCATGTATGGTATCTTTTTCGAAGACATTAACTTTGGTGCAGATGGAGGTTTGTATGGTGAACTTGTTAAAAATCGTTCTTTTGAATTCTTTACTCCTTTAACCGGCTGGAAGATTTTGAAAACACCTAACGATAGCTCTGACGTACTTTTCGTAAATGTTGGTGATAAAAGCCCTTATAATAGACGCTATGCAAACATTACGGTTAACAACGGAAATGATTTTGGCATGGCTAACGAAGGCTATCGGGGAATGGGTGTAAAAAAGAACGTGCAATACAATTTCTCCTTATTCGCCAGAAATGGTGGAAAGGGTAATGTAAAAGTAATGGTTGAATTAATAGATTCAAAAGGTGCAAAAATAGGTACTGCAAATCTTGAAGGATTTACAGATAGCTGGAAAAAGCATAGTGTTTCTTTTACAAGTAATGCGACAGATGAAAAAGCTCATCTCAATGTTATTTTCGAAGGAAGAGGACTTATTGATGTAGATATGATTTCCTTATTTCCTCAAGATACATGGAAAAACAGGCCTAATGGATTAAGGGCAGACCTCGTACAAAAGCTTGCAGATTTAAAGCCTGGTTTTTTACGTTTTCCTGGGGGGTGTATAGTCGAAGGGCGTGAACTCGAAACGCGTTTTCAGTGGAAAAAAACCGTAGGTCCTGTAGAAAATCGGACACCGGTTGTCAATCGCTGGAATACTGAATTTAAGCATCGCCTGACTACAGATTATTTCCAAACCTTTGGACTTGGATTTTATGAATATTTTCAACTGGCAGAAGACATAGGAGCCGAGGCCTTACCAATTCTTAATTGTGGTATGGCTTGTCAGTATAATAGCGGTGAAGTTGCACCTTTGGATCAGCTTGATGTTTACATACAGGATGCGCTTGATCTTATTGAGTTTGCAAACGGTTCTGTTGATAGTACATGGGGCAAACTAAGAGCAGAAATGGGACATCCTCAACCATTTAATTTAAAATTTTTGGGCATAGGCAACGAACAATGGGATAAGCAATACATAGATCGGTATAAAGAGTTTGCCAAAGTATTGAAACAAAAATATCCTGAAGTTAAGCTTGTTTCTGCTGCCGGGCCAAGTCCTAATGGAGCTGCGTTTGATTATGCCTGGAAAGAATTGAAAGCTTTAAATGCAGATATCATCGATGAGCACTACTATGCCAATCCTTCCTGGTTTTTAAAAAATGCCAACCGCTACGACAATTACGACAGAAAAGGACCAAAAGTGTTTGCAGGAGAATACGCTGCACAAAGCGTAGCGATAGCAAGTCCTGAAAATCGAAATAACTGGCGATGTGCACTTGCTGAGGCAGCTTTTATAACCGGACTTGAGCGTAATGCTGACGTAGTAAACCTCGCTTCTTATGCTCCGTTATTTGCTCATGT
>Ga0210040_10004272_pt1 | contig 18789 bp, 17 predicted proteins | sample CryGeyCG12114_NA_FD_185462 | JGI IMG/M metagenome (GOLD analysis project Ga0210040, IMG submission 185462) | Groundwater microbial communities from aquifer - Crystal Geyser CG19_WC_8/21/14_NA (SPAdes) (version 2) | ecosystem: Environmental > Aquatic > Deep subsurface > Groundwater | place: USA...
GCTCATTTCCTTCTGGGCGACGTAAAGAACCACGACCTAAAGAGTCGGCGACCTAAAGAGTTGGCGACCTAAAAACGGCGACGTAGAGTAAGACGACCTAAAGAGAACGACGTCGCGATACGCAACGAAAATATATCATGGTTGAGATAGGCCGAAAAAAAGATTGGGACGGAAAATAATTTTTCAGTGAAACGCTCCAACGTGCATATGGGGAGCTAATTTATTTATTCACAATGACCATTTTCCCCTGATTTATTAAGCATGACCACAGAATAGCGGTGAACAGATATAAGCGGTACATTCACACGATCAGAACGGTCGGTCAGTCAGTCTCACACAGTAAATGAAGCTAACTTAACTTTTCGGCGTCTCGTGGTTCACAAACATCAAATGGAAAGTTGCCTTTCATAATGAACGTATTATGTTTCTAACTTACAGTGACAACATGAAATGAAAGTTGTCACAAGTCTGACAACTAATTAAATTAGCATGGAGCAGTACAATTTATTAAATGCACCGTTCCTCCGTCATGAGTTGGGTGAATGTGAGCTGTATGTATGCTGATGCTGATCCTATCCCAGCTTACATAAAATGAAAAATAAATATTTAATGCCTTATGCTGCAACGGGTCTATAGTTGTGCACTAAAGTTTAAAGGATATAATTAAGGCAAAGTGCTGAAGTTAATCCACTTATCTTTAGTCTGAAACTTTATCAGATCTCAAAAAGTAAATCATCACTAACATATTTCCCTACATACTACACAGAACTTGACTTCTGACTTCACCAAAGTGGACCGTGTCACGGACGAAGAATACATATTCCGAGAAAACGTTCCAGTAGACAACAACGAAGAAGATGACAGTAAGGAAAGTGTAAAACCGCATATGGGACATGAAGAGCGTCACAAGAAGAAACCATTCAATTATTCAGAAATGATGAAACTACGTAGCGCTCTAGAAGCCTCGCCACCCCTATTCAATGCACAGGATGCATTCGAGTTGGATGCACACAGCAGGGAAACAAATGAAAAAAGTATTACTTGTACCAACTCCACAACCAGTGAGCTACTCTTTAAAAAACTAGAGAAAGTGAACCAGCAGGCATGCGAGACGCCCGGTAGTGGTAGAAAAGAGAATATTGTTCATGCTCCTAAAAATGAAGGAAGGAAACCAACTGGAACAAATGTTCTTGTTGACATGCCCACATCTTCCAGATTCCTAATGAAAGCAGGTGGAGACAATAACATGGGATTCATGCCTTCTGGAGATTCAGGAAGGAAACTGCATGAAGCAGTGAAAAAAGTGGATGATGCCACAACAGTTGCACGCAAATTGGAATCGATTAGGACAGTTAAAAAACCTAATAATGATTTAGAGGGCGAACTCACTGTCAAGGAGTCAAAGGCTAGTGATTTCCTCACTTATTGGGCTGAGCATGTGAAAAAGGATAGACTAAAAGGTTCCGAGTTGCAACAAGAAATGGTAGAGGAAGAGAAATATTATAACAGTAGTAGTAGTAGTGAAGAGGATAATGATGAGCAACATGTGAAAGAGAGTAGCTATGTTCAGTCTACTAGCCTCAATACAGAACAAATGAACAAGCTGAAAGCAGTAAGGTCTGTTATAGAAGTCGAGTTTGACGGTAATAAGAGGGAGCATTTTCCTACCAAAAAGGAGTCAGTGGAGAGTGAAAATCTTCAAACAGCAAGTAATATGGTATCGTCTGGGACTGGCCCTTTGACTCCTAGGAGTGCAACTGCGGGCACTATAGTTGAACGAGGTGACTTGTCCAAAGATTTACAATTTACTCCAGAAATGACGTTCACGGAAAGACTCATGTTACAAAAATTGCGAGGGCTTCAACGCTCGTGGACTGCGGAAGCGGCAGCCAGAAAGGAATGAATCGTTAGGAAGTCTCAAAATAGCTCATACAATTCATTCATATCATGTAACTTAGTTTGGCATACAATATGGTTCATTTAGATGACAAGGATAGACGAAAATAGGTTGTGGTATATGTAAGTAATAGTTAGAAAGTCACACAAGTTTATTATGTGCCATGATACAATGTTTTGATGAAAATAAAGATTTTGGACTATAGCACTAACTATATCATTGGATAGGGGATATAACAAGGTGTACGGATAAACAACGTGTCAATAACACGTACGTGATAATTTCAGAAAAACAACAAGACTGTTCAGATGAAACTCATACTGTGCGTGGCCTATCATCAATCTATGGCATCGTTTTTGACAAAACAGATATTAACTAACTATATTAGGTGAGTTGTGTTGCGAGCTGTGTGTGAGAACAGTCTGAGCTGGCGACGAAGAGAAACGGGTTTTCCAAGAAATGACGCAAAACATGAGTTGCGTGACAAAATTTATTTTATGGGTTGTATTATATTGTTCCATTAGGACTCATCACCGATGACATGGTAAATTGGAGAGGGATAAAATTTTAATGTTAAAAATTTCGGCTTATTGCGTTCGGCGCATGGACATGGACAAACTTTGGGGAAATTGACCATAGACTTATTCATGAAAATTAATGGAAATGACTTAACGCTTATTAACATAGTTTTCTAAAATTTGATGGCAGAGAAAATAAGATGAAATAAAGATAATTTTCTGTGGTGCGTCCGCGTTCCAAAAAAGCCAGTTACAAATTGAATCAACAAGTTGCTGCAATTGTTAGCCGTCTTAATGAAAAATATTCCACATTTATGAGAGGGCTTGTCTACTATTTTTATAGACATAGAACAACCCACTGAGTCAGACCTCCCTAATTACTCTGCTTAGCCAAAAACAAAAAGTAATAGTTACCAATGAACCTGAAATTGATTAGTAGTTAACCCAGATTAATGGAAATACCACCTCAAAAACTTCCAGAACAAGAGAGGACATAAATATCAAAATTTGTCAATATTGTTAGTTAGTTAGCTGGTTGTAAATACTTCCGATCAGAGTGAAATTTTTTCATCCGCCTTAAAGGCATGCCCATTAATTTTCATGCATTAGCCTATTGTTACATTTTATAATTTGTTTGCCATACGCCTCCAGTTTGAATGCCTAAGATACATAAGCTTTTTGTCCTTAAGTATATACTCTTGTAGTGATATAAAAAAATTGCCTCAAGTCAAATGATTCTGGTTGACGCATAAATCACGTAGTATTAACGTTAACATTAACGTAGCTATAGAAAGGTTCGGCATAGTAATGGAACTTAATAGCTTAATAATGAAAATGAAAAGCTACTATGCAAATAAAAGCCGGAATTTAATTGTCATGCAATCTTCAAGCCTTGCGATTGAATATGATGTTGAACTTATTTTGACTACGAGGCATGAGGCAGAGAGCGCTACGCTAGAAATGCATTATTATGGGCGATGGCGAAATGTACTTTTTCACTAAATACTATAGCTCTGAATAGGTTCACTAGTTATTTGGTTAAATTAAACAACGGACTACAAGTAATCCATCATCATCATTCGAGTCGGATGCGCTGTGGTAGTGAATTAACAATATAATTTCTCTACATTCATGCAAATGCAACAGAACAGACAGATGTTAAACATGCATGAAAGTCCCATGAGTTAAAAAAAGGTCTTTGATCTCGTCTTGATGAGAAGCAGAACGTTTTTGTTTGACTTATTCAGTGTTACAGAAACAAAGTACTAAAATGTAGCTCGCAGTAGGAGTAGACCATATAAAGTTAGTTGCATCATTAGTGCACGCTACAAGTAATATGATATATGAAATTAAATTTGCTGCAAGACTGTTTCCGTATTATATTCCTAAAGATGTTTGTTTTCAATTAAGGTCGCTCGAAATACGATATTCTTTGAGAACTCTTCATCAACAACAGTCAAGTAAACTCATTGCATTCCATCTTCCTTTATAGCAATAACGTTCAGTCGCATTCAATATCGTCGGCACAATTTCCAGCCAATTAATTTTTGGATAACAAAGCGTATCATCCCATTTTAACTTTGAAGCTTTCACTACTAATAAATATTTTAACTTCTGATGCTTACTGTAAAAAATGTAAAAATGTTAGAGACTCGCCTACAACTTATCATAATCCTACACACACACACTACTTATTGTTTCAACACATAAATCTACATTGTAACCGAATTTCCCAACTGTACTACTCATACTCACTCAGGATAAAATTCTATTCAACAGCTCTTCCACTACAGATACACACATAACATAACCCTAACAGTATGAAAAATTGTATCCCTCTAGCACTGCGTTCTGCAGACCAGCACACGTTCTGAAGGGAATAAATACTCACTCTTTCTCGATACAGCTCTAGCAGTTCACTTTCTCCATTCACAGAGTGAAGTAACTTTCACTCTTGTCTAGTGAAAACACATTTAGAGCCCAAAAGTAACAGTTTTGTGACCCAAATGTTGCCAGCTATTCAGCAAATTAATATATTTTCGACAACACCGTAAAATCGTTACTCTCATTACAGTTCAAGGTGCACAAAAACTAACGATCAATGCTTACTAACTACTGAACCAAATGTGGCATGTTCTTGTGCCATACTATTTACTCGGAATTACTATATGAGCCTATGCAAACATTGGAATCCAGTCAGTGAGTAAGTGATCCTATCTAACTACAATAGAAAAATATATATACACCATTAGTGATCGCTACTGAACTGATGGACACGAGCTGTGAACACGTGTGTGTGTGTTATTTCCATCCCTAAAAGGAATGGATTGCCCTAGACCTGATTCTTTAACTGTTATGAACAAGAAACCTACTAGTGAGCACAAGAAATCCAAAATTAGAATTACTATTACACCTGACAATCATCATATGGATTCGAAAAAACGGATTACCACTACTAGTAGTAGCAGTAGTAGAAGTATCCAAATGGGCGGTTGTAGTAGTAGCCATAATAATGATGCTAACAATGATCATCGTGACGCTAGTGGAACAAAAGAATTACGTAAACACTTTGCTATAGTGCACTACAGACCTGATGAGAATGACATTGACAAAGTTTTCATTTCCAAAAATCATAAAGCCCACTTCTCTGGTTGCGAGTGCAATAGTTGTACAAGCGATGAGGACAACGCATTCAATTTGGACAACATGTCAATCGTGGAATTGTCCCGATGCGTCGACTTTGGCATCTCCGATTTCCTGTGCTATAATGACGAGGTAGGTTGTAATTACGATTCTCTGTAATTAAAAATAAATGCAGGCTGGCATTGATCTACTGACTTATTTAGAGAAACTGAATACTATAGGCGAAGCCAGTAAATGGGACACTAAAGTGGGGGATTGAGAGCCAAGCAAAACCCGACACACATAAACAAAGAATGCTGACAGCAGTACAGACAATATTTTGAGTCAATATAAAGGCACGATTGTGCGAAATGAAATTCCAAATTATAGCATAATCATTCTCTACTGAACCTTCCCATTTCGAGTTCATTAAGTCTAACAAGACCAGTACTCGGCCAGAGCCACATTATGCAAACATGGCCCTGCAAAGCCATGCAACATTCGCTCGCATTATATGTAAACAAACAATATAGCCTGTCCCAAATATACATTAAAGGACGTCAATATGGGATTCCCAAAGTCCGAGAACGACAACACAGTAGGGATGACATTATCCCACTAATTAACTTTTGTTTGTACTCGCCCGTTACAGGTAGAGTTGGATTTATCTAGTGACACAGAAGCCAGTTTCCTGGACGCGTCACCTCCACATCGGTTTAGTGACTCGGACTTTGAGCCGATTGAAGCCATGTCAATCACACTTGATACTGCTCTTAATTTCAACACTTTGGACCAGAATGTTAGTACTAATGACACCCCATCAAGACTGCAAACTAGTTCCGCCCCACCGAAAATGGAAATTCAATCCTCAGCTGGTGAACAAGATAGAGATGAGTTCTTATCCCGAAATTCCAGTTTGACCACAATGTTTGGATTCGACAACAATTTCTCGTCACAATCCAAAATACCCGTTTTCCCACAAAGACGAAGTTTGTACGATAGTAGTAGTAAAAGAAGATGGTGGACAAACAACAGAGGAAACTCGCAATCTTTACCCAGGCCATTTCGGCGACACATTTCCCTACCGGCGTCTATGTTTTACAGAGTGCTTGATAAATCACACATCTCCGGCTCCGGACTAGAAGCTAATCCATTACATGAGGAAGATGTAAATGGCTCCGGTAGATTATTTCGGACAGATAGCATTTTAGTGTCGACAAAAAATAACAGTATTAGTACGGCTGCTAGTCCAAATGTGATTAGTGGAGTGGCAGGTCGATTTTTCGCAAAAAATCGACGCAAAATGAGCACGCAGGATTCGGCAGAATCTTCCACTGGAAGTGGTAGTTTAGCAAACGCGTCGGATGACGAAGAAACAGCTAGTGGGAATGACTGGATGGTTGATGAGTCCAATCATTCATTCCAATCGGACGGGGATGAGATGGAAGGGGCAACTGCTTTTACGTCAGAATTGGAGAAAAGATCTTTACTTCTCAGGCATGTGAGGAAGTTAGTTCGCCAAGAGACTACAGGGAATTTTGCACCTCCGGATTATTGTATTTAGTCCAGTTTTCATATTTTTTGATGAGATATATGTGTTTATTTGGTGTGGACATTTGTGAATCAATAAAACATAATACTGTTTGTGCACTTGAGAGCAATTTTCCGAAATAAAATTATGATGGTAAACTCCATTTCGTTGGGTAAACAAACATTGATGCAGCATTGAGATGCCTGAAGCCAAGGTGGTAGAATATTACATACTTATATTCTACCACCTTGGCCTGAAGCAGAGCATATACAATTTTCTTTCCATATGGGGTGAAAAGAGAAAACTTGTTAGGTATGTTGCCGTATCTGTTTTATTATGCATGGTAGGAAGGACTGCCATCCGAAATCATTAGTGTGAGAGTATCTTATTCATCATTGTCATTATAATTGGATGGAACATTTAAGTAGTTTTATTAATGAGTTTATGCTCGTAATGGGAAGACGTAGAAGTGGGTAATATCATAAACAAGGTAAACTATCATAAGGAACATGTGATGTTTGGTTTACGCTTCAGTGCAAGCGATAAATATATGTCATTATAAAATGTTTCATCGTAAACTACGTGTTAAGCATCATATTGAATCACAAAACTAATTTGATTAGTTTTTTAACTTTGTGCTACAAGGAGAAAGAGTATGACGCTATTGTGTTTTAATTTATAATTGATGGTGGAAAGCCAGTTTCACACAATACACCGGATATCGACAATAAATCAATCCACAGTAGGGTCAAAACTTTCTACAAAACAGTCAAATAAACAGGACAAATAAATTGATGATGTTTTGTATTTAAAGCCTCAAATTATTTTTTTTAATTAAAAAATCAACTGACTTAAATTGAAGTCAGCAAAACGTAGTAAAAACTTTAAGATCACTGAAAGATGGTACGGTTAAGAAATTTTTATTGCACCTGTCAAACACATCATGAAGTACAGATTACATTATAAATTATTTACACAATATGGCAATAATACGTATTATCCACTTGTATAAGTTAGGAGATAAGAAATGATTTCCTTTCCAGATTCACCACACATTTTAAATCCCTGTTAACCATCATTCAAACAAAGGAAAGGATGTTATGATTGTGCAGTACAATGGAATTTAGACAATGGCAAAGTTTCATTCCCACATTATTACGAGCCATAAAGCTGCAAGGAAACTGGAAACTATTAGTTTCGTTAGTATAGAAGATTGAAACCAAACATCATTTCACGTTTCGCCCCCCATCCCAAATTTAGTTCAAAACCATACGTTTATGCTAAACAACTATTTATCTATAGTGGTAATAATAATGACTGTCACAATAATAAATAATAATGACTTTTATCAGGGTGTTAGTAGCTTATGTACACAGACTATAGCAGACGAAGAACTTTTACTTTTATTGTTACACTACTTTCCCTATACATTCATTATGAACAATAAAACTATTAACAATGACAAAAAAATATCCCTCATTTCTACTCCTCAAGTTTTACAGCACACTTGTATGTTTAAACTAGACAATGCGATATCTGTATCTCCATCTCAATTAATTTATAACATGATTATGTATGAAGCTTACCAAGCTTAAGTACAATACAAACAAACTAACCAAGAAGTGAATGTGATTGCAATAATTATTCAATCTAAAAAATACATAAAGTGATGGGTTTGCAAATACGTAAAAACTTAAATTTAAGCATCTATGAAACGTTCTGCGAGTTTGCTTGTCTTTTGCAGGCAGTGCAAACTAAACTCACTTTGCAATCTAATCTACTTTAACTACACTGTAAATCTTCCTAACGAACCAGAAACAAGCGAAGAAACCAATGGTACCTGAAAATAAATGGAATGAAGCATCATAGAAAATAATGTCACATGAAGGGTTTCTGGAATTAATGTAATGAGTAAATCACAACTTACCGGTGAGAAGGAAAAATAAGAAGACCATTATCAAGGTGTAACCAAAGTATAAGAAAGTAGAAGCTCCACCTTCAATGTTTAGTTTAGTAGTGAAATAATGCACACAGTAGAGAAATAGATAGAATGAAGTGAAACCACTTGTCAGGAAACTTCGCCACCACCATTGGTAATCCTGTGGGAATTTCGTAAAAATAATTAGTGAAGATTTCGACTACATCATTTTCTTAGGGCAGTTGGTTCACACAATGGATTATAAACATACCTCCGAACATAGGTGAAAGTAACAGAGCAAGACGGTAGTTTCTGAGCAAGTGATGACCAAAATGACGAAAACAAGGAATAAGAATCCAAACATGTAGTACGTTTGGCTACTCCTGCAAAAGATATGGTGACACAAATGTAATGTTGATTATATTTTTATCTATAAAGTAATACAAACAACAGTTTTAATAGTGTTTGACTAGCCAGCCATACCAAATCGAATTAAGGATGAAAAACAGCTGAATGAAAATGCACCCAAATGGTAACACTCCTCCCATAATTATTCCTGGGACAGCTTGGGTATATACGCTCTGATCTGGAATTTGTCTTGGAATCTGGTTAGTTCGCACGGGATGTTCAATAAGTCGCTTCCGGAACCCAAAATAAGCTCCAATAAAAGTTAAAGGCACCGAGATTCCAAACCACAAAGCCAAGAGGCCCACCAATGTCGAAAATGGTATAGACGCAGAGCTGCCTTTGGCCCACAATATAAGGTTCATCACGAAGAAGATTCCAAACACTGTCCTGTTGGAGAGAATAAAAAACTTGGCTAGATTTCCAATCTATAAACTCTTTCTGAGTACGAAATGAACAGTTTGAGATTATTTAATAAAGTCGTACCCTGGACAAACCATAGAAGTGAGAATAACATTGCTTTTCCATTTTTCTCCACCAAAACTTTTGTAAATTCTCGCGGATACGAAGCCAGCAGGAGTACCCAACAGGACAAATAGAACCATAGCACATGTCATTAGGGAGCCTCGGTTAGCCGGCGACAAAAATCCAAGACAAGCAAATGCTAGAATACAAAAAAAAGTTCGAATTGAAAAAACCTGACCATGCTGTAAGTATAAAACATTTCTCTTCAAATTTTATACCAAGGGTAATCACGGTCATAGCTAATACTTGAACGCCCGAGCCGACAAAAACAGACAGCAGCATTCCTTTCCTTGGAGGACGGAAAACATCCCCGTGCACGAGTTTCCACCCAAATTCTTCTTGGGCATCTTCGCCAGAGTCAATCTAGAATATCAATCAAGGCCCAGATGTCATTCAACACTAGTTCAAGATTTAACTTACCCTCATATTTACTTCAAAATACCTGATTGTAGCGAGCAATGTCCTTGTGCAAAGTTCTCAATAATATCATGGCGACCATACCAGACAAAAAGAGAACAATGACTAGAGAATTCAGGATGGAGAACCACTGAATATTCGTGTTGGGCATTGATTCGAGAATATAATCCCACCGGGAGCTCCATTTGATAGAATTATCTTCCTAAAAGTACATATCAAAAATAACACTACTAGAGGAAAGAAGTATTAAGCCTACGACTAGTGCAACTGCAAGTGAACATCATCTAGAACATACTTTGAAGGAATAGGAGTACGTGTACGTGACATCGACTTTTTCGTCAGGATTTAAAGGTCTGCCAGGAATTTGAACCGGCTCATCTCCATCACAGTTTGGATTGTTGGGGTCAGCATGACGAATACTTCTAGGGACCACTTTTACGGCTGAAAAATAAAATTATGAACAAAAAAAGAGATAACCTGATTAGTGAATAGTATTTCTTTTTCAAAAGCACCGTACAAATTATTCTGCCAGAATTTTCGCCATACTGAGGACCCCATTCAGTACCCCGCCCACTGTGGTATGTAATCGTGATGTCCAAATGATTGAAAATATAGAAACTATCAGCTTGTCTGAATCTAAAATCAATGAGTGCACATGGGTCTTTAGCAGTTTTATCTTTGTCAATATAACATCCCATTGGAAAACCAGTTGAACAATATTGTTGTCCAGCCACAGCAGGATAACACCATGTAACTGGCATATTATCTGCAAAAACAGTATGAAGATTTAAAAAACGGAGAAACAGGAAAATGGATTTAATTTTTAATCTCTAAATCCATTAGCATAACCAAGAACTAACCAACAATCCAATGATGATGATAGTCAAGACTCATGCCATTTTTCAAGGTTGCTAACTTTTGAGATGACTCTTTGTTGGATCCATCATACGTCTTTGTGCAAACCTTCAAGCATTTCTTTTCTTTTGGGAATTCAAACTGTATAATGTTCAAATAAACATAAAAAATATAAAATGTTCTCTATCCAATCAAAGTCGATTACCAATGAAAAACAAAACACACAAACTCACAAACCTTGTATGACGAAGCTCTAATTCTCTCTCCAAACACAACTTGACCAAGATTTTCTGATGGACTTTTTTCGTACTCATCGGGAACAGTACAAAAATCAAAGCTAAAAAGAACAAAATGTATTTAAATGTTGTGCTTATCGAAACAAATAAAAATGCAAACACGGACATTGATATAGCCAGCTATAAAACTTACTAATGATATTCGTAAGGGATGACTGATTCGTCTGAGTTGAGACGGTTCACAAACAATTTGATCTCCGACTGTAAAATATTACAATTTACAATGTCATTCAAAAGTTCTAAAAAAGAAAGTGAAGATACAAATTCAAATCTAATTCACAAACCTGGCAATTTGGCTGCTCTTTTTCAACTGGACAGAAGTTGACAGGTGCCAAACCAGGCAAGTAAAATGCATCAGCAAAAACTATAATTTGACCGATACAGAGCAGCTGCACAAATCTGATAAATGATCTTTTCATGGTTGAAACACTGGGGATAGAACACGTTTGTGAGCCAAGTCAATAGTCAATAAGCACAACTAAATAATTAATGATGCAAACCGTAATTTATGATAAACAACACAACCATATGATTCAAATTCAGAATGGGAGGTGTGCAGTTCAAATGGATTGTCAGCTTTTAAGTTTTATTTCAAGGAGTTCCAAAGTAGAAGCTAAATTATGTGGCCAACACCCCAGAGTTGTCAATAAAGTTTTAAAAAACTTCCCCCACTATATTAAATTATCTTGACGACATGGTTATAAATGTGTTCACAATATTTAATGACCAAATCGCAATTTAAAGGAAATCCAAGAGAATCTGACAGCTCAGACTTCCTTGACTTTTCGCTCCTTACTCTATGCTTGACTATCATGCATAGTCATATAAAATCCAATTCTTAACTTCGCTATAGCATGGAAATATGGCGTCCTATTGTTTGGGTAGGCATGAAGTCCATTTGCCGATTTGTACAAGCAAATTACGGCCATGCCGATATTAGTTTTTCAAATGCGTTTACTGTTAATGGTAATTTTTCTTTTGTTTTGTGAGTTAGTAGTAGTTAACACGCTAACAACGGCACTTGTTCATACATTCGCAGGAAATCGCAGCAATGTACATTAGCAGGAAAAAAAGTCAACCATTGCATTTAGGTTACGGAACTGTGCATAAATATTAGAGTAGCATGTATTTGGCTTACATTGTCTTATCATCAGTGCAATGAATCAATGAATAAACATATGAGAATACAATGGTGGATATAGCAAGCAAAAGCGAGAGTAACTCATTTGTTTAGTCCTTTGTAAACAAAAAATGTATTGACATTCGTTCATACACAAAGAAATTCAGTCGGGGATATATAACACTATACAATGAACATACACATGAAAAGACGAAAAATTAAAATACCGATTAAATCCTTTATACAAAACTTGTGATCAAAACTTTATAAACAATAACTTTTGTAAGCAACTGTATACTTGTAGTTTCTGAATAAACATGAATATCAGCATTAAACTAGTTTTGTCGTGTAAGTAAGTAAAGAATAATGAAGATGCGAGAAAACAACCTTTACGTTTCTTATTTTTTTAAAGAAAACAGATATGTGGAGAAAGAGTATATTTACAAACCAATTATAAAATTTAGAAGATGAAATTGAAGTTATTCCACATTTAAAAAGTTTAATCCATTTCATGCTACATAATTATAGAATTTAGAGCATTCTTTATCTCTTGCCATATAGTCTCTGTCAATCAAACTTTCGATTCGCTTTTTCAAATCCACCGGCTGAAATATAGAACAAACGATTTTAAAAATAAAAATGTACTGCTGAGCTCCATCATAATAATTAAGAAACATACCGTCACTGGGAACTTCAATTGATTATATAACTCGGACACAAGAAGTTGATGGCTCAATGTTTTGCGCATTTTCATTATCCTTACAATAGCTGCATCTATTTGATACTGGCGATCTTGGAAAACACGTTCTTCGGTAGCTTTCTGCTCCTCATTCTGCAATAAAATTTTTATTATTGAATTCCCAATTTCAGGATTTTATATCGCCACAAACTTATGCTTTTCTTCCGCAATTAACTTACCGTCTCTTTCATCTGTATTTGGTTGATTTTAACTCTAAATAATTTATTCGCAAATTCCTTATTATACTGGAATTTATCGTTATCAGCGACATCTTTTCCAGGGGGACATTTTTTAAGGACTCTTGCTTTCCCACAAGCAAGAGATTGAAGAGTACGTCTAAGTTCACCATCCTATCAAAAGGAAACAAAATTAAAATTCGGAAACCTTGAAGTTATATTGCATGGGAAGCAATGCAAATAAAAACAATCTAACCTCAATGTTCGTTGCCTGCTTCAATTCTTCAAGCGTGAGTTCGTCTACTTCATTGAATAGAAAAAGAACCATACCTTGAAAGAGGGATACCTGCAATTCTTTCTTGCCCTATAACCAGATACACATTTAAGTTATTCAACATAAGGTATTACATTTAAGGTATTTATCATTATTAAATAAAAAATAAATTTTTATTACGTTTTCAAAGGTAGCTTTCAACATACAATGCCCAAGAGTTGGCTGCCATTGAAGCTTTCTTCCACTATGCTTCCCCAAATAAAACTTGTTGAAAACGTCTTGAAGTTCCACCATTTCTTTCGGGAGGTTAACTTCAACATTAGGATAAGTGGGCCAATAGCCCATAGTTAAAATATTCACAGTAAGATCGATGGTGCTTTCTACATGACCCTTCAAATTGCATATGTACTGAAAAAAATGGAACGTTAATTAATGTTTAATTCGTAGCTACGTTTTAAATTTGCTTTCGTAAAGGCAACAGGCATGGTAAATTATGTACCTGTTTGAAAGCAATGTTGATATCTCTAGACAGTTCCATGTCTTTAAACATACCCTCCAGTTTGGAGGTAAATCCTCCTCCACATTCTTGCTTCAATTTAGATAACATGCTCTTTTCAGCATCTACACTAGCAGATTTACCCACAAGTAGTCGTTTCGCTAAATCTTTTTTGTAAAACGCCTCAAATACATCCTTCCCATGAATGAATCGGAATAGAACCATAATTTTGTCCATGAGTCTCTCCAGTTCTTGTTCCGTGGCTTCTTTGTTCCCCAAGCGTAATTTTGAGTCCACAAACTTGGCTAAAAGGAAGTAAAAGTAAAATTAACTCATTATTGTTATTAAAAATTATTGAAAAAAATCAAGCATCATATGTATTTGAACTTCATAGCTCCTAAAGTTTGAATGAATCCTAGACTAACCTATCAGTTCCGCAGGTTTATTCGGCCGTTGGTTAATAAAGTGCTCGAATGCTTCCTTCACACTGTTTGTGAACTTCTCAAACTTTCCAAAGCATGAGTTCACAACATTGTCCATTTTTTCTTTGAAATCTAGTAAATCTTGTACCATAGATTTGTCCTTTTCTGGATCTATCACAATTGTTCTTCCCTTCTTCTGCTCATTAAACATCGTACAAAAAATATTAATTCAATTTTATCACTACAGTTCTTTGCATTCCCAAGAAATGAGAGCAATTACCTTAATGTACGAATTAAAATGGGAACATAGGTCACTGTGGCCAGTTTTGACTCTCCCAAATAGATTGTACATCAGTTGCAGGTCTGGTATCCTATTGTTGTCCAACAAACTCTCAAGACCTTTGCATAAAATGCTCCCCAAATGTTCTGTGATCAATTGCCTTTCGACTGTGTGAATCAACGCCCACCTGCAACACAATATTCCATAAATTAATAATGTCATCGATAAAAGCAGAATGTTGCATAATAGTGTCACATTTCCAGCATTTTCATAGGCAGATATTCTGATATTCTGGTATGCGATTAATAATTTCTTGTGCTATCATCAATATAGGTCTAGGATTAAGTAATTATTGTGCATAATGCAAAATCTCTGTCTCATTTCATTTTAAATACTCTGGCTCAAAGTGTATCGTTTGGTGATGCTCTAAATGGGGAGATTGACTACTTGATCCCTTGCTTATGCATTGCAATTCGAATACTGTTGAATTAGAATAAAATCTACATTTTAAACGGTAACAAATAGCAATTGATCCTAACAGTGCAGTAAAACCCGAGTCACTTAATTACCGAGTTCCAGGATCTAAGTAGTGCAGAACACGTTCATTTTCTTCTGCTAAACGCTTGTCAACATGAGCCAAATATTCAGGCACTTCCATCTCTTGCATCAGTCTTCGTCCCTCAGCAGTATATAGGACATCCGTAGCTTGCAAAAACCTATTAATTCATAAGCAAAAGCAAAGGGAATTAAGTCTAACAAAATATGACCATCAAAAATTATTGTGTTGCGATAGATCATAGATGACCAGTGAGCTTTTCATACCTGTCTTCAAATATTTCTTGATAAATTTGCAGATCTGAGAGCATTCGAAGAAGAGATTTTAAAAGAGATCGGTCAACAACGTCACCTTGTCTCTCGTTTTCAATCAACATTAGTAAACCGTCCACTGTTCTTGTTTGTGCTAACTGCATTCCGACGACATGTTTTCTAAACAGTTCCAAGCCCATATCCCTACAAAATAAGATATAGAAAATGTTTAAATGCAATGGTATTGTAAATAATCCATCCGAACATAAAACGCGAAGGTAATACCATATTGATGGAATAGAGGGGTTTTGGAGTACATATCTTCTATCCAGATACAGAAATATACTTCTAATCATTATCATTTGACGACAATGGGCTTGCCAACACGATTCTAACTCTTTAAGGAACATTTTTCGGTCCTGAATGCTTCGAATGAATGGCTCCACACTTTCTTTAACGTGAATTTCAATTGTATCTACGAAAAGGAAAAACTTAAATTAATTACGTTCTATTGTATTAAACAAAATTAAAATTCTATTAGGAACAAAGAAACCTTTCAAACTGTCATAAAGCTGAGGAGCCAGTTTGTAACTACACATATTTTCCACAGCTTGATACAATTCCTCCAGACAGTATGATATTGGATTAAAATTCTGAATGGCTTTCACTGAATCCTTCAGTTTCTTTAATGTTTCCACTTGAAATTCATCGGTAACTTTCGGTTTCTCTGTAAAAAAATACGAGTACATTAAATAAAAATAAAAACGTACACAGCCTACAATACAAACAAGAGAAAGCATATTAATCAAACTGAGGAGAAAACTCAAACTCAAAACTTACCTCTAAAATTTTTAATTACAAGCTTCTTCGCCGATCCTGATTTCGCTATTAGTGCTGAGGGTTGACTTTTAGTAATTCCATTGCTATTCCCGATAGATGAGAAATTGGGTCTTTTGGCAGCGTTTGGACTGTCTTCGTTCATTACAAAAGCCATTACTGACGGTCAACTTGGTCACTGACTGTTCCTTCCTTAGGTGACTACGCTGACTGCAATATAAAAAAATTCATCAGTGCTGTTGAACAGTTTCAAGACGACAGCTTTTGTTGTTATTGTTTTGGATCCTATCGTCGTTCACAGCACCTAAATACAATAATTCGTAACCTTCAAACTGCTTTATCCAATAATCCAATAAAACTATCTTTCACCTACATTGATTTACTGATGCTACAAGTTGCAACAAAATCAAACTCAACAATCAACCATCCAAGCGTCAATCTTATTTGCAACAGTAGGACAGAAGAACGTACAACGATATCCCGGCGGAGGCTTCACTTATGATGCGTCAGTGCTTGCAATCATATCGTGTATGAGAAATTTCAACGATATTATATATTTGAATCAACACTTTTTTACTTTTTCAGCTAACAATCAGAGAAACTACAAAAACAACTTTGCTGATTGAATCATGTGTTTTGTAAATGTGCGCCTTTTCTTCATTGTCTGTTTTTACTAGCCGGACGACGAAGTGCAGTTATCAGCATTTTTATGGTTGCTGTTTGCTTCATCCTTTTAGCAGCATACAGACGCTCCTAAAAAATTATATTATGCTTAAGCATTCGGTGCTAGCTAGCATTGTATGCATGCATTATTGCCCTAAACTATAACTTTGCATTCATCATTGTAAAATCATCATGATTTACAAACTTGTAATAAAAACTACAACATTGTAATTGTATGCATGGTTTTGCGACTCTCAAGTTGTTGCTTTCACACATGAAAAGTTTTTATGCCAATTTAACATTCTAAAAGGAATTGGTAAGAAAAATGTATGGCTACACGTTTTGACATTTTGCATGCGTAGCGTTTAATTCGCTTAAGCATCCCAATGATTTACTACAAAAGGAGCAGCGATAATATCCGGATTAATCGGCTTCGCAAAATTCCGCAACAGTGGATAAAGTGGTTAGCCTTTTAATCTTTATGCACATACATAAACTATATGCTTTAAATTAAGGTTAGTGTAAACGACATCATCTATGCAATCTTGGAATCATTTATATGAGTAACTAAGTTTCATAATAACGCGAAATAACTTTTAAGCTAGTTTTATGATTCAAGTATTTGGTTAGGGTTTGAAAATTTTCGCTTTTACATCAGCCTTAATAACAGCACATTTGTATGCTAGCTAACTTCTCCCCCATCACAAAAATGCAATATGCAACAATGCATTAAAATGGCACTCGGCATGAAATATTTTAGAGTTCGTATTCCCACAGCATTAACGTGTTCTAAAGCTCACCTCATTACGTGACTGTTAAAATGATCGTGCCCAAAGCCATTTAATTGGATCAATACCTACGCTTAAGTTAGAAATAATACTAAAATCTCTAAAAGGCATAACATACATTATACATACACGTTTTTCGCCATAACCATGAGTTGTGAGTTGGCTATTACAATCTGACAATAATCTCCCACGCAGCAATATACGTGAATGAATATCTGGCAGCAGATGAAATGAAAGTCAAATTTTTTCGACCCTCCTAACTCACTCACCATACGTTTGTGGATTACATTTAGGTTACAAAAGAGCGAGCAGGGATTGTACAGCCTTTTTCCGACTGCGTACGTGTATCTTACACATTTCTGTATAGTGTCTGAAATTACAAACCTTTTGTTCGGTTCTCCTTTCAAACATGTGTCATAGTTAGTTGTCAAAGTCTAATATTGTTATTATTATATTGTGACAGGAATAATTAACAACTTTTGAAGGACATTTCTGGAAGCATAATTACTAGAGGGTAAGTACAAGTTATGCAATCGTAATTCTAGTTCTAGGGTTCATTAGATGCTACATAATTTATTAGTTGTCGGCGTACATTTTGCAAAGTCAAGATTTCAAGATTTTGAAATGAATGATTTATTGAATTAGAATTAACTATCATGACTTCACGTGTATAAGTTTTTACTGCTACAAAATAGATGTGTGAAAAGTTGGACTACTTTTTGTCCATATTGTAGCGTACCGGGTAGACCGCTTGTTCACAAAAATTTACTACCGATCCTATACCTACACCGACATCTGAACAGTTTTGCTGAGTTAGTCTAATTTTTATTGTAGTATTTAAACGCCGGAGCTAATAGTTTGTCCTGCACTTAAGCATTTGTCTTTGGCATTTGGTAATCGGCGTTTTGACACTTCATCAATTTATGGTTTTGAAAACTCTTTCACCAATATTGATTCAAAGAGGAATTTCCTCTCCCATTGATTTATTGTGCAGCTTTCTTTTTGAATTAGCGCATTTCTATCAATTGAAGTTCTCATTTATAGCTCTGTGTTTGTGTCACGGTCTCACCCTCACCATCACCACTCACAACGGTTAATATTTTTAATACAATATTTTATTTATTTAGATTGATTTTTCGGCCAGAAAATGTCTACGTCCGGGGATTTTGGAAATCCGCTTAGGAAATTCAAATTGGTTTTCTT